>Ga0163146_10001694_pt1 | contig 31137 bp, 20 predicted proteins | sample OliLakLV19MP7G1_FD_148648 | JGI IMG/M metagenome (GOLD analysis project Ga0163146, IMG submission 148648) | Freshwater microbial mat bacterial communities from Lake Vanda, McMurdo Dry Valleys, Antarctica - Oligotrophic Lake LV.19.MP7.G1 | ecosystem: Environmental > Aquatic > Freshwater > Lake >...
TGGTGACGGAGCGGTTCATTGCCCGACTCGGGTCGCCTGTTCCACGTGGAACACCCGTGTGCCGACACTGCTTGTGCCGACACTGGACACGCACGTTCGGTCCAAGATCTCGGGTGTGCCAACACTGGACACGCACGTTTGGTCCAAGATCTCGGGGGATTCTTACACTGGTGGAGTGCCGACGCAGGACTCACATGCCAACACTGGACACGCATGTTCGGTCCAATGTGCCGACACTGGGTGCCGACACTGGACACGCACGTTCGTCTGCCCACGTTCGTCTGCCCGGGCCAAGCTCCTGGTGACGGAGCGGTTCATTGCCCGACTCGGGTCGCCTGTTCCACGTGGAACACCCGTGTGCGAGTCGATCAGCGCGCTGAGCACCAGTCTCGACTCTCGGGGCTTCACCGTCGGTCCTTCCGCCCTCCTGTGCCAACACTGGACACGCACGTTCGGTCCAAGTGGTGTGCCAACACTGTGGTGCCGACACTGGACACGCACGTTCGTCTGCCCACGTTCGTCTTCCCGAGCCAAGCTCCTGGTGACGGAGCGGTTCATTGCCCGACTCGGGTCGCCTGTTCCACGTGGAACACCCGTGAGCCAGGCGATCATCGCGCTGAGCACCAGTCTCGACTCTCGGGGCTTCGCCGTCGGTCCCTCCGCCCTCCCGCCTGACTGCAGCGTGCCGTGGCGATCGGGAGCTGCTCCCAAGTTGCATTGCAGCGGCACTTCGTCCTGATTTGGACCGTCGGTATTCACGCCCTCACTCGAGATGAGTCGAACTGTTACGCTCCGCAACGCCGAACCGGCGCGGTCGAAGTGCACCCACTCAAGGCGAAGGACCCCGTTCGAAGTGACGTTCATGGCTGCCTAGGCAAGGCGTCACCGGTCACATCCGACCTCCAGCCTCACGCAGGAGAATCCTCATGGCAAACTTTATAGGACGTAGCAGCGGCGACTCTGGGCAGCCAGCAAAGCGAAAGCTCGGGAGGGGGCTGGGGAGTTTGATCGCCGGTGCCGGTACTGCCCCGGTCAAGGGCGATCCTCGTGTCGCCGCGACTTCGTCGACGATGGCCCCTGATTCGCGCACGAACACGACAGGAGGGGGAAGTCGGGTGGAAGCAGCCAATCAGCATGCCTCATCCGCGGCACCGAGCGTCCGTCCCCGTCCTGGCGCGGCCGGCGGGCCCGGCGCAGACCTCGAGGCGGCGGAGGTTCTCCCGCGATCGGGTCATGCAGACGAGTCGGTGAGGGCGGACGCGGTCCGGGTGGGCGACTCGGCAGCTCCGCAGAGCCCGCCGGTGGCGCCTGCGACAGCGCCGGGCGTCGGCGCCCGACCGGCGATGGCGTCGGCCGGTCAGCGTGTGCACGAGATTCCGCTTGTCGACATCGTGCCGAACGTCCATCAGCCGCGGCAGCAGTTCGATCCGACGACGCTGAAGGAGCTGGCCGAATCGATGCGCTCCGCCGGCATCATGCAGCCGATCATCGTGCGGCCACGGGGGGCGGGGAAGTTCGAACTCATCGCCGGCGAGCGGCGCTGGCGAGCGGCGCAGCTTCTCGAGCTGCGGACGATTCCAGCGATCGTGCGAGAGGTCGATGATCGCACCGCAGCGGAATGGGCACTGATCGAAAACGTGCAGCGGGAGGATCTGAATCCGATGGATCGGGCCGCTGCATTCCTGCGCCTGATCGAGCAGTTCGGCCTGTCGCATCAGCAGATTGCCGAGCGGGTGGGCATCGATCGGACGTCGGTGTCGAATCTGATTCGTCTCAACGAACTCGACCAGCGCACCGCGGATTCGGTGCGCTCCGGGCACCTGACGCTCGGCCACGCCAAGGCGCTCCTGGGCTGCGCCGATCCGCTGCGCCGCACGGAGCTTGGTGCCGCGGTGCTGCGAAACGGCTGGTCGGTGCGGCGGACCGAGCAGGCCGTGCGCGAACTCAATCCGACTGGCGCTGCAGGACAGCGCGATCCTTCCGCGCGATCGCTCCATCTTGCCGATCTCGAACGCCGCATCGGCGATCGGCTCGGAACGCGGGTCGCCATCGAAACCGCCCGGGCGACCGGAAGCGGGACGCTCCGAATCTCGTACTACTCGATTGCCCAGTTCGAAGGCATTCTCGCGCGACTCGGGATCGACGAATCGTCTCTGGGCGACGGATAGCATGGGCGACGGATAGCACGGGCGACGGATAGCACGGGCGACGTATAGCAGCCAGCGGACTGCCGGTCCCAATCGGCCTCGAACGCCCCGCGATCGTGCTGCGAAACGCTCGTTCGCGCCGTGCAAACCCGGCCTTCAAGAGGGACCGAGTGTGGTCGCGGGACGCAACCGAGGTTGAAGGAGAGTCCATTTTCGGTTTCAATTGCCGACGCCTCTCCCGTGCAAGAGCACGGAAGAGGCGGAACGTTCAGCACCGCCACTCGGGAATGCCGGCAACAGGCGACTGCAGATTGCGAGTTTGAGAACCTGCAATCTCCAGACGTCCGTTCGGTTGATTGACGCCGGGAGCCCCTGTTTCAGGGAGCCCCTGCTCAGGAAGCCAGTGCAGGGCTTCCGCTCGGGCCGGTGCGTGAATGTGGCGGTGTTGTCCGACGGGGGCCATGGGGGACCGCTGCGCAGTGTGACGCGTTCCCGTTTCAGATCCAATCTCGACCCCAGTTTCTGACAGACAAGGATTCAACGATGGCAAAGTCAAATTCATCCCGCACAGCGCAGACGGCCAAGCGGGCTCCGCGCACGCCCCGGTCGCTCCGTTCTCTCTCAATCAGCGATCTCCAGTCCGAGCTGCGCCGCCGTCAGGCTGCCTCTCGTCCGCTGGCGCGACGTCGTGAGCGTCTTGCCCAGAAGCTCGCCGCAATCGACGCCGAACTGGCGCGGCTCGGCGTCTCGACCTCCGGCGGGGCCGTGGGCCTCTCTGGTCGGCGCGGTCCGCGTGGGCCGCGTGTCAAGAACAGCCTGAGCCTCGTCGAGTCCCTCAAGAAGGTGATGACTGGCAAGGTGCTCTCGGTCGGCGACGCGGCGGATGCCGTTCTGGCCATCGGCTACCGCACCAACAGCGCCAATTTCCGAACCGTCGTGAACCAGACGCTGCTGGTGAACAAGAGCTCGTTCAAGAGCCCGGAACGCGGTCGCTACACGGCGAAGTGATCGTTCGCGGCAACGTCGTCCAGTTGCGTGTGGGAGTGCCGGCAGCCTGTGTGAATGTCACTCGGGCTGCCGGCATTCACTGATCGTGACCGATCGACGCCGGCATTTCGTGCCCGGCATCACGGAGTGTCTTCTCCCGCGCCGCCAGGTCGAGATCCGCTTCGACCATCATCCGCGCCAGCTCCTCGACTGAGGTGGTCGGCACCCAGCCGAGCTGTCGTCGAGCCTTCTCGGGACTGCCGAGCAGCTCGTCGACTTCGGCGGGTCGGAAGTAACGCGCGTCGATCTCGACGAAGTCGCGATAGTCGAGTCCGAGGTGACCGAAGGCGAGCTCGCAGAAGGTCCGCACCGGAATCATCTTGCCGGTGGCGATGACGTAGTCGTCGGGCTTCTCCTGCTGGAGCATCCGCCACATGGCGTCGACGTAGTCGCCGGCGAAGCCCCAGTCGCGCTGGGCGTCGATGTTGCCGAGATAGAGCTTGCTCTGCATCCCCAGCTTGATGCGCCCGACGGCGCGGGTGATCTTGCGGGTGACGAAGGTCTCGCCGCGCCTCGGAGACTCGTGGTTGAAGAGAATGCCGCAGGAGGCGTGGATGTCGTAGGACTCGCGGTAGTTGATGGTGACCCAGTGTCCGAAGACCTTGGCGCAGCCGTAGGGAGAGCGCGGATAGAACGGCGTGCGCTCGGTCTGCGGAACCTCCTGCACCTTGCCGAACATCTCCGAGGACGAGGCCTGGTAGAAGCGGATGCCCTGCCCGGTCCGCTCCTGCTGCACACGGACAGCTTCGAGCAGCTTGATGGTTCCGGTCGCGACCACGTCGACGGTGTAGACGGGTTGATCGAAGCTCACCCGCACGTGGCTCTGGGCGCCGAGGTTGTAGACCTCGGTGGGATTCACTTTGGAGATGATCGACGAGAGGCTGACCGCATCGGTCAGATCGCCGTAGTGCAGGAAGAGGCGAGCACCCGTTTCGTGCGGATCCCTGTAGATGTGATCGATCCGACCGGTGTTGAAGCTGGCGGAGCGGCGGATGATCCCGTGGACTTCGTAGCCCTTCGACATCAGCAGTTCCGCGAGATAGCTGCCGTCCTGACCGGTGATGCCGGTGATGAGAGCGCGACGCCCGCGGGTGGGGGCGGTCTTGGCCTCGGTGTTCTGGCTCATGGGTTCGACTCCGCGATCCGACGCCCCGATCCGACGCCCCCATCCAACGCAGGGTTCGCCTCGGGCAGGGATCGATCGGGGCCAGTGTACGGACCGATTCCGACCCGGCCAGCGAGGAGTACGGAAGTGGCAGTCCGGCTGATCCGAGGCCTCCGTGCGGGTACCCTCCCCGGCTCGGTTGCGATTGCGTTTCACAGGGCTCGCGCGAGTCGCTGGGGACACAGTCGGGACCCGCCGTTGAACGCGACATGACCATCGATCTCTCCACCAAGCGCATCGTCGTGACCGGCGGCGCCGGATTCCTTGGGCGGGCCGTGTGCGAGCGACTGCGACTGCGCGGTTGCCGCGACATCTTCATTCCGCGCCGCTCGAAGTACGACCTGACCCACGAGGCCGACGTCGCTCGGCTCTACCACGACTCGCGACCCGAGGTGGTGATCCATCTGGCCGCGGAGGTGGGGGGGATCGGCGCCAACATGGCCAATCCCGGACGCTACTTCTTCGCCAACATGGCGATGTCGCTGCACCTGATCGAGCAGGCCCGAATCGCCGGCCTTGCCAAGTTCGTGCAGGTCGGAACCATCTGCGCGTATCCGAAGTTCACCCCGGTGCCCTTCCGCGAGGAGGAACTCTGGAACGGCTATCCCGAGGAGACGAACGCGCCGTACGGGATCGCCAAGAAGGCGGCGATGGTGATGCTCGATGGATACGCGCGGCAGTACGGCCTCCAGAGCGCGTACGTCCTTCCCGTCAACCTCTACGGCCCGCATGACAACTTCGACCTCGAGACCTCGCACGTGATCCCCGCGCTGATCCGCAAGTGCGTGAGCGCCGTCGAGAGCAAGGCCGGGTCCATCGAGTGCTGGGGCACGGGCGTCGTCAGCCGCGAGTTCCTCTATGTCGATGATGCGGCCGAAGCAGTCATTCGCGCCGCCGAGGTGCTCACCGAGCCCGTCCCCGTCAATCTTGGCGTGGGCATGGAGATCACCATCCGCGATCTCGTTGATCTGATTGCCCGACTGACGGGTTTCGCCGGCGAAATCCGCTGGAATTCCTCGAAGCCGGACGGGCAGCCGCGCCGCTGTCTCGACACCGCCCGCGCCCGACAGATGCTCGGGTGGCAGGCCCAGGTCGGATTCGAGGAAGGCCTGAAGCGCACGATCGAGTGGTTCCGAGAGCGGTCCCGCACCGCGTGAGCGACTCCGACGAACGCCCGTGCGCATCCTCCTCATCAATCAGGTCTTTCACCCCGACGTCGCGGCGACGGCCCAGCATGGCTACGACCTTGCCCGGCATCTGACCGCGCATGGTCACGAGGTGGAGGTGATCGCTTCGCGCAGCTTGTACGGCCGCAGCGGCGCGGCCCTTCCGGCCCACGAGTTCATCGAGGGCATCGAGGTCAATCGGGTCGGGCGGAGCTTCTTCGGCAAGGCCGGACTGGTTGCACGAGCCGCCGACTTCGCGGTCTTCTACCTGGCGTGCTTTCTCAAGGTGATGACCGTGCGCCGGCCGGATGTCACCATCTGCTTCACCACCCCGCCGTTCATCGCCCTGATCGGCTGGTGGCTGCGGGTCACCCGCGGAAGCCGTTTCGTCTTCTGGCTGATGGACATGTATCCCGACCTCATGTATCCGGTCGGAGCGCTGCGAGAAGGAAGTGTTCCGGCCCGCATTCTCGACTGGGTGAATCGCGCCACCCTTCGCGCCGCCGATCGCGTCGTCGTCCTCGGCCGCTGCATGCATCGAAAGGTGCTCGAGAAGGGGATCGATCCCAGTCGCGTCGTTCACATCGGCGTGTGGTCGGATACGGCGGAGATCCGTCCGGTCGATCGGCAGACGAATCCGTATCGCCAGGAATGGAAGCTCGGCGATGCCTTCGTCGTGATGTACTCGGGCAACTTCGGAATCGGCCACGACGTCGCCACCATGCTCGGCAGCGCCGAGGCGCTGCGAAGCGATCACTCGATCCGGTTCGCCTTCGTCGGTGGCGGCAAGAAGAAGGCGGAGGTCGAGGCGTTCGTGCGCGAACGCGATCTGTCGACGGCGGTGCTCGCGGACTACCAGCCACGGGCGAAGCTCGACGCCTCGCTCAGCCTCGCGGACGTCCACCTCGTCAGCCTTCTGGAGGGGCTCGAAGGGTGCATCGTGCCATGCAAGCTGTTCGGAGCCATGGCCGCAGAACGGCCCACCATCTTTATCGGAAGCCCGGAGAGCGAGATTGCCCGAGTGCTTACCGAGCACCAGTGCGGAATCGTGGTCCGACAGGGTGACGTGGCCCACCTCTCCGAGGTCATCCGCAGCCTCGCCGCCGATCGAGCCCAGGCCCGGATGCTGGGCGAACGAGCTCGGCGGGCGCTGCACCTGGCCTACGACCGAGAGCGTGCCTGCGAAGCGTGGCGGCGGCTGCTCGAAGCGGTGGGATAGCTCCTCCGGGCGGGCTGTGGATCGTGCCAACGCGGTCTTCTCGTTCCTTGGCCCATCAAGCCCGTTGCATGGCCCGGCGGTCCGGTTATGTTTCGGTGTCCTTAGGAGAAACGCCCATGCGCAATCGTGCCCCGCTCGTCCAGTTCCCTCTCGCACTTCTGTCGTCGATGACCCTCGTCGGTGCCGCATCGGCGGCCCAGAGCTACGACTTCATCATCAGTTCGAAGGCGAGTTCGGTCGACACGTCATTCGTTCTGGCCGCGCCGCTGGCGGGGACCTTCATCGGCAACTACGACGCCACCACCAATCCGGGCGGAACCAAGACGCTTCCCGGTTTCTTCGGCGGCTCGACCAACACGGCGATTCCCTACGGCGCGACGATCTCGGCGGAAAACGAGTCGAGCACGTCACCCGCGGGTGGTTTCAGTGTCGCCGTCGACGCCGGTGGACTGACGGTGGCCTTCGGCGGACTCACACTCGATCTGCTCGGTGGCAACCCGCTCGGCATCGACGTGGTCTTCACCATCAACTACTCGTCCTTCCACACCACGGCGCCGAACGCAATCTTCCCCGGCGGCTTCAACATCCCGATCCCCCTCGGTGCGGCGGTGGTCGTCGAGTCGCTGGTGGCGACGCAGTCCGGCCCAGGTGTCGGCACGCTGTCGCCGGTGTCGCCCGGCGTCTACACGATCAACGCCGTGGTGCCGGTCGACATCGCCGCGGTCGCGTCGATTCTTGGTCAGCCCGCCGGTGACGGTACTCCCTTCCCGGCGGTGCTCCCGATCGTCGGGACGCTCGATCTCACCGGTGTGCCGACGATCGAGCTGGCCGGCGCAACCAACACCGATGAGAAGGGCACGATCGACCTCCCGCCCTTCGAGAATGTGCCGCTCGATCTTCCGACGGTGCTGCCTCCGGGTGGTACTGCGTCGGTTCTCTTCAGCGGAGCGCTGACCTCGGTTGCGCTCTCGGTCGGTGCATCCGTCCTGCTCGTGGCCGACGGGTCGCTCCAGTGCGCCCCGGCTGATCTCAACTGCGACGGCATCGTCGACGGCGCCGACCTCGGCGAACTGCTCGCGGCATGGGGAACCCCGGGACCCGGCGACCTCGACGGCAACGGTGTCGTCGATGGGGCCGATCTGGGCGAACTTCTCAGCCAGTGGGGCTCGAGCGGCGATTGAGTTGCCGAGGGCAATCGACGAGTCGATGATGGCACCGCGGACCGTCGGCGAAGAGTGACGATCCGAACAGATCTCTCCGATTCCTGATGACGCCGGAAACCGCATGCCGACGCTGCGTCTCTACAACACACTCACGAAATCGATCGACGAATTCGCGCCCATCGATCCCGCCGGGAAGCTGGTGCGTTTCTATTCCTGCGGACCGACGGTCTACGACTACGCCCACGTCGGCAACTTCCGAGCGTTCCTGAACGCCGACGTGCTGCGGCGCACGCTTCGACTTGTCGGCTACGACGTTCGTCACGTGATGAACATCACCGACGTCGGTCACATGACCGACGACAGCGGGGACTCGGGTGAGGATCGGATGCAGGTGGCGGCGAGGAGACTGAGCGAGGCGAAGAAGTCGGGCAAGCTTCCGGACGGCGTCGATCTCGATCCGGGTGATCCCTACGCAATCGCCGAGTTCTACGCCCACGCCTTCGTCGAGGATGCGCTGACTCTGGGACTGCTCGTTGCGGAGGACGCGAAGACCCATCCGGAACTGATGCCGCGGCCCACGCGATACATCCCGCAGATGATCGCTCTGGTCCAGGCGCTGATTGCCAAGGGCAACGCGTACGTGGCGAAGGATGGTGTCGTCTACTTCGACGTTCGCAGCTACCCGTCGTACGGCAAGCTCAGCGGCAACACGCTCGAGTCGCTGCGTGAAGGCGAAGGCGGCCGGGTCGCGGCTGAGAACCAGTCGATGAAGCGGCATCCCGCCGACTTCATGCTCTGGAAGGCCGATCCGACCCATCTGATGCGCTGGCCGAGCCCCTGGGGCGAGGGCTATCCGGGATGGCATCTCGAGTGCTCGGCGATGGCCGCCGATCTGCTGGCCGCGCCGGCCGCCGGAGGCGGCGATGCGACCGGCGCCATGATCGACCTGCACTCGGGCGGAGAGGACAACATCTTCCCGCACCACGAATGCGAGATCGCCCAGAGCTGCTGCGGCACCGGGCGGTCGCTCTTCTCCCGGTACTGGTTTCACACCCGCCATCTGATCGTCGAAGGCGAGAAGATGTCCAAGAGCAAGGGCAACTTCTTCACCGTGCGCGATCTCCTCGCCAAGGGGGCGACGCCTGCGGCAATCCGGCTCGAGCTGATTCGCACGCACTACCGGGTGAATGCCAACTTCACGTTGCAGGGGCTCAAGGACTGCCAGCGGATGATCGACCGCTGGGCCCGCGCGGCCCAGTCGCTCGAGGCTCGGCTCGCCTCGGACCCGACGGCGCGCGGCGATGGCCCCGGCGTGTTCGCGCGGGCGCTCCCGGAGTTCACCGCGGCGCTGTGCGACGATCTCAACGTGGCACGAGCAGTCGGCGTGCTCAACGCTTCGGTTGGGGGGGCGGTGGGGGAGCTGCCCGCGGAAGGCAGTCGTTCCATGGGCCCGACGAGCCTGGGTTCATCGGCGAGTGCCGGCCACGCGCTCCGCGACGAACTCGCCGCACTCCAGGCCATGAACGGGGTGCTTGGCGTTCTGGAGCGCAACGCACCCAGCGACGCCGGCGCCGCTCCCGACGAGAGCGCTCGCATCGAGAGCCTGATCGCCGCCCGCAGCGCCGCCCGGGCGTCGAAGAACTTCGCGGAGAGCGATCGCCTCCGTGACGAACTGCTGGCCATCGGCATCGCCATCAAGGACGGCGCCGGAGGGACGACGTGGTCCAGAGTGGTGAAGTGAGGGTCGAGGACGACCAGCGACTGGTCGATGATCGCGAACCCGTGACACCCAACGCCGTGAACGAATCACGGCCCCAGCGCCGCCGAGCCCGGTACCGCCGAGCCCGGTACCGCCGAGCCCGGTACCGCCGCACCTGGTACCGCCGCACCTGGGACCGCCGCACCTGGGACCGCCGAGCCCCAGCTCGGCGTACGGCGACGCCAGTCGCCGTGAAGAGCGGCGATTCGCCCACTCGAGCGAAGACCGAAGTGACACGGATCTCCATGGCGAGGTCCTTCGCGTCGTGCGCAGGAAGGATGTGACACGGAGGTCACGGAGGTCACGGAGGAAGAGGCAAGGGTGTGAACGGCACCGGCCCCGTGATGCCGGCCCCGTGATGCCAGCATCACAGCCAATCGTGTCCGTTCACCAACAACACTCGCTCGCTTGCTTCTCCGTGTCCTCCATGACCTCCATGTCCTCCATGTCCTCCATGACCTCCATGTCCTCCGTGCTCCATACCTCCTGCACGCGAGGTGACGGAAGTCTGGCGAGCATGATCGACGTGAACGGATGTTGCGCGCACCAGCGTCTCGCCGAGCCCCAGCTCGGCGAGTTCCACGCTCGGGGCCGCTGGGGCCGTGATTCGTTCACGGCGTTGCGTGACACCCCACCCAGTTACTCCCGAAGCCCGCCTCCGCAAGCGATGCGACTGTCGCGCCGTCACTGTCCCGGTCGGCGGGCGGACGCTCGAACTCCTGCTTCAGCGGACGGCGGATGCGTTGATCGACGAGGTCGCATTCGCGGCCGATGAGCGGATGCCGTACCGGGCGGATCTCTGGCCTTCGGCGGTGGCACTCGCCACGTTCGTGAGCGAGGAGCGATCGTTCGACGCGCACGCTGCCTCGGGTCTGCCTGTCCTCGAGCTCGGCTGCGGTGTCGGGCTCGTGTCGCTCGCCGCGGCCCTCCGCGATGTTCCGGTCGTCGCCAGCGACCACGAGAAGCCGGCGCTCGACTTCGTCGCGGTGCGGCGCGAGACGACGCCCACCCCAACAAGCGACGGCACTCGCATGGTCGCGGTCGAGATCATCGAGAGGACGCGGACGTGATCGGTTCGTCAGACGACGCGTGGCTCGCGAGCGCGGTCCGACTCAGCGCACATGCGCCACTGCCTCGAGTATCGAGGCCACATGATGGTCCCAGGTGAACTCGCCCAGGGCGGCGTCGCGGGCCGCCTGTCCCAGGGCGGCGCCAAGGCGTGGTCGATCGACGAGGGCCTTGATCGCCGCCGCCAGCATTGCGGCGTCGCCCGGGGTCACCAGCACCGCCCGACGGCGCACGGCAGCGCTGTCACTTGGATCGTCGGCGGCAGCGATCGTGGCCTCGCCGCCTTGGGCGAATTCGACTGCGGGACGAAGCACTTCTCCGATCTGCTCGAGATCGCTGGCGATGATCGGCTTGCCCATGGCCATGTACTCGAAGAGCTTGGTGGGCGACCCGAAGAAGCGGCTTCCATCCGCGTTGGCCACATGCGGTGAGAGCAGGAGATCGCTCATCGCGAGGTACCGCGGACCCTGATCCTGCGGAACGAGCCCGGTCGTGGTGACCCACGGGCCGCTTCCGTCGCGGGCGATCCGCTCGCGGACGTCGGGCATGCGGAGGCCGTCGCCGACCAGACAGAAGCGGAGCTTCCGGGCTTCCAGCCAGGCGCGATCGTCTCGAACGAGGAGGCCGATTGCCTGGGCAAGCACCTCGGCACCGTGCCAGCGTCCGAAGGTCCCGATGAAGGTGGCGACCAGCGCATCGCGGGGGATGCCGATTGAATCGCGCAGCGAGTGTCGATTCGCGAGGTCGTATCGGCTGGGATCGAAGAGTTCCGGATCGATGCCGTTGGGATGACAGACGATGCGATGTGCTTCGTGACCACGATCGACCAGTTCGTCGCGCAGGGCCTTGGAGATCACCACGATCACGTGGGCCTGCTTGAGGAGTGCGTCCTCGCACAATCGCAGCCGCGCGGCGTTGGCGAGTCCATCGCCCCAGTGCTCCGCGACCCAGACTTCCGAGCCGTTGTACTCGGCAATCAGCGGCACGCCCAGGCGGTGAGCGAGCACCGCGCCACTGAAATCGCCCAGAGCCACGCGCTGATACAGGACCGACGGCGGTCGCTCGGCAAGGGCCTGTGACACCACCTTCACGAATCGTCGCTGGTAGCGATCGATGTTGGCCTCGGCCGGAGCGCCGAACCCAGGCGGGGGCGCAACCAGCGTGCTGGTCACGAAGGGGCGCAGCATCGCCGGGCGATCGGGCCCGAAGAAGCGCACGTCGAGTCCGCGGGCCGCGAACCCGTTGGCCACGCCGGCGATGTGCCCCACGCTCCCGCCGGCCTGGACTCCGAACCAGAGCGCCGGCCGCAGATAGGCAATCGAGCGTGTCGCGTGCGGAGAGTCGCCTGCGGAAAGGGCGGCGCGAGGTCCGCGACTCAGCCGCCGAGCCTCTCCGGTATTTCGCCAGGTCGCGATGCGCACGCCAATCGAGGCTCGCACGAATCCGAACACGCCTTCGGCAATCGTGGTCAGGGCCAGCGGACGAATGGCTCCGGAGGGTTCGACCAGAAAGACCCCGCGGGCGCGAAGCGGAAGTGCCAGCAGCGAGAGGAGCGGCGTGACCACCTCCGATTCCGTCGTCTCGCACACCACATAGAGCGGCTGTCGCGATTCGCCAAGCGCAGCGCGCAACGCCCCCATCGCACCGCGCTGTCGCCATTCACGGAGGATGGTCCAGCGCAGCGGGTGACCGAGCCGTTTCTCGACGCCCTGGCGAAACGGCGCCGAGACCGTGGCGGCGCTGAGGGCGATGCCTCTCGGCGCAGAAGAATCGATTGCGGAACTCCGGGGACGTGCGTCGGTCATGCGATCCAACGCTCCCACCACGCGGAAATGTTGAAAAGATACCAGCGACGGGCTCCATCGAGTCGCGGAAGCAGCGCCCGAAACGCCGTCGGTTCGACGAGGCCGGAGTGTTTCGCGAATCGCTCGAGCGACGCGTTCATCATGGTCCCGAGCGGGCCCTCGAGCCACTCGTGGATGGGCACGCCGAAGCCCTGTTTGGGGGCGTCGATGACCGCATCGGGGACGAGCCCGCGCACCGCCTGCTTCAGGATGGCCTTCTTGATGCCGTTGCGGCGCTTCACGGCGGTGGGGATCGAGAGGGCCAGCTCCACGAAGCGATGATCGAGGAAGGGCACGCGGCCCTCCACGCCCACACCCATGGCCATCTTGTCGACCCGCATCAGGAGGAGTTCCGGAAGCCGCAGCGTGAGATCCGCGGTCGTCATCCAGTTGAGATCGCTCTGTTCCCAGGCCTGAGTGCGATAGCGCTGGTGACTCTCGGCAAGGGCCGACCAGGAGGTGCGCGATCCGACGGCGCGCATGACTTCGGGAGCGAGCACGCGGCGCTTGGTGAGGTCGTGGAAGGCTTCGGCGCCGCTCCAGAAGATCGGCTCGCCGCGCCGGGCGCGGGCCAGCAGTTCGGCCGGTGCGCCCTCGGCGCGACCGAGGATGGACAGGGCGGCGGAGGCTGGCCCGCGCAGCAGTCCGGCCCCGGGGAATCGGTTCAACTCGGCCAACTGGAGATAGCGCAGCCACGAGTCGTAGCCGCAGAAGAGCTCGTCGCTGCCCTCGCCGACCTGGGTGACGATGACGCCGTGCTCGCGGGCGAGGCGACTCACGAAGTGAACGGGGAAGCAGACCGGATCGGCAATCGGTTCGTCCTGAAGCTCGATCATCTCGGGGACGAACGAGATGAGATCCTCGCGCGAGAGCAGCCGTTCGTGATGCTCCGCGCCGAGCCGGGCCGCAGTGGCGCGAGCGACCGTGGTCTCGTTGGCATAGGTGGCGCTGTCGCTGTAGCCGATGGTGAAGGTCTTGAGCGCGCCCCCGCGCGACGCCACCAGTTCCGCAAAGAGGGTGGCGTTGGTGGTGCTGTCGATGCCACCCGAAAGGAGCACGCCCACCGGCACGTCGCTCACCGTGCGAAGGGCCACCGACTCGCGCAGCATCGCCAGCAGCCGCTCGGCAATCGCCGCGTCGCTCTCGCCGCGCAATGGTGTCACGTCGCGCCAGGGTGACCACCAGCGCCTCTCCTCGAGTGCGCCGTCCTCGGTCACCCGCAGGAGACACCCCGCGGGAAGCTTGGAGATTCCAGCGAAGAGCGTGCGCGGGGCAGGCGACGTCAGAAAGCTCATCGCGTCGAAGAGGGCATCGCAATCGACGCGGCGCGGCACGGTCGGGTCGCACAGCAGGGCCTTGATCTCGCTGGCGAAGAGAAGCCGCGAGCCGCTGCGGGTCCAGTAGAGCGGCTTGACCCCGATTCGATCGCGCACCAGCCAGAGCTCGCGGCTGCGCTGGTCCCAGATCGCCAGGGCGAACATGCCCCGAAGTCGCTCGAGCGAGGCGATGCCCTCGCGCTCGAAGAGCCGCAGGATGACCTCGGTGTCGCTGTGGTCCGTCCGCCACGAGGTCGTGCCGGCGGCGATCAGCTCGCGGCGCAGCTCGGCGTGGTTGTAGATCTCGCCGTTGAAGACGATCTGAATGCGCCCGTCGTCGCTGGCGAAGGGCTGGGCCGCAGCGGGAGCGAGATCGATGATGCTGAGGCGGCGATGGGCGAGTCCGACGCGACGATTGGCGGACATCCAGAGGCCCTCGCCATCGGGGCCGCGGTGGCGCATGGCGTCGCGCATCGCCACCAGCGTGGTCGTTTCGAGCACGCCGGAGTCGGCGAAGGCGAGATATCCGGCGATGCCGCACATGGGGAAGGTGTCGGGCGTCGCGGATCAGCCGTGCGACGAAGTCGCGGAGCGGGCGCTCTCCTCGAGGTGTCGTTCGACCTCGAAGGAGACTCGGGTGGTGTCGAGCATCGACTGGAGGGCAATTGGCCACTCGCCACCGGCGAGGGCCACGGCGAGTGCATCGAGCTCGGCGAGCTGGCCCTTGTTCTGGCTCATGCCCTTCCAGCCTCGCTTCGAGCTTCCGGCAACCTCGAGGCGCTTGTAGTCGTCGAGCGAGACGACCAGACCGTCGCAGAAGATCTCCATCCGCTCCTTGGGGTAGCTCTTGCTGCCAAGAGCGGTGTAGGTGAGCGTGCAGACCGAGCCGTCGTCGTAGCCGATGGTGGCGACGAAATTATCACGCGGGTTCCACTGCCCTCCGCGGGAGGCCCTCCGCAGATCGATGGCTCGCGCCTTGACGTCGACTGGGCGAGCGCCGGTCAGGGCCGCGAAGAGGTCGTAGAGGTGGCACGCTTCGCCGATGTTGCGCCCGCCGCCCTCGACCCCGTGCACCCAGTGATCGAGTGGAATGTGGCCCGCATTCATGCGGTAGTTGACGATCATCGGGGTGCTGCGGTCGGCCAGAAGTTCGCCGATGCGGCGCACTGCCGGGGCGAAGCGGCGGTTGAACCCGGTCAGAAGCAGTGGCAGCGGCCGACCGGTTCGTGCGGCCTCCGCGTACCAGGCCTCGATCTTCGAAAGCCCCGCCTCGTCGAGGGCCAGCGGCTTCTCGACCAGCACGTGCTTGCCGGCATCGAGGGCCGCGAGCGTCATGGGCACGTGCAGATCGTGGCGGGTGCAGATCACCACGAGATCGATCTCGGCGTCGGCGAGTGTCGCGGCCAGATCGGTGGTCGCCTCGCGGGCGCCGAAGAGCCGGGCTGCGGCGAGGGCGTTGCTTCCGGTCCGGCTCACGATCGTGCGCACCTCGAATCGATCACCGCGCTTGACGAGATTCGGCAGGTGCATCCCCTGGGCGAAGCCACCGGCGCCGACCACCGCGGTCCGAATGCGGCCGTCGACACGACGGGCCGGCGCCGCGGAGCGGAGCACGATGCGCCGCTGCGGGGCCTGCTCGCTGCGCGGATACTCGATCAGGACGACCAGCGGCTTCTCGCCCGAGCCGGGCGGCGGATTGGTCAGCGCCGAATAGGCCTCCGGCGCAGACTCGAGCGGCCAGGTCCTGGGCTCGAGGCAGGAGATGTCGATGCGTCCCTCGGCAAGCAGCCGGAGGAACGCCTCCATGTTGCGATTCTCGGTCCAGCGCACGTAGCCGAGCGGATAGTCCTCGCCGTCCTGCTCGTAGTTGGGGTCGTAGCGCCCCGGTCCGTAGGAACAGGAGATCAGGAGATCGAGCTCCTTGGCGTAGAACTCGTGGCGCTGGAGATTGAGGCCCACATCGCCGACGATCACCACCCGGCCCTTGCGCCGACTGGCGTTCATCGCCTGCGACATCAGGACGCTGTCGCCACTCGCCCCGGCCGTGACAATCACCCCATCGGCGCCGGCGCCGCCGGTGAGGCGCAGGACGCGCTCGGCGACATCCTCTTCGGAGGCGTCGAGCACGTGATGGACACCGCGAGATTTCGCCAGGGTGAGCCGCTTGGGATCCACATCGCTTCCAATCACGACGCAGCCGTTGGCGAGGAGCATCTGTGCGCTCAGTTGACCGAGCAGTCCGAGGCCGATCACGAGAAACGACTCGCCGAGCGTGGGATTGGCCCGTCGAACCCCCTGAAGCGCAATGGCGCCGAGCGTGACCGTGGAGGCCTCGGCGGTCGAGACGCCCTCCGGAATGCGCACCGCGAGATTCACCGGCACATCGATGAACTCGGCGTGGTTGGCAATCCCCGCCCCGGCGCAGGCCACGCGGTCGCCCACCGCGAACTCGAGCACGTCACTTCCGACGGCGACGACTTCGCCGGCAGCCGAGTACCCCGTCGGAGTGCCGGCCGCGAGCATGCCGGTGATTCGATCCCACACCCGCTTGACGCCCTGGTCGCGCATGAGCTGCACGACCTTCTTCACGTGGTGGGGCTGTTTGAGGGCCCGCCGATAGAGGGGCAGATTGCTCATGCGCACGCCCGAGACCTCGGTGCCCACGGAGACGCAGGAGTGCCGCACGCGCACCAGAATGGAGCGCCGCCCGACGCTTGGCGCCGGGACCTCTTCGACGATGACTTCGCCCTTGCGGACCAGCAGTTGCTTCACGCGGACAATGTACGGGACGCGGGGCCTGTCGGGAGTGCTCCAGGGTCAGGACTCGCGCCGACCCGCGACCATCAGGAGCTCCTGCATCGATGGGTCCTTGCGCCGGCCCAGGATCTCAAGTGCAAGCGCCGGGGTCAGCTCGCCGAGCGCGAGGTAGGAGTAGTCCATCGTCGCTTCGGCAACCGGGGAAAGCCCCACACGCGCGAGCATCCAGCGCAGTTCCTCCATGGTGTACTCGCGGTGATGACCGGCGAAGGGAGGTTCCGATTCGAACTGCGATTCGATCGGCGCGTGGACGCTCCTGCCGGAGGCCATCAGTGTCCGCTTCATGGCGTAGGAGTGATTGGGGGTTTCGACGACCACCAGTCCGCCGCGCCGGGCGAGTCTCCGCAGCTCGAGCAGATAACCCTTGGGGGAGTGCGGAATGTGCTCGATCACGCCGCCGGAGAAGACCACGTCGGCCGACTCCTCGGGCAGCGAGACGCCGCAATCGAAGTCGCCGGGGTCGACGACCTGGACGCCGCTGCGCTCCAGCAGACGTCGCCATGGATCGAGGGCGCCGTCGTAGGCGCCGTAGGTGTCGCTGGCGATGACGTCCCATCCGAGCCGGTGCATGGCGAGGGCGAAGTTGCCGAAGTAGCTGCCGGAATCAAGCAGCGTGCCCAGGGACTGGGCCGACTCGGTTCCGGAGGCGCCCGGGGCGAGGGACATCAGCATTCGGGCAAGCTGCTGGATGCGATACGACGAGGCCGAGAGATAGGCCCTCCAGTCGAAACCGATCAAGGCGTGCTGATGCCGCGTGAGTGGCGCAAGGTCGGCGCCGTCAAGAAGCGCAACCACTTCTCGCGACGCGTCCTCGATCACTTCGACGATGGCCTGATGCTGGCGCCGCCATCGCCCGAGTGGGTCGGGCGGCATCGAACGTGCGGCCGCGCCTGCGGTGTCGACCGGATCGCCGTCGAGCAGGGCTCTGGGCGAGATCGGTCCGCGCAGTGTCGCTCTCGTTGCCGCGACCAGCAGCGCCGGCTTCGTCGGCGCAATCATCGTTCCGGGGGCGACTTCAACCGTCGCCGGGAGCACGACGAATGAAGGTGGATCGATCGGGTCGGTGCTCTCGACGACGAGTTCGAATCGTCGCGCGAGAAAGTGATGCCATGCCGGATTCAGCGTGAAGAAGGGCAGCCCGGGTCTGCGAAAGAGCCCGGCTTCGCCGAGTGCAACGGTGATCAGCCACGGGCCGCTGCCCAGGAGCAGTGGCTCGAGTGTCACGCCGATGGTCGCCTGCGGCGCCTCCGGAAGCGTGAGCCGTTCGCGGTGCACGTAGCCGCCAATTGCGCTGCCGGAGCGATTGAAGCCGATCACCAGGGTCACGTCGCGCGAGACAAGTGCAGGATCGATCCTTACATCGATCTGGAGGCGCAGGAAGCCGCCGTGGGGAACATGGACGACCGGAGTGCCTGCCGCGTCTCGAAACTCCACGTGATCGATGCGCACCAGGCCGGTGCCGTATTGGCCGCCCGACTCGGAGATCTCGGCGTTTGCGCCGCGCTGCTCGAGGTCGAAACGGAACGTCCGCCAGGGGGTTTGCGAGGCGATCGGTGACTGGATCGGCGACTGGATCGGTGACTGGGTCGGCGACTGGGTCGGCGACTGGGTCGGCGACTGGGTCCGCGACTGGGTCCGCGACTGGGTCCGCGACGGATCGGTGCCAGCGCTTGCACCAGCTTCATCAGCCTGATCATCCTGATCATCCTGATCATCCTGATCACCCTCGACCACCCGCCGCAGGAGCACCGTTCCGGCGCTGTCGGTCAGGGCGAACTCCGCCGGGACTGCGCCGCCGTAGGCCAGGGTCACTTCGAGACTGCGCGGCACGGCGCCAGCGGGAGCAGGGGTCGTCAGCCACTCGGCCTTGTGGAAGATCGAACCGCGTGGCTCGAGCGTGCGGCAGCGGCGCCCGGCGAACTCGGTCGGCGGTCCGAGATTGCCCTCGGGCAGCAGCGACCAGTCGGGTGAACCGGTGGCGACATCGAGTGCGTGGCGCGTGCCGTCTTCGGCAATCAGCGCCAGCGAGGCCAGGGCGAGAGGCTCGGGAAGCGCGAATCCGCTGCGGCTTCCGACGCGGACATGCAGGGCCGCGGTGGTCGGAACCGCCGCCGCGGTGGCGTTGCGCTTCCGCAGTCGTTCCTCCTCCTGAGCCTTGATCGAGCCTTCGTACGCCTCGCGAACCAGACGAGCGTCGCCGTCGAGCTGCACCCGACCGCGGTCGATCCAGACGAATCGATCGCAGAGACTCGCGGCGGTGTAGATGTCATGGGTGACGAGCAGGAGTGTGGTGCCGCGTGCCGAGCACATCTGCCGCATGCGCTCGTAGCTCTTGTGGGCGAAGTAGCTGTCACCGACACCCAGCAGCTCGTCGACGACCAGGATCTCCGGCTCGAGCACGGTCGCGGCGGCGAACATCAGCCGCGCCGTCATGCCCGTCGAATAGGTCTTCATCGGCTGGTCGATGAAGCCCTGAAGTTCGGCGAACTCGATGACATCGTCGAACAGTTCGTCGGCCCGACGTCCGACGATGCCGAGATGAGCGAAGCTCGAGTGGACGTTCTGCCGACCGGTGAAGTCGGGATGGAACCCGGTTCCGATCTGGAGCAGGGCGCTGACCACGCCGTTGACCGACACGGTTCCCTGCGTCGGTCGGAGCGTGCCGGTGATCAGCTTGAGAAGCGTGCTCTTGCCGGCGCCGTTGCGACCGATGATGGCGACCTTCTCGCCGCGCTCGATGGTGAGGGTCACGTCGCGAAGGGCGTCGTGCTCGGTGTAGGCCTGGGCGGTCGTCGGGCAGAGTCCGAGCAGGTCGAGCACTCGATAGATCGGCTTGCTGTAGAGGCGATAGGTCTTGCCCACTCCGCGCATGACCACCGCCGGCGACGCTGTGTCGGACGGGAGGCGATCACTCATGGTCGGCGAAGAGCGGCATGAGGCGGCGGTAGAACGCGGCGGCGGTCGCGGCGGCGACGCTGGCGACAAGCAGGAACCAGAGATCGGTGTGCCAGGGGAGCGAACGTGTGCCCAGCAGGGCGTATCGGAAGGAGTCGATCACGTAGCTCAGCGGATTGAAGAGAACCACGAACTGAGCCTGCGGCGGAACCTGCTCGAGGGTGAAGCCGATGGGCGAGAGAAAGACCAGCATGAGAACGACGATGTTCACCAGATAGCTGACGTCGGGAACCAGGGCCGCGACGGCGGAGAGCGACCAGACCGCGGCGAGGCAGAGGAGCGCGAGCATCACAAGCGGGACTGGAATGGTCAGGATGTGCCATCCGAAGTGGCGGGTGGGAATCACCAGAAGAAGCAGGATCAGCAGTGTCGTCGCCGACGCGGCGAGCGAGACCAGCACGTTCTTGACCGGCACGAGTTCGATCGGAAAGACTGTGTTTCGAAGCAGGGCGAGGCTCGACTTCACTCCGGCGATGCTCGAGGTGACCGCCTCGCTGAAGGCCAGATACGGGACCAGCCCCGCGAAGATGAAGAGGACGAAGTCGTACTTGCCCATCTCCGGGAGGCGCTGCGAGAAGACCACCATGTAGACGAAGCAGTACATGGCCAGCAGCAGGCCGGAATGGAGCGGATACCAGAGCATGCCGAGAACGCTGCCGGCATACCGCTTGCGGAAGTCGACGCGGGCGATTGCCACGAGGGTCGGCCACGCGCGCCACCCGCGACTCGCCACCTGGGAGGCCTCTTTCCAGACCGCGCCGGGGAGCCGGTGCAGCCATGTCCACGGACGCAAGGCGCTGATCACCGTCGGAGAGTATCCGATGGCGGGGAGCGGCTGCGGCGGCGTGCCGCCGGGCAGATCGACCAGCGGCACCGAGGGACATCCGGAAGCCTTCTCCGACCCACCCTGGCATTCCAGGGCCCCGTGTCTCCTGCGGCGGGCGGCCTCGCGACGCAACCGAGGGGCGGTGGAGTGCTAGATTGCACGCATTGCGACCATTCTCGGAGCCCGAGAAAGCCAATTCATGACGACTGCCACAGCGAGCGCGACATCGCGGCTCATCTATCTCACGCACGATCTCGACGCCTATGGATCGGTTCCGGCAGGGGGGTTCGATTCGTTCACCGAGCGGCATCCGGTGACTCTCTCGGAGCCCGAACTCAGGCGGGTGAACGCGGCTCTCGACGAGCGTGCCCTGGCCTCGCTGGCGGCCGATCCGGGGGTCGAAGGAGTGATCTTCGAGGTGCGCCGAGGCGTGCCGACCCGAGGGCAGCTCCGACTGGCCCGACGGCTGGTCGGTGCGGGACGCGAGACCTTCCTCTACTGGCCAGCCGAGTCGGCGGTCGAGCGCCTCGATGAAGAAAGGATTGCGAGCTTCTGGCGACTGCTGCTGGCCCATCGGGCGTGGCGTGCGGTCCGCGGGTTCCGTCCTGCGGCGGCGGCGACGCTGGAGACAATGCCGGCGGCGGTCCATTCGCCGCGACCGGTCGATGCCTTCCGCTCCGGGCCTCTCGCGGCCGCCCGAGGGCTCTACCTCCGCTTCGACTACTGGGCCACGCTCACGTCCGGCGGCAGCTACGGGCACACCTGCTACGTCGCCAAGGAGCTCGATGCACTGAGCCGCGGCCTGATCTGCATCATGGGATCGCGCTTTCCGATGCTCGACGATCTCGGGCTGCATCAATGCGTGCTGCCCTTCAGTCCCTCCTCGAGCGTGGAGCAGTTGCTCGCGGCGAACGACTTCTACGTCAATCGCCTGCTTCCCTTGGTGGAACTGCTTGCCCCGGGCTTCATCTACGAGCGCATCGTGATCGGCAACTGCGCCGGGGCGACGATTGCGGCCCGCCTCGACATCCCCTACATCGTGGAGTTCAACGGCTCGGAAGTGTCGATGGCCCGGGCCTACGGCAAGCCGCTCGAGCGCGCCGACGAACTCGAGGCCAGGGAGCGACAGGCCTTCGACCAGGCGACCCTGATCTCGGTGGTCTCGCAGCGCGTGGCCGAGGATCTCATCGCCCGAGGGGTCGATCCGCGGCGGATCCTGGTCAGCCCCAACGCCGTCGACTGCGAGGCGTACCGCCGCCCGGCGCCGTCGGCTCGAAGGGAGCTCCGCCGGTCGCTCGGCTTCGACCAGCAGCACCTCGTGATTGCCTTCTCCGGAACCTTCGGCGGGTGGCAAGGCGTCGAGTCGCTCGCGGCGGCGATTCCCGCGGTGTGCGCCGCAGTGCCGCAGGCCAGGTTTCTCCTGATTGGTGACGGCCAGTTCCGCAGTGCAATCGACGAGGTGGTGAAGTCGAATCAGCTCGAATCGCAGGTGAAGATCACCGGCTCGGTGCCGCAGGTCGAGTGCGCCCGACTGCTCGGCGCCGGCGACATCTTCGTGAGCCCGCACGGCGGCAACATCGGAGACGTTCCCTTCTTCGGATCACCGACCAAGCTCTTCGAGTACATGGCCCTGGGTGGAGCGCGGGACGACGCCGTGGGCGACCTCGGCGGTGGCGCCATCATCGCCAGCGACCTCGAGCAGATCGGCGAGGTGCTGCAACCGGCGATGTCACTGGCCCAACTCGAACAAGGCGAGGAGGCACCCGAGGGCGCTCGCGCCATTCTCACGCCGCCGGGCGATGCCAAGGCATTCACTCGGGCGCTGATTGCGCTGGCAAACCGGCCTGCGCTCGCTGCCGTGCTCGGCGGCAATGCGCGGGCCGCGGCGCTCTCCGAACACTCCTGGCAGCGACGTGTGGAGCGGCTCCGAGACGTCCTCGAAGGTCGGACGAGTTCCGAGGTCGCGCGAACCCGATCGCTCCTGGCGGTCCACGAATTGAAGGTCGTCGAGACCGGCGACCGGTTCAAGGACGAAGTCCAGAACCAGTGGAACAACAACCCCTGCGGCTCGCAGTATGGCAAGGCGCCGGCTCGAACACTCGAGTGGTTTCTCGACATCGAGAAGCATCGCTACGGCGAGTACGGACCGTGGATGCCCAAGGTGATGGAGTTCGACCGCCATCGCGGCGCGAAGGTGCTCGAGATCGGTGGCGGACTCGGCACCGATCTCTCGCAGTTCGCCCGCAACGGCGCACTCGTCACCGACTTCGACCTCGCCGCCGGACATCTCGAACTGGCTCGGGAGAACTTCAAGCTGCGCAATCTGCCGTGCGAGTTCCTGCACGGCGATGCGGAGAATCTGCCGTTTCCCGACAACACCTTCGATGTGGTCTACAGCAACGGCGTGATCCATCACACGCCCAACACCGAGCGGGTGATCGGGCAGATCCACCGCGTGCTCAAGCCCGGCGGCAAGGCCATCATCATGGTCTACGCGGAGAACTCCTGGCACTACTGGGCCTCGATCGTCGGCCGCTACGGCCTGCGCAACGGAATGCTCGAGAGGAACTCGGTGGGCGACATGATGTCGCAGCTCGTCGAGATGACCGCCAACGACGCTCGCCCGCTGGTCAAGGTCTACACCGCGAAGCGGCTGCGGGCGATGTTCCGCGCCTTCCACGACATCTCGATCGTGAAGCGGCAGCTCACGCCGGGAGAGGTTCCTCTGCTTCTCAAGCCCGTGCCGATTGCGGCGCTGGAGCGGCTGTGGGGCTGGAATCTGATCATCAAGGGAGTGAAGTAGATGCCGGTGTCGATGGTGTGCGCCTGTGAAGGGAGCCAATTCGCATGTGCGGCATCGTCGGAATCCTGAAGACCGAGCAGGCCCGCAATCGCGAGGCGACCAGCGCCGTGCTTGTGGCCATGCGCGACCGGATGACTCACCGCGGTCCGGATGACGCCGGCGAGTGGACCGACGGCCGCTGCTTCCTCGGACATCGCCGCCTCTCGATCATCGACCTGTCGCCGGCGGGGCATCAGCCGATGCTGAGTGCCGACGGCAAGGTCGCCGTCGTCTTCAACGGCGAGATCTACAACCATGCCGAGTTCCGGGCCGAGCTGGAGGCCCGCGGGCATCGCTATCGCGGCCATTCCGACACCGAGACCCTGCTCTACGCGTATCTGGAGTGGGGGCTCGATGCCTTCAAGCGCTTCTTCGGGATGTGGGGCGTCGCCATCTACGACGCCCGCGATCAAGCACGGCCGGTCATGCATCTGGTGCGAGATCGGATCGGGATCAAGCCGGTGTATGTCGCTCGGACAGGAAGTGGTGACTGGCTCTTCGCCTCGGAGATCAAGGCCATCGTGGCCCACCCGGAGATCCGCGTCGAGACCGATCTCACCGCCCTCTGGCACTACTTCACCTTCATCGTCACGCCGGCGCCGCTGACTCTCTTCCGCGGCGTCTTCAAGATCCCCGCGGGGTGGCGCATCACCATCGACCACACCGGCGCCGCTCGCGCCGAACAGTGGTGGGAGTGTCTGCCTGATCATCGACCACCGGCCCGAAACAGCGGCGGCATGAGCGAGGACGAGTGCGTCGAAGAGACGATTGCGCTGCTGCGCAAGTCGATCAGCCGCCGCATGGTGGCGGACGTTCCCTTCGGCGTGCTGCTCTCCGGCGGCGTCGATTCGAGCATGAACGTCGCCCTCATGAGCGAGCTCATGGATCGGCCGGTGACCACCTTCTCAATCGGCTACCGCGGCGAAGAGGAGACCAACGAGTTCGGCTGGGCTCGTCGCGTGGCCAGGCAGTACGGCACCGATCACCACGAGACCCTGATCGATCCCGGCGATCTCGAGGGATTCCTCGACACGCTGGTCGAGACCCAGGACGAACCGATTGCCGACAACGTCTGCATTCCGCTCTATTTCCTCTCGAAGCTCGTTCGCGACAATCGCACCACGGTGGTGCAGGTGGGCGAGGGCGCCGATGAGCACTGGCTCGGCTACTGGTGGTGCGAGGACTATCGACGACTCGAGGCCGACGTGTACGACCCGGCGCGTGCCGGCGCGACGCCGCGCGGCTGGCTGGCCCGCACCGCCCGGAAGCTCCTGCGCCAGACGGGACCGATCGTCCGCCCGCGCGGCGGAGCCATCGATGACGAGGCCCTGCTCCGCGCCCAGCGCGGCGAAGAGCTCTTCTGGGGCGGGTCACCCTGCTGGTGGGGATCGCTTCGCTCGACGCTCACTCCCGACCCATCGCGTTTCAAGCAGGAGATCAACTGCCCGGTCGAAGGGCTGCTGCCATCGGCGATGCGCACGCTCGACAGCCACGCGGTCGTGCGACACTGGTTGGAACCGCTCGAAGGACGACTGACCAAGCCGCGGGTGCTGCAGTTGATTCCGTATCTGGAGCGGAAGAACCGGCTCCCGGAGCATCTCCTGATGCGGGTCGACAAGTGCACGATGGCCCACTCGATCGAAGCCCGCGTGCCCTTCCTCGATCACGAACTGGTCGAGTTCTCCGAGCGCGTTCCGGTCGAATACAAGCTGCGAAACGGCGTCGGCAAGCACGTGATCAAGCGCGCCGCCGAGCGATTCCTCGACAAGGAACTGGTCTATCGCCGCAAGCAGGGCTTCGGGGCGCCGATGGAACGCTGGTTCCGTCAGCCGTGGATGCAGGAGCGCTTTCGACGCACGCTCGATCGCTCGCCGATGGCCAAGGCCGGGCTCATCGATGCCGAAGCGGTCAAGCGGATGCTCGACCAGCAGCAGACCGGCGGCGGATGGTCGTTTCACCTCTGGACGGTGATGAACGCGGTGTTGTGGGAAGAAAAGTGGGGTCAGCGTCGCTGACTGGCTGGTCGGGGTTCGCCGACGAGTGAGGTGTGCCGCTGCGCGGCACGCAGGGCCAGGCGCTCGCTTCGCTCGCGGGAGGGAGCAGCAGTGGGTTGCACGACTCGAAACGTGGGCGGAGTCGCCACGGTCGGCTTCGTCCGAACGCGATTCGCTCACCGATGCCGCAGCGCCGCCTTGGACCGCCGAGCACCAGCTCGGCCGATCGTTCAAGGACGCCAATCAGACTCGTGCGGTGAGCGCGAGGGTCGCGTCACTTTCCGCGGCTGCCGCGGGGCTTTGACGAGCTTCGGCCGGCGGCGCCAGAGCGGGGGCCGCGGCTGGAGGAGGTGCCCGAGCGTGCCCCAGCTCGCCCCGCGGACTTCGTGCCTGCGGCGGCGCCTCGGGCGGGGCTTCGCTTCGGACCTCGCGGGGCACCGAGCTTCGTGGTGCGTCCCGATCCACTGTTTCCCGTGGCCTTGATGGTCGATCGACCCGCACCCGAGCGACCTGCCGTCGGGACCTTCGATTTTGCGGCGTCGAGCTTCCGGGCCATCGCCGCGTTGCCGCGCGTGCCCTTTGCTCCGGCTCGCGTCGAGGTCGATGGACGTTGCGTGCGCTTGGCGGCGGCCGGTTCGGTCGAGCCGCCTCGCACGGAGGCGCTTCGTGCCGTTCCCACTCGAGTCGCATTTCGAGTCGGGGCGGTTGGGATCGGCGGTCGAGCGCCCATCAGGGGTCTCACCGGAGGCACGGCATCCTCTTCGGAGACGTCGCCGCTGGGCTCGTCATCGATGGTCTGAAGCACCGCCTGCCGCGCCAGCTTGGCTTCGTCGCGGCGGGCCGACTTGGTGCGCTCGTGGCTGCGCACGCGATGGTGATTCTCGTTCGACTCCTCCTCCTCGCCGCGCCGCTTGCGCTTCGAGAAGATCAATCGGATCGGGACCTCCGCGAAGGGGAGTTCCTCGCGCAGGGCATTCAGGAAGTACCGCTCGTAGTTGCCGACGAAGAGCGTGGGATCGTTGACGACCATCGCAATGGTCGGCGGGGCCACGCCGATCTGACTGACGTAGAGAACCTTGGCCTTGGTGCCCAGCTTCGATGAAGGCCCGCGCTGGCCGAGAATCGAACGCACGGTCTCGTTGAGCCTGCCGGTCGTCTCGCGGTGATTGGCCTGCTGGAAGAGATTCCAGGCCATGACGATGGCGTCCTTCACGCCCTCGCCGGTCTCGGCGCTGATGAAGGCCAGCGGCGCGAAGGTGACGCCCGAGAGCTCCTGGGTGAGGTAATCGAGGTACTGCTCCGGCGCCAGTCGATCGCGCACCAGATCCCACTTGTTGATCACCAGCACCACCGGCTTGAACTGCTCGAGCACTTCCTGAGTCAGCTTCTTGTCGACCTGGGTGACGTCCTCGGTGGCGTCGATCAGCAGGAAGACCACGTCGGCGCGGCGGATCGCCCGCAGCATCCGATGGTGGGCGTACCACTCGACGTCGTCGGCGAAGCTCTTGCGCTTGCGCACGCCGGCGGTGTCGATGACGGTGAAGGTGTGGCCGTCCATCTCGATCCGCACGTCGACGCTGTCGCGGGTGGTGCCGGCGATCTCGGAGACGATCACCCGCGATTCGCCCGCAAGTGCGTTGACCAGCGTGCTCTTGCCGGCGTTGCGTCGGCCGATGATGGCCAGGCGCATCTCGGTGGGGGCCACCGGATCGCTGTCGTCGATGGGGGGCAGGTGATTCCAGATCGACTCGAGGAGGGCCCGCTTGCGGTGTCCGCTCAGCGCCGAGACCGGGAAGGCCTCGCCGAAGCCGAGCCGCGAGGCCTCGGCGGCGTGCGCTTCCCACTTCTCGTCATCGACCTTGTTCGCAACCACCACGACCCGATCGCCGAGTCCGGCCTTGCGGATCATCTGGGCAATCGTGATGTCCAGCGGGGTGACGCCGGACTGGGCGTCGATCACCAGCAGGATCACTGCGGCCTTCTCGGTCGCGAGGCGGATCTGAAGTTCGATGTCGTCGGTCAGCGTCGAGAGGTCGGCGCCGACATCGTCGAAGCGGGCACCCTCGGCGGTGTAGATGCCGTACCCGCCGGTGTCGGTGAGCTCGATGAGCCGCGGCTGGTCGCCGCGGGCCGGCGGGGGCGTGATCTCGACGATGGTGCCGACGCGGTCTCGGGTGACGCCGGGTGTGGGATCGACGATCGAGATCTTGCGACCTGCGATGCGATTCATGAGGCTCGACTTCCCGACGTTCGGTCGGCCGATGATCGCGACGATGGGAAGTGACATAAGGGGTGAGGGTAGGGAGGAGGATGCGTCAGGCCGCAGCGGGGAAGTGAGGCGACGTCCATACGCTCCGGGCGTGTCCCGAACGGTGCTTCATGTCGACATGGATGCGTTCTTCGCCTCCGTCGAGCAGCGCGACGATCCCGCGCTTCGGGGCAGGCCGGTTCTCGTCGGCGGCGACGGCGGTCGGGGCGTGGTCTGCGCCGCGTCGTACGAGTCGCGGCCCTTCGGATGCCGCTCGGCCATGCCGATGGCGATGGCCAGGCGGCTCTGTCCGCAGGCCGTCATCGTGCGGCCCAGCTTCGAGAAGTATCGCGTCGCCTCGGAGCGGGTCTTTCTGATCTTCGATCGGTTCACGCCGTTGGTCGAGCCGCTCTCAATCGACGAGGCCTTCCTCGACGTGACCGGCAGCGAACGCCTGCATGGCGACGGCGTGACGATCGCCGCGGCGATCCGTCGACTCATCCGCGACGAGGTCGGACTCACCGCGTCGGTCGGCGTCGCTCCCAACAAGTTCCTCGCCAAGCTCGCCAGCGACCTTCGCAAGCCCGACGGACTGGCGATCGTCGATTCGCGCTGGATCGCCGAGCAGCTTCCGAAGATGCCGGTGCGGGCGATGTGGGGTGTGGGCCCCGCACTCGAAGCGAAGCTCGTGAGGCAGGGAATCACGACCTTCGCCGACCTCGCCAGCGCCTCGATCGAGCGGTTGGAACGGCTTGCCGGAAGCGACGCCGAACGACTGCGACGCCTGGCCTTTGGTCAGGACGAGCGCGAGATCGTGACCGACCGCTCCGCGAAGTCGATTGGTCAGGAGCGGACCTTCGGTGTCGATCTCTCCGATCCGGACTCGGTGCGAGAGACGCTCCTGGGCGAAGTCGAGTCGATTGCCCGACGCCTGCGCCGCGCCGGTCTCGCCGCGGCGCGGGTCACGGTCAAGATTCGCTTCGGTGACTTTCAGACGATCACTCGCTCGACGACGCTGGAGGCCGCGACCGATCGCACCGATCTGCTCTGGAACGCCGCATCCACGCTCTTCGACACCTGGTCACGGCGGGAGTTTGCACCGGTGCGTCTGATCGGCGCGGCGCTTTCGTCTCTCGGGTCAGTCAGCGACAGCGCCGGGCTCTTCACGGTCGCCGACGACGAGAGACGGCGTCGGATCGATCGCGTCGCCGACCGGGTGGTCGAGCGATTCGGCGCCGATGCGATCCGCCGCGCCGGGGGTCGCAAGGCCAGGTAGCGGGCCCGCGGGGCAGCAGCCGATTGCATGCCGCCTGCCCACGTGCCAGCGCAGCACGAGGCCCGCAAGCTCGAGTCGGGAGAGGGCCTGGCGCACGGCGGCACGGGACGCGCCGCAGCGGCGGGCCAGTTCCAGCTCGCTCGCGCCGGCCCCGGGATCGTGTTCGATGGCCGCGAGAATCGACGCCCGCAGATCGCCTTCCAGGAGCCCGCGCACGCCGAGCGAGGGATTGTGGGCGAGGATCCACGCCGCGGGACGCAGCGCATCGGGCTTGCGATCGATCGGTCCGGCAAGCACGTTCCAGCGGCGGGCGATTGCGCTGCTGCGCTCGGCGAGGCGCCGAAGAAGCACGGGATGGCGCGAATCGACCATGAAGACCGGCACGCGAGTCGTCGCCGGACGACAGACGGCCAGCAGTTCGCGGGCGCGAAAGGTTCGGCCGATGGTGCCAATGGCGAGGGAGGTGTCGCCGCTGCCCTTCACGGTGATTCGAGGTGTCGCCGGGGGACCCGCGATTCGCGGGATCGTGACGGAGGAACGGTGCGTCTCGGGAGCGTCGGGTGCTGCATGCGCTGCATGCGCGGCATGCTCGGCATGCTCGGCATGCACGACATGCTCGACATGCTCGACATGCTCGACATGCTCGGCATGCGCCGGACGCCGTCGAGCGTGACTCGCGGCCTCCTCGAACAGCCAGGCGAGGATCGCTCGCTCCTCGCCGGTGAGCCGTTCGACGGCCATGCGAGCCAATCGATGTCGGGCCACCAGGATGCCGTAATAGGACAACCAGGTGACGGTCATGGTCAGCAGTCGAGCATGGCCGCGACCGGTGCGGACGGTTTCGATCAGCAGCCTCTCGAGATCGGGAGTGCTTCGACTCGGGGCGACGTTGAAGGCAGCGCCGAGACGAGCCCACGCCCGGACCAGTTGGGCAAGCTGGGCATCGGCGGAACCGCTGGGAGCGTTGACACCGCCCGCACCGCCCAAAAGGGCTGCGGCATTCGCGGCACCATTCGCAGCACCTTTCGCAGCACCTTTCGCAGCATTGGGGGCTTCGCCGGAACCGATTGCGGGGGCCTCGGTCAGGGGAGTCCCGAGGATCTGTTCGGCGGCTCGAGTGGATGAATCGGTCTTTCGGTTCACCATGCTCCGCTACCTCCACTACCTCCACCACCCCCGCTACCTCCACTACCTCCACCACCTCCACTACCTCCACCACCTCCGCTACCTCCACCACCTGCGGCAGGATCGGGCTCGCCGAGCGGCGGTCGGATCTCGTCGAGCAGTTCGATCGCATTCTCAATCGCCCCGCGCGGCCAGTCGTCATTGCCCCAGTCGACGAAGTGGCGACGCAGCAGGATGGCTTCGTCGTCGGTGATCGCCAGGGCCTCAAGGTCTTCCACGTCCTGCGGGCGACCGGCCATCACCTTGAGGGCAAGAAGATCGATCCGACCGACGGCATGCACCACCAGCCGCGCGTGCGAGAGCACGCGGGTGCGGCGCACTTCCCAACCGGGAGGCATCGCATCCATCCACGGAGCGCCGCCGCTGTTGAGCCAGTGCTCGGCAAGTCCGAACTCCGGTGAAAGCTCCTGAGCCACTCGCTCGACGATCTCCCGAGCCCCGGGCGGATCGAAGAGCATCACATCGCAGTCGGAGGTCGTGCGCTCGGCTTCGAGAAGTCCCGAGAGCATTCCTGCGGCGCCACCAACGAGGAGCAGGTCGATCTCGTCGAACTCAGAAGCCTCGACGGAGAGTCGATCGGCCAAGGCTCGCAGGGCATCGACCATGAGGGGCGCAGCCATCACCGGCGCAGCAATCCGCTCCGGGCGCTCATCGAGCGGCTCCCGTGGGATGGAGGAGGTCGGCGACGGGTTCATAAGGACCGGATCGTTCTGGGGCGATGGCGACTGGGGAGCGTGGGCGGGCATGTCCGGCATGTCCGGCATGTCTGGCAGGTCCGGCATGTCTGGCATGTCTGGCATGTCTGGCAGGTCCGGCATGTCCCGCATGTCCGGCATGTCCGGCAGGTCCAGCATGTCCGGCAGGTCCAGCATGTCCGGCAGGTCTGGCACGCCCGGCATCTTCGGCATGGCAGAACCCGAGACGTTCAGGGTCTCGGGGATCGACGTTGAAGATGGAGCGGGGCGAGGGGCGATGACGGCACAAGTGTATCGTGTCACCATACAACAAGATACCGAACATCCCTGATTTTCCGCGCCGGAGGGGCGCCAGCGGCACAGGCGGCGATGGCCGAAAGTTGCAAAGGGTGTGCCGAGATCGGC
>Ga0163146_10001711_pt1 | contig 30985 bp, 26 predicted proteins | sample OliLakLV19MP7G1_FD_148648 | JGI IMG/M metagenome (GOLD analysis project Ga0163146, IMG submission 148648) | Freshwater microbial mat bacterial communities from Lake Vanda, McMurdo Dry Valleys, Antarctica - Oligotrophic Lake LV.19.MP7.G1 | ecosystem: Environmental > Aquatic > Freshwater > Lake >...
ATTTTAACAATATAGCCTCTTGACATCCACCCCGACCGTCGCGGACGGGGATTCCCAAACCTCGCGATTTGAATTTCTGCTTCTTCGCAACTGCCTCCACCCTCAAAGAGATTTGGTCTTATGTTTGCTCCACAGACTAACCCCGCAAGCCCTGCGGTTTTTACGTGTCGAATACCAAACGGAATTCTTCGTAGTTTTGATTCTAGGGTTGGACTGCCCATTGCCCTGTCCTCTTTTCCCGGTCTACCTATTTTTCTTTCCCGTTGCGGTTGTCGCAAACTTATTAATTAGGGTTTATGTTCACATAGTCGCGGGTGGGTCATTGACCAATTATATTGTAACACAAAGCCGTCCTAAAAGGACGGGGTTTCTACCCAATTTCTCGGATGATCTCCGGCTTCAACTTTTTTTGAGACAGCTAGACTTCCGAGGATATCAATTCGACCTCATCCTCTTTCAGGTGAGCTCGAAATTTTTTGTCAAACTGAACTAGAACCGGCCAATTGGCACTGACAGGGCGGCCATGCCATTCGTGAACGATCGCCACGACTTCTCCTTCCATACCCTTAATATCAAATGGTTGACTGCGATTTTGAGGGTGGTGGTAGACAACAACAGAGTTTTTAATGCAAACGCGATCGCCAACTTTCATAGACTTATATTTAGTGTTCTCTCTTCAAAACTCTGCAAAGCTTACGGGTGCTTAGCACTTGTACGCTTTGCCGACAGTTTTCTTATCTTCCCACAAGTAGAGCGAAAACTTAAACAAAGTTGGCGCTTCCCTGTCGGTGCTTCGATCGCCCGCCGCGATCCTGGGAAGCCGCCAGGCTGATCGATCCTCGGTTGAACCCGTAGGCCCGATCGGCATTTAAAGCTCGATCGGGCGGATGCTCAAGGGCCGGAATTGATGCAGGCTAATCGAGAAACGATTAACTTAACTGATTTAACCAACACTCAACATCAACAGCCAAGGTTTGACCCAACTCCAGCAACTGCCGGATCGAAGACAACTCCCAGCCGCCGCCTGAACGCGCAATCTCCAAGGCAACAGCAGCCCCCGCATTTTCGCTCGACGAGGCATCTTGCCGTTGCAGCCAGCCCAAACACAGAGGCACAATTTGACTGTACAGAGAATCGAAATACAGTTCCTGCGATTTGTCCAAACACAAACCCAAACTCAGCCGATCGCCCACCGCAATCAAACGCTCGATCGTGCGGATATCAGCTTCCAACTTGACAGGCGAGCGATCCTCCACACCCGATCCTGCTTGCAGCAGCGCGTCTAGCGATCGCCAAACCATCTTTTCCAAAATTTCCTTGACTTCGGGAACGTTCAGCCGACAGCGGAGATGGCCGCTTTCAGTGGCGATCGCCTCAATTTCGGCCAGCAGCGGTTCGACATCCTCCGTTTCCACTTCCAGGGCCTTGGCCGCCGTCAAACAGCGGTGTCCCAAAGCCACCTCAGCAGCCACCTGCAACTCTACCGGCACCTGCAACTCGTCTCGGTGGAACGCCATCATCACCCCGTAATTTTCGCGGTAAACCTGAGTGTAAAGCTGATCCAACCGAGTCAAGTTTTCCTGACTCAGCAACTGCACGATCCGGTGGCGTTCCTCAGCGAATAAATCCCGCAAGCTAAAGGACTGATCCCCAAACAGCCGCACCATTTCCAGAATGGCGTGGGCTGCCGAAGCTTCTTGCATAACTCCAAACAACCGCTCTTTGAGCATAGTGTAAGACCGGCGGCTGCCAAAAGGCTGAATGCAGCAGTGGAAGTCCCAGCCGCCGAGGTGGAACGCAGCAAACACAAAAATCTCTGTTTCCCGCGTAATTTCCGAGGTTAACTGCAATTGACCCACAGCCAGAGTCATCGAGCCCATGCGCTGAATTTGGAAATCTTGCTGCTGGGCCTGATAGCAGTAAACTCGCTGTTCGCGGGGATATTTGGCAAACAGAGAACTGATCGCGTAGTGGGCGGCTACTTGTCGGAGACTAATTTGGGCTGTCACCACCAGTTGGCGGTAAACTTCTGCCCCTGTTTGGAAACAGTCAACGTTGCTGGGTACGAGGGCTAGTCGATCGACAAAATCCTTTTCTAGCTGCACGCCGGTAACTTCGCCCGCCAATTCCAGCGCCCGGGCCGCGTAGCGCAGAATTTGCACGCCTTCTGGCCGCGAGATTTCTTCAAAAAACCAGCCGCAGCTAGTGAACATTAACAGGGTGTGGCGCTGCATTTCCAGCAGTCGCAGGGCGTCCACCTGTTCGGAGGCATCGAGGGGGCGCACTTGATGGCGTTCGAGGAACCTGTCAACGTTAGCGGGCGATCGATCCCGGATGACCTCAATATATTCATCTCTGGCCTTCCAGGGATCGCAAAACAGCTTGCGCCCCGCTTCTTCGTAAATCGGAATCAGTCGATCGCGCAGCCAATTCAAAGTATCCCGCAAAGGCTTGCGCCACAGCAGGTGCCACCCGCCGCCACCACCGCAGCCACAATCATCTTGCCAGCGATCGACCCCGTGAGAGCAACTCCAGGCCGTCACCGGTTTGAGTTCCACTTCCCAAGCGCTCGGATTTTGACTTAAATAATGAGCAAAATTCGTCACCGTCCAGCCGCGGCGGGGAAACTCTTCTGTGAAGGCGTAAGCGAGGCATTTTTCGGTACTGTTTTTGTGGTGACCAAAAGTTTCGCCGTCCGTCGCCACGCAGATTAATTGAGCCGGTCGGTGGTCTCCCCGTACTGCTTGACCCAACCGCCCTGCCAAGTGGTGGCTGCTGCTGAGAACGTCATTGAAGCCCATATCCCGCGAGATCGGGCCGTCGTAGAAAAAGATATCAATGTAGGGAGTGTTGGCGGGTGGGGCGTCGGAATTTTGGAAGTGCCTGCGACCAAAATGGTGAGTGCTCAGTGGCGAGAGTTGGTGGTCAGCCATCAACCGCATTTCTGGTTTCAAATAGCAGCGGTACGGGCGAGTCGGATCGATTTGACCCCCGCCGACTTCGTGCCATTCGGAATTTTGCCCTGGTTCCCCTTCGTGGTTTTGCCCGATTAGCGGGCGGCAGCGTTCGGATTGGGAGGGGGCTAAGACAATGAAGCGGATGCCTTCAGCGACTAAAACTTCGAGGGTGGCGTAGTCTACGGCGGTTTCGGCGAGCCACATTCCTTCGGGATCGCGATCGAACCGGGAGCGAAAATCAGCGATCCCCCAGCGAATTTGGGTGTATTTGTCTCGCTCGTTAGCCAGCGGCATGATGATGTGATTGTATACTTGGGCGATCGCGTTGCCGTGACCGTTGAGCCGCTGACAGCTTTTGCGATCGGCCTCCAGAATCCGCTGGTAGACTTCCGTGTCGTAGCGTTCGAGCCAGCTCATCAGGGTCGGCCCGATGTTGAAGCTCATATACTCGTAGTTGTTGACGATCCCCGTGACTTCGCCGCGATCGTTAAGTATGCGGGCAAAGGCGTTCGGGCGGTAGCACTCGTTGTCAATGCGTTCGTTCCAGTCGTGGGCGGGAGATGCGCTGGCTTGGCGTTCGATCGCGTCCAGATAAGGGTTTTCCCGGGGCGGCTGGTAAAAGTGACCGTGAACCGTCACGCACACCCCAGTTGCAGCAGTCACGCTGCTTTGGGTTACAGCAGTTACGGTTGGCGAAGACAAAGGTAGCACATCGGATTGAGTTGTAGAAATCGAAACCATGCGATCGAATCCTCAAGTAGTTAAAGACAATAAAACCAGCCTAATTACAAACTGAAACCTTACGCAGCAAGAGTTTCAACTAGGCATCTGTTGGAGCTAAATTTTGGCAGATAAGTTTTGATACATTTGTAGTATTGCCAGCAAAGCATTCGTTCCAAGATGCCAACCGCCGATCCCTGGGTTTTTCTGCCAATGCTTTGCTGTTGAAAGACTTAAAAAAGGTAGCTTTTGCTGCTTTTGGGCACTTGCGACCCATTTCGGGCTAGTGCTTGCAGGGCTGCTGATTGAGAGTTTGATTTACATTGCTGGATCTTAAAGTCTTATTCATTAAATAGCAAGTTTTCACCGGAAAAATTTAATCTTTGGCAATAAATCTTGGCGGTTATCGAGAGCGGTTTAATGCCCGAGCGATTTATAGAATAAGAGTTTTGACCGAGTTTTACATCATACTTTAGGTACTTGTTACCTAAGTCCTAGAGGAGTTGTGCCAGTTGGGTTCGGGCGGGGCTGATTTGCTGCAAATGTACTTTCCAGAAGAGATGTAACACTGGTGCGGAGTCAAAAGGCAACAAAAAAGCCAAACGGTAAGAGTTATATTTTAACCCCTGAGAGGTATGTGGGGGCGGAGGCATTGGAGGAGGATGAGGAGGGTTTGGACGAGAAGATGCTGCATTTGACGGCGAAGTTGGAGAGGCAATTTGCCGAGAGTGCCAAGTTAGAGGCGATGATTCGGGGAAATCTGCCGAGGGTGGGTTCTGGCGGATAGTTCGTCAATTGCTGAAGATTATCATGATTTTTTGCGAGAACTTAAGGAACGTATTGTGCAATATCAAGTGCGGGCCGTACTTTTTAGGCCTAGAAGTGCAATAGCGAGAATTAGAGAAAGCTTTAATCGATCGCATCCGCGATTTTTTGCTAGAGTTGGGTGTGGGATTTGCCTTAAATCAATAAATTAATTAATGGAAGCAGAAACCTAATTATGTTAACTTCAAACAATTTTCAGACATACCTTGATCAGTTTAAGAAACTTATAGCTGAGGGAGAGGCTATGTACAAAGCAATAAAAGTCATACCCGGAGAATGGTCTTCATCTTTTTTCGGTGAACCACCTAAACAAGCGCCTGACAAATATGTCTTCGAGGTAGATTATGATTGGGAAAAGTGGCAGATTAACTACAAGTTACTTCTAGAGCAAGTTCTCCCATTAACTAACAGTCAGCGAACCTCATTAATTGAAGCATTCTCGGGCTACAGGAATCTTAAAACGAATTTAAAGACTCATCTGTCAAACTTGAAGGCAGTTAAAGAAAATTACGAAAAAGGGTTGCTCATTTCTTCTCAATCTGCTTTAGGCTCCTTTAGCTTGGAAGATGTTAGCAAATTATTAACACAAGTTCCAGCGGGACTTCGACGTTGGACATGGGAAGAAAGGTCACGCAACCCGCCCGCTCAACCTCGGCAATGGTACATAGAAAATGAATATCATGTGCAAAATTTGCTATATTTTTTATTAGCTGCGGTGTTTCCCGATATCAGGGAAGAAGAATATACTCGATCGGTAGGGCAGAAAACATCAAGAGTAGACCTAGAAATTCCCTCGCTTAAATTGGTTATTGAAATCAAGTTCTGGCGCAAAGACAAGCCCCAAAAAATTATTGAACAAATTGCCGAAGATACGTCTTTATACCTAGCTGAAGGCTCCCCCCATGAACAAATGATTGCTTTTATCTGGGATGACTCTCGCAGGACAGAAGAACACCACTTATTACGTGAAATCAAAAGGATGAACGGTATTTTTGACGTAGTTATAGTTTCTCGTCCAGGGCGTATGCCAGACAATACATCAGTAATCAATGAACAAGATAATGAATGATTAGCTATTTTGTAAAGACCTGTTTAAAATTATCGAGGTTAAAATAAGCGTGGTTCTGAACACCCAAAAAGAGGAATTTAGCTATGCTTATGTCTATGCGGTAACAGCCGCGGCAAGCTACTCATTCCAAATAGCCCCGCGTCCCTTAGATGCAGAAGGAGTTGACGTAATTCTTACAGGTTTGGGAGCATCACAATCAACGCGCCGCCCTCGCCTAGATGTCCAAATAAAATGCACCTCCAGAAAATTACTGGATAATGAAATTATCCGATATCCCCTAGAAGTTAAAAACTATGAAGAATTAAGGCTAGAAAACCCTTTCGTCCCCCGCATTCTGATTATCGTTTTAGTACCCGAAAGCCAAGAGGATTGGTTGCGCCAATCTCAACAAGAACTCTCCCTTCGCTATTGTGGCTACTGGGCATCATTGCGAGGGCTACCGCCCACCCAAAATCAAAACACTGTCACTGTTCAAATACCCATACAAAACATTTTCAACACAGACGCTTTAAAAACTCTCATGCAGCGCATTGAATCAGGAGAACTCCTATGATAGTAACAGTCCGCGACCCCGATATTCTCAAAACCTTAGAACCGCCTCAAGTCGCTGCTTATTTACAAAAACACGGATGGCATGAACAAAGCCGAGACGATGACAAATCATCCATCTGGACTCGCAAGAATGAAGCAGGCGAAGACTACGAAATTTTGTTAGCTCTAAAACCAGAAGTCAGCGGTTTTGCTCTGCGGATGTACGAAGTCATGGAAACCCTAGAAATTGTCGAAAATCGCTCTCAAATTGAAATATTAGCAGACTTGATCACCTCACTCCCCAATATGACCTTACAGGGAATTGTCATGCAAATTCACACCCCTAACACCGACAAATTAAGTGGCGAAATAACCTTAATAGGCGTCATTGCTGACAAATTGCGGAAAATTCAAACCTCCCTCGCAGACAAAGATTACATCCTCGCCATTAAAGCTTATCAAGAACGCTTACCGATTCTCTGTAGCGGTGACTTAATCAAAGACAACAACGCCTTCATCCTCAAAAATCCCCACAACTTAACCCTCGATGAATCGTGGTAAAACTAACAGATTTTGTCGAAATCTATATTAAACACCTTCCAAACAGATATCAAGTTCCCTAGCAAAGGCCTCTGGCGCATCCAGCATCAGCCAGTGTCCAGTATCGGCGATCGTAGTTGTCGTCAGTGTGGGACGGAGGATGTGGAGGCTGAAGGAAAAAGTGTTTGAGGGAGCAATAATGGCGTGGGCTCGTGTTCCAGGGGCTGCTAGGTAGCGATCGAGATCATCAACTGCTTCAAAGGCAAACATCCCGCGAGACATTCCACACAGGCAATCCTGTGGAGTCGCCGCCAAGCAAGCGAGAATCCGATCGCGCGTATCCGCCGTGCTTCCTGTCAGCGCCTCGTTGAAGCTGGTTTCCACAGCAGCCCGCCAATCCTCCGTCTCCAGAGCCCTCTGGTAGGGGACGATGCGTGCCTCGTGCACATCTGCAGGCACCTTGGTAAAGTCTCCAGGTGCGTCTGCCAGGATTAACTGCGCGATGCGGTGCGGTGCGCTGGCTGCTGTTGCGAGGGCAATACAAGCACCGAAACTGTGCCCGACGATCGCCACTCGATCGAGTTCCAGCCCATCTAGTACCGCGAAAACATCCGCTGCACAGGAGGCGGGCGCATAGTTGCCGTCCTCCGGCGGTGCAGAATCACCGTGTCCCCGCACGTCAAGGGCGATCGCGCGTCGGGTACGGGCGACATGGGCAAGCTGGGCATCCCAGATGCTCGCGGAAACAGCCATACCGTGCACGAACAGCACCGGCAGTGCCTCGGACTCCCCAGCCGTTACAGGGGGGCTGGCTTCGATGATGTGAATAGTGCCGATCGGTCCTTTGAGAGTTGTCGATCGCATAAAATCTTCTCCTAAGTTTTATAATCCTGGACGCATTTATTTCTGAGTCCGCGAAGGCGGACTTTGTTCGTGTAGGAGCGGTTTCAACCGCCGAATCATAAAGGTGGTGGCTATTTTAATTTCCTCTTTTCACACAACCAATTTTACCTCTGTTACTCCTTGGCGCAATTCATACTGTCCTTTTACCCAAAATTGTTTAATTTTTTCACCCAAAAACGGAGCCGTTTGCATCATCAATAAACGCACAAATCCATTGTTTCGCAATTGTTCGCCTTTCCAGGCTTCTTGTGCTTGAAGTTGTTGGGCGCGAATAATTTCGGCTTCGCGTTCTGCCTGAATCTGCGATAATGCTAAGTCAATATCCTCGGAATTACTCTCTGTTTTCAATAAAGGTACAAGGTGATTAGCCGCAACAATTACATCGCGGAATGCCATGTTAATTCCTTGAGCGCGAACCGGAGACATTGGGTGTGCAGCATCCCCCAAAAGTATGATTCCAGGTCGATACCAGCGCGGACAGCGACCAACCACAACAGACAATCGCATTGGAGATTCGATCGAATCCGCGCAGTTGCGGAAATGCTCCGCCATCCACAAAGGCGATCGCGATGCGAAAGTTTCTGCCCAGTCTGTGTGTTTCCAATCGGTTTTGTCATCTGCCGATAGCACCCAAGCCAGATGAAGTTTTCCTGATTCTGCCCCATGAAAGACACTAAATCCGCTACCGCCATTCAGGATGGAATAAAATACATTATCCGCCACAAACCGAGGATGAGCGGCCAGTTTAAACCACAGAACATCTATACTCTTCTGCTGTTTTACTAACTCTAATTCTGCACGTTGTCGTACAACCGAGTTTCTACCATCTGTACCAATCACAAGTGCAGCAGGAATTTCTCGCCCATCTCCTAGCTTTACACCCGCAATGCGATCGTTGTTGTACAGTAAATCTTTTACGGGAACACCTGAGATAAATTCAAACTCTGGATGCAATTGAGCTTCTGCAATTAGTGCTTCAAGGAATGGCGGTTGAGAAACTAGCGTACAAGGTTGATTAGAACCCATTGGTTCATCAACTCGAAATAGTTGCCGATCGCCCACAATGAACTCCCAGGCATCAATTTGTCGGTGTGGAACACCTTCTAGCATAGTGGATAAGCCCATTTGTGCGATCGCATCCAATCCGCTGGGCATTAACGCTTCACCGCGAAACACTCGGTAGGAATCTTTTGCAGCCTCAACCAACGTTGTGGCAATACCTCGTTTCACCAGCAGTAAGGCAAGTGCCGCACCAGTTGGCCCCGCTCCCACAATTACAACTTGCGTCATTGCCATTCCCCATTGCTTTTTGCGGATATTGAGATGTCAACAAAGGTGGTAAAAGGAGGCGAAATCCCCTATTCCCAGCTATTTCTGGAGTGCCTGTTGAAAAGTCTTAACTGCATCAACATGATTCACCATATTGATGCAACGCAACAACAAATCCAAATCGATCCCTTTCACCTCCTCACTACTGGAAACCTTTTCATAATAAAGTGTATTGCCCTCTCCCCGGAGGTAATAAACCTCTAACAATCCATCTTCCCAGAACCACACTTCCTTTATCTTCAGCCGCTTGTATGCCTCCAGTTGGTTGATGCCACCACTGGAAAACACGACCTCGATCGCCAAATCGGGTAGCCTACGACCAGGAGCAAGTTTATAAGATTTATCGGCCTCTCGCTTGACTTTTCCGGTTTCACTTTCCAGAGTCATTGAGCCAGTTGGAGTAAAGTCAAACCCCGCCATGAGCAGGTAAAGCTCCAACAATGCACCAATTCTTTCTTTAACGGTTTCGTGGGGTTCTCCAGGCATTAGTTTAATCTCCAAAACTCCATCCAGGAAAGAAAGTCGATATCCTGGACGGTCTAACAATTGCTCAACTGCTTTGAACTCTCTCCAAGTGAGTCCCTCAAACAGAAGGGGTGATTCTTTTCTGGGTGGTGCGATGATTGCTGCAGTCATTTGATTCTCCAGTCTATTTCCAGATGAGAAACGATCGGGTTTGGAGGGCGATTTGTTTATTATAACTTTAAGTAGCATCCTCCACTGTAAATCCGATTTCTTGCCCGTAGGATAGTTCCAGCGTGTGACCGTCCGGGTCTCGCAAAAAAGCCCAGTAGCCGATCGGATATCCAGCATCTTTTGGTTCCTCAAGCAGTACGCCTTCTTGACGTGCTTTGTCGCAGAGAGAATCCATGTATTCGCGGCTTTTGCAACCTACTCCGAGGTGTGCAAAGGGAGACAGAACGGGATGTACGGAGTCTGTTTGAATTAGCACAATTACAAAAGGGCGAGTGCGATCGGAAAGCCAGACTACAGCAACACCAGCTTCTGCATCAATGCGGCGGTGAACGACCTGCATTCCAGCATACTTGGAGTAGAATTCAATACTGCGATCGACATCTGAAACGGGCAGTGCGATGTGAGTGAGACCGATATCAATCATATGTTATGTTGCTCCATGCTGAGACTTCAAACTTTACAAGATGACTTCGTAATGTTCCACTATCGGAAATGGATCGTAAAAGTGGTGCAATAAGGAACGCCACGTTTGGTAATCTGGGGATTCTCGAAATCCAACAGTATGGTCTTCCAAACTCTGCCACCGCACAAGCAAAATATAACGATTTGTGGTTTCTATACACCGTTGCACCTCGTGCGAGATATACCCCGGCATAGAAGAAATAAGAGCTGAAGCTGTTTTGAAAGCAATTTCAAATTCAGCAGCCATATTAGGTTTAACATCAAGAATTGCAACTTCTAATATCATAGTCTTAAGGTGAATTGCGCCTGAAACTTTTCTGACTAGCAGCATTTTCTATCTGGGTACAAAATATATCGAGCATTTCTAGAATTTCTCTGTGTACCTCTAGATATTCACCCCTATCAAACACCGAATCCTCACCGTGGGCAATTTCGTTCCTTGTCTTTAAAAGCTGGGTATCAATTACTCGCGATTTAGTAGAGTATATTGAAAAGTCAATTCCGAGAATATAAGTTATTTCTTTTAAAATCTCAGAAGATAAATTCGATGCAGTAGATATTACATCTTTAGGTAGGATACATCTCTGATTTAATTCGGAAAGAAAGAACTCACAAACAGGTATATACAATGATGGCTTATGTGTCTCTTTTGCCTCTTTAAGTTTTTCTTTCATGGCCAAAGCTAAAAAATTACTAGAAAGCTCCTGATAGGTAAGCTTTTTTGAGATAACATATTCTAGATAAGAGTTTGCTGCTAACTTGACAAAACCTTCCCAATGGGAATAGAGAATACATACTCCACTGCGAACTAATGCTTTATGTTTGTGGTCAGAAACATTTTTCGCTTCTATCAAAGATTTCATTGCTGACAGTTCCTTCTTTCGCCAAGTAAGATCATTTGCCAATCTATAGCTTAATTCTTCCTCTGTTCGGATCTTCATGAAGGGGAAAATTCCTCTCTACCAAGGGGAATAAGATAGGGTAAGCGTCTTGCTGCATTCACTCCTGCTCCCGACCACTTTTGATAAGTTTGATTTGACCAAATATTTTTTATACGATTACGTATTTGGTCTGTTGGAATTGGATTTTGAGAGTTGTATCCAATTCCTAGTGCTACCACCTCATATGCAGATAATAGAAACCCTCCCAGGAATTTATCATTCTCCGATTTATATCGCTTGAAGCTGTCCTCTCCCATAGCTTCATTAAGCATATGGAATGTCACATCAAACGCTCTCTCTATGTGGCGGCTATCCAAATCTTTTTTAATAGCCATTTCACGCATTCTAGCCGTTAGGAACTCGCTAACATCACCGCCCAGCGTTTGAATACTGGCATCATCTCGATCGAAGAAAAGAATAAAACGCAATACTAATTCCATATCATACTGTTCTTCATAAAGTCGATCGCTCAAAGCAATGCAGCTTTTAAATGACTCGCGATCGGCCAGTGAACGCATCAAATCATACAATGTTTTATTCAACATTAAAAGAATGCCATTTCTTACTTCTTGCGGTGTAGCAATCGATCCTCCTGTATTCAGCCGCTGAAATAGCTCATATTTAATCATTTCATCACTTTCTTTTTCAACAATATTGACGGATATTTTGGTTCTTTTTATCAATAAACGCTGCGCCGGAGTTAAAGAGTTATCTTTATCGTCAGGATCGTTCCATTTTTTACCTTTCAAGGAAGGCAAGTATGTAGTTTCTTGTAAGGCGACAGCAGAAAATGTATCTTGCTCTTGATTGTATGGTTTCAAAATACCTACAAATTCATATATGGTTGAGAGTCTCTGCAAACCATCGATCACATCCCAAATCCCATCATCTCTTTGACTGACAAAAATTGGTGGAATCGGTATACCTAAAAGAATTGATTCTATAAACCTGGATTTTTGAGAATCCGACCAACGAAAAAACCTTTGAAAAGCTGGGTGAATATCGATTTCCTTACTCTCATAAAGACTGATCCACTCGCCAATAGACATTGAGTAGCTATCTGTCCGAATTTCTTGCCTTGTTTTGTCAATCTCTTCTTGTAGAGGCATGGTTTAAGCAGTCCTAAGTATTATGTATAGCTCTTCTTGCAGAATGGCAATATTTAAAGATTATATCACTAGACGAACATCTGAAAAAACGATCGCCTAGTGATATAATCAAATTTGCTCTTAAACAAAAATCATTTTGTTTTGTGGGGGCATCCTGCTGGTGATTGAGACTCGTGCAAGATGTGAATTTCAATCACGATCGAGCTTCGATCGCCCGAATCGATTCCAACTCCCGTAAAACAGGCAATCCAGAGGAGACAAGTTCTGGCGGCGACACCTGATGGGTTTCCAGGTATTTTCCGTCATGAATCAGCGACACAACGTTCATCCGGTGAGGGCGGGTGTAATAGCGGTGGGTTGGTTCCGTCTTTTGCCGTTCTTGCAAGCTCTCGTTAGCAATCTTCTTGCGTAGTTTGACGATCGCATCCATAATTGCTTCAGGCCGCGGCGGACATCCAGGCACATAAACATCCACCGGAATTAGTTTGTCCACACCCCGCACCGCCGTAGGAGAATCGGCACTAAACATTCCGCCTGTAATCGTGCAAGCCCCCATTGCAATCACATATTTGGGCTCCGGCATTTGTTCGTAAAGCCGCACCAAAACAGGAGCGTACTTCATCGTAATTGTGCCTGCGGTAATCATCAAATCTGCCTGTCGCGGAGACATCCGGGGAAATACACCGAATCGATCCAAATCGAAGCGGGAAGCGAGCATGGCGCTAAACTCAATGAAGCAGCAAGCCGTGCCAACATCAGCGGATACAGGCTGGACATTTTTGCCCAGTTGCTCATGTCATCGACTGTTGTGAAAATCACGTTTTCCGATAGCTGCTGCGTGACTTCGGGATAAGCAGTTGGATTGGCGATCGACAAATCTTCAGAATCAATATCTAGTGTCATGTCAGGTAAATTCATGTTGACAAAACTCCTCGATCGATATAGCTGTTGGTTGTTAGTTGACAGTCTAATTCTGGCATCGCATTTGAGATCCTGCCACTAACTATCAGATATCTCGATACTCTCCCGTCCCCCAATCTCCCGATATCTCATAACAGGGAATTTATCTGCGTAGCAGCTTAGTTTACGGCTGAGTTATTTTCAAATTCTCGCGAAAGCTTTTCAATTTTATTAAGTATGTTCGCAAACTTCTGACCAAAAAATGTGAGTGCGATGATCGCCCACCCCCAGCTTTAAGCCAACATCCAAATCCCTCGCCCTCGCCCTTTTTTTCATTTGGTCACAGGCTATGATTGACGGTTGGCAGCTTTTGAGAATCTAAATGCTAAACACAAATACAATAATTTCCAGTCTGCTGTTATTTATCCCGGTTTCCATCGCCGGACACTTTCTCGGCTGGGAATCCTCCACAATCTTTATCACCTCGGCCCTAGCTATCATCCCCCTAGCTGCCTGGATGGGCACGGCTACCGAAGAAATCGCCGTCGTACTCGGCGCAAACTTGGGGGGTTTGCTCAACGCTACCTTCGGAAATGCCACGGAATTGATTATTGGCATCGTCGCCCTCAACGCCGGATTAATAGATGTTGTCAAAGCCAGCATCACCGGTTCAATTATGAGCAACCTGCTGCTGGTGATGGGATTTGCGATGCTGCTGGGCGGCTTGCGCTACAAAGAACAAGAATTTCAGCCGACAGTCGCCCGGTTGAACGCTTCAGCGATGAACTTAGCGGTGATTGCCATTTTGGTGCCGACGGCAGTTAATGCCACCTCTATTGGCATCCCTCCCGAAACTATGCAGAACCTCTCTAGCGCTGTTGCTGTAGTCCTGATTATCGTCTACGTGCTGACGCTGCTGTTTTCGATGAAAACCCACAGTTATCTGTACGATGCAGGGGTGGCAGAAATAGGAATGCTTGAAGAATTAGCCGAAAGTAACTTAGCACCAGACAGTCCCGATCACAAGGTGAATCTGCCGTTGTGGATTGGGGTGCTGTTGGCCTGTACGCTGATGGTGGCGATCGAGTCAGAATTGCTCGTGAGTACCCTAGAAGAAGCTACCGCCACTTTGGGGCTGACATCACTGTTTACCGGGGTGATTTTAGTGCCGATTATTGGCAATGCGGCCGAACATACGACGGCGGTGACGGTGGCGATGAAAAATAAAATGGATTTGTCGGTTTCTGTGGCCGTGGGTTCTAGTTTGCAAATTGCTTTGTTTGTTGCCCCGGTGTTGGTTTTGGCAGGTTTTGTCTTGGGCAAACCGATGGACTTGAATTTCAACCCGTTTGAACTTGTAGCGGTTGCGGTGTCGGTGCTGATCGCCAATTCTATCAGTTCTGACGGCAACTCTAACTGGCTAGAAGGTACTTTGCTGTTGGCAGCTTATACGGTTTTGGCGCTGGCGTTCTACTTCCATCCGGTAATTGAGGGACTTGTTTAAAAGGCTTTCTTCTGCTGAAGGAAGAGGGAACAGGTTCGAGGGAAGAAGGCATTCAGCAGAAGGCGGGTTTTCTCACTCGGACACTCTCCGACTCGCCGACTCGCCGACTCGCCCACTCGGACACTCTCACTTCTTTTTTCGAGAGTGGTGGTGGCGATCGTACAATTGAAATGTGGCTGCTCTCTCGTTATTAGTTCTGGTGTGTTTGTACATTATGTGCTCTCATCAGGGATTTGTGACCTCGATCGGCTATGACAAACAACAAAAGCTTTGGCCTCAAGCCGATCGTTAGCTCGCAGTGCCCCCGGTTATAAAAAAACACGGGATGCTGAAGTCAAGCGAGACTAAAACCTCTCTTGACTTCAGAGACGCTGCAAGATTTAAATCAAGGGTGCTCATGAGTCTTTTACTAGGTGTGCTACGATCGTCATAAGTTGAAAATTGAGTTGGACTAAATAGCCAAAAAGTTCACCAAAATTAGTCATACTTAACTTGACTGATTAACATTATGGGCGGTATGATTAAATCAATGCCGAAAAAAAGGCTTAATTATCTGGGAGAGTAAACCGAGCGTGTAAGTCAAAACTGACCAGCCTGTCACAAGGTCGAACGGGAGCCCGCGTTTCGTTAAATTGGTTGAAAATAGTGGATGACTCATGGCTAAAAGCTTCAACTAAAATTAATTCAATTAGGGTGGGCTACATCCGAATTAACGCCTGTGGACAAGAAAGAGCCGACTCCCTTGGGTGAAGCAGGAAACAGACCCTTCAGGAGTAATTCTGATTGAATGGTGAGGCTTAAATAAGTTTAGCCAAGTTTTGTGTAGCAGTAAACGACGGTCGATTTAAAACTGACCAGCCTATAAAAAGGTCGAACGGGATACCACGATTCGTTAAATTGGTTGAAAATAATGGTTAAACAATGGCTAAAAGCTTCCAAAATAATAAATAGTTGTACAGACTGCAAAAATAGGGTGCTGCTCCACCCGAATTTACGCCTGTGGACAAGTAAGAGCCGACTCTCTTGGCAGAAGCAGGAATCAGACCCTCTAGAAAATACTTCTAGTTGAATGGTGAAGCTTAGATAAGTTTAGCCAAGTTTTGTATAGCAGTGTCAAAGTAAAACTTGATAGAGCAACCTCAATCAGGGTTATGTGGCTTCTGTGAGTTATTGCCTCAATCCCAAATGCCCGAATCCCTCCGATCCAGCCAACTCTGGCAAATCCGCGTGTATCCACTGCGGGTCAGAACTTTTGTTGCAAGGTCGATATCGGCTAGTCGCGCCTCTCGGAAGCGGCGGCTTTGGCAGAACATTTGAAGTGGACGACAACGGCGCCCGAAAAGTGATCAAAGTCCTGCTCAAAGAACATCCCAAAGCTGTAGAACTGTTTAAGCAAGAAGCCGACGTATTGGTCAGGCTCAGACATCCAGGTATTCCAAAAGTCGATCGCGACGGTTATTTTACATTTACCCCCGCTCACAGCACAGAGTCTTTTCACTGTCTGGTGATGGAGAAAATTGCTGGGGCCAATTTGCAAGATTGGCTGAAACATCGGGGCCGCCCCATCAGTCAAGAACAAGCTGTGAACTGGCTCAAACAACTGTCGGAAATTTTAGACCAAGTTCACCGCCTCAACTATTTCCATCGGGATATCAAGCCGCACAATATTATGTGCAAGCCAAACGGGCAGTTAGTGCTGATTGACTTCGGGACTGCTCGGGAAGTGTCGGCGACTTATTTCGCTAAGGTGGGTCAGGGGCAAAATGTGACTGGTATTGTTTCCCCCGGCTACACGCCGCCGGAACAAACTAATGGCAAGGCTGTTCCGCAGTCAGATTTTTTTGCTCTGGGGCGCACTTTTGTTTATTTGCTGACTGGAAAGCCGCCGACTGCGTTTCCAGAGAACCCGCGCACGGGCAGATTGATGTGGCGCAAAGGAGCTCCTCAGGTTTCCGACGCCGTGGCTAATGTGATCGATTACCTGATGGCCCCTTTTCCGGGAAATCGACCTCAAAGTCCGCAGATGGTTTTGCAGTGCTTGGAGGAAATTAATCTCGACGGTGCAGAAACTCAGTTGCCGACTCAGTTGCCGACGACGGGGCAAACTAAAATTCGCGGAACTTCCGAGGCGTCTGGGTCGAAGAAGCAGAGTTCCATAAACCGCCTCAGACCTCTGAATTCGGGATTGAACAAAACCGAGAAAGATGTTTTTGATTGGAAAAAGAAGTTGCTGGCGGGCACTGCTGTTTTGATGCTGGGTATTGGCGCGTCTCAAATTTACGGTTCGCTGCGTTACGGGGTGTTTCCGGCAAACCCGGTGTGGCTGCTTTCTACTTTACCTAGCACTCAGTTTTTGCAAAGAAGTTTGGATAATGTCGGGAGTGTAAATGCTATCGCCCTGTCGCCGGACGGTCAAACTTTGGTGAGCGCAAGCTTTGGGACGATTAGAATTTGGAATGTGAGGACGGGACGCCTGGTGCGGACTCTCAATTCGGTGCATTCTAAAAAATCGGTCAAGACGCTGGCGGTGAGCCCGGATAGCTCGATGTTGGTCAGCGGCGGCGACGACAATAATGTGATTATGTGGGATTTGAAGACGGGGCGGCGGGTGCGGACGATTCCCGCTCACAAAGCCGCCGTCAACGCGATCGCTTTTAGCAGGGACGGTCAAACTCTGGCTAGCGGCAGCGATGACAAAACTATTCGCTTGTGGAATGTCAGAACCGGCAGCAGGTTGCGGACTTTGAGCGGCCACGCCGGAGGAGTAAACGCCATCGCTTTGAGCCGGGACGGTAAAACTCTCGCTAGTGGCAGCCAGGACAAGACTATGCGTTTGTGGAATCTCGATACCGGAGAAGTCAGAAGAATTATCACAGGTCACGAGGGCCCGGTTAATGCTGTGGCTTTTAGCCCGAACGGGCAAATTGTGGCTAGTGCTAGCACCGACAATACGATCCGTTTGTCGAATGTGCAAGACGGGAAGCGCACCCGCACTTTTAAAGGGCATTCGAGCTGGGTGAGGACGATCGCCTTTAGCCCGGACAGCCGCACTTTGATCAGCGGGGGGGGAGATATTATAGTTTGGGATTTGAAGACGGGAAAAGAAAGAAGCACTCTTTCTGGTCACAGTCAGTTTGTGAGTTCTGTTGCTATTGCCAGAGATAGCAAGACTTTTGTGAGTGGCAGTCCCGATCGCACTATTAAGATTTGGCGAATGCCATAGTCAGTTGACAGTTGACAGTTGACAGTTGTCAGTTGTCAGTTGGCAGTTGGCAGTTGACAGTTGTCAGTTGGTCGTTGGCAGTTGGTGGTTGACAGTTGGCAGTAGTGTAAGGTGTGCAGCGTACATTGTACAGAATTACTTTTTTTACGAACCGCGTCCTTCGCGAAGGAAGAAAAGAGAGAGAAGAGAGACTGTTGCGACCAGTATTACCAATGACCAATGACCAATGACCAATGACTAATTTTAAAATAATCAATAGGTTGTGCAAGGGGACATGATATTATCCCAAAATTCCTCGCCCGTTTTTGGCAAATTCATCAACTGTTTGCTGGGACAATTCGTGAACTGCCATTGCTTGCAATACATTCAAAGGCAATGTCAAATGATGTGCTCCAGCTAATAAAGTCTTTACCGCTTCTTCCGGCGATTTAATGCTAGCTGCCAAAATCTCTGTATTCGTTCTCTGCAAAACGTTGGCCATATCTCGCACTAAGGCAAAACCGTCTCCCAACAATCTGGTGGCGCGATTCACGTAGGCGATCGCATATTTAGCCCCCGCTTCTGCTGACACAACTGCTTGCGATGCGCTGTAAATAGCTGTCACCGCGCAAGGAATTTCCGCTGACAAATGCGCTACTGCTTGAAAACCAGCCGCCGTTGCTGGAACTTTCAACACTGTTTGCTGTCCAATTAATTCAAAAGCCGCTTTTCCTTCTGCTACCATGCCATCAAAATCAGATGCAGTTAGCTGATAATACACTTCCCCAGGAATAAGTTTTGCCAGTTGTGTGAGCGTCACATCGGGAGCTAAATCGCTTTTTCCCAGGAGGGTTGGATTAGTAGTAATTCCCGAAAGCCAGCCGAACTTGCTCGCCCATGCGGCTTCTGCTACAATTGCAGTATCGAGATAAATTCCCATCAGCTCTACACCTTTATTTTCTTAGTTTATTCTGAGTTTTCCGAGGCTTAGTTTCAATTTGATGTCACTGAGCGTCAAATTGATTGTTAGGTATTAACTGTAGCAGATTTGTGAAAACATCGCTAGTAAGTAAAAATAACAATTAAGTGATGGGTATCACCTCACTTGCTGATTACGATCGTCACGTAAGAAAACTTCGATCGCCAAATGCCGGAAACAAACAATTTATATTTGTAGTATGGGTTATGTATGCAATAACTCAAGGAGGTGACTCATAAAATGAGAGAAAAAGAAAATCATCAGTCACAAGTCAGTCTTGAGGTATCTTGTGACAAAGCGGAGTTGAAAAAACCAGCAGCCACTCAAGAATTGCCAGAAAATGATAATTCTCAAACCGAGTCTCAAGCATTTGAAAATCACGGTGAAGATGGTTTGAAGGCTCTAGCACGCTTAATGATGGTGAGTCTAACTTGGTCGCTGGCAGGACTTTCTAAACCCAAGTAAATTTTTGGGTTATTGGTTATATCGTTTCCGGTTGGATGGGAATGATCAAGTCAATGTCGCACAATTCCACATTCCCCCACGGACAACTCCTCACTCCCCATCATAAGGAGTGTAACCGGAATTGATATTATTGGTTATTGGTAATAAAGACTGGTATTCTGCCAGAGTTCCATGAATCTTTAAGTTTTAACATCCAATTCCTAATCTCTCGCCTGTGCTTTTTATAGTACAGGCTGGCCCAATTCCCAATCGGATGGGACTCAATACCTCATCCCTGGGCTTCGCCCAATTCCCAATATCAAACTTTTATTTATATCAACCGTTTTGGCGGTTGCTATAAATCCGCCCCAAAGACACAATATTGTTGTGTCCGGATCTGCTACTTAATATTTCCCGAACCTACTGCCTCAGAAATCGAATTAAATCCTTTTTCTTCTAACTTTTGCAGCAAACCTTGGAGAATCCGACGCACCATCCAAGGCCCTTCGTAAACCCAACCAGTGTAGACTTGAATTAAACTCGCACCGGCGGCTATTTTTTCCCAAGCATCTTCGGCGGTGAAAATGCCACCAACTCCAATTATGGGTAATTCGCCTTTTGTATATTGCCAGATAAATCGGATTACTTCTGTCGATCGCTCCCGCACTGGAAGCCCGCTAATTCCGCCGGCTTCTTCGGCGATCGGTTTGCCTGTTTCTGGCAATATTTGCGTTTTCAATCCATCGCGGCGGATGGTGGTATTTGTGGCGATAATTCCTGCTAGTTGGTAGGTTTTTGCTAAATCGAGGATTGATGCGATCGCCTCTGGCTCCAAATCCGGCGCAATCTTGACTAAAATGGGCTTGATTCCCTGATTTTCTTGTTGCAAAATTTCCAAAATTGTGCTAAGCCCAGCAGCATCTTGGAGCGAGCGCAACCCCGGCGTATTCGGAGACGAAACGTTGACTACAAAATAGTCGCCCCAATCTTTCAGCAGCTTAAAACTCTCCAAATAGTCGGCTGCTGCTTGCTCTAACGGTGTTACCTTAGATTTACCGAGATTGATGCCCAAGGGGAACCGAGACTGAGGCATGGGCCGCTGGGCATCGAATTTTGACTGTTTCTGTGCTGCCTGAAACCGGGTAGCCATTGCCGCGGCTCCTTGATTGTTAAATCCCATGCGGTTGAGGGCTGCACTGTCCTCCGTCAAGCGAAACAAGCGAGGTTGGGGGTTTCCCGGCTGCGGTTGACAAGTGACAGTGCCGAGTTCGGCAAAGCCAAAGCCAAAATTTGCCCAAATATCGGCAGCTACGCCGTTTTTATCAAATCCGGCGGCTAAGCCGACAGGATTGTTAAAGCTCAGTCCCCACAAAGATTGTTCGAGGCGAGAATCTTGGACTCCCAAAGATTTCTGCAATCGCCAGAGCATTTGGCTGGTTGCGGGGTTTGACTGAGTTCGAGCTGCGAGTTCGAGAACTTGGAGAGTGCGGTTGTGCAGCCACTCGGCATCGGTTTTCAATACCGAAAACAACAGCGGGCGTACACTTGATTGATAAATATCCAATGATTTGTACTGGGGCAATTTACAAATTAGAAATGAGAAGGGAAATAAAAATATTCAGGAGCAAACAGCAAAGACGAGGTTGTTACTTCTACTTCGATCGACTTTATCCAATGTTTTAGATTGAGGGATAAGTGAAACGATTATATTATAAGTTGACTCTTTTGCATTTTATTTTTTTGAATTTTTAAGTTAGTAATTTTAAATTAGACAAAGGTGCGGGGAAGCTTGGAAATGGGGCAGCAGCAAAGACCAAAGGATTTAGACGAACAAATCGCGACCCTAGAGCGCGTTCTCCAGACTCTCCGAGAAGAGGAGAATGTGGAAGTGCTACTTTCGACCACACTCGGTTACTTGCAAGCGGAATTTGACTGGCGGTTGATTTGGATCGGGTTGTACGATCGACAGGCCCACAGATTGTTCGGCAAAGGTGGCATAACTCCTAACGGCGACTTGTCTTTTCTCAAACAGCGGTTTGCCCTCAGTCCAGGGGATTTGCTGGAACAAGTGGTGATTCAGCTTCGGCCGGTGGGAGTCCCGGATTTGCGATCGGAAAGTAGAGCCGGAGAATGGCGCAAAGCAGCTCAAACTTTCAATATTCAAGGCACGACTCTGTTTCCGCTGCGCTACAAAGACCGCTGCTATGGCGTGATTTTGCTCGGCACTGACGTGTGGGGAGCATCGCCCAAGTCGGGGGAAAAAACGCAGTTGGCGATCGTATTTGGAGCGCTGGCAACTGCTCTTTACCAAATAGAAAAAGACTGGCAGCGACAACAAGTCAAACACCCAGACGAGTCTCTTTTAGCGCTGATTTCGCAGTTGGGGGAATTGCGATCACTCGATCAATACTTGCAAGCGGTGGTCGAACAAACTCATGAATTTATCGAGCCGACGCGTACCAATGTTTATTGGTTCGAGCGAGAGCGGCGCTATTTTTGGCGCCGAGTCAGCAACCGCGAAGTTACTCCGGGTTTGGGGGGGCCCGGCCGAGCGGCTTCGGGCATCACCGTCCAAGACTTGGGGGAATTTTATCAGGCTTTGGGCAGGGAAGAAATGGTTTGGATCGGTGAATCTCAAAGTTCTCTGAAAACTGAGCTGACAGGGCGATTGATGCAGCAAATCCGCGCTCGCTCTCTGTTGGCTGCGCCGATTGTTTCGGAAGGGGAATTGTTGGGATTTTTGGCAGTCGAAGCCGGCGAGCCCCGGATTTGGCAAGACAATGAAAAACATTACCTGCGGGGAGTGGCGCAGTTAGTGGCTCTGACGGCTCCGGTGTCGGAGATGGAGGAGAAAATTCAGCAAATTGAGATCGATCGAGATTTAACTGCCGGAATAGCTCACGCCATTTACAGCGATGCTGACTGGGAGGCGACTTTGAAATATACCGCCGAACAGTTGTGCGATCGGCTCAAATGCGAATACTTTTTGCTGCTGCTGTACGGCGAAGAACAAAATCGCTTTGAAATTGTCTGCCAAAATCTGCCCCGCAACCGCAGGGCAGTGCCGTCGCCGCTCAACGCCCTCGATGTGGCAGACGTGGGGCTGTTGCAAGAAAGCGAACCTGTGGCTATTGAAAATTGGGAGGAAGACGGGCGGTTGGGTGCTTGGCGGGATGTGTTGGGGGAAGCGGGGGTGCGATCGCTGTTGGCATCGAGCACTCAGGGGAAAAAGGAAGAGGGAGAAAACCCCAATCTCAAATCGAAAATCGCCAATCGCCAATCGATCAAGGGTTTGCTGGTTGTCGGGCACAGCGCAACTCGCACTTGGAGGCGATCTGAGCAAGAATTAGTTCGGCTAGTGGGCCAACAACTAGGATTGATCCTGCACTCCTGGCAACAGAGTTCGGCAATCGACAAATATCAGCAATTTGAGCGATCGCTCAAATCGGGTTTGGCGGTTTTGCACCATTCTCCTGATGAGCAATCTGAGCAAGAGATATCTGGTGCTTCACCGACGATGTTCCCAGAGTTGCCGCTACAAAAACTCGATCGTAACTTTGCTCAACACGTTTCCCAGACAATTTCCTGTCCTTTAGTAGCCGTAATTACTTGGAATCCCGGTGAGGAGGAAGGTTCAATTGCGACGGCGCTAGCTGCCAATCCCGTATTTGCCCTCAATCCCGAGGCGGTGATTCCTGTCAAAACAGATGCGTTAATCCAACAAACCCTGGCTGCTAGCGAGGTGCTGCAACAGAGCACGAGCCAACTGCCGCTGGCGACGAAGCGGTGGCTTCGCAGTCCGGGAATTGGCGAGATTCTGACGGTGGCGCTGCGGACGGCCCCAGAACACGCTCCGGCGGGCATTGTGGTGGCTGCAGACGCTCCGGGCCGCCAGTGGTCGGAGTTGTCGGTGAGTTTACTCAGCTCGATGGCGTCTCAGTTGGCTTGGTGGCGCAGGTATTTGGCGGTGCAATCGGCCGCCGAGTCGCAGCGATTGGATCTGGAGTTGCTCAACTGGTACAAACAGCGGCGTTTTGAGGAGTTTTACCGCACTGTGGGAGCGGGGGTGAAGGAGTTGGGGGAGTTGAGTGAGTCGATTTTTCAGTCGGCGAAGGAACAAAAGGATGCTCTGAAAACTTTGCGCTACCAACAGGTTTTGCGACACATTGGCAATGCTGTGGGGTCAACTCATTTGCTGCTGAAACAGGAACATTGGCGGCTGCAATTCGGACAAGATGCGGTGCCTGTGAGCGCTTGGCTGAGGCGATCGCTCGATCGAACGGCCCCCCTGGTCAAACAGTCGAAAGTCTTGCTGGAAGTGCACAGAGAAACTGCTGTGTCGATGCCTGCGGGTCAGACTTTGAGTGTTCGCGGCGACAGTATCAAGCTGGATTTGATCCTGTGCGAATTGCTGGCGACGGCTTGCAGGCGCTCTGCTGTTGGCGCCAAGATTGAGATTCGCTCTCAGTTGTTGGGGGAAGATTTGTTAGAATTGTCTGTGATCGATAGCGGCGCGTGCGATCGACAGTTAATTGCTGCCTTCAACGGCGGTTCCGGGCCCGATATATTAGCCGTTTCTGCAAATAGGTCGATCGTGCAAAATCTCTTAATTTGTCAGCGAGCAGTACGCTTAATGGGGGGAAACTTTTATTTAGAAATGTTAGAAAACAATTTAATTGTCGCTCGTTTAGTGCTGCCCCTAGCCCATTCTTAAAATTTTGTAGCCGCGAGTTCACCCGACAATAACTTATGCACTCAGTAGACCTGAATTGCATAAGTCTTTGATTGATACAGAAACCGCAGATTTCAGTTGACTGTTGACAGTTGACAGTTGACCTGGGATAGCGACCTCTACCTGGAAGGAAGAGGATTGGAGTAATGAATAGTCTTCTTTTAATTTCTCCCTAGAAGGGAGAGGCTTTAAACCAATTTTTTTTGGTAAGGCAGATAGACACAGATAAACGCAGATATTTTCAGGATAGGCGATCGACTTTTGCTAGAGGTATAGTCATTTCCCATCGAAAATCGAAAATCGCAAATGGTATGACATCCAAAGGATGAGAAACCCTTTCCCTAAACCGATGAAGTAATAGTTTCCGCCGCCTCAGAACTGGGGAAAAACCTTTGAGTAATCCAAGCAGTTACAATATGAGAAAGCAATCCCATCGGCCCCGCAAAAAAACACAAAGCCAAAGAATGAACCGTCCAAACTCCTGTCCGCTGTCCTTCCCAATAAATCCAGCGCCCGACAAACAAGTCCATCACTAAAAAATGTATCCATCCCGTAGCCGCCGCTGTTTCCTCCCCCAGAAACTTAGCAATATCTGCTAGCTTGGGATTGGACAAAGCTGCCGCGTTTTCCGCAGTCAGACTGCTACCAAACAAATATATGTACAAAACGGCGAGTATCGCAAACGGAATAAAGGAATTCATCACTTTTCTGGTAATTCCCCAGTTTGGTAATAAAATCATAATTGCCCAGAAAGGCACAACGAACAGATTACCGACATTAAAAATTAGCTCTGGTGTCATAGTTGGCTCTTGGCTCCTGTGAATGCAATTCAATTAAGGATGTTAAGATTATTTTACACAGTTTTTGCTGAAATTTCTCAAAACCCGAAAAAAATGTCATTCACAAATGAAAGAGAATTGCTATACTTATCTAAAATTTCAAATCTCCCATCTAAAATCGATTAAGGCAGCACAGCCCATGACAACTTATAATAACTTTCCCGATTGGTGCAAGCAAAAAGAGAATCTCTCGCTTGATGCTAAACATACGGTAGAAATACTGTTGCAAATATCAGATACTTATGAGTGCGATCGAGCCAACGCACTACTTTCTAATACAACAGAACTTAACCTCAAAAATCTTCAAATTACCGATATCAGTCCCCTCTCATCTTTCACTCAACTTACTAATCTCATCCTCGGCAGTAATCAAATATCTGACATCGCCCCCCTGCAATTTTTAACTAACCTGAAAACTCTGGTTATAGATGTTAATAAAATATCAGATATCAGTCCGCTTTCATCTCTGACAAATCTGAGTATACTAGTTCTCGATACCAATCAAATCTCAGACATCAGTCCCCTGGCAGCTCTAACTAATCTTACCGCACTTGTCTTGTTTGACAACAAAATTTCCGACATCACTCCGGTGAAAAATTTAACTAACTTAAATGCGCTGATTCTCTACAACAATCAAATTTCAGATATCGCTCCTCTGGCCAATTTAACTGAACTCCAGACACTCTACCTTTACAATAATCAAATATCGGATATCACCTCGCTGGCTTCCTTAACAAATCTGACTACGCTGTTTCTGTTCGGAAATGAAATATCTGACATTACTCCGTTGAAAGCTCTAACTAAATTAAATAAATTGGTTTTATTCCAAAATCAAATCTCTGATATTAGTCCTTTGACATCGCTCACTAATTTAATTGAACTCAACCTCGGTAACAATCAAATATCCGACATCAGTCCGCTGCAATCGTTAACTAATTTGACTGAACTTTATCTGTTCAACAATCCGATTTCCGATAGCAGCGCGCTGCAAGCTTTAAATAATTTATTTTTACTAGACTTGTACAATAATCAAATCTCTGATATCAGTTCCCTGCAATCTTTGCAAAAGTTAACTACCCTGGACTTGCGCGGGAATCCCATTGTTAATAAAATTTGCCCTGTCAATCCTGAATCTATATGCCGGTTTTAATTCTTAAGGTCGAGGCAAGATGGCGGTTTATATAGTATAATGTTTAAGGTTAATATCAGGAGAAAGTGATGAGCGGACACGATGCTTTGATGTTAGGATTGCTGCTGTTGCCAGGTTTGGCTTTGTCGATCGCAATTATGGGCGCTTTTGCCGCTGGTGGATAATCAGTTTTTAACATAATACAGTTCAGATAAGACAGTGGTTGAAACCGCCCATTCTTCAACCCACGGAGGTGGGTTTTGTTTGTATAGACGCGGTTTCAACCGCCCGGTCTTCTTTGGCAAAACCCGCCCGCTTCCTCTACCAATTTACAAAAATTGTGCTGTCACATCGGAATTTACCAAAGTATTCGCGCACAAAATACCCGATGCTGCGACGGCGGGGACGCCAATTCCGGGCATGGTGCTGTCTCCCACCCGATACAAGCCTTTGATTGGTGTTTGCGGCCCGGGAAATGTGCCTTTTCCGGCGGCAATTGCAGGCCCGTAAGTTCCTTGATATCGGCGCAAAAATCGGGCGTGGGTTAGCGGTGTGCCGATCGACTCCAAGACTATTCGCGATCGCAAATCCGGTATAATTTTTTCTAAAGCTTTAAACAGAGATTGCGATCGCTCTTGCTTTTTCTGCTGATACAATTCGCCATATTCCCAACCTTCGTAAGGTTCCAATGTATAAGCGTGAATGGCGTGATGTCCGGGCGGCGCGAGAGTTGCATCCCACACTGTAGGAATCGAAATCATGCAAGTATTTCCGGGTAATGTAATGTCAATCTTGCTGTCGTGAACGACGACGTGGTGGCCGGTCAAACCTTCGATTCCTTCGGCTTTAATTCCTAAATGCAGGTGCATGAAACTGTCTACTGCTGGCATCGACAAAGCGTTTTTTCGGTAGCTTTCCGGCAAATCTTCAGGTCGCAGTAACTTTGTATAAGTATCCCAGATTGTGGCATTTGAAATGACAATTGGGGCGCGGATAACTTCGCCATTTTTAAAGCGAACGCCGCTGGTTTTGCCGGATTCAACTAATATTTGCTCGACGGGAGAACCCAGGCGCAATTTTCCTCCCCAGCGCTGCAAACCTCTGACTAAAGCATCGACGATCGCACCGCTGCCACCTACAGGATATTCGATCGCACAGCGCGATCGTTCGCCAATCATAAAAGCTATTTCCGGGGCCACAGTTCCGTGCGCTTTCAAACCCGACAGCAAAAAGCACTCCAAATCGATCAAACGCCGCACCCAAGGGTCACGCACATCCCGATCCATCAAGGAACCTGCTGAACCCGCGATCGCACCTACTAGCGGCAACAGCTTCAGCAAAGCAGGCGAGTACCGAGACAGCAAAACAGGTATCAACTGCCAGTCGGATCTCAGCGCTAAAGCCGGGATTCCACGCAAAGCTTCATACAAAACTAATAAATTTTTTTGAAATTGCTGTAATTCTACAGCACCTTGCGGTGCGAACTTAGCTACAGCATCTAAGTAACTTCTCGCATCAGCATAAATCGGTAAACTTCCCTCGGGAAAATGGTAATGCCCCAGCGGATCGTAGGAAATTGCTGCGATCGATTCCTCCAAAACATCAAAAACTTGCCGCAAAGGATTGAACGACCGGGGGTCAGTCAAACCGCAATAAAAAGAAGGCCCCGAATCAAAGTGAAATCCCCGGCGCGAAAAGCTGTGAGCTGCCCCGCCCGCTATGATGTGGCTCTCGCAGACGAGAACCCGCTTGCCGTAGCGAGCTAGCATCGAGCCTGCGACTAAGCCCCCAATACCGCTGCCAATTACGATCGTATCAAAGTCTTGCATTTATCAAATGTGGTATAATTGTATTATTTATTGCTGACTGTTGACAGGGTATTTTTTGGAGAGGAAAACTATGAAACCTTTATCTATTTTAGATGAAGTTGTTCGCGAATTAGAACAAGATGTCCATCTCTCGCGCCTTAAAAAAATATTATTTTTTGCTTGTAAAGACTTTTGGGAAAACGATCCGGCCCAACTCGCCAGCGCAGATGTAAGGAGTTTAATCGAAGAACTCTGCGCTAAATATAGCAGGTTAGAAGATGTTGAAGCTGTTTTAAATAATATAGTTTCTAAGGTTAATAAAAAAAACGAGTATGCTTTAGTATCCGACCTCATAGTCTGTCAGCTTAGCAGGCTGTATGAATTTGAAGACTTCACCAAATTAGAAACAAACATATCTAGTTTTGGCGGTCAGGAAACACCCGCATTTGAAGAACACTTTAGTTTGGAAGTACCCAGCAGCGAAGAAAGAGCAAGAAACCCCGGCAAATTATTTGATGTCAGACAAAAAATTTTGCAGCAAACAAATCCGCTGAGGGCGAAAATACTAATTTTTTCTACTCTTTATCACGAGTTTACTTTTAGCGATCGCGATTGGCTCCTGCTGAAAACTCAAGAACTTGACAATCTACTCCGACAACTGTTTAATGTCTGTGGCAGCCTAGCCGAACTCGAATCTCGATTGTACAAAACTGCTAGCAATCTCGACAACAGAGATGAAAACGACCAAGCTGCGAGCGTAATCATCAAAGCGATGAATCCTTGTTACGCAAAAATGCAACAGGAAGAATCCCATGAAGCCGAATCTTCGGCTAGTGAAGATTACGATCAGACACATTTAAACAACAGTGTTTATCAAGAGAGCGAGCTGGTGGACAGGCGCAGCGATTATTTTGATCCAGGCGAGATTACTAACATCCTTCAAGCTGCTCCATCTCACTATCATTATGACCCCCAAAAGAGTTACTTAGTGCCGGACACGGCAGAAAATGTACAGTTTAAAGAACCCGAAACCAGCAATAATTATGCTACCGATTTCAGACAGGAAATGGTAGAAACATTCCCAGTTGCAGAAATGCCGACTATTATCGAAATTTTAGAACCGACGGCTCCTGTTATTATAAATATTAGCGATTCCATCAAACGCAAGTTGGAATTGGAAGAAGAAATGACAGAATTAGTCAGTCAAAGTGCTAACTCCGCAACGGCGCAAATAGAAAATATATTCACCAAGTTAGAAGCTACTTTGAACGGAAAATTTTCTACGGGAAGTCCAGAGGAGCGTTTGTACGGGAAATATAAAAATCTCAGAGAGTATGTAGGAAAAGTTCAAAAATTTACAGATAAACTGCTGGAAATTTTGATAGAATTGGAGTCGAAAGAAAGTGGGAAATATCCTTCTGAAATCCCAGAAAACATTGCAGAAAATATTTCAGAAATCCCGCCGGAAAACTCTAGCCATAAAGCAAATCAGTATCAGCTTCTGGAAATGGCAAAACAAGGCAAACCAAAGGCGATCGCCCAATTGATAGATCAATTGCTACAGCCTAAGGGAATTTCTGCTAAAGCTGGATTTAAAGACGGTTGGCTCCATGTAATTCTGGAGTCTGCTGAAGTACCAAACCAACAAGCTACAGCTACATATATTCACAAAAAACTGTGTACTTTAAAATCAAAATATCTTACTCATGTAAAAATTCATGGGCGACAATTAGGCAGCAAAACAGTGTTTTGGACTCAAGAATTTGTCAATCAAACTCATTAAATGCTCGACTCAAGTCTGGGGTAACACAAACTAAATCGGGAGCATCTCACTTTTGCAGCCAAGCTAGAAATTGGAGTTGGAAGCCAAGAGCCAGAAGCCAAAAGGAAAGAGGAAGAAAGAAGGAGGAAGAAGGAAGGAGCCAGAAGAAGTTTTTTTACCAATATGAGATGCTCCCACTAAGTCGGCCTGCATCAACTGAAATTCAAGAAATTTAATCAAATTTCTCAGACTTAAGTCTGGTGCTACAAAAAATAAGTCCGCCTGCGTAAACAGAAATTTAAGCAGTCTAGAAATAGCAGATTGTACCTAATTAACAACGAAAACACATATGAATGCCAGCGAAATTTTAAGGCGATATACATCAGGAGAACTAGATTTTCAAGGTATGAATCTCAGAGGGATATACCTAAGCGGTGCCGATTTAATTGGCGTCAATCTAAGTAGTGCTGACCTCTGGGGTGCAAACTTAGCGATGTCGTACCTGAGCAGAATTAACCTTCAGCGCGCAAATTTAACTAATGCAAAGTTGTGCGGTGCTAACTTAAATCAAGCAAACTTGAGCGGAGCAAATTTGTCCGATGCAGACTTCCACGGAGCGACTTTGCAAGGTGCAGACTTTCGCAAAGCTAACATCTCTTTGGCAGTTTTTATTGATGCAAATTTGAGCGATGCAGATATGCGAGGTGTCAACTTGCAAGGTGCAGATTTGCGCGGGGCGTGCTTGCGAGGTGCAAATTTGCGGAAGGAGGTGCGGATTTTTGAGGGTGCAAATTTGCGGGGTGCAAATTTGCAAGGTGCAGATTTGCGGGGCGTCAATTTGCAAGGTGCAGATTTGACTAAAGCTAATCTCAGTCACGCTAATTTGACTGAAGCATTTCTGGGAGAAGCAAATTTGACTCAGGCGAATTTGAGCGAAGCTATTTTAGATGGCGTATTTTTGACTGAAGCAACTTTGGTAGAAACAAATTTTTCCTGGGCTGTAATGACAAATGCTAAGTTGGAAAGAGCTGTGTTACTTGATGCTGAATTGGCTGGCGCTAACTTGCGGGGTGCATTTATGACTGATGTTAAGTTGAGCAATGCTAATTTAATTATGGCTGACTTGAGTCGAGCTAATTTGGTGCGGGCTGATTTGAGTCGAGCTAATTTTAATCAGGCAAATTTGAGTGAAGCTGATCTGACTGATGCTTACCTAGCTAGAACTGATTTGCGGGAGGCAATTTTGCACCGCACAACTTTGATTAGGGCAGATTTGAGCACTGCTAATTTATCAGGTGCTCAGTGGCGCGGTACAATTATGCCGAATGGAGAAATGCACGGGTAGTAATATGGTTTCCGGTTGTATCGGAATGATACCGAAGACACGGCAGTGCGGGAGCATAACAGTTATGCAATCAGTATTTATACTGATGATAATTTAAGCTGCTGCTTTGAGATTGACACCAATCATTCCATTTAAGTAAGCTACTCGATGCGCCAAGACTTGCGGGACATTTTGCTCATTCCATTGTGCAAAGAGAAATTTTGATACGACGACCAATTTGTTTGATTGCTGATTCCACAGCACCCGAGCCAATAGCACA
>Ga0163146_10001719_pt1 | contig 30861 bp, 24 predicted proteins | sample OliLakLV19MP7G1_FD_148648 | JGI IMG/M metagenome (GOLD analysis project Ga0163146, IMG submission 148648) | Freshwater microbial mat bacterial communities from Lake Vanda, McMurdo Dry Valleys, Antarctica - Oligotrophic Lake LV.19.MP7.G1 | ecosystem: Environmental > Aquatic > Freshwater > Lake >...
AAGGGCTGTTCGCGAAGATCGACGTGCCGAGCGACGGGAAGTGGCTCTAGGGCAAAGCGAGAGGGCGATGCGAGAGGGCGATGCGAGAGGGCGATGCGAGAGGGCGATGCGAGAGGGCGATGCGAGGGGGCGATGGCGGTCGCGCAACTGCGTGAGGCCTGAGGAAGGGAGACTGTCGGACCGACGCGAGCCTCCTCTGCTGGCTGGTGCCGGCTTTCGCCGGCACTGTCGGCCCTGTTCGTGGGTACACGAACAGGGCCGACCCGCAATTCACTCGCAGATCGGCCCCGAAACCCGGACTTGTGAATCAGTCTCAGAACGACTCTTTCAACGCCTTCCCGACACGAAACCCGACCCTACGGCCGGCTGCGATCGAAATGGGGGCTCCCGTGTGCGGATTTCTGCCGACGCGCGCCTTGCGCGACTTCAGCTCGAATGTTCCGAACCCCGTGAGCGTGACGGTCTGATCTTCTTGCAAGCCCTTCTTGATCCCGTTCAAAACGGTCTCAACCAGGAGAGAAGACTGCAGCTTCGACGTGCGAAGCTCCTCGGCAACGTAGTCGACCAGGTGGCTCTTGTTCATCACGAGCCTTCCCGAGTTCGGTTACTTACGACGTGCCTTGCGAGCAACCTTGCGGCCGCCCTTCTTGGCGGCCTTCTTGCGCGCGCCCTTCTTCTTGACAGCCTTCTTCCGAGCTTTTTTCTTCATCGCCATGAGGGAAATCTCCTTGGACCTAGGGTCCATGTGGTGCGCCATTGCGGCGCGGGACCCACGACATCAGGAGGGTCATCGGCTGGCTCTCCAGTTTCCTTTCCCAATAACGGCGGACTTTTTGACGAGTGTGGATACGAAGCGAGCGCTCGAGGCGACCTCGAACGCTCGTCGATGCTCACCGAACATGCTCGTTCGGGGCGGCGGCCACGCAGCAAATGCGTACCCGCTGCGCGTTTGCGCAACTCAGATCGCGAGGGCCATCTTGCCGCGCGTGGCCTTCATCAACTTGCCCTTTTTCAGGCAGCGCGTGCACAGCTTGACGCGGGTCGGCACTCCGTCGACGAGCAAGCGCACCTTCTGGATGTTGGGCTTGAACTTGCGCAACGTCCGACCGGTGCAGCGCAGACCGACGCCGCCCTTCTTCTTGGGCAGACCGCGACGGGCGACGATTTTGCCGCTTTCCGTGCGCTTGTTGCAGATCGAGCAGACGCGTGCCATGGCTTCGAGACTCCAGTGAGGGGAGGGACTGCGAAAGGCAGCGCCTCCGGGGTTCAGGGCGGAAGAGAGTACCGGCGAGGGCCGAGGCGCGCAAGCGACGAAATCGGCGCCCGGACCCTATCTGGGGCCCGGACGCCGTGATTTTCGACGCATCGGAAGGCCGGTCGCGTTCTCAGAAGAGACGGTCGAGCGCCGCCGCAGCACTCGTGCCGAAGTCGCTGGAGAGACTCTCCGTCTCCCCCACCCGCGCTTCGATCTCCTTGAGGATGTCCTCGATGCGCTTGATGCTCTCGACGGAGTAGTACTTCACCAACCCGAGGCTGGTGCGATCGTCGAAAACGAGCGCCAGCAAAGCCTGATTGGCGACGAGCGATATCTGCATGCTGTCGCGGCCGCCCTGGTGGTAGAGCGTGTTGAACTGGTCCTCGCCCATCAACCGCGCCAGCTCCTTCGTGGCCGCGAACGAGCCGGCGACGAGCGCACAAATCGACTCGATGTTCTTGTCCTCGGTCTCGCCGCGCCGCGTGACCAAGTGGCCGTCTTTGTCGATCAAGAGCGCCGATCGGGCGCAGGAAAGCTCGAGGAAACCATCGAGCTCGCCGTCGAAACGGGTGATGTCGCGCTCGTAGAAGACGACGCGGTCACGGCGGAGTTTTTGGTCGAGTCCCATGTGGATTGCCCTGTTAGAACAGCTTCAAAACGATCTTGGCGACGACGGCTCCGATGCCGAGCGCGACGGCGAGGAACACGCCCACGTACACGAGTCGCTTCTTGCCGCCGGTCGGAGTAGGCAGCGGAGCGGCGCGCGGTTGCAGGCGCGGTGAATGTTCGCCACCGGTCGACGGACGACCTGCGGGCGGAGCGGTGCGAGCGGCGGGCGCCGCCTGACGCGGACGACCGGCAGCTTGGGGAGCAGCGGGAGCCGCCCCACCGGGACGCATCATGTGCAGAGCGCTGCTCTGTTGTTGGGTCGCTTGTTGTTGGCCGTAACCGCCGGCGCCGGGCGCGTTCTGCGCCTGGGCCTGCATCGGCTGCGGTCCGCCGTACCCATACCCCGGCGTCTGCATGGGCTGACCCTGCTGTTGCATCGGCGGCTGAGGAATGGGCGGCATCGCGTAGGCCGGATTCATGACCCCTTGCTGCATCGGCTGAGCCAGCAGCGCAGGCATCTGCGGCAGCGCTTGAGCGGCAGCCGACATAGGTTGCGCCGGCATCGGCACCCCGCGCGGTCCGCCGACTTGCGGCATTCCTTGTTGTGCGGCCGGTGCTTGGTAATAGCCGGTCTGTTGCAGCGGTCGACCCATCGGCTGCTGCGGCATCTGAGCGGGCTGCATCTGTTGTTGCGCAGGCGCTGCTTGCGGAGCGGGCGCTTGATGGAAGCCCGTCTGCGACAGCGTCGGCACGACCGGCGCTCCGCTCGTCTTCGCACCGGTGTGAATCGTTTCGAGCACGCGCGCAGCCAGCGCCTTCAGCGTCGGAAACACACCTTGGCCCGTGTTCGCGATCGCTTCGAAGAAGGGCGCGTTGTGCGGATTGAGCGCGCGGTTCAATTCCTCGACCGTCATCGCGTCGGGCAAGTCGCGCTTGTTGTATTGGATGATGAGCGGGATCTGCGCGAGGCTCTTCCCGTACTCGGCGAGGTTCTGCTCGAGGTTGCGCATCGACTCGAGGTTCTCCTCGATCATCGACGCGGAACTGTCGGCGACGAACACGACGCCGTCGACGCCCTGCAACACGAGCTTGCGCGTGCTGTTGTAGTAGACCTGACCGGGAACGGTGTAGATCTGGAAGCACGTGCGCATGCCCGCGACGGTACCCAGGTCGAGCGGCATGAAGTCGAAGAACAGCGTGCGATCGCCGTCGGTCGAGATGCTCGTGAGGTCACCTCGATTCGGGGCCGGCGCGCGCTGGTGCACGATCTCGAGGTTGGTCGTCTTGCCCGACATTCCCGGGCCGTAGTAGACGATCTTGGCGTTGACTTGGCGCTGAGCGAAGTTGATCTGGACCATGTGCTATTCCCCAACGGCTTCGGGGGTTCCGTTTCCATTCGTCGAAACCCAATTGGTCCCGTTGCCGGGAACTTCACCTGACCCGCGCGGTTCCGAGCGCACGGGCAGGACGGTCGGTTGATGATCGAGGTCCGGAGCGGCCCCCAACTTCGATCCGCGATGTTTCGATTGGCGCTGCATGCGCACGACCGCGCCGTCCATCGGGAGGCGCAGATCTTCGGAGCTCATCCCCGCGTCGAGCACGACGAGCAGGATGGCGCCCGGGCCTTGCAGCACGATCAGCGTGCCGCGCGCGGCGGTGAGGACGATGCGCGTCGGAGCAGCCCAACTGAGCGGCGCCGTCGTGCGCACGGTGTCGCGCATCCAGCTCGTTCCGAGGGCGGCCCACGCTTGCATGTCGTCGGTCGATTGAATGCCGAAGTCGCTGCGACGACGACCGGTTCCGTTCTTGTCGTCACGACGCGGTGCACGGCGCTCGCCGTGGATCACGATCGGGACTCCGTCGGGCGTGACGAGCATCGCCAAGCGCACGCCAGGAATCTTGGCCAGCGGTTCGAGGACGTGTCTCACGCTTCGTTCTCCGATTTGTCGCCCGCGGCGGTGGCGAGACTGCGCAACGCATGCTCTTGCACGCGCGTCGCTGTGCCGTCGACCCAGAGCGCGCCCGAGCCGTACTCGCCGGGTGCGACGAGCAACGTTCCGAATGAACCTTCGATGCGCACTTCGGATGCGGCACCGAGGCCGAGCTTGCGCGCGGTGGTCTTCGAGTTCGCGACGACCTCGCGCACGCCGCGTGCGAGGCGTTCTGCCGTCGCACCTTTCGGTCCTTGCACGAGCGCGGTTCCGCCGCGCACGAAGAATGCAGCCTGAACGCCTTCGCTCTGGAGCAGCGACTGCAACAGCGGACGGATGCTCGCCGGCGATCCCGATGCGCGATTCGATTCGGGCTCCTCGTCGGCGAGTCGGCCCGTCTTCTCGACTTCGCGCAGCGCTTGTTCGAAGGTCTTGCCGTTCTCGGCGAGCGATTCGAGCGTGCGGAAACGAGCTTCGAGCGACGGGTCGCCCGGGAAGTGCTCGAGCAGCTTCGACAGGATCACGCGCGCATCGCCCCACGCACCGGCGCGGCTGACGAGAGTGAGGTGCAAGCGCAGCGGACGCGGATCGCTCGGCAGCATGCCCGTCGCCGCCGCGACTAGTTCGTGCGCGATGCGACCGTCGTCGCGACGGCGATCGGCGAAGAAGCGATCGGCGCGAGCTTGCGCGCGACAGAGTTGCGCGTCACCGCTGCGTGTGGCTTGGAACCACTCGATCGCGACTTCTTCGGCGCGTGCGACTCGGCCCGATTCCAACAGGATTTCGCACAGTTCCTTCCACAACGCCGGACGCGGCGCGCTCTTCAGTTCGATTTGCAACTGACGCGTGCGGCCCTCGAGGAGCAGCGAACGCGCGCGCGATTCGAGACGGCGCAGTTCCGTGTCTCCGGGAAAAAGGCGCAGGCCTTCACCCGTCGAACGCAACACTTCTTGCAAGTTGCCGAGCACAGCGTGCTCTTGTGCGAGTTCGGCGTAGGCGCGAGCAGACGGCTCCTTGGACACGCGCTTCTGCGCGCGCCGGACTCGGCTGCTGGACATCCATCTGTGGAGGAAGCTCATGGGGATTGGCTCTAGGGCTTGCTCGTTTCAGCGGGACTTCTTCATCCACGCTTCGATCGCGGCGACGTTGAATTGGACCTGAGTTCGTTCCGACCATGTCGGATCCGAGAGTTCGAGCGCTTGTCGCAGGTCGAAGAGCGCTTCCTCGAAGTGACCCTGTTGCGCGAGCAACATGCCGCGTTCGCGCGCCGTTTCGGCGTTCTCGACTTTGCGCGCACGTTCGAGCGCGACTTGGCGCGTTGCGTCCGCCGCCGCCGATTCGAGACCGGAGATCTCGCGCCGCAGACGGCCTTGTTCGCGCAGCACAGCACCCATGCCGAACCACAGCTTGTTTCCGTCGACGATCGCGTCGACCGAGGCCAGGCGGTCCTGCAGACTCACGAGTTGACCATTCGAGGCCGGCACGTCACGGAACGCGGTGGCGATGTGCGTCTCACGCGCGAAAACGCCGGCGACGCATGCCGCGACGATGCACAACACACCGACGAGCTTGAGGCGCTTGACGTTCTTCGCCTTGCGTTCCTTTTCGCTCCAACGCAGATCGCGGATCATGCGCGCGACGTCGCGGCGATTGCGGTCGAGCGTGACGATCTCTTGCAGCCAACGGATGGCTTCGTTGTTGCGACCGAGCGCGGCGCATTGGTCGGCACGCTCGAGATAGGTTTCGATCTCGGCTTCGACTTCGGCGCGCGACTTGCCCGAGCCCTCTTGGGATTCGACGACGAAATCGTCATGACCGAGACGTTGATCGAGCACTTCGAGCAGGCAGCGCGCGCGTTCGCTCTGGCCTTGGGCCTCGAGCATCGACGCCAGTCGCTGACCTTCGGTGCGCAATGAAATGCGATGACGATCGAGGATCGTCGGGTGCGCGAGTCCGAGGATGAGGAGCGCCTCGAGCCGACGCAGATCCACGGTCTCCGAACACAACGACTCGAGCAACGCGCGCGCGAAAGCTTCGGCGGTGCGCTGATCGAATTCGTCGGCCGCGCGCCGCATCTGATCTTTCAGTGCGGTGGTCGCGTGACCGGTAGCGTCCACGGGTCCGGTGAGGGCCGTGACGATGTCTTCGACGAAGACGTTTCTTTCGGGGGCCTGGGCGCTCAAACTGATTCCTCGAGACGGTAGGAGGCACTTCCATCGCGACGCACGCGATGGACGCGATTCCAGTTCGTTGTCTCCCCTATCGTTCTTGCTTCACTCGCACCTGTAGCGAGACGCTTGGAAAGAGCGCGGGCCGCAGAGCATTTCGCGCTCGACGGCCCGCGTTTTTTTCTGTTCGTCACGGTCGTATCCAGAGGTGGAAGTACTTTCCGCGACGCATCCACTCACTCGATCGGATCGATCGAGAGCGTGCTGACCACATTGTTGGCGAGGTCGGGCTGGTTCACGAGGTCGACGGTCGCAGAGGCACCGAGCGCACCGGTCAAGACCAGTCGCGCATGTTTGCCGGAGAGCATCGTGGCCGACGTGACCGTGGGTCCGCCGCTGACCGTCCAGTGAGCCGCGTTCGAAGCCCACGTCGAATCGACGTCCTCGTCGAAGAGCACGTCGATGGTCCGGCCTGTCGCGTCGACGCGCAGGTCGACGAAGGCGTTTTCGAAAGAGGGAGCTACGACGTCACCGGTGACCGCGCCGTTCAAGGACACGAGACTACCCATGACGTTGCCGCCGAAATCGGCGACGTTTTGCACCGTCACGTTCAGGACGGCGCTCGTGTCGAGTTCCGAGCCCGAAGGCAGCGAGATCACGACGGTGCGCGTGACGCTGTCGTAGGTCACGCGCGTCGCGGCCGGATTGAACGTGCGCGTGCCGTTCGTGAGTGTGTAGTTGCTCGGGAAGAGCGCAGTATCGGTGTCGACTTGCTCGTCGAACGTGATGAAAATCTGGTCGCGACCGAGGTTTGGAACGGACAGACCCGCGACGCTGGCGACGAGCGGATCCGTCGCGTCCGCCGCCGCGACGGCGCGCGTGATCGTGCCGGAGACATTCCCGGCGAGATCGGTGATCGACAGCTGCAAGTTCTGTCCGATGACGGGCGCCACGGCGAAGGTCAAACGCAACGTGCTTTGACCAACGCGCGCAGCTGCGGTCGGTACGTTGCCGCTGTCGTAGTCGTAGAACGCCGGGTTCTGCGCGGTAGTGATGTCGAGCGCTTCGCTGGCCGTGACCAAGAGAGCGTTCGCGGTCGACGGATCGATGCGCACGTCGCCAATCGCGACCGTCGGGCTCGTCGAGTCGCCGACGGCGATGTTGCCGGGGGCCGCGACGACGCTGGTTTGCTTCACGCCTTGTGCCGACCACACGTTCGTGGCCGTGATCGTGTAAGACCCGCCGGTCGCGATGTCGTGACCGGTGAAGTTGCGCAGTCCGATGATGACCGTGTCGTCGCCGTCGAAGCGGAACTGTGCGTTCGCGAGATCCAGCGTAGCCGGACCGACGACCGCGTAGTTCGTGGGGTCGAGCAGCTTGAAGGGGTTCATCGGACGATCGAACTGAATCGAAACGAAGTCGTTGTTCTCGCCGGCGAGCGACGTGAGCGACAACGTGCTGAGCGAAGGCGCGGTCGTGGCTTCCGCGACAGTCGGGAAGGCGAACTCGGGGAACAGCGGATTGCCGCACATGTCGACGATGCCGAGCACGTCGAGCGTGTCCGTCGAGTTGACGACGAAGCCGAAGCCGAGGCGAACGGACAGGAAGCCCGGGCTCGGGACCATCGACGTCGGCGTGCCGAGCAGCGCACCGACCGAAGTGCGCAGGATGTAGCGCACGCCCTCCGGATTCGTGAAGACGTCGTAGGCGTCGTCCGCGTTCAGGACGGGCTCGCTGAAGGTCACGACCATGTGGTCGAGCGCGACCGTTTCCCGGTAGATCTGACGCACGACGGGCAACGTCGTTTCGGAGACGATCGTACCGGTGACCGCTGTCGCCGTGACCGTGTTGCCGGCGATGTCGCGGCAATTCGCGAACGCGACGCTCAAGCTCGATCCACGCGCCAAGTTGCCCGCATTGAGGAGCGTGAGCACAGCCGTCTTCGTGCTGGTGTTGTAGACGATCGGATCACCCGTGGTCGTGATCGAGATGCCGATCGGCGACTCGATGGTCCAGTTGGCCGGAGTCTCGACTTCGCTCTCGATCATGTCGTCGTCGAACACGACCGAGATCGTGTCGTCGAAGGCACCTTCGATCGCATAGCCGACGACCGTGACCGGGCTCGGCGCGGTCGTGTCCGTCGTACCGATCGTGACGCCGGTGATCATGGTCATCGCGTTGCCGGCGAGATCGGTCACGTTCAATGCACCGAAAGTGACGTCGCCGGGGATGACGACGGCGTCGAACTCGAGAAGTACGGAGTCGCCGCCGGTGAGCAGCGTCGCCGTGGTGACGTTCTGCGTACCCGAGACGCTCCAGTTCGAAGTCGTTTCGGCGATGGTTTCGGCGAGGTCTTCGCTGAACAGAGCGATCAGCGTCTTGCCGGTCACGTCGACGTTGCGGTTCTGAGTGACGCTCGAGATCGTCGGCAGTCCGGCGTCTCCGGACGCGGAAACGCTGCTCGAGGTGAGTGCGAACGTCTGTCCGTCGACGTCGACGACAGAGACACCCGTGATGACGACCGAGTCGCCGTTTTGCATGTCGAAGTCGAGTGCAACGGTGAGCGTCTTCGTGTCGAGGTCGTACGTGAAGGTCTGCGTCGTGAGATCGATCGTCACCGAGTCGACGACGAAGGTCCACGCGCTCGTGTCGATCGCGGTGTCCGGATCGAAGGCTTGCGACGTGACGACGACGATCGTGTCGCCGCCGGTGTTCGCGCTCGTGCTCGCCGTGACCGACGAGAAAGCGTTTGCGACCGTCGAGCCCGCGGTGATCGCGACGGGTGCGTCGACGAACGAGTTCCCGTGCGCGTCGACGAGCGACGAGAGCGCAACCGTGTTCACGCCCGGGACGATCGGGTTGTTGAACACGACGCGCAACATGTCGTCGGAAGGTTGCGTGACGGTGACGGCGATGTCGGGCGAAGTGACGCCGAACGACGAGAGCGAGACCGAGAACACCGGGTCCATCGCTTCGCTGAATTGGAAGTCCACGACGCGGCCGAATTCGTCCTCGACGAGATTCTGTTCGGCGCCGAGGAGCGTCGGCACGACTGCGTCACCGCTCGCGGTGCCAACGACGAACGTGTTCGCGACGGTGATGTCGGTGACGGCGTGAACGCCGGTCGGCTTGATCGAGAAAGCAGCGTGCAAGTTCGCGAGCGATCCGAGCGTCACTGTCGCCGTCTGCGTGGGGACGTCGAACACGATCGTGGTGCCCGTGAGGTCGAGGATCGTCGTTCCGATCTTGAGGTCCCAATTGGAGATGTCCTCCACGTCGGCCTCGACGACGCGTGGGCCGGTGAACTCGACGTCGAACGAGTCGCCACCGAGCGGCGCCGTCTGTGTGCCGTTCGTGATCGCAATCGTCGGCACAGTCGTGCTGCTCGGTGTCACGGCCGCGTAGGTCGAGAAAAAGGAGCCGTTGGCGACGATGCGCACTTGATCGGCCGACGTGACGCGACCATTCCAAACGACGGTGGCTTCGTTGCTGGCAACGGTGACGCTTGTCGCCGTTTGTCCGCCGTCGCTCTCGACGTGCACAGCCGCGAGACTTCCAAGTCCGGAATCCGACGCGAACGTGATCACCGTCGTCGCACCGTTCGGGTCGACGCCGATGTCTTGCACGACGCTCGTGATCGAATTGGTCGTGTCGTCGGAACCTCCGCCACTGCAGCCGGTGACGGGAAAGACGAGCGCGACGAGCGCCAGCATGCTCACAAGTTTCCCAAGACTCATCTGGAGGACCTCAGTTGTTGCTCGATGGGCAGGCTGCATTCGCCTGCGCTTCCACGTCGCGTGGTGCGGCGAGGACGGGGTGACGGGACACTCGCGCTCTCAGGGGGCTGAGACGCGAACCGGGATCCTTTTCGAGCAGTGCTATCGCGATCTTGAGGAGAGGACGGAATCGGCGAGGGATGAGGCACTCACGGCGCGCGCGTGGATGTCGTCACTTACGCGGGAGAGGACTTGGAAGAACTTTCCGGGTCGGCGCGCGAGCGCAATCCTTCGCCTTGGCCCGCTGCGGCGGAACGGGGGCTGTTCACTCTGGTGCTCGAGCACACTTGGTCGCTATGCCCAGCTTCTTCGCAGCTGACGTTTCAATTCCGAGCAACTCGGCACACTCCGCCGCCACACCCACGTGCCCCGGAACTGACGTTTCCATTCCGACAGAGGGCCGCAATTTGGAGCCGCACTTGGTCGCCGGGCCAGCACACTTGGCCGCCACGCCCCTTTTCTTCTCTTGACAGAATTCCTGGCAGGTAAATGGCGGTACTCCGCCACTCACCTGTCAGGAATCAGCGCTGCGAAGCAGGCTTGTGTAGTCCTTTGCTTTCAGTTGCCCTCGCGTTGCTCTTCTGCCTCGCGGTTGGAGAGGGCTCGCTAGTCCGACAATTCCAACTGTCAAACCTCCGCCGACGAATCACCGCTCGAAGTTCGCTTCGTTCGTTTCGGTTCGTCGGTGTGTCGCGGCAGGTTCAGACACGAAGGGCGTGGGCGCACGAAGCAGAAGAGCAACGCGAGGGCGACTGGAAGCAAAGGACTACACAAGCGTGCTTCGCAGCGCTGATTCCTGACAGGTGAGTGGCGGAGTACCGCCATTCACCTGCCAGGAATTCTGTCAAGAGAAGAAAAGGGGCGTGGCGGCCAAGTGTGCTGGCCCGGCGACCAAGTGCGGCTTCGTGTCGGAATGGAAACGTCAGTTCCGGTGAAGCTGGGCGTGGCGGCCAAGTGTGCTGGCCCGGCGACCAAGTGCGGCTTCGTGTCGGAATGGAAACGTCAGTTCCGGTGAAGCTGGGCGTGGCGGCCAAGTGTGCTGGCCCGGCGACCAAGTGTGGCTTCGTGTCGGAATGGAAACGTCAGTTCCGGTGAAGCTGGGCGTGGCGAATAAGCGTGCTGAGTTGCTCGGAACGTATGCGCCCGTTCCAGAGACCTGGATCGGGTGACGAATCGAGGATCGTGCCGAAAGCGCTGCGTTCGTCCGCTGAGGCTGCGCGTAGCGACCGTTGTACTCGGGTGGCGAAAGCGCTGCGTCCGCTCAGGTGAATCGTCGTCGACTCGCCAGATGAATATCGAGTACGTCGAGCCGGTTCAGTGCACCAGCACGTCGACCACGCTCGCGCCCAACGTCCACGAGCCGTTGATCAGGAACGCCGACTGCAAATGGCGATAGGTTCCAATCAGGAGCGGATCGTTCGGAATCACGACCGTCAGGTCCGCCCGACCGGTTGCGTCGGCTGGACGACGGACGAGGATCAATTGCGAACGATCGAGCGCCAGTACGCCGGGAACGCCTGGAATCGTGCTCGGAAACAGCGCGCGCGGACCGGAGAGAAACGCCACCACACTCGCGCCCGTCTTCTTCGCCGCCACGTCCATCGTCGAAGCAGGTCGCGGAGCTTTCAGCACAGTCGTGTCCGACTCGCCCGTGTCGTGCAGGCGGAATTCACCACTCGCGGCGAACTGATTCGCGTGAGCGCCTTTGACTCCGACGCTGAGCTTCGTGCCCTGCCGATCGAGGTCGAGCGCGAAGACACTCCCGAGCGTGTCGGCTTCGAGCCGAATCGAATTCGTCGCACGATCGTAGAGCAGAATTTCGGGCGCATTCGTGCCATCGCCCCACGCGCCCAACGCGGCTCGTTCGCCGTTCGGTGTGACGCGCACGATTTCGGGCGCATTCTGGAGTCCGCCGACGACCCCCGTGAGTTGGCGCTGGAACAAGCGCGTTTGCGTCGCCACGTCGATGATCTCGAAGCGGGCGTCGACTCCGTTGGTCGCATTCCACCAACCGATCGCGAGCGTGCGGGCATCGCGCGACAAGGCGACACGAGTGGCGACTTCACCGAGGTTTCCGCTCACTTCGAACGCTGGAACATAGGTGGTCGCCGTCTCGATGAGCACACGGACGCGTGTTCCACCGATCGCGGCTACGGCACCGTCGCCCGACAAGGACAACCCCGATGTGGCGAGCGGAACGATCTCTTGATGCCGCAGGTTCGCATTTCCGTCGACGATCCACACGCTGCGTCCCAAGCCGAGCGCGATGCGTGTGCCGTCGGCAGCAACGTTCATTTCGTTCAAGGCCGCAGCGAAGATCATCGTGTTCGCGAGTGAGGCTCCCGTCGTCGCATCGAGCACGTCGAAGCGCACTTCCGGCGTCGGACCATTCCAATTCGCGACGAACACGCGCGTGCCAGCTGCGTCGCAACCCAATCGCGCCGGCCCGTTCGCACGAATCCCCGAATCGAAAGTCCACAGGGCGCTCAGGTTTCCGTTCGCCGCCGCCGCGATGGCTGAGTAACGCGACACGAGCGTCGCACGATGTGTGCTGTCCGGTGCGAGAACTTGGGTGAGCGCGAACAGCGCGTCGATCGAGTCCGCACTCGCGACGGCCAGCGCTCCGGTCGTATTCGTCGGCGTGAAGCTCGCGAGCGGGGCCGGCACCAATCCGTCTTGGAAGGCACTGAACAACTGCAGGCGCGTGAAGGGTCCGTTGGAAATCGTGAACACGAAATTCGCGTCCATCGCGAACGTCGCGCTCTTCGGTACCGCCGGCAGCGCTGCGTTCGGCGTCGCGCGCCAGCGCAGCCCGGGCTGGAACGGGTCGTCCGCGCACGCCTGGGTGACGCAAACGGCGGACGAAAAGACCAAGAGCAGGGCCCGAATGGGCGTGGTGAGCGGGGTTCTCACCGAGAAACGTACACCGCGATCCGCGCTTCGGCCCCGACTTCGGTGCGAGATCTTGGCGAAGTGCGCGAGCTTCACTAGAGTCACGCCCTACAACTCGTTTCTCCGACCGCGGGGAGAGCTCCAAACGGCCTGAATTCAGGCTGAACGGACGCCGAAGGGGCAAGCGCCGAACAGCGCGAAACTCTCAGGCCCAAAGGACTCGCGCGTCGGGCAGAACCTGAACACGGTGCGGGCTGATCCACAGCTCGCGCACGAATCGGACAGGGGCGCAACGGCTCGACCGCTGCGCCCCTGTCGTTTTTCCAAAGCGAAAGTCCCCGACGATGAAACAAACCCCGCTCGCCGAAGCGCATCAGAAGCTCTCCGCCAAAATGGTCGAGTTCGGCGGCTGGAACATGCCGGTTCAGTACGGACCGATCCTCGACGAGGTCGTGACCGTGCGCACGAAGGCGGGACTCTTCGACCTCTCGCACATGGGTCGCGTGCGTGTCACGGGCAAGGATCGCGAGCGCTACCTCGACACGATCTGCACCAATTTCGTGGCCAAGATTCCGCTCGGTGCGATCCGCTACTCGCTCTTTTGTCGCGCGGACGGCAACCCCATCGACGACTTGCTCGTCTACCGCGGCGCGGACGAAGTGTTCCTCGTCGTCAACGCTTCGAACACCGACGTCGACTTGGCGTGGATGCGCGAACACGCCCGCGGCTTCGACGTCAAGGTCGAAGACCAGACCGACGAACTCGGCATGATCGCGCTGCAAGGACAAGCGAGCCAAGCCGTGCTGCAGGAGATGACGAGCTCACTCGATCTCGCGTCGATCGGTTACTACAAGTTCGGCTTCGGCACCGTGTCGAAGATCGCGAACATGCGCGTGTCGCGCACCGGCTACACCGGCGAGGACGGTTTCGAGCTGTACGTGCCGAAAAACGACGTCGTGCGCATCTGGAACGAGTGCCTCGCGCACGGAGCGAAACACGGACTGAAGCCCATCGGCCTCGGCGCGCGCGACACGCTGCGACTCGAAGCCGGCATGCCGCTCTACGGTCACGAGATCGACGCGACGCACAATCCGATCGAAGCCGGGCTCGAGTTCGGCGTGTCGTTCAAGCCTGAGAAAGGCGACTGGGTCGGCCGTGCTGCGCTCGAAAAAGTCGCGCAGAAGAAGTCGCGGCACCTGGTCGGCATCCAGACCGACGGCCCGCGCGTTCCGCGCCAAGGCTACGAGCTCTACGACGGACGAACGAAGCTCGGCTACGTCGTGTCGGGTTCGGTTTCGCCGACGGTGAAGGCCAATATCGGCACGTGCTACGTGCCGACGACGCACGGCAAGCCCGGTGACAAAGTCGAGCTCGACATCAAGGGCAAGCGCCAAGCAGCGACGTTCTGCGCGCTGCCTTTCTTCTCACGCACACGCAAGTGATCACGAAAACCTCAAACGAAGCGAGAATCTCACATGGCTGAAGCACGCTCCAAGAACTCACGTCCCGAAGACCGCCGTTACCTCGAGACGCACGAGTGGGTCAAGATCGACGGCGACACGATGATCGTCGGCATTACCGATTTCGCCGTCCAGGAGTTGTCGAACGGCAACGAAGGCGATCTCGTGTACTGCGACTTGCCCGAGGTCGGCCGCATGCTGAAAGCAGGCGAAACCTTCGGTGAAATCGAGTCCGTCAAGGCCGTCGCCGATCTGAACAGTCCCGTCGCGGGCGAGGTCGTCGAGATCAACACGTCGATCGAAGAGCACCTCGAAGTGCTCTCGAAGGACCCGTGGAAGGAAGGCTGGTTGATCCGCATCCGCCCCGAGACGAAGGGCATCGACAAGCTGATGGACGTGAAGGCGTACGAGAAGTTCCTCTCCGAGAAGGCTCACTGATCGTCATGAGCGACCGCACGAGTGGACGCAACGATGCCGCGACATCCGTGCGTCCTGAAACCGAGATCCAGCCTCAGCGCGACCTGAAAGCTCCCGTCATGCACGAGCGTTCCCCTGTGTTCGAACAAGACCTTTTCGAGACACGCCACATCGGGCCGGCCGACGCCGACGTCGCGCGGATGCTCGCGACGCTCGGGTACGGGTCGCTCGACGCGCTGTCCTTCGCTGCAGTACCGCAGGAGATCCAGCTCGGACGCGAGTTGGCGATTCCTGCGGGAAAAAGCGAACGCGACGCCCTCGCGGAGATCGGTCAACTCGCCGCCGCGAATCCGGTGTGGCGCTCGTTCCTCGGACTCGGTTACAGCGACACGGTTTCGCCGCCCGTGCTCGTGCGCAACATCCTCGAGAACCCGGGCTGGTACACGCAGTACACGCCCTACCAACCCGAGATCAGCCAGGGTCGGCTGGAAGCGCTGCTCAACTTCCAGACGATGATCATGGATCTGACCGGGCTCGAGATCGCGAATGCGTCGATGCTCGACGAAGGTACGGCCGCGGCCGAGGCGATGTCGCTCGCGTTCGACGTCGCGAAGGACAAGTCGGTTCACGCGTATTTCGTCGCTGCCGACTGTCATCCGCAGACGATCGACGTCGTGCGCCAACGCGCGTTGCCGCTGGGCATCGAGATCGTCGTCGGTGATCCGCTGACGTTCGATTTCGCAACGACGAAAGTCTTCGGCGCGCTCGTGCAGTATCCGTCGACCGACGGAATCGTGCGGGATTTCAAGGGCTTTTGTGAGCGCGCGCACACGGCGCATGCGCTCGTCACGGTGGCTGCCGATCTGCTCGCGTTGTGCGTGCTCGAAGCGCCCGGGCACTTCGGCGCCGACATCGCCGTCGGCAATTCTCAGCGCTTCGGCGTGCCGCTCGGCTACGGCGGTCCGCACGCGGCGTACTTGGCGACGAAGGAAGCGTACAAGCGCTCACTCCCCGGTCGTTTGGTCGGCGTGTCCGTCGACAAGCGCGGAAAGCGCGCGCTGCGCCTCGCTCTGCAGACGCGCGAACAACACATCCGCCGCGAGAAAGCGACGAGCAACATCTGCACGGCCCAAGTGCTGCTCGCAGTGATCGCCGGCTCGTACGGCGTCTACCACGGACCTGTCGGGTTGCGCCGCATCGCCGATCGCGTCCACCACATGACAGCGACGCTCGCCGAGGGCCTGCGCCGCGAGCAGAAGCGTGTGCGCGCCGGGCTCTTCTTCGACACGTTGCGCATCGACATGAACGCCGGCGACGCGTCACGCTTGAAGGCCGCTGCTGAATCCAAGCGCATCAACCTGCGCGGCTACGACGACGGCGTCGGAGTGTCGCTCTCTGAAACGACGACGACGCAGGATCTCGCTGACTTGCTCGCCGTTTTCACCGGCAAGAAGTTCGACATCGCATCGGTCGAAGCGCTGGCCGTCGACACGCAACCGCTCGCGTTCGGCGCGCTCGCGCGCAAGAGCACGTACCTGCAGCACCCGGTCTTCAACACGTACCACTCCGAGACGGAGATGATGCGCTACCTGCATCGCTTGATGAGCCGCGACCTGTCGCTCACCACGTCGATGATCGCGCTCGGCTCGTGCACGATGAAGCTGAACGCGGCGGCCGAAATGCTGCCGATCACGTACCCGGGCTTCGGCAAGATCCACCCCTTCGCCCCCGTTTCGCAAACGAGCGGCTACCAGAAGTTGTTCGCCGACCTCGAGCTCTGGCTCGCCGAAATCACCGGCTTTCACGCTGTTTCCTTGCAACCGAACGCCGGTTCGGCGGGCGAGTACGCGGGCCTGCAAGTGATCCGCGCCTACCACCAGGATCGCGGCGCTCCGCAGCGCAACGTGTGCTTGATCCCCCACTCGGCGCACGGCACGAATCCGGCGTCGGCGGTGATGGCAGGCATGAAAGTCGTGGTCGTCGAGTGTGACGACCAAGGCAACATCGACATGACGGACATGCGCGCCAAGATCGAAGCGAACAGTGCGAACTTGGCCGCGCTCATGATCACGTATCCGAGCACGCACGGCGTCTTCGAGTCGACGGTGAAGGAGATCTGCAAGCTCGTGCACGCGCACGGTGGTCAGGTCTACATGGACGGCGCGAACATGAATGCGCAAGTCGGCCTCACGCGACCGGGCGACATCGGCGCGGACGTGTGTCACCTGAACTTGCACAAGACGTTCTGCATCCCGCACGGCGGCGGCGGGCCGGGCATGGGTCCGATCTGTGTCGCGAAGCAACTCGCGCCGTTCTTGCCGGGACATCCGCTCGTCAAGACTGGCGGTCAACACGCGATCGGCTCGATCTCGTCAGCACCGTGGGGCAGCGCGAGCATCCTGCCGATCTCGTGGATGTACATCGCGATGATGGGCGGAGCAGGGCTGAAGAAAGCGACGCAGGTCGCGATCTTGAACGCGAACTACGTCGCGAAGCGACTCGCACCGCACTACCCGATCCTCTACACGGGCGCCGGCGGCCTGGTCGCGCACGAATGCATCATCGACTGCCGCGGATTGAAATCAGCGGGCATCGAAGTCGAGGACATCGCGAAGCGCTTGATGGATTACGGCTTCCATGCTCCGACGATGAGTTGGCCTGTCGCAGGCACCCTCATGATCGAGCCGACCGAGAGTGAATCGCTCGCCGAGCTCGATCGTTTCTGCGACGCGTTGATCGCGATTCGTCACGAGATTTTTCGTGTCGAGAAGGGCGAGCTCGATCGAGCGGACAATCCGCTCAAGAACGCTCCGCACACGATGGACGTCGTCTGTGCTGACACGTGGACGCACCGCTATTCGCGCGAAGAAGCGGCTTTTCCGGCTCCGTGGACGAAGGCGCACAAGTTCTGGCCGGCGACCGCGCGGATCGACAACGCGTACGGCGATCGCAACTTGGTGTGCGCGTGTCCGCCGCTAGACAGCTACGCGTGAAGCGATCGGCGATCGAAAACTCGAGTGGTGTGCACGGTTCGTCGCACGACAGAAAGCGGGTGGTGCATGTCCAGCACCGCTCGGCCTGATGGAAACCTGGCGAGTGATCACGACGTGGGGTGCGGACCCCGCTTTCAACATGGGGCTAGACGAAGCGCTCACGCATTCGTCGGACGCGCTCACGACGTTGCGCTTTTACACCTGGAAGCCGGACACGTTGTCGCTCGGGTATTTCCAGAAGCTCGCGGACGTTCCCGGACACGCTGAGGCGAAAGCGATCGTTCGGCGCATCACCGGCGGTGGTGCGATCCATCATGTCGACGAGCTGACGTTCTCGATCTCGACCGCAGCGGATCACGCGCTGTACTCAGGCCCAATCGCGGATTCGTACGTTCGAATTCACTCAGGCCTGTGCAGTGCGCTCGCGGTCTTCGGCGTCGCAGCCGAAATGCGCGGCAAACGCTCACTCGCGTCGGATCAGAACGGCACGGGCATGTGTTTCCACCACTCGACCGATCTCGACATCGTGTGGAACGATCGCAAAGGTGTCGGTTCGGCGCAGCGACGCACGCAAGGTCGCGTGCTGCATCACGGTTCCATCAAGATCGGGACGTCGAAGCTCGAAGGCGACATCGCGACGTTGCGTGCGAGCACGCAGACGATCGACGTACATGCGTTGGCGGAAGCCGTGAAAGCGAGTTTCGCCGCCGCTTTCGGCGTCACACTCGAAGCCGGCGTGCCCGACGAGCGCGAGCGGATCGCCGCACGTGAGTTGGGCAAGCGCTACGTCAGTCGCGAGTTCGTGGAGAAGCGCTGAGTACGGTACCCGGTACTTTTCTTTCCGATTCGGCGCCGAAATACCGCTGCGCAATTCCGCGTCGAGACTGTGCCGAATCGGGAAGAAAAGTACCGGATACCGTACTCAGCGCGGAGCGAGCGCCACGTCCAAGCGCCAATCGGCATTCGACCTGAGCTCGACACTGCACGATGTGATGCGCTGCGTCTCCGTCATCGGTGCCGGCCACCACGTGTCGTGACCTTTCAATTCACCGGGCCATCCCATCGCGATCGCGGCGCGCACGACGCGCATACCGACATCGGTGAGCTCGCTCCGATCGGCGAAATTCACGTCGACTTGGAAGCGACCACTGTCGCCGGTGTGCTCTTGACGCGTGAGCGCGACGACGCGGAGCACGCCGCCGAGTTTCGATTCCACGCCCGGTGACACGCGGACGCTCATGGGGCGGTCTTCGCACAAGGTGACGTTGCCGCTCAACCCGTTCCCGAGCCGCAATCCGACGCTGACGACGCCCTCGACGAACAAGTTCACGGGCCCGCGTTGCGGCGCGTTCGCACCGAGCGACGTCACGCGGGCGAAGTTCGCTTCGAGGCGCTTGGTCAAGAGCACTGCCAGATCCGCGGCCGATGTGCTCTCGCCGAGCAGTACTTTCATCGTCGTGAGCACGGGCTTCTCTGGCGCGTTCGGATCGAACGTGGCGATCTCGACCTCGATTCGCCCTCCACCGCTGGTATCGATCGCGCCGCTGAGCGAGATCTGAACGAGCCCTTGGGCTCCTAGAGGTGTCGTGCTGAAGAGGAGCGCGCAGAGCGCGAGCAGAGCGAAGTGGATGCGCATGTTTCCGACAGACGTGAAACGTGTGTGCGGATTCCCGCCATCGTCAGTCTTCGCGCGCGCGCGCGACAGACTCGGGAGGTGGTTACCCCGCCTGGACTCGAACCAGAAATAACAGTACCAAAAACTGTTGTGTTACCGATTACACCACGGGGTAGCGATCGCTTGGGGCGGAGAAGATATCGGCCCCGACTGCGCCGGTCAATGAGGCAAGGCGCGGCGCAATAGATCGAGGGCCGTGTTGGCCGCGAATTCGCGGATCAGCTGGCGGTCGCGGACGACGAAACGGCGCTCGACGCTGGCTGTGTGGCCGGCGGAATGCACGCCGAACCACACCAGGCCGACCGGTTTCGCCTCGCTTCCGCCGCCCGGCCCGGCGACTCCCGTCACGGCCACGGAATAGTCGACGCACGCGCGTTGCGCGGCCCCACGCGCCATGGCTTCGACCACGGCGGCGCTGACGGCTCCGTGACGTTCGATGAGCGCGGGCTCGACGCCCAATTCTTCGATCTTGGCCTGGTTCGAGTACGTGACGAAGCCGCGCTCGAAGACGGCGCTGATACCCGGCACGCGCGTCAATTTTTCGGCGACCAGCCCGCCCGTGCACGATTCGGCGACGGCGACTTTCAGCGAACGCTGCAAGAGCACTTCGCCGAGCGCGACACCCGGCTCGGGCGTCTTCTCACTGAAGAGCCACTCGCCGAAACGCTCGCGCACTGCGCGACTGCGTTCTTCGACGAGTTCGCGTGCCGAGCCGACCGTCGGCGCGTGCGCGCGCAACGTCACCGACAACACACCGTGTCGCGCAGTCACGCCGATCAACGGATTCGCCTCGCGCGCCATCCACGTGCCGCACATGTCGGCGAACGTGCTCTCCGACAAGCCCAGCAAGTAGAACGTGCGCCGCTCGAACGCTGCGTTCGCGTCGGACAAACTCGCGAGACGCGGCAAGACGAGCGTCTCGAGCATCGGCAACATTTCCCGCGGCGGACCCGGCAGCGCGAACACGAGCGCGCCAGCGACTTCGACGCAGAATCCGGCCGCGGTTCCGTGCGGGTTCGGCAGCACTTCTGCGCCGCTCGGAAAGAGCGCTTGGCGTTCGTTCGACTGCGCGAACGGCCGGTGGCGGCTCTCGAAGAGTGCCTTCAATTCACGCAGCACGCGAGCATCGGTCGCGAGGTCGACACCGGCGGCGCGCGCGCAAGCATGCCGCGTCACGTCGTCGAGCGTCGGTCCGAGCCCGCCCGTCACGAGGATCACGCAGTGCGACGCCGCCAATTCCAACAGCTCGTGCACGAGTCCGTCCTCGTCGTCGCCGAGGATCACGAAGCGCCGCGGTTCGTATCCGATGTCGAGCAAGCGCCGCGCGATCGCGCTGGAATTCGTGTCGACTTGACTACCGAACACGAGTTCGTCGCCGGTCGCGACGAGAGCCACCGCGCGATCACGCGCAGACTTGCTCACGCTGCCCCCGCTTCAGGATGACGGCGCGGCCGCGCGCGCCAACGCGCGATGATGATGCCGACTTCGTACAAGACGTAGATCGGGGCCGTCATGAGCACTTGGCTGATCCAATCGGGTCCCGGCGTGATGACTCCGGCGACGAACAACGCTCCGATCAAGAAGTGCGGTCGGTAGCGAGCGTACGTGCGCGGCTCGATCAAGCCGATCGACGACAGGAAGATCATCACGAGCGGCAGTTGGAACATCGCGCCCATAGCGAGACACATCGTCGAGAGGAACTCGAAGTAGCCGTTCAAGCTGAGCTGCATGCGCACTTGCTCGACTGGCAGGGTCTGCGACAGGTAGTACATGCCCGTCGGGACGATCCACAGGAAGCAGAACATCACACCCGCGAGGAACAAGAGAATGCTGAAGGGGAAGTACAGGTAGACCAGGCGTTTTTCGCGCGAGTACAGACCAGCGGCGATGAACTGCCAGATCTGCCACAGAACGAACGGTCCTGCGAAAAAGCACGCGAAGTAGATCGAGACGTTCAGCGCGAAGAAGAACGGATCACCGATGTTCAAAGCAGTCGGTCGCGCTTCGAGCGGCTCGCGCAGTTCTTTGTCCTCGGGTTTGTCGGTTCGGAAGTAGCGCGTGCGCGGGACTTCCGGATGCGCCGCAAGATCCAGTTCGTAGCGCTCGACCAATTCCGCGTTGATGCGCTCGACCGACGTGCGCAGCGGCCACATCACTTGGTCGACGAGGTACTCCTTGAACCACCACGCGCCGCCGAACGCGATCGCGAGCACGAGCACGCTGCGAAACAAGCGCTTCTGCAGTTCCGCCAAGTGACCCCCGAGGGTCATCCGCGAACCTTCGAGGGGATCCTGTTGATCGGGCATGCAGTGGAGGCGGAGCGCGCGATGCGTATGAAACCGCGGACGAGGTCCCAAGGCTTCTAGAAAAACTCGGGCGACGCGCGTGCCGCCGTCGTCTGTGCGAAAAGGCCGACTGGGCCAAAAAAAGCCGACTGGCCAAAAAAAAACCGACTGGCCAAAACAAAGATGGAGGGGCCGCGCCCCTCCATCAGAAACTCATTCGGCGCGCGTCGCCGCAGCGGCGCGACTTCCGACTAGAAGCGGAAGTAGTCGCGCAAGTCCTTCAGGAGGACGATCTGCACGCCCTGAGCCACGGCTTCCTTGTACATCGGCAAGTCGCTCGGCTGGATCGGGGTCTCGACCGGCTGCTTGTTCTCGTCCACGTACATTTCCGAGCCGACGATCATGAAATCGGTCGAAGCGTCCAGCTTCTTCTGCACGCTGATACCCATGCCCGCGAGCAGTCCCTTGAGTTGGTCTTCACCGTACTGACCCGAGAACGCGCCCACGAGGAGCACGCTGCGCTCGCCCGTCGGGTCGTAGACCGGATTGAAGACGACGTCGCCGCTCGAGGGCGGATCGAAGGGATCGCGCTGATCGCTGAACGCGACTTCGGCCATGTCGCCGTCGACGCGGGTCACTTCGGCCAGGGCTTTGACGCGCGTCGAGCCTTGCACGCCCGAAACGACCGTGAAGCGCGCGCCGCGCGGCAGGCGATTCTTGGCACCGAGGTTGATCCAACCCAGGTTCAGGTCCTTCGAGACAGCGAGCACCTTGCCGTCGGCCGCTTGCGGCTCCTTGACGATGGGGTTGAGCTTGCGCGCGAGTTCGTTCATGCGCGTCAGCTGACCTTGAGCTTGGTCGGCGAAGGCGCGGTCCTTGGACGAAATCGTGCTGTTCGCTTCGGTCACGAGCGAGTTGGCCGTCTTGAGACTCTCGCGCAAGCCCGCGACCTGCGCTTCGTAGCCCTGTTGCGTGCTGGAAAGTTGCGAGTCCTTGTCGACCAGTTGGCGACGCAGGTCGGCGAGTTGTTTTTCGCTGTCCGCCGTCGTCGTGCGCAGCGAGTTCTGCAAGCTCTCGAGCTCGCCCGACTTCGTCGCGACTTGGGCTTGCAATTCCTGAGCGCGGTCGCGCGAGGATTTGAGCGCCTGCTGGAAGAGCGGGACCACCCCTTCGAACGTCATCGTGCTGGCGGGCACGACGTCCGCGCTCTCGGCCTTGATCTGGGTGAGCTTGGCCGCAGCCAGAGCCGGGTCGCTGCGCGTGCCGGTGCCGTTGAAGCCGAGGATCTCCGAGATCCCGACGATGACGGCCGAGTCGCCGGCGGTCTTGGTTTTCAGCTCCTCGGCCTGCTTCGTGGCCGCCGTGAGCGAGAGCTTCGTGTTCTCGAGCTCACCGCCGACGAGGAAGAAGGCCACGATGGAGACCAAGAAGGCGACGAGGACGATGATGGTCCAGACAACGCTGACCTTGGCCATGCCACGAACGGAAGTCTTCATTCCTAGTTCCTTCCCTGCGCGACTCTTTCGAGCAGGACGCGCTCGAGGGTCGAGCGCGGCGATAACAACACGGTTTTTTGGGGGGGGGGAGGATCGTCCAGCGTGAGAACGGCTACATCCGCTCCTGCTGGGGGGCCAGGTGATACCCGAAGCGAACCGGCGCGGGCAAGCGTTTTCAGGCATCCGCTTGCCGCGCACTGCGCGCGACGTAACCTGGTTCCAGCACTCACCGAACGACGCACGAGAAGACCCGCAAGTCGGCCCATCCGCGCGGCGTCTTGCGACGCACGAAACGGATGGGTCGACCGGGTCCATTCTCCAGAACAGTGCGCTCTACCCGGCTCGTTGCGGGTGGTTTCACTGAGACTCTCCCGAAGTTCCCGGCCGCGCTCGTCCCCACACACAAGAACTCCCCTGGCATTGGAAAGTCGTCCCCATCGCCCGCTCGTCCTCGGCGTCCTCGGCGGCATCGCGTCGGGGAAATCGGCTGTCGCGCGGCTCCTCGCGGGTGCCAGCGGTGTCGTGATCGACGCCGATCAGATCGCGCGCTCGGTGCTGTCGGACGGTGTGACGCAGGCGGCGCTGGCGAGCGCATTTGGGCCGGCGATCTTGCACAGCGACGGTTCGGTCGACCGTGAACAGCTCGGTCGGCTCGTGTTCGGGTCGGCGGACGCGCGTTCCAAGCTCGAGAGCTTTACCCACCCGCGGATCCGTGCCACCATACGAGGCGAACTCGCAGCGGCGCGTGCGCGCGGCGTTCCCTGCATCGTCCTCGACGTGCCCCTTCTCCTCGAAAACGACGCGCAACACCGCTTGGTGGCGGAATGCGACGCGCTCGTGTTCGTGGACGCCGACCCGAGCCTGCGCGACGGTCGCGCGGTGAGCGGGCGCGGTTGGGCGAGCGGCGAGGTCGCGCGGCGCGAACGAGTTCAAATGTCTCTGGCCGAGAAGCGCGCGCGCGCCGATCACGTGCTCGCGAACGACGGCACGCGTGACGAGCTCGAGGCCGCGGTCGCGTCGACCCTGCGTGCGATCGCAGGTCGCTCGCGCCGAGATCGATGAACACACGGCTTGCCGATGACACGGCCCTCCCCACACACAGTTCGACGAGCGTCACGCTCGCCCACTGAACCGACCGCGACACAAGATCCCTCTCCCCTCTCGCTCCTCGGGACCCCTCGAGGACAAGAAATTCCGACGTGAAGAAGCGCTTCAAGCACAAGTTCCAAAAGTACGGCCAACAGTCGCAGAACCAAGGCCAGGGTGGCGGCGGGGCCGGCGGCTTCCGTCCGTTCCGGCCGGGCGGCGGTACGGCGACACTCGAGTTGCCTCCGATCGACGTCGCTGGATTGCCAGCCGATCTGTCGGAGGACGAGCGCGCGGCGCTGGACGAATCGCTCGGCAGCACGCCGGCGAAGCGCAAGAAGAGCGACTCGCAGAACTTGATCGAGCTGCAGCGCATGAACTTGGCCGAGCTGCACGAAGTCGCCGAAGCCGAGCACGTCGACGTTCCCGACGTGCGCAACCGGCGCGATCTGATCTGGGAGATCACGGCGCAGCGTCTGCGCGCACACGTGTCGGTCGTCGTCGAGGGCGTGTACACGACGCAAGAAGGCCACGGTTTCTTGCGCTCGGCCGAGTACGACTACTTGCCGGCTGCCGACGATGTCGTCGTTCCGCAGTCGGTCGTGCACAGGTTCGCTTTGCAGCAAGGCATGACGCTCAAGGGTCGCTTGCGCGCGCCGCGCGAGGGCGAGCGCTACTTCGCGCTGACCGACGTCGACACCATCGACTTCAACGAACCCGAGAAGGCGAAGACGCGCGCACCGTTCAAGGAATTGGTGCCGCTCTACCCGGAGAAACGCATCGTCATCGAGGGCACGGTCGAGAACCCGCTCGAGATGCGCATCGTCGACTTGATCACGCCGATCGGTCGCGGTCAGCGGGGCTTGATCGTCGCGCCGCCGCGCACGGGCAAGACGATCTTGCTGCAGATGCTCGCGAAATCGATCGTCGCGAAAGCGCCGGACGCGCACTTGATCGTATTGCTCGTCGACGAGCGTCCCGAGGAAGTCACCGACTTCGAGCGCATGCTGCCGATCGGCAAGCGCGAAATCGTCAGTTCCACTTTCGACGAACCGGCCGCGCGCCACCTGCAAGTCGCCGAGATGGTGATGCACAAGGCCAAGTGTCTCGTCGAAGCCGGTGAGGACGTGGTCATCCTCCTGGACTCGATCACGCGTCTCGCGCGCGCTGCGAACATCGAAGCGCCGAGCAACGGCAAGCTGCTCTCGGGCGGTATGGAAGCGAGCGCGCTTCAATTCCCGAAGAAGTTCTTCGGTGCCGCACGCAACACGGAAAACGGCGGCTCGCTCACGATCCTCGGCACGGCTCTGATCGAGACGGGCTCGAAGATGGACGACCTGATCTTCGAAGAGTTCAAAGGCACGGGCAACATGGAACTCGTGCTCGATCGCCGCCTGTCCGACCGCCGCATCTTCCCCGCGATCGACATCAATCGCTCCGGCACGCGCAAGGAAGAGTTGCTCTTCACGCCCGAGGAGATCAAACGCGTCTGGATGTTGCGCAAAGTCCTGAACGAGATGGATCCGGTCGAAGCGATGGAGATGCTCATCCAGAAGATGAAGAAGACGCGCGTCAACGCCGAGTTCTTGATGTCGATCGGGTGAGCCGGTGCGGAGCGAGGCTCCGTACCCCGTCAGTGCATGAACGCTCCACCGTTCATGTCGAGTCCTTGCCCCGTCACGCCGCGCGCGTCGGACGACAAGAGCCACGCGACCAGCCCAGCGATTTCGTCGGGCTGACTCATGCGACCAGCGGGCACGGCCGACATTGCAATTTTCTTCGCCTCGTCGAGCGCAACGTGCATCGCTGCGGCCATGCCTGCGAGCCCTTCGCGCGCCATCTCGGTGTCGACCCAACCGGGACACACTGCGTTGACTTGCACACTCTTCGGCGCGAGTTCGGCCGCGAGCGCGCGCACGAGACCCATCAGCGCAGCCTTCGACGCGCAGTAACCGGTGTAGCCCGGCACGCCGATGCGCGCGAGGATCGATGCGATCACGACGAGGTGGCGCGGCTCCCCTCCACTCGCGAGATGGGCTTCGGCCGCGCGCAAGCACGAGTACGTGCCGGTTACGTTCGTCGCGACGATCTCGTCGAAGCGATCGTGCGCTCCCGCAGCATTTGCGCCGCCGATTCCTGCGTTCGCGACCAGAGCGAAGAGCGGCCCGTTCGATTGCGCGGCGCGCGCGAACGCAGCGTCGACCGTCGTGCGCCGCGTGATGTCGCACGCGAGGACGAGCGGTCGCGCTGCGTTCGCACTCTTCATCAGCAGGGCCGTCTCCTCGAGCCGGCTCACATCGCGCGCGAGCAAGGTCGTCTGCGCTCCCTCGCGTGCGAGGCGCAGTGCGATGGCGCGACCGATTCCGGTGCCAGCTCCGGTGACGACGACGTGACGACCGGCGAAGCGCTCTGAAATTCCTTCCATGGCGCGCAGTCTACGGGCCGCCGGGCGTTGCGGCTCGTACCGAACGGACAGACCGCTCCCTTACGAGCGCAAATGCGAACTCCTTCAAGAGCCCGCGCTGACGACGTCGAAGGTTGCGCTTGGCAGTCGGGGTAGGAACGGGGAGCAGAGTATGAAGGCAGTGGAAAAAATGGGTGTCGCGCGCGTCTTGGGTCGCGCGCCTCGTGTCGTGAAGCGCCGCTGCGGCGGCTTCACGATGCTGGAGCTCAGTCTCGCGATGACCATTCTCGTCGTCGCGCTCGTCGCGACCGCTGCTTCGAACATGCGCATGAACTCGCTGCGTCGTTCGAACCGCGACCGCGTCGTCGCGCACAACGCCGTGCAGTCGATCGCCGAGAACGTGCACGCGCTCGCGCGCGAAGGCGTCAGCGATCCGAGCGGTTTCGGCAACCACGTGGTCGCAGCGCTCAGCGCGGGCGGACAATTGGGCACCACCTTCGACGTCCCCGAATTGACGCCGATCACGGGCGAGGCGCACGTCGGTTCGATCCGCGTCGTCTTCGACGAAACCATGAGCGATGCCGCGCTCGGCGCCGAACTGGGGCTTCCGCGCGATCTGAACGGCGACGGTGACGCGCTCGACACGAACGCCACGAATTCGTCGCGCTTGTTGCCGGTCGTCGTCACGCTGCGTTGGCGCTCGCAGTCCGGCGATCAACGCATCGTCCATCCCTTCTACGTGTTCGGGTACTGACATGCGCATGCTGCAAATCAACAGCCGCTCGGGCTTTTCGCTCGTCGAACTGACGGTCGCGGGAACGCTCTTCGCGATGGTCGTGATGGGCATCGTCATGGTCACGGCCAAGGACGATGCGAACTCGAAGTCGAACCTCGCGATCGGCGTCGCCGAAATGCGCGCGCAACAGATGCTCGCGAGACTCGAGGACGAGTTGGGGCATGCGCGCGGCGCGTCTCCGCGCGCGCAGCTCACGCAAGCAGTCGCGAGCGGTGACATCGGCAGCTTGACGGTCGATTCGACGCTGGGTTTTCCTAGTTCCGGCATGTTGCTCGTCGACCGCGGCAACGGCGCACTGGAGCGCTTGAGCTATTCGCGCCTCGATGCGGGCGGCACGCGTTTTCTCGAGCTGAAACGCGGCGAACAATGCACGAGCGGCGCCTCGCACTCGGCCGGCGCCGACGTCCTGTGGTGCGGACTCGCCGAACCGATCCTGTTGCAGACGAATCCCGCGGCGAGCCTCTACGACGGCCGCTCGATGGAGAGCACGGGCCCCGTCTTCTTCCGCGGCGACGGCACGGGTTTCAGCTACCGCGTCCCCGTCGATCCGACGGGCGGCACGGACTTCCTCGTCGGCGGCGAAGTGCGCTGGGGCGCCGAAGTGGCGCACACTCCGACGGCGACCGGATGGGCCGCGATTTGGTTCGAGCCGAGCACGACGTACGCGGAAGCGACGACCGGATTCGACCTGAACAAAGACGGCGATCTCGCGGACGAATACGACATCGGACAACTGCGCAAGCGCACGTGGAACACGAGCAACCCGGCGGACATTTCGATCGAGCTCGGCCTCGGCCCCACGGTGATCGTCCAAGAACGCTGCAAGTGGGGACGCGATCTCAATCGCGACGGTTTCGACGATCCGATGTTCCTGTGGGACGCGAACACGCGACGCTTGCACATCAAGCTGTTCGTGCTCGGTTCGAGTTCGGCGAGCGCGCCTGTGATGCGCGCGGTCGAGTCGACGGTTTTCCTCCGGAACGATCCGGAGGGTTGAGGGACTCTGCGCGCGGCACGAGGCAAACGCCGAGCGCGGATGATTCGAAGAGGCAGAGAAGGCAGGGGTTCCAAAATGCGATTCACGTATTCCAAGAAGAGTTCGGGCGGCAATGGAGAGCGCGGAGCAGCGCTGATTCCGGCACTGATGGTCGTGTCGATGCTCGCGATGCTCGGGCTGTCGTCGTTGTCGGCGGGGCTGTCAGGCTCGAAAGTCGTCACGGGGCAGAGCGACGAGTTCAGATTGACGAGCGCCGTCGAATCGGTCGGTTCGTTGACGGCGGATCACGTCTGGTCGGGCTACTTGCGCTCGCAAGGAGGTGCTGCGAGCACGATCGCGACGTTCCGCACGTACCTGACGTCGATCGGCATCGTCGACGGCGGCGCGAATGCTGCTCACGGAGCTCACGACGGCGTCGACATGACGGCGATCGTGCCGCTCGCAGGGCAAAACGGGAGCGAATTCGACGACGTCGATGTCGACGAATTGCGCGTCGTGCGCCAAGACGCCGGCGAAGCTACGCGACTGTTCGTCACCGTCGCGGCCGTGACGAAACGCGGCAAGGGACTCGTGGACAAGCCGCTCTCACGTGCGGTGCAACTCGTCTACACGGTGCAACCGGCGCCGTTCGAAGGCTTCGAGTACGGCATCCTCACGATGAACGTGAACTGCGTCTTCTGCCACACGGTGGTCGACTCGGCGGAGCGCTACTACAACCACGATCCGAACCTGGTAGGCACGTTCGACAAGGTCAAAGTCGGCACGCTCGAGAGTTTGATGCTGCGCCAGAATCTGCGCCCGGGCATCAGCGATTGGAACGCCGACTCGCAGATCATGGGCTCGTTGTACGTGCGCGGTCACGCGACGAATCACAACGGTGTGCCGATCACGAACTGGGGCGCCGCAGGTCTCGCGTTCCATTCGGCGCAATTCGACGAGTACGGCAACATCGTGCAGAACCCGAGCACTGGTGGGCTCACGACGACGAACTTCTCGCCCGCGGGCACGCCGCCGCAGCCCGGTGAGAACCTGTACCTGAATTATCCGACGACGTACTCGGAGATGACGGACGGCAAGTTGCCGGAGACGTTCCCGCCGCCTTTCCCCGACGATGGCGGTGTCGATCCGTCGAGCGGGCTCGCGACGACGAACGGTGCAGGCAACAAGCACGTCGATCCGAACGAGTTCTACGCAGCGACGCAGACGGCGGAAGGTTCGATCTCGGGCGGAGTGCTGACGCTCGTCGACGGATCGCATCCGTTGGACTCGGAGGGCGCGCTCGCGGATGCGCTCGGCGAAGGGAACACGGAGAGCCTCGCGTCCGTGACGACCGGTAGCGTCGTGCTGACCGGCACCGCGGAGAATCCGATCCTGATCGACGGCACGGTCGCGATCGACGGCGACGTGATCATCAACGGGTACGTCAAGGGCAAGGGCGTGCTCCTCGTGTCGGGCAACATCTACGTGCCGACCAATCTCCAGTACCTCGACGGAAACACCTATCAAGACGGCGACGAGATCGGTTCGCCGACCGGCCCGGTGACGTTCGGCATCGCGCAGGACGGGACGCAGAACGCGCTCGGTCTCGCATGCGGCGGCAGCATGATGCTCGGTGATTACTTGGCGCCGTCTTCGAGCTTGAGCGCGGACGCGATCGTCACCGGTGGATCGGACGGTGCGTTCAATTTCTCGCTGTCCGAGATCTCGCTGTTCAACCGCACGGAGTGGGCGCATACGCAGCCGTACCTGCCGGGCCCGGGCCAAGATCACGCCGATCCGTCGTCCTGGACAGTGCCGAATCCGGGCTACATCGCGGACTACTTGCCGCGCTACTACCAGTTCGGTCCGGGCGACGAGATCCCGATCTACAACCTCGGCAGTCTGTACTTCGACGCGAACTCGGGCACGTGGCACGGCGATTCGGAAGTGCCGCTGTGGTGGGATCCGACGAAGCTCACGCTGCTCGATCCGAACGATCCGACGAATCCGGCGCTCTTCGATCCGATCACGGGCGAGCCCAGAGCGGTGATCTCGTCGCTCGCGCCGAAGGACGGATGGATCAGCGAAGCGTTGCTCGCGAGCGCGATCGAAAGTCTCGAAGCGCATCATGTGGCCGGAACGCCGATGCAGATCGACGGCCTGCTCTACACGAACAACGCGATCTTCGGCGTGGTTCCGCGCGCGGGACCGATGAAGGGCCAGCTCATCGTCAATGGCTCGCTCGTATGTCCTGACTTGGGGCTGTTGGCGCCGGGACACGTCAACACTTCGGGCATGGGGACGTCTGCGAATGTGAACGGTTCGCCGTTCGCCGTCGGGTTGCGGCTCAACTACGACAAGCGCACGAAGAACATGTTGAACGTGACCAATCCGTACAGCGTCACGATCTCGCGGACGTTGTGGAATCCGATTGCTCTGTGACGGCGAATTCGTGACGGCGAATTCGCCGTCACCAGCCAGCAGAGGATTCCGTGCCGGTCTCACATAGCCCGGCACCTGCCTGGCCGTCCGCTCCGGTCAAGGCCCACATGACCTTGTCACGCTGTGTCCGCGGACTCTCTAGGTGCCACTGATGATGACTCCGGCCGCGTGACATCGTGTCACACGGCCGGAGTCGCTCT
>Ga0163146_10001732_pt1 | contig 30693 bp, 28 predicted proteins | sample OliLakLV19MP7G1_FD_148648 | JGI IMG/M metagenome (GOLD analysis project Ga0163146, IMG submission 148648) | Freshwater microbial mat bacterial communities from Lake Vanda, McMurdo Dry Valleys, Antarctica - Oligotrophic Lake LV.19.MP7.G1 | ecosystem: Environmental > Aquatic > Freshwater > Lake >...
GCCTGATCGATCTAGGGCGTTCTTTGAGGCCGGCCACTGTTGCGGTTTGACTTCTCCGCAGCGATGTTTCCTTGCGTGGCGCGGTGAAAGTGGGTCATGCAAAAATGCATTGAGCCTGTCTTAACCGGTAGGTTCGAAAAATTGTGTGCCTTCGCCGCAGGCACCGGCATCGACATATCGCCTTACCGGATGATCGCCACCGCCTACAGCCATAAATTGGCGGCACGCTGCGGCACGCTGCGCCATTCTGACGAGATTGAGGCCCAACTGGCAACCAGTCTCTCGTTTGAGTAATGCGGCGGGCTACGAATACATCGCCTCAGGGTATTACTTCAGCATATCGGTATCGAATATCCAGTTGCTGGCGCCGGAATGGAAGGCATGTTTTGAAAGCGCCTCACAAATTGTGACACTTGACCAATGCGATCAAGGCCTAAGCCATTGATTATTTAATCGAGGTGTTGAAATGCGTGTTCGTTTGACCTACATATGCACTGGACGATGATCCATATTATTACAATTTAACCCCACGACTGAAGCGGTCACCGGGAACGGTGCCGACCACGGCCACCGACTCCAGCAAGGCCGCGGCGAACACCACGCCGAGTGCCAGAGCGGGGAGCTGCGAGAGGAAGTCGTTCAGGGCTTGCAACAACTCACTTCGCCAGCTGCTTTCGAATCGCTTTCAGCTCCTGCCGCTGCGCCGCGGTTACCTCCGGGTAACTCGACTCCAGACCTTCCAGCGCGTCGAGCACGATCTGCGACACGATCAGCCGCGCGTTGTCCTTGTCGTCGGCCGGGACGATGAACCAAGGGGAGTCCGCAGTACTGGTCGCGCTCAGGGCATGGCCATAGGCTTGCATGTAGTGGTCCCAGAACTTGCGTTCGGCGATGTCGGCCTCGCTGAACTTCCAGTTCTTGTCGGGCTCATCGATGCGCGCCAGCAGACGCTTGCGCTGCTCCTCCTTCGACAAGTGCAGGAACACCTTGACGATGCGCGTGCCATTGGTGTGCAGGTGCCTTTCGAGGTCGACGATCGACCGGAAGCGGCTGTGCCACACCGACTCTTCGGGAGCAGTATCGGGCAGGGATTCGCTGTGCAGGATGCTGCTGTGCACGCGCACGATCAGCACCTCTTCATAGTACGAACGGTTGAAGATGCCGATGCGCCCGCGCTCGGGCAGGTCACGCGTGGTACGCCAGAGGAAGTCATGTTGAAGTTCCCGCGCGCTCGGATGCGCAAAGCTGAACACTTGGCAGCCCTGCGGGTTGACGCCCGACATCACATGGCGAATCGCGCCGTCCTTGCCTGCCGTATCCATCGCCTGAAACACCAGCAGCAAGGCGTGCCGGTTCGATGCGTAGAGCATGCGTTGCTGGTCGCTCAGCTGCTCGACCTGATCCTGCAAAGCATTGCGGTACGCCTTCTTGGACTTGTACAGCGGCTTGACATTCGTGGCCCAAAGTCCGAGGTCGAGCTCGTCGCCCTCGCGGAGTCTGAATTCGGTGACGTCGATGTTCATGTGGTTTCCTTTCTCGTCGCTGGCGCTTCCGCGGCGAGGCTCTGCACGCAGGCCTGCGCCTGGTACACGGCCTCGTTGCGCTCACTGAACAGGCGGTGCAAGCGCCCGCCGGGTCCAGGGTCGTCGCGCCAGCTTTCGCCCTTTGCTGAACCATGGCACCCCGCCATCGCCACACACGCGCGTCACCAGCCCACCGAGAGTGGCACGGTACCGAAGGCGATGTTGAGGAAAGGCAAGTGCACGACTGCCAAAGCAGAGCGGAGTCTGCACGCTTCTCGACGCCAAGTCTGTGCGTTGGCGAACGCTGGTTCCAGTGGCAAACGAATGACGATGCGGCAATTGCCCCCCTATGAGCGCTGCCGCACAGACCGCAGCAGCTTCCAGGCCCAATCTGAGTCCTCTTCGCCTCTTGCGTGCTGTCCTCCGACACGAGACGTGCGTGCCCGCCAGGCGCGTGCGAATTGCAGCTCTGCAAGTTGAGTGGTCTCTCGTCAATACAGGAGTACGCAATGCCCAGTCCCAAAGACAATACCAAGATGACCGGAGACACCCATCTGGCCGAGATCGAGTCGAACCAGCCCGTCGAAGAGGGTTCGCCAATCGGCCTTGGCACCAGGGGCATGCAAAGCGGCCTCGTCGGCCATGCCGTCAAGAAGGCCGGGGTGATTACCGATGGCAAGGATCACCCGGGCGCTGATGACCAGGTTGAAGACCGTCGCACAACAAATGGTGAACCCGGCGCATGATGGCATGATGCCCAGCTGCCGGTCCCGGCATCTGTCAAGCACTCTGGATCCCGTTCAGAGCGGCCGGCATCGTCAACGGCATCGGCCACTGGTGGGGGTATCGCAACTTCGAGGTTGCCGACGCGAGCCGCAACATCGTGCCCCAGCAGCCTGTCGGACTTAGCCGATTCCAAAAAACTGGACGCTTTAGAACGAGCTACAGCGCGTTTAAATTTTTCGGGGGGTGTTTCGATGGTAAAAAAAGGTCCGTTTTCGTGAAAAACACCCTAAGCCCGACAGGCTGCTAGGGCATCGTGATCGGCGGCGAGGAACTGCACAACAACCATCACACCTATCCGACTTCTTCGAAGCTGTCGGTGCGCGCCATGAGTTCGACCTCGGCTGGGTCTAAATTCGCGGCCTCGAAATGCTGTGGCTGGCCACCGTGCGCCGGTTCCGGCTGCAGTTGCGGCTCGGCGCGGCCAGTGGCGGATGCGACCATGCTGAACGCGATCATCGCGAACCGGTACGAGTTAGTGGCTAACTATGCAAGGCGTTTGCGCCGCGCGGCCCTTGCCGAATGGTTGCGGCTGCGCGCAAAAGGGCACGCAGTCGCCGAGCTTGCGAACCAGCGCCACGCGCGCAGGTGTCGTGAGCGGTTGCGCAAAGCCAGATGCTTACCGAACTGGTCGAGATGCGCGAACAACTGCGGCTGGGACGGATGCCCTCGGGCGCGTCCAGCGAACAACTTGTGGCCGACCTGCAGGCCTGGCTGAAGACGGCCGAGGCAGGCGATAACGCGACGCTCCACGAGTTCGCGGCGATGCTACGCGCGGTTCGCGCGTGCGATGCCGTGAACGCCTGAAAGCAAGGCTGGGACGGATGCAGGAGGACGAACTGCGCGCTTATGCTCGAGAATTTACACTTTAGGAATGGCCCGTTCAGCGCCGGCATGGGCGCTTCGTTCGAAGCTAACTGGTTGAAGTGAGGCATTCATGAAAACACTGCTGCTTAAGTACTGGGATCGCCTTCGATCCAGCCTCTGGTTCGTGCCAGCGGTCATGGCGTGCTTGGCCGTGGCGCTGGCCGTCTGCGCTGTCGAGCTTGACAAGGCCATCGCTGAGAACTGGGTTCAACGTCTGGGCTGGATCTACTCCGGTGGTGCCGAAGGTGCAAGCCTGCTGCTGGGCACCGTGGCCGGGTCGATGATCGCCATAGCAGGGACGGTGTTCTCGATGACGCTCGTCGCGCTGTCGCTCGCCTCGTCCCAGCTGGGGCCCCGCCTGTTGCGCAACTTCATGCGCGACACCGCCAACCAATTGGTGCTTGGCACCTTCGTGGCCACGTTCTTGTACTGTCTGATCGTGCTGCGCACCGTCCGGCGCGCCGACGAGGTGGCCTTCGTGCCTCATCTGTCCGTCAGCATCGGCGTGTTGCTGGCCATGGGCAGCATCGGGGTGCTGATTTACTTCATCCATCACGTCTCGGTCTCGATCCAAGCCGATGAGGTCGTGGCACGGGTCGGCAAGGAACTGGAGGAGGGGATCGACAGGCTGTTTCCCGGCCACCTTGGCAAGCCTGTATCCGAAGTCTCGAAAGCACCGAGCGAAGCCGAACTGCCGGCGACTTTCGCACGCGAGGCCCGTCCAGTGGGCGCCCTCGCAGACGGCTATCTCCAGCTGATCGACGCCGACGCCCTGATGGCATTGGCCGCCGAGGATGATCTGCTGCTTCGGCTGGAGCGCCGGCCCGGGCACTACCTCGTCAAGGGCAGGGCGATGGTAATGGTCTGGCCCGGGGACCGCGTCAACGAAACCCTGGTCGAGGAGCTGAACGCGGCCTTCGTGCTCGGCGACCAGCGCACCGCCGCTCAGGATGTCGAGTTCTCGTTTAACCAGTTGGTCGAGATCGCCGTGCGAGCGCTGTCCCCGGGCATCAACGACCCGTTCACGGCGATTGCCTGCGTGGATCGACTGGGCTCGGGTCTGTGCCGACTGGCCCGACGCAACATGCCGTCAGCCCTGCGATTCGACCTTCACGGACGGCTGCGACTGGTGGCGCCTGGGCCCACGTTTGCAGGGATCGTGGACGTGGCCTTCAACCAGATAAGGCAAAGCGCTCGCTCAAACCCGGCTGTGGCGATCCGCATGCTCGATGCCATCGCCCAGATCGTCCGCCACGTGCAAAGTGCGCCGGACGCGGTCTGCCTCCAGCGCCACGCCGGCATGATCGTCAGAGGAGCACGAGAAGCGGTGCCGGACCCGGACGATCTGCTTGCCGTCGAGGCGGCCTTCAGGGCGGCCACCCAGGCGCTGTGCGAGCTTCACGGCTGACGCATCGACGAGTCTCGCAGTCAACGACTCACTTCGGGTCGGGCGCATGCGTCGGTTTCGACGTCAGCAGGATGGCGATTCCGACCGCAGCGGCCAGCAACGAACCGATCATGATGGCAAGTTGGGCCTCGCGCTCGAAATGTGTGCCGGCAAACGCCAGTCCGCTGATGAACAGCGCCATGGTGAAACCGATGCCGGCAAGGAAGGCAGTGCCGATCAGGTGCTGCCAGGTCGCCCCTTCGGGCAGTTCGGCCAGCCCGGTCTTTACGGCCAGCCAGCTGGCCAGGCCGATTCCAAAGGGTTTGCCGAGCACGAGCCCGACCATGATGCCCAGCGGCACAGCGGTCGGCAGCGTGCTCAACACCGCGGCATCGATCGCGACCCCGGCATTGAACAAACCAAATGCCGGCAGGATGCCGTAGGTGACCCATGGCTGCACCACATGCTCGAAACGCTGCATCGGTGCGGTGGCGGCATCAAGGCTGCCCCCAATCGCACCGATGATGGCGACTCGATCGGGATCCATCGCGTCGGGCTCGTTGTCAAGGGCCTGGGCTTCGATGTCGTCGGCGCCGCGGCGAATGACCTGTGGAAGCGCGTCCGGCACGATCTTCACACGCGCAGGCACGAACAGCGCCGTCAGCACTCCGGCCAGTGTCGCGTGCAGGCCTGACATGAAGAAGCCGGCCCACAGGCCCAGCCCGAGCAGCAGGTAGATCCCCGGCGGGTCCCGAAACGGTTGGCCACCCACAGCGCCAGCAGCAAGGCCACGATCAGGGCAACGCCGCGCCATTCGATCGACGCGGTGTAGAAGATCGCAATCACCAGCAGCGCACCGAGGTCGTCGACGATGGCCAGTGCGACCAGGAAAACCTTCAGCGCTTCGGGGATGCGCGAGCCCAGGACCGCCAGCGCACCGAGCGCAAAGGCGATGTCGGTCGCCATCGGAATACCCCAACCCTTGGCGCCGGCGCCATTGAAGTTGAACGCGGCATAGATCAGCGCGGGACCACCATGCCGCCGACGGCGGCCACGATCGGCAACATCGCCTTGCGTCGCTCGGCCAACTCACCGACCAGAAACTCGCGCTTGATCTCAAGCCCGGCGCCGAAGAAGAAGATCGCCATCAGGCCATCATTGATCCAATGGCGTAAGTCAAGGCGTAACATCTCTTCGCCAAATGAGATGCCAAGCGGAACGCCCAGCATCTGCTCGTAGGCCCAGGCCCACGGCGAGTTCGCCCAGGCGAGCGCCAAGATGGCGCAGGCCAGCAGGACCACGCCGCCGGAGGCCTGTTGTTATGCGAACAGCTGGAACGGCCGCACCACGCGGTCGGCTGCGCGCTCGGCTCTAGTCCGACGCAGCAACTCTTCGTCACGTGCCAGACCGCCCGGCTTCATTGTTGGCAGTCCGAGGGTCCCGTGCCCGTGCGCCGATTTCTTTGAGTACGTTGCGGGAGACTCGCACGCGTGGGAATCATCCGCGCAGATTATCGCGATCCGTGCCGACTGCACCGTGCGTTGCCGAACGTTCGAGTGTGTGTCCGCTGTCGTACAGACGAGGAAACGCAGGGGGGGCAGACTGCAGGGTCCGTCCACGACTGCGTGCTGTGCCGTCTTGGTCAGGGAGCGTGCTGCGCGCCGATATCGCCGCATGCTACCGGGCCACAGACGCCCACCGAAGGAAGAAGAGATGAAGACTACTCACACGCCCGACACACTCACCCAGACGAGCCTTGCCGAAATGGCGTCGTTCAAGGGCCGGCCCTGCCCGCTCTACCAGACGACGCATCGACGCCACCCGAACAACCAGCAGGAACCGATCCGGTTTCGCCATCTGGTGAAGGCGCTGGAAACCTCGCTGCCACAGCCGCATGCGGCCGTTGCTGTCAAGGCCCTGGTCGAGCCCTTCGAGGCCCACGCACAAAACCACGACTTCTGGAACTACACGCAGGGCGGCCTGGCCGTGCTGGGGGCACCGGATCTATTCCGCATGTTCCTGATGGTCGACCCTCACAGCCTAATGCATGACGACTTGCGGCATGGCTGAATCGAAAAAATTGCGGTCTATGGCGCCATTGCCGCAAACGTGGCGATCGCGGTGACGAAGTTCGTCGTGGCTGGCATCAGCGGCAGCTCAGCGATGCTCTCCGAAGGCATCCATTCGGCCGTTGACGCCGGCAACGGCGGGCTGCTTCTCGTCGGCCTGCACATGTCGAAGAAACCGGCGACGCCGGAACACCCTTTCGGCCGCGGCAAGGAGTTGTACTTCTGGAGCCTGATCGTCGCGGTGCTGATCTTCGGCCTGGGTGGCGGGATGTCGATTTACGAAGGCGTATTGCACATGCGTCATCCCGAACCGCTGACCGACCCGACATGGATCTATGTGGTGCTGGCCCTGGCGGCGCTGTTCGAAGGCGCCAGCTTCCTGGTCGCCCTGCGCCAGTTCCGCCGCCAGTCGGCGGGACGGCCCTTCTGGTCATCGCTCCATGGCAGCAAGGATCCGTCCCTCTACACTGTGCTGGCCGAAGATGGCGCTGCACTGGCCGGCCTGGCGGTGGCCGCCGCCGGCGTCTGGGCCAGCCACAGCCTGAACATGCCGGTGCTCGACGGTGCGGCTTCGGTCGTCATCGGCGGCATCCTGGCGGGCGTGGCGGTACTGCTGATCCGCGAATCGCGTGGCCTGCTCGTCGGCGAAGGCGTGCGACCCGACACTGCTGCCGCAATCCGCGCCATCGCGCAGCAGCAGCCGCAGGTGCGGGAGGCGGGCTTGCCGCTGACGATGTACATCGGCGCCGACGGCGTCGCCGCCGATGATGCGGCCGCCACCGTCGTGCACATCGAGCGCGCGATCCGCGAGCGCTTCCCGAAGATCACGCGCATCTGCATCGAATCGTGCAATCGCATCGATCTGTCGGCCGCCGCATGTTGAGGCGACCTCGCCGGATCGCGTCCCGAACCCCCACCTGAGAACCCCATGAAGATCCAACTCAACACCGACGTCCATATCGACGGCACCGAGGCACTGGCCGCTGAGGTAAATGCCACGGTCGAACAGGCGCTGGAGCCAAGGCGGCGAATCGCCATCGCCTGCTTCCTGTCCGGGCGCGCGGTTTGCCCGGCCCGGACGGCCCCTTCCCCCCGTCGCAGCGCGGCCTCATTCAGAAGGAACATGCCATGAAGCCGTACGCCCGCTTCGGCGTCATGATCGCCACGTCGACGCTCGTGATGTTCGGGCTGATGTACCTGAACACCTATGCGCTCGATCATATCTTCTTCAGCGAGACGCGCGCCTACATGGCCGTCCTGATGGGCGCCACGATGGCGGTGGTCATGCTGGCCTTCATGCGGCGCATGTACGAGAACGCCACTGCCAATGCCGGCATCTTGGCAGCCGGCGTGCTGCTCTTCGCCACGTCGCTGTGGTTAGTTCGCTCGCAGGAAACCGTCGAAGACGTGTCCTGGATGCGCGCGATGATCCCGCACCATTCCATCGCGATCCTGACCAGCGAGCGGGCGCACATCAGTGACCCGCGAGTCAGGAAACTGGCCGACGACATCATCGCGGCGCAGCGCAAGGAAATCGCCGAGATGAAGGCCTTGATCCGCGAACTGGACCGGTAGTTTGAAGGCGCGCAGGTCCGCCAATGTGGAAATCGTGGCGCAGGCGGCCAAGATGGTCAGGACGATTGGGCTGTCACAGCCAAAGAGCAGGATTACCAAAGAAGTTTCAAGAGTGTTAGGCCGCTTGCGGCTTGACAAACAGATCAACCAAGCCTCTGTCTCGAACCCCATAGGAGAACCCCGTGAAGATCCAACTCAACACCGACGTCCACATCGACGACACCGAGGCGCTGGCCGCGCAAGTGAATGCCATGGTCGAGCAAGCGCTGGAGCGTTTCAGCGAAAATGTCACTCGGGTGGAAGTTCATTTGAGCGACGAAAAAGGCGGCAAGAGCGGGCAGCAAGACCAGCGCTGCATGCTGGAAGCCCGTCTCGAAGACCGGCCGCCGGTGGCGGTGACGGACAACGCCGCGACGCTGGAGCAGGCGGTGCATGGCACCGCGCAGAAACTGGCGCGCCTGCTGGACAGCACCCTCGGGCGTCTGCACGACCATCCCGAGAAGACGTCCGCCCTGCCCTTGTCCGAGACGGAACCCGCACGGCGCTGATGGCCACGACCACGACCGCGTCGCACCGGGTCGCGAAATCCCAGCCATAGGTCACAAGATGAGTGACCGCCTGACCGGGATCAAGCCCGCCACCGCCGAAACCGGGACCCTGAGTGTCCGGTCGGGGTGCCGTTTCGGGCATTTATTACTCGCGGTCTTAGGGCTTGTTTTAAGGTGGCGCTGAGCACGAGTTTTTTTCCGCATGGTCGCAGCGGCGCATGTTGCGCACCGACTGAGCCATCTGTTGCGAAACGCGAGCGAGGAATTACGAATGACAGACTCAGAGCGTAAACCCATCGTCCTTATCACCGGCGCAACCTCCACACTGGCGCCGTATGCACCGGTCCGCGTGGATGCCGTTCGGCTGTATTCTGCGTCTAATGAATAACATTTGCGTGCGGCAAATCGCGTATCAATGGCTTTGCAAGGCTCTGCGGGCAGCGTTGACTGCCCTCCTTTGGTGGAGCGCACTAATCATGCCGGTCCTGGCGCAGGGTGACGCAACTGGACCGCAGAATTTACCTGCTCCCATTGAAGCGGAGCTTTCCCTCGCGCCGGCAAAGGTGGCCGTGCAGCCGATCGCCCACGATGAAGCGATTCGCAAACGCCTCAAGAGCGTCCTGGATGCCACCGGCTGGTTCATCGCGCCGCAAGTCCAAGTCGTCGACGGTGTTGTTTTTCTCAGTGGACAGGTCGACACCGACGAGATCAAGAAATGGGCGGGTGATCTGGCCCGCAACACTCAAGACGTGGTCGCCGTGGCCAACCGGATCGAAGTGACCCAGCCGTCCGCTTGGGACTTTCGCGGGGCGCGAAGCGGCCTGTCGAGCCTGTCGCATGACTTCATCCGCTCCCTCCCGTTCGTCGTCGTCGCTCTGTTGATCTTGGCCTTGTCTGCGGGGGCTGGCTGGTTAACGACCCGCGGCGCTCGAAAATTTCTCAGCGGGCGCGTGCGGGCGAAACTGCTGCGGAGCGCGCTTGCGGGGGGCATGGGCGTTATCGTGTTTCTTGCGGGTACCTATATCGTCTTGCGAGTTTCAGGTTTGACCCAACTGGCCTTGACGATTGTCGGCGGAACCGGCCTAGTCGGCCTGGCGGTTGGCATCGCCTTCCGGGACATCACGGAGAACTTCCTGGCCAGCATCTTCCTGAGCATCCAGCGGCCATTTGAAACAGGGGATTTGGTCGAAATCGTCGGGGTCACCGGCTATGTACAGCAATTGAATATCCGCACAACTGTGCTGCTGACCCTCGACGGCAATCTCGTGCAAGTCCCCAACGCCGCCGTTTACAAGAGTACGCTTAAAAACTTCACCGCCACCCCCAATCGGCGCGAGAGCTTCGTTGTCGGCATCGGTTACGACGACGTGATTGATGAAGCCCAAGCGGTCGCCCTGAAGGTGCTGATGGATCACCCGGCGGTCTTGAAGGAGCCAGAGCCATGGGTGCTGGCGGACGACCTGGGTAAAGCGACCGTCAATTTAAGAATCTACTTTTGGATCAATGGCCATGAGCACAGTTGGCTCAAGGTGCGGTCTTCCGTAATCCGGCTCGTAAAACGCGCCTTTCAGTTACACGGCATCAGCATGCCGGACGAGGCACGGGAAGTTGTGTTCCCACGCGGCATCCCCGTCACGCTGCTTGACGGGAAACAGGAGGCGACGAAGGAAGCTGAAACGCTCAAAGCACCCGTCGAATTGCCACGGTCCGAAGGATTGGACGCAGTCTCCACGAAGGCCGAAGCGGGATTATCCAACGAGGCCGGCATCCTTGAGGAGCAGGCCCGCCAAGCCAAGCTGGTGGGCGAGGCGGAGAATCTCCTGGGGGCCACCACCAGCGTTCGCCCGCCAAGGCGGATTTGACCGGGGACAATAAGAACTGAATGTATGCACAAACTCAGACTTCTCTGGAGCAATCTGAGTTCGAGCCTTTGGTTCCTGCCCGCTTATCGTCGCGGCCAGCGTCCTGCTCGCGGTTGTCATGATCGAGACTGATTCCTCCGGGATTGACCGCTGGCTGGCTCGATGGTCGCGATTATTCGGCGCTGGAGTGGCTGGAACGCGCGGGATGCTGTCCACAATTGCCGGTTCGATGATGTCGTCGTGGGAGTCACGTTCTCAATGACCCTGGTGGCGCTGACGATGGCTTCGAGCCAATACACCTCGCGCATCCCGCAGAACTTCATGAGCAGCCGTCTCACTCAGACCGTGTACGGAATCTTCTCCGACATTTTTACGTATTGTTTGATCGTATTGCGCACCATTCGCGGGAGCGACGAGACTGCATTTGTTCCAAACCTCGCGGTATACATTGCAGATTACTTTTTTCATCACTCAAGCTGTACGAGGCTCGCTACAACGCTTCTGCACGCAAAGAAGTTGCTTGCGCTAGCCTGCGCATGCCCTCCGAGCAGGCGGACCACTCCACATTGGCACCTGTTTCGTTCACGATATTCGTGTACTTCGTCACAGAAGCTTTGATGAAGGCTACAAATTCCGCACGCGTGGAACTGACCGGCTCGATTCCCAGGTCGAGCAAGCATTCTGCAACCTCTGGCTGTGCAACAATGGCTTAATCTCCTTTGCGATCTTGCACACGATCTGGGCTGGAGGCATGCGCGACGACGCCATACCATTGCGCGACCTAGTCGCCTCTGACGCTGCTTTCGGCGAAGGTCGAAACATCGGGCAGCCGCGAGCAACCCTTCGGCGCGCTGATCGCAAGCATGCGCAGCTGTCCAGAGCGCACCTGCGGCTGCGCCAGCCCCATCATGGTGAAAGCAAACTACACTTGTCCGGAGAGGAGACCGATAATGCCCTGCGCACCGTCTTTTTACGGTACGTGCATCGTGTGCGTCCCGAATGCAGTAGGTCAGGATTGTTCGCCCTACGTTCTCTGCCAGCGTGCGGTAACGAACAGACAGGCCGGCCCCTCGTAACGAGAATGAACAAGTGGCCGTAACTGAAGAGATTCACCATCTCCGCCCTGGCACTACCACCATAACCCTTGATGACGCCGCTCATCGAGTCTGATGGCGGTCAAGGGCGAGGGGGAATCAATTGCGTGGTTGTCATCATCTCAAGGAACCTATTATGCAAATCAAACTCCCCGCGGCTTTATTCAAAGCGTCGATCATCTTTACCGCCGTCTGTAGCGGAGTGCTCCCCGCGCTCGGGCAGGATCAGGGAAGGCCGACGAGCAGCGCAACCGCCACGATGCCCACTAACCATTCCTACAACGCGGTACGCGCCAGCGAACTCATCGGCAAAAACGTCCAGGGTTCGGAGAAGAAAAGCGTCGGTGAGATCAAAGATCTCATCATCAATGTGAATACCGGCGACGTGCGATACGCGCTCCTGGAATTTGACCCAGGCTTCTTCAAATCCGAAAAGCTGTTTGCAGTCCCCATCAAGGCGCTGACGATGGGTGCGGATAACAAGACCCTGTCGTATCAGGACATGTCACGCGACAAACTGCAAAAAGCTGGTGTCGATAAGGCCGACTGGAAAAAGGCTGTAGACAATCGGCGTTACATTGATGGCCTGGATAAAAACTACGGTTTCCAGCCGCCTGACGGCTCCGCGCGTTCGATTCGTGCTAGTAAACTGATCGGAAAGGACGTCAACAGCCGCGCAGGAAAAGACATCGGAGAAATCAAGGAACTCGTCATAAACATGAGCACAGCGAAGGTACACTACGCGGTTCTCGCATTCGACCCGAGTTGGGTTTCAAGCGAAAAACTTTTTGCCTTTCCCTTGACTGCTTTCAAAATGCCCGCAAATAAGGATGACCTCGTGCTCGACGTCGACAAGTCAATGATTGCGGCAATGAAGAACTTCGATTCGAAGCGGTGGGAAAGTCTCAACGATCTGAACCGCGATGATTTCATCAACCCTGCCCCGGGATCGAAAAAATAGGAGAGCCGGCGCTTACAACGTCCGCGTTCGGCTGATCCGACGGTGGAGACCGGCAGTGCAAAGAGTGCTTCTTGGCGAGCGCATAGTTCAGGTCGGACGCTGCGGAACACCGGCGCCGAGGCGCCCGCGTTGTTTTGACAGTTGTTCTCTGGAACCTGGTGAACTGGGATTCCGTCTCGAAGAACTACGTCGACTGATGTGGTACCGCAGGCGGTGGTATGACCAAGCACCGCGGTCGTAATGAAAAGATTAAGCCCGAATACATTCGTCCAAACTGGAAAAATCGATAGCGAGTGGAAAGCCGTTAATCGTGAAGGTTAACGTCGATCCCAACGAACCGCGCATGCCGGCCAAACCGGCTTGGAAGCGGACCATGAATTTTGCTAAGGCCCTGGTTCGCGGTAAACCCGGGGATTGCAAAATTGTGATCCCCCTGTTCCGCGACAAGCCAACGAAATATTGTGAATTACATGATGGCATGGCATGAAGTCCTTCCTTGATAAGTTCTTCAAGGAAGGACTTCCTTCGAGGCGTAATTCCCGTGCAAACGGGAATCCAGAGCCACATGGAATCCGGATTTCGCTGCGCGGCTCCCGAATGACGGGATCTTTGTCAAAGTTTCAACTAATCTTCTTGAAAGACAGCCATGGATACTATCGGTTCTTTTGCTTACCTTCTCGTGCTTGCAGCCCTTTTTGCTGGTGTGCTTGTCTGGGCGTTTGCCCGAAAGCGCAAGAAACGTTTCGATGAGGATGGCAAGATACCGTTCCAAGAGTAAATTCAATTGAACAGTAACCCGCTCTACCTTGCGCTCAAATCCTGTGGACGAGAGGGCTGGAATGAACATACTGCCGGACTCTTGGTCGGTGCCGCTGTCTTCCACGTGGCGTCGCCCTTTGTCACTCTGCGTTACAGGGCCTGCCGAAAATGCGCTTCGGCCTCGAACCGCTTCAACGCTTCGTCGAGCGCAGCCGCTTTTTCGGCCGTGCGCTCATTAGCATGGCCAGTCACGCCGCGCTTGGTTCCTGTGCGTGCCCTTGTGGCGAGCTTTTGTCGCTGCAACAAGTCGCGAGCCTTGTCCCGCAACGCCCTAGTTCGCTCGAGTCGACGATGAAGGTCGGCAGTGCCGAGAACCTTGCAACTGGCACCTAGGCTGGACTCGAACAGTTCGGTTTCGGCGGTGCTGAGAAAGCTGCGTGTTTGATCGCGGTCATTAGTCATGAATGTCTCATCGGAGGATGGCAAAATGGTGAGCCAAGCGCATCACTTGGGCAAAGCGGAGACTACCGGTCGCGGTACTTGAGCGTCAGCGCCCGGTTCGTGCCGTCCGGTGTGGCACTGATGGTGAGCGACAATGCGCGGCCGCGTGGTCGGCGATAGGTGCCGTAATAGGATACGTATCCAGAGGTACTAGGGTTCTTCTATACATACCGCTCCTTTCTGCCGTTGACACTTCGCAAAGAGGTGATTGTTCTCACGGCCATTTCGCAAGCTGGCCGTTTTCGAGATTCGAGGCATCGTAGGCAAATACGATCCGCGGATCCGGTCCGATCAGCCGCTCATCCTTGCCCGCGTAATGAAGCCGGCTGAGCAAGTCCTCGATGATATTGAGCCGCGCGAATCATCGCTTGTCGTTGGCGAGCACCAGGGTCCACGGCGCCGTCGGGTCACTTTTAAAAGTTTAGTTTGCATGTTGATGCGCCTCCCTTGGGTGGACTTAGTTAATGGGGTGATATTGCAGCTTAGCGCTTCACCTCGGCCGCCCAATAGCCGGGACGACCGTAGTGCTCGTGGATGTCCATTTCCTGCGTTCGATCCAATTGCGCCGTTGAGTCGTACGTCGGGGCTTCTTTCACTGCCTGCCGGGTCAGATCGACCGAGACGGTAGCCTCGGTCCAGCTGACGCTCTTGACCCATTGCGGCGCAATTAGCACCTGGTGACCAAGCCACCAGTTGCTGGTGTTCACAATCAAGTATCGAATTGCCCACGTCTCCTCATCGACGAGCAGCCCCTGAACGTGACCGATTTCACCATCGCTCGCCTTGATGTGATAGTCCATTACGGCTTTGCAACTGCGCAGATGGAGATCGTCGTCCTGGTGCCGCGCCGCTTCATCGCGTGCTTTCGCCTCCCGCACCTCCGGACTTGCGCTATACGGCGGCACGACGAGGCCACCGTAGCCTGCTCCCATTGCGCCTGGATAAATTCCATCGCCCCAGAGCCCCGCACCACCCCAATAGGAGGGATAGCCGTAGTACCCGAGGTAGCGCATCTCGTGCTGGCGCGAGACCGGCTGGTCGGTGTCGATGTCGGGACTGTTCCTCACCTGCTCTTTCGTGATCGAGACAGACAGCACCTTCTTCGCCCAATCCGGACGGTCGATCGCGATCGGAGAGATCAGCACTTTGCGGCTTGAAAGCCAGCCGCCGGTGTCGACGATGAAGTAGCGGATGACCCACGCTTCATCATCGAAGTAGAAGTCTTTCACGTGACCGATATTGCCGTCGGTCGCGCGGAGGGCGTAGTTCTCCAGATCATTCATGCTGCGCAACACTTGTCTTTCTCCTTCAAATTGGAGATTTAAAAAAATTGGGTTCATTAGAACGAGTTTGTTTGTACGCAGAATGGGGGCCCAATGCTGTGCGGTAGCGTACATAGGCTTGACCCGTGAAATGGCGACAAACTTTACGATGAGCTGAGTCGGTGGTTTACCGCCTGAGAAATTCGCAGCAGCAGCATTTTGGCCGACCGGCTCTGGGTTGGTTTGGCCGAACGCGCACGGGCTCACCGCGCCCGACTTGCCGTCCTGCACGAATACCCGCTCCGGCAGCAAGAAAATCAGAATCGAGATTATGAAATTGAGCAGGAATCACTTGCCCGAGCCGAGATTGATCACCAAGTTTTCTAGGCAGACGTCGTAAGCTGATAGTCGCAACGCGGCCATGGGCCGACCTGCATTTAAGCGCCCAGAAGTGGACTGCCAACCGCCAGTGGCCCCAATATAGGGGGTATGTTCGTTATCGCGCATGCACAATGAAACTCTGAATGCAAAGTTGCTCCCGTGCGAAAACGTACAGACCATGCGGCTCAAACTGCCTACAAACATGGGTCTGGACGCCGAACGCGGCGTCCGCCCAACGAAGTTGCCTGTCCCTCCATCGTCCATCGTCGTGCCGTATCGACGCTGGTTGTGCGCCCGAGGCGGCGTCGAACCTCTTAAGGGAATCCCATGAGCAAAAAGACCCCCCTCGCCACTTCGCCCGCGGCGTCTGCCGCCACCTAGGACTACGAAGCCCATGCATCCACCACCTATACCGTAGGCAGCTATCTTGCGGCCCGTCTTTCCCAGATCGGCTTGAAGCATCATTTCGTCGTTGCAGGCGACTACACGCTCGTGCTGCTGGATCAGCTCCTGACCAACAAGGAAATGGGGCAGGTTTACTGCTCCAATGAACTAAATTGCGGGTTTGCCGCCGAGGGCTATACCCGGGCTCATGGCGCAGCGGCTGCCATTGTCACGTTCAGCGTCGGAGCGCTTTCAGCCTTTGATGCGCTTGGCTTGGAGGCGCATATGCCGAGAACCTGCCAGTCATTCAGGCCTTCGGTGGTGTCTTGTCCGGATGATCCGCACTCATCAGCGCGCGGAAAGTCAGAACCGGGATCGATGCCCGGTGCAGCACACGATTCGCTTCACTGCCCATGATCAGCGCCGCCAGGCCTTTGCGATTGCGGGAGGTCATCACGATCAGGTCGCAGCCGCGTTCATTGGCGACATCGACGATGGCATCGTACGGGCGGCCTTTGGCAATCACCGTCTCGCAGGCCACCCTGGCAGCGGCGGCAGTGCGCTCCACGAACGCGAGGAAACTCGTCGCCCGTTCGCGCTCCCGTTCTTCCATGCGGTCATCCAGATCGGTCGGCAGCAGGCCCTCGGGACCCATCATCATGCCGAAGTCCTGCATGACATGGATGCCGGTGATTTTTGCGCCACACAGTTTTGCCAGTTCAATGCCGCGCTCGACGGCCCGCTCGGAATGTTCGGAACCGTCGGTCGGCATCAGGATGTGTTTGAACATTTTTGCTCCTCGTTCTGCGGAATCAATGCCCGCTTGCCCCGCGCCTGCATATTCGCTCAGTTCAGCGTTGAGCGTCCAGCATGTGTATAGCAGGCTGCCGGCTGCCCGTCGTCACACCATTACAAATAAATTAATAAAAACAAATACTTAATAAATATCATCCCCGCAAACAAGCCGCGACTTATTTTTTATGGTCATCCCGGCCCGGACGGTAACTGGTTTCGGGCCGCAGACCGGCGCGTTGCGCTTTTTCACTAATACGGCCGTTTTCAAGATAACCACCGGTGGCGGCACGGCGCCCGCCTTCGTCCCACTGCGCCAGCCAGTCGCCGACCGGCGCACCGAACCACGGCGCCTGCGGCCGCAGTTTGGGCAAACCGATCTCGTCCCAGATTTTACGCGCGCCTTCCATGTATTCCTGTTTGGGCAGCGCAAACGGCGGCAGGATTTCCTTGGCCGTGGCATCGATCAACAGCGTCGCGTCTTCCTGGTCGGTTTCATGTTCGCGCTCAGGACCGTGACCCCCGCTGCGGTGTTTCAGCACCTGCAGGTCTTCAACCGGATTCATGCGGAAGGCCAGCGCCCAGAACAGCGCGTCGGAATTTTCCGGTTCGATGTCCTCGCTGACTGCGATGCCGATCTTGCCGCAGTCGGCCTTGAATGAAGTCACGCCGTAGAGCGCGCGCCAGATCTCGCTGCGTGGCGTGCCCTGCGCAACAGTTACTACCGTCATCCGTCGCAGCGCGGTCATGCGTTCATGCAGCGTTACCCGCGTCACGCCCTTGATGCCCAGTGTATTGCGCAGATGCGACAGGAACATCGGCTCATAGGACACGCGTTTGATCGCGCTCGACTCGCTGGGCGTGACCTGGCTCAGGTAGGAAGCCACGATCGCATTCCTGCGGTGAGTGATCGCCGTCACCCGCATCGGCATGTTGAACTGTTCCAGCGCGACATGACCGTGCGATTCGCCGAAGGGACCTTCGGGTTCGACATGTTCGGTGTCGATAAAACCCTCGATCACGATCTCGGCATCCGCCGGCACCAGCAGGTCCACGGTTTTGGCACGCACCACCCGGATCGGCGCACCGGCGACGCCACCGGCCACACCGACTTCATCGAGGTCGATCGGCAGTTTCATCGGCGCGACAAACGCCACGCAGGGCGGTGCACCAAGCACGATGGCAATCGGCATGGTCTTGTCGCCGCGTTTCTGGTGTTTCTGGTAATGGCGGTAACCGCCGGCGCCGCCGACCCTTGTTGCCATGCGCACCACCATGCGGTCCGGCGCCTTCAGTCCGGCACGGTAGGTGCCGTGGTTCTGGATGCCGGTTTCCGGATCCTTGGTAATCACATTGGTCGCCGTCAGCGTCGGCGCGCCGTCGAAACCCGGCGTCGATACCGGAATCGGCAATGCATCGAGACCGTTGCCCTCGCCTTTCAGCGCATCCCCGGTGATCACCACCTCCTGGCAGGCGCCGGTCTCGACGACACGCGGTGGAATCGGATTTGCAATCGCCTTGTCCCAGCGGCTCTGCACTTCCTCCAGTGGCGCCTGCATGCCGACACCGTAGATTTCACGGTTGCCGGCAAACGCGCCGACCACCACCGGAAACTTGTACTTCCGGCCCTGCGCGTTGACGACATTGGTGAACAGAAAAGCCTTGCGCTCGTGCTCCTCAATGCCGCCGACGTACTGCCAGCGCACCAGCGGGTGCATCTCCGAGTCCTTGTCGATCGCGCGATCAACCTCGATCAGCAGGCCGCGCTCGCGCAATGCCTCCAGGTGGTCATGCAGGTCCGCGTAACCGCGACTGGTCTTGTTCATGCTGCTGCGGCTATTTTCGGGTTGCAACCCAGGGCGACGTTTTTCCGCCCGCAGTCACGGTGCCTTCGATGCGGTCACCGTTGACTTTGGCGGTATAACGGCCGTCACCCGCGCTGAAGCTGAGTTCGTCGCCGCCCAAACGCCCGTTCAGCACCGGGGCCAGCTTGCCGCTGCTGCCCACCGAGCCGTGCACCATCTGGTATTCCTGCGCGAACTTTATTTCATCCTTGCCCGAAGTCCAGTTGCCCGCGACCTTGGCCGGCACAATCCACAGATAAGCGGTGCAGTAGCTGCTGCAGTCCTTGCTCGCGGTCTGGCTCTCGTCGGACTTCCAGTCGCCCATCGTGAACGAATTGGACACCACGCGGGTGCCGGGCTTCATGTCGAGGATTTTCGGGCGCAGCCTGACGTTGAGTTCCGGCAGCAGGAACAGCGTGATCACGGTCGCCTTGGAAAAATCGGTCTCGAAAATATCGCCGTGGATGAACGTCACCTTGCCGGCGATTTTTTCCTTCGCTGCATTGCGGCGCGAGAGCTCCACCATTTCCGGGTTGAACTCCACCCCGGTGGCCGTTGCGCCGCGCTTGCCCGCGGTGATGACGGTGCGGCCGTCGCCGGAACCGAGGTCAAAGTGAATATCCTTGGCCGTCAGCTTGGCCATGTCGAGCATGCGGTCCACCAGCGCCTGCGCGGTGGGCACCCAGACGACGTCCTTGCCGGCCTGACCGACTTCGGGTTCAAACGCGGGCCTGGGTTGCGCCTGGGCAAATGCGGCGGCGGCAAAGCAGGACAGGATCAGCGCCAGCACGGTGCGGCGCGCGTGGATCGGTGTGGACATTTTCAATCTCCGGGGCTGAAAACTGCGGGTTCGAACTGCGGATTTGACTGCTGCGGGATAATACCGGATTCGACCGCAAAACGCGGTGTCCACAGTCTCCGGGCCGGTCGGCTTATCATCGGGTTTTAAATGCCTGTCTCTGCCATGGACACTGCCACCCCGAATCCGCCCCGCCGCATCGTCAAGGCCGCCTGCCCGCACGACTGCCCGGACACCTGCGCGCTGGAAATCACCGTCGAAGACGGCAGGGCAACCGGCATCCGCGGCGGCGACATGCCGTTCACGGCCGGCACGCTGTGCACCAAGGTGGCCCGGTACCTCGACCGCACTTACGCACCGTCACGCATCCTGTACCCGATGAAACGCATCGGCGCCAAAGGCGAAGGTCGCTTCACGCGCATCAGCTGGGACGAAGCACTGGACACCATCGCCGCGCGTTTCAAGGCCATCGCCGCTGAAAATCCGCAACAGATACTCCCGGTCAGTTACGCCGGCACCATGGGCATGATCAGCTACGCCGGAATGGACCGGCGGTTTTTCTACCGGCTGGGTGCCAGCCTGCTCGAACGCACGCTGTGCTCCTCCGCCGGCAAGGCCGGCATGAAAATCACCCTCGGCGGTTCCGTCGGCTGCGATCCTGAGCGGGCAGACGAAGCCAGGCTGATCCTGATCTGGGGCTCCAACCCCGTCACCTCCAACCTGCACTTCTGGGCACGTTGCCAGGAAGCCAGGCGCCGCGGCGCAAAACTGATCGTCATCGATCCGCGGCGCAACGAAACCGCGGAGAAATGCCAGCAGCACATCGCGCTGTATCCCGGCACTGATGCCGCGCTGGCATTGGCGATGATGCACGTCATCATCGGCGAAGGCCTGACCGACGCCGACTATGTGGCTAACCATACGCTGGGTTATGCCGAACTCAAGTCAAGGGTGCGCGAGTGGACGCCCGGACGCGCTGCCGCGATCTGCGGCATCACCACTGATGAAATCATCACCCTCGCCCGTGAATACGCCGGCACCCGCGCCGCGATGATCCGCCTCAACTACGGCATGCAGCGCCATGCCGGCGGCGGCATGGCCACACGCACCATCGCCTGCCTGCCGGCGCTGACGGGGGCATGGCGTGAGCCCTCCGGCGGCGTGATCATGACGACGGCGGATTTTTACGGCTTCAACCATCATGCGCTGGAGCGCCCGGATATGATCCGCGGCAATCCGCGCACCATCAATCTCGCCGCGCTGGGCGATGCACTGACCAGCGCCGAACCGCCGGTCAAGGCGGTGTTCGTCTACAACAACAATCCGGTGGCGGTGTGCCCGGATTCGCGCAAGGTCGTTGCGGGCTTCGCGCGCGGAGACCTCTTTACCGTCGTTCATGAAATTTTCCAGACTGACACCGCGGATTACGCCGACATCCTGCTGCCGGCGACGACCCAACTGGAGCACCACGACATCCACAAATCGTACGGCCATCTCTATGTGCAGGCCAGCCAGCCGGCAATCAAACCGCTGGGCGAATGCAAACCTAATGCCGAGGTATTCCGCCTGCTTGCCGCGCGCATGGGCTTTGAGGATGCCTGCCTGCGCGATTCTGACGAAGACCTCTGTCGCCAAACGCTGGAATCCACGGCGCCCGCGCTGCAGGGCATCACTTGGGACTCGTTGAAAGAACGGGGCTGGCAGCGATTGAACATTCCGGCGGCGCCGTTCGCCAAAGGCGGCTTTCCGACGCCCTCCGGAAAATGCGAATTCTGGAGCGAAACCGCCAAAGCCCAAGGCCACGATCCGCTGCCCGATTACACCCCGCCACGCGAAGGCCCGACCAGCAATCCGGCGCTGGCGCAGCGTTATCCGCTGGCCTTCATCTCGCCGCCGCACCGCCATTTCCTCAACTCGTCGTTTGCCAATCTCGACTTTGCATTGAAGGATGCCGGCGTGCCGTCACTGGAGATACACCCGGACGATGCCGCCGCGCGCGGCATCAGCGATGGCATGCCCGTCTGCGTATTCAACGAACGCGGTGACTACACCGTCAATGCCCGCATCACCGGTCGCGTGCGCCGCGGCGTGGTGTCGGCGCCGTCGGTGTGGTGGAAAAAATTGACTGCTGACCGGCGCAATGCGAATGAAGTGACCTCGCAGGGCATTGCCGACATGGGTGGAGCGGCGACTTATTACGACTGTCTGGTGGAAGTGAAGCCCGTAAGGTGATGGTCAGCCAGCCGGCGGGGTTCGAGTCTGGCTCCCCGACCTGGGCTCGAACCAGGGACAACCTGATTAACAGAAGGGGGCACAGCAAAATTTATGGCGCGAAAGTTGAAGTCATGCGTGCTCGACAACCTATTTGATTGCGAAGCGCACGGTGATGGCCTTTTTTCCGGTTGTGTTCAGCACTGCAACCACTTTGGTGCCGCTTTGTAACTTGACTCCCTTGGCCAGCAGTTTATCTCCCGTGGGTATCAGGTCAACCGCGGATTTCTCGGTGCCTTTCAGCACCATAAGCTTGCCGCTCATGCCGCTGGGGTTCAGTGGCTTACCATGATCTTCGACGTAGATGACTGCCCCGTCGGGTGTCTCTACCAATTCGAAACTGAGGTCGCTGCTGGCTTGGACGATGCCGCCGTGCTTCGACTTGGCCCCTTCGTGGGCCAGTACGACGTTGACGCTGGCGATGGATAGTCCAAGGGTGATTGCGGTCAGGATGATTTTGAGCATTACGGTGTTTTCCTTGCGAATTAGAGCGCACTTGAAGTAGGCGGCGCATTTAGCCTTTCACATGAATATGTGTTGTCAATACGCTTCTTGAGTTGCTTGCCCCTCTTGATTGTCCGGCTTGGCATTGACCAGACGGTGTGTCGGTTTTTCGCCCAGCAACCAAAACAATAACGGCGTAAGAAGTGTGTCCAGAACCGTCGAGCTGACCAGACCACCGAAGATCACGACCGCGACAGGATGCAGGATTTCCTTTCCAGGCGCGTCGGCTGCGAACAGCAGTGGTGTCAGTGCAAACGCAGCGACCAGTGCCGTCATCAGCACGGGGGTTAGCCGCTCCAGGGACCCTCGCACAATCATGGTTTGGCTGAAGGTTTCGCCCTCGAATTTGCACAGATTGATGTAGTGACTGATTTTGAGAATGCCATTGCGCGAAGCGATGCCAGTGAGCGTTATGAATCCAATCATCGAGGCCACCGACAGACTGACCCCGGCGATCCACATGGCTACGACACTGCCGATGAGCGCAAGCGGGATATTGACCATGACGATACCGGCCAGCACCGCCGACTGGTAGCGGGAGTAGAGCACCAAAAACATCATAACCAGAGATATCAGCGACAGGCCAAGGATCAGCTGTGTGGCTTGTTCCTGTGCTTGGAACTGGCCTTCCAGATTGATAAAGGTGCCTTCTGGCAATGTTGTCTGACCAATGGCACCGCGAATATTGGCAATAACACGTCCCATGTCGGAGCCGTCGGTATTGGCATAAACCACGATGCGCCGGCGGCCGTTCTCGCGGCCGATCTGGTTGGGCCCATCCGTTTCCTCGACCGTGGCGATTGCCGACACCGGGAGCCTTCCGGCCGGGGTGTCGATCAACGTGCGAGACAGATCCTGGGGGCTGCGCTGATCATCGGGCAGTCGCAGAACCAGTTCGTACCGGCGGGAACCGTCGACAATCTGTGCCCCGTGGGCGCCATCGGTCAGCGCTTGCAGCACTCGGATGGCTTCGCCGGGCGAGAGGCCAGCCTGCGCCAGCTTGCGCTGGTCGAGGCGGACCATTATCTGCGGGATCAGCACCTGCTTTTCCACCGTGAGATCGACGAGACCAGGGATTGCATTTAACCGCTGGCGCATCTGCTCGGCGAGGCCGCGCAGGGTATCGGTATCATCACCGTAGATCTTGAGCGCGATTTGCGCACGTACTCCAGAGAGCAGGTGGTCAAGCCGGTGGGAGATCGGTTGACCGATCGCTACTTGTGCCGGGAGAACGGATAGCCTATGGCGGATATCGGCCATCACCGCTTCGCGATCGCGGTCTGAACGCTTGAGATCGATGTCAATCTCCGCCGAATGCACGCCCTCGGCGTGCTCGTCGAGTTCGGCGCGTCCGGTTCGGCGCCCCACCTGGGTAACCTCGGGGACTCCACCGATAAGACCTTCTGCAATAGCGCCGACGCGATTGGCTTCGGCCAGCGAGGTGCCGGGGTTAAGCATCAGCGACAGCACCAGTGAGCCTTCGTTGAAAGCGGGCAGGAAAAGACGAGGAAAAAATGGCACGCTTGCGGCCGCGACAACGACCGCCAGCATGACTCCCCCGATCAGCAGTTTCGCGCGCGGGAAGGACCAGGCCAGCAGCCGTTCGTCCTGGCGTTTTAGCCATGCAACCAGCGGGCTGTCGCCGTGATCAAGGCGTTTCAGTCGAGGCAGCAGGTAGTAGCAGAGCACTGGCGTGACCGTCATCGAGACCAGCATGGATGCGAGGATCGACACGATGTAGGCGATGCCCAGAGGAGAGAACAGGCGTCCTTCGATGCCTGGCAACGCAAAGAGTGGCACGAATACCAGGACCACGATGATGGTCGCGTAGAGGATGCCGGAACGCACTTCGACGCTGGCGCGTTCGACGACTGTGCGTAGAGGCAACGGTGCCGGACTCGAGCGGTTCTGACGCAGCCGACGGAGAATATTCTCGACGCCGACTACCGCATCGTCGACCAGTTCGCCGATGGCGATGGCGAGACCGCCCAGCGTCATCACGTTGATCGACTGACCAAGAAACTGGAAGACGAGCGCGGTGACTGCCAGAGACAGCGGTATGGCTGTAAGTGAGATCAGCGTGGTACGTGCGGAGAGCAGGAATGCGAACAGCACGATAGCCACCATGATCGCCCCGTCGCGCAGGGCCTCGGCCACGTTTCGGACGGAAGCTTTGATGAAGTCGGCTTGCCGGAACAGTACCTTCGGCTCGCTTAGACCCGGTGGCAAGCCCTGTTTAAGTTCCTGCAGCGCTGATTCGATGTCTTGGGTGAGTTTGACGGTATCGGCGGCAGGCTGCTTCTGAATACTGATGACTACCGCGGGAACGCCGTTGTAACCAGCATCACCCCGTTTCAGGGCGGCGGCGTATTGCACTTTGGCTACTTGTTCGAGCAGGATCGGGCGGCCGTCGCGCCAGGTAACGGCGATACCAGCAAGATCTTCGGCCCGGTTGCTGCGCCCGATATGGCGGATCAGATATTCACGGCTGTTGAGATCAATGAAGCCACCGCCCGCATTACCGGCAAAACCACGAAGCGCCTGCTCGACCTGGGACAAGGTAACGCCGAACTGCGCCATGCGTGCGGTATCGGGTTCCACTCGTAGCTGGCGTACGTCGCCACCGATCGGAATGACTTGGGAAACACCGGGGATGGACAGCAGCCGCGGTCGCAGCACGAAATCGGCGTAGGTACGCGCCTGCATCGGAGTCGCCGCCGGCACCTTGGCATCAGTCTTTCCCAGTGGCAGTGCGATCAGCATGATCTCGCCCATGATGGACGAGACCGGCCCCATGATCGGGGTGATGCCCTCGGGAAGTTGTTCTTTGACGAGTGTCAAGCGCTCAGCAACGAGTTGGCGATTGCGGTAAGTGTCGGTACCCCAGTCGAATTCGGCATACAGAATCGACAGACCGACACCAGAGGTGGAGCGCACGCGAGTGACACCGGGCATGCCATTTAGAGCGGTCTCCAGCCGGAAGGTCACCAGTTGCTCTACCTCTTCGGGCGCCATGCCGCCGGCCTCCGTAAGCACGGTCACCGCCGGTTTGTTGAGATCAGGGAAGACGTCGACTGGTGTTCGCCAGGCCGTCATCGCCCCATACACCATCAGGAGGACGGCAACGGCGAGAACCAGTAGCCGGTTGCGCAAGCTGTAACAGACGATCCAGTTGAACATGTTGGCTCTCCGTTCAGCGGATCTGTGCGATTAGCGGAGCACCCTGAATCACAATCCGGTTGTCGGCGCCCAGTCCTTGGGTAACGACTACAGTCTGTGCGTCCAGAGGCCGAAATTGCACGGGTTGCGGGAGGTAGCGTTCGGCGCTGGATTTGATCCAGACCACAGGCTCGTTATTGGCGTTGCGCACCACAGCCTGCGCCGGCAGAACGATACCCTTGGTCCGTTCCCTGAATACAGCAATCACGGTTACCGGTTGACCAATGGCCAGAGGCAGCGCGATATCGATTTTCTCGCTGCGCACCGAGAACGTGAGGGGGAGGAGTCCGTCGCGCAACCCGCGTGCTGCGCCGAGGAGTTTTAGCTGTGCTCCGAGCACGCCCTGCAACTTTGCGTCGGCAACACGTCCCGGCAAGGTCGGGTCGGCCGTTGTCGCTTCCACGAGCATGCGTGCTGGATCGACAACCTCGAACAAGAGGTCCCGCGCTTCCACGACTTGACCAGTTACGGCATGGGTGGTGGCAATGAACCCGGAGACAGGTGCCACCAGTGCCTCGCGGGCGACGAGACTTTTGCTGATGCTGCGCTCCCGTTGCTGCAGACTCTGTGCTTCCGCGCGCGCGGATTCTATTTCCTTGCGCGGCACAGTGCCCTCGAGTGATTCCAGACGTTGCGCCCTCAGCACGGCAATTTTGAGCTGGCTTTGCAGCTCTGCAAGCAATGCCTGCTGGTTACCTGCTGCATAGGGTTCGGCATGGTGGCGCACATAGGCCAGAATTTCACCGCGTTTGACGGTCTGCCCGGCGACTGGCAGCCCCCGGGGGCCAGGCTCAATGCGTCCGCCATGCGCGGCCTGAACGCGACCACCGGCATTGGGGTCCATGATGATCCTGCCGGAAAGTTCAACCGTGGCCGCAGCCTCGGTTTCCGGAGCCAATTGAGTTCGGATGCCCATGCGTCGCTGCGCCATCTTCGGCACGTTGACGCTGCCATCAGGCAGGCGAACCAGACCGCTGGCGCTTACGGTGCCGCCGGGCTCGTCCAGATGCTCACCGCCGGGGCCATGCACCCCAGGTGATGCCGTGACGACTGTGGCATAGGACAATAATATGGCGAACAGAATCTTCAGCAGCGTCGCTGCATTTACATGTAGGTTAAAGCGGGTGAGTATCGACATCATGATCAGGCTCCTTGACGCAGTTTGAGACCGGCATTCCGACGACGCCAGATCAGAATTCCAATTCCAAGGCCCAACGTTGCCAGGCCCGTCCAAGCAGCAATTTCAAGAATGTGGCCATGATCGTCTTGAGTGTGACCTTGACTGTTAGTCATTACGGCGGCGGTCACCAACTTACCGTCCAACAGATCGCTATCCTGGCCGGCGATGAGCGTAAACACCAGCGCATGTTCTCCTGGAGTTCGGAGCAGTTTCAGGAAAGCGGGATCGTCGATAGCGTAGTCCCCTTGATCGGGGTGGAACTTCGCTTTGACCTTGATGTTGCCGCTCTCAACTTCGAGCATGGCATTCAACACGGGCTCATTGCTCTCGTAACGATCGATGAGGATGGACAACTCCTCCTTGTATAGCGTTGCAACCAGTTCGAACATCTCCGAGTAGGCTTCCATCCGGTTACGGGTATCACCAGCCACGGAGCCGGTCTTGGCATCCAGATGTTCGCCGTCCGGACCGTGTGCGCCAGGAGAGGCGCTTGCAACGTGGAGGATTGGAGACAGTAATAGGCTGAAAACTATCGTAACTAAGGCGATCCTGGTTCTTGTCTGACAAGTCATGGCAGTAATCCGAGAGATTGATGGAAACGGGCGCGGGCAAGCCCCAGTGCTGCCTGTTGTCGGGACAGTGCGGAATCGGCTTGCGCCGCGGCCGACATCGATCGAAGCAACTCAGGCAATGCGCTTTCACCGGCGCGGAAAGATTTGTCGATCAAGGTGGCGCGCTCGCGCAGCAAACTGGCGCGCGTGCGCTCAGCCTGCAGTTGCTCCTCATTGGACTGGAGGGCAGCACGGGCCATCATCACATCGGCTTCCAGGCGGTCACGCAACCGTTGTTCTGCGGTTTCGGCGATGTCGAGTTCTGACAGCGCTGCTGCCTGCAAGGGTCGATTGCGATCGGCAGTGCCGAAAGGCAGTCGGATCCCGAAGTTCAGGCTGTTTTGCGATGACTCATTGCGGCCAGGAATGTCCTGACGGGCACCTACAAAAACTTCAGGTGGAGAGCTGTGCGAGGATTTGACCAGAGCCGCTCGTCTGCGAGCGTGTTCGGTTGTGCTCACAGCGAGGCGGTATTCCGAGTGCTCAGTGAGTGGATATTGTGCGGCGACAGGAGGCTCTTCTGCCAAGCTTAGCCGATCAAGACCCGTTAGAAGTGTCCAGCGTGACCGGGCCGTTAATTCATTATGACGAGCCTCGGTCAATTGTGCTGTAGCACTTAGCAATTCCGCTCGCGCCGCCAAGGCATCGGCACGGGCCAGATCCCCCGCCTTGACCCTGCGTTCCACGTCGTCAGTTAGTGCGATCAGTGAACGGACCAAGGTCTCGGCTTGCGCCACTACGGCTTGCTGTGCAATGAGTGCCCAAGCTTTTTCGCGCACTTCTCCGGCGATGCGCAGACGAGCAGCGCGCTGAAATTGATCTGCCAAGCTCAAGCCGGAATCAGCAACGGCGCCGCGGGCATCGCGCTGGCCGGGCAACCATAACGGCCAAGCGATCCCGATTTCGTTTTCTCGACGGCCAGCGTCGGTTTGCCAGCGGTCGTTACGGTGATTAAGTTCAAGTATTGGCGGTGAGGCCCACAGGCTTGAAGCCGCCACTCGATCCGCTTCGGCGCGTTGCTGCTGGCCTTGGGCTTCCCGAGAAGAAACTGCGCGTTGCCAGGCCGCGTCGACTGCGGTGGCAAGGGTGACTGTTGACCGTGAACGAGTGTCAGGTGCCGGTTGTTGTAGCGCCGATGATTGCGCCCAAGCAGATGCACCAAACATGCTGCCTAAAGCGACGCAGCAGGTCAGTTTGAATGTAGTGTTCACAATATTCCCGAACTGATTGAGATTGCACAGCGGAACGCAACACGCTCAATCGCCGCCGATCACGGCGTCGATGCTCGTCTGCTAATTCCGGAATCCGGAATGTATCTGAGCATGCCCAATGGACATGGCAGACTCCGGCGCATCAAACAGTTGGGCGCGGTGGCCTTAGCAGGCCTTCGAGGAACGGAGGGGAAGTGGTTAGTGCCAAGAACACTGGGGGAATCCCAGTGCCTAGTCTGAAAACCCAGAGGTCAGCAACGGGCAGTATTACCGGGGCTATGTTGTGATCGGCCAGCAAGTGTAGTGTCGATGCATCGGAATCATCAACTTGGTAGCTACCGGAGTCGTTGTGGTGATGACTCTCTTGCTGCCAGTGCAGCATAGAGTGGGTTATATCCGCGAGATTGTTTTGCGACGACGAAAATACCGTGACCGTCATGGCTTGGAACGCCATGACAAAAGCAAGGACAAAAACAGTAAGTGCACGACGCATGCGGATATTGTACATGATTACTTATTGCTTTTAGGCGCAACAGTTATCCCACGCAAATGCGCGTGCCCGTGAGCAGGGTTCTCGAGATTGACAGGAATCCCTTACTCGCAAATAAATGTGTAATTACGGCATGGCCTGCTTCGCGATATGTGGTAACGCGCAGGAATGAAAACTCCTCTTTTTCTTGAGTCACTTAGAAGTAATGGTTATGAGGATTTTGTCATGGCATAGGTGATGGGTAGTAAGTCTACCCAGCGCCGTATGCGGTCGCTTGTGGTCGTAGCGATGCAGCCAATCCTGAATCAGCGCTCGTACTTTGTCTGACTTGACCGGTTTTTTCAATTCTAAATTGATTGTTTGAGGTGGGGGTCTTTCCGAGCAGTCCCTATACCGACCCTCCGACTTCCGCAATTCCGATCCCCAGAAGGACAAAAGCCCTGCCGCGAGGGCAGGGCTAAGCGCAAAAACGGAAAAAAATTCTGGCTCCCCGAGCTAGGCAAATCTGGGCACCGGCATCAAGCTGCTTGTAGGCTTTGAACGACCGCTTCCTACCGAAAGCCATCATCAGACTGGCTTCAAATTGCGATCTTTCACGACTTTTCTGTATTTCGCAATTTCACTTCTGATCAGACTCGTGAATGATTCCGGTGACATCAGCACCACTTCGGCACCTTCATTGCCCAGACGGGTGCGCATGTCATCCGAGGCGAGGATCGCATTAATCTCCGAGTTGAGCTTGTTGATAATGACGGCGGGCACTTTCGCGGGTGCAAGCACCCCCCACCACTGACCTGCCTCATAACCGGGGACACCGGCTTCCGCAACTGTAGGCAGTTCAGGAACAAACGACGAGCGCTTGCCACTGGTTACTGCAATCGCACGCAGCCGTTTACTTTGTAACTGCGGGCGTACCGACGGTATGCTGATGAACATCAATGAAATCTCGCCCGAAACTGCGGCGGTCACGGCTGGCGCCGCACTCTTGAAGGGTACGTGCAGCATTTCAATGGCCGTGCTTGCAGCAAAAATCTCGGCTGCAAAATGAATGATGCTGCCGGCACCCGCCGAGCCGAAAGTGAGTTGCCCGGGCTTGGACTTGGCAAGCGCGATCAGTTCCTTGATATTTTTCACTGGAACGGACGGATGCACAACAACAACCAGCGGCCCCGATCCAACCATGGACACGCCAGTCAGATCATTCACCGGATCAAATAGCAGCTTGGGCTGTATCGCTGCGCTGCTGCAATAGGTCGCAGTAGGCAGCATAATGGTGTAGCCATCAGGTGCAGATTTTGCAACGTAATCTGCGCCGATCATCTGGCCCGCACCTACACGATTGTCTACCACTACAGCCTGACCCAGGCGCGCCCGCATCTGCTCCGCGATTATCCGGGCCAGGACATCTGGAGATCCGCCCGCTGCGACCGGAACCACAATTCTGATGGTCCGGTTAGGAAATTCCTGGCTAAACACTGCATTACAGAACACAAGCGAACACAATAACGCAAGACCACGACTGAATCCTCGCATGCAACCTCCCCGATCGATTATGTATGGTTTTGCACGGCAGAATTTCATTATGCCTCTGATCACGGCCTGATAATCTAATACCTGTTAGGTTCGTAACGCCAATCTCGACTTCGCGCTGAAGGATGTCGGCGTGCCGTCACTGGACATCCACCCGGACGATGCAGCAAGTCGCGGCATCAGCGACGGCGCACAAGTGTGTGTGTTTAATGACCGCGGCGATTACACCCTGCGCGCCCGCATCACCGACACCGTACGGCCCGGCGTGGTATCGGCACCGTCAGTT
>Ga0163146_10001777_pt1 | contig 30351 bp, 21 predicted proteins | sample OliLakLV19MP7G1_FD_148648 | JGI IMG/M metagenome (GOLD analysis project Ga0163146, IMG submission 148648) | Freshwater microbial mat bacterial communities from Lake Vanda, McMurdo Dry Valleys, Antarctica - Oligotrophic Lake LV.19.MP7.G1 | ecosystem: Environmental > Aquatic > Freshwater > Lake >...
GCTCGTGCCCCTCGCTGAGGGGACTCCGATTCGGTCAATGGCTCGACTCGCCCAGAACGGCCTTCAGGCCTGCGGCCGGCCGGGCAACGCCCCTGCGGTCCCCCAGCGGCATGCCGGCATCGCGCGAACGTGCGTGTCCAATCTCAACCCCCAATCTCAACCCCCTCCAATCTCAACCCCTCAACCCCCCTGAAGACCTGGCGCTCTTGCTGGCCGCGTGGCGGACGGGGTGTCGCCAAGGTGAGGCGAGTTCGGCAAGTCAATCAATTCCGGCAACTCGGGAGACGTGATTCAGGCGAGGGTCCGAATGTCAAGATCCTCGCTTTTCAGGACCTTGACGCAGTTCGTCTCGGAGTTCTCACCGCAACCGGAGCGCTCCTTCGCAACCGGGCCGGTAGATTCACCGGACGAGTCGACGGGCCGCCGAGCGGCACGGTGCCGCCAAGTGACGGAGCACGGCTCCTCTCGATCGGGCCTTCTCGTCCGATCGGGACCACCTTTGGAGGGAGAGACGATGTCGCCAGTTGCGGATTCGAACGCTTCGCCCACCCGCCTGCCCGCAGTTGGTCGATTCGGCCACTGCGGCTGGCTGTTGCGTCACGGGCTGCTGGCCCTCGCCTCACTTGCTGCGGCGGCGACGGCCTCGCCGACCTTCGCCCGCGGCGAGCTCTGCGGCATCTTCGTCTCGACTCTCGGCGCGGACACACCCGACTGCGGCCTCTCGCCGGACTCTCCCTGCGCAACCATTCAGCACGGCGTCGGTCGCGCCGCCGAGCTCGGCGCCACCTGCGTCTTCATCCAGACCGGTGCGTACGTCGAGTTCGTGAAGCTTCAACCGGGCGTCAATCTGTTCGGTGGATTCAGTCTCGACTGGGAGGCGGGGCCGGTGACCGAGCGCGAGCATCTGACCGTGCTCACCGGCGCCTTCGATGCCAGCAACGGAGTGTGGGCCGCACTCTTCGCCCAGTCGATTCCATTCGCTGAGGCCCCGACCATCGCGGATCTCGTCATCCGGGGACCGGACGTTCCCAACGGTTCGTTGATCAACGGGAATGGTCGACCGAGCATGGCCATCCTCGCTCAGAGTTCCGGCATCGTCGTTCTGCGCTGCCGCGTCGAAGCGGGACAAGGCGGGCTCGGACTCAACTCGCTCTCGGGAACGAACGCCTGGCCGCTTGTGGCGACATCGTCGATGGTCGGCGTGGACGGATCGGACGGACAGTCGGGCGGGTGCAGCACCGCATCACCGACACCCGGAGCCGGCGGCATCAATCCGCTCGTCGGCGACAACGCCACGGGCGGTCTCGGCGGCGGCGGCGGCGCGGCCGACACGCAGTGCGGCTTTCCATCCAACGGCCAGCCCATGGCGGGCGCCCCCGGAGAGGACGGTCTCGGTCTCAACGGTGGAGGCGGCGGACTGCTCGGACCCTCGTGCGGACCAGGTGGAATTGGAATTCCCGCGCAGCCTGTCAACGGTGCAGGCGGCGCCGGCGGGAGCAGCTACACGCTCTTCGGCCTCAACGTCCTCGCCAACGCCGGCACTGCCGGAAGTCTCGGCGCACATGGCAGCGGAGGAGGAGGTGGAGGCGGAGCAGGCGGATGCAACTCGCCAGTCAATCACTCCGGCGGCGCCGGCGGAGGCGGCGGCGCAGGTGGCCTCCGTTCACCGACCGCCGGTCAGCCGGGCCGCGGCGGCGGTCCATCGCTTGGATTGGTGCTGGTCCTGTCGAATGCGAAGGTGACCGACTGCCTCTTCGTCGGTGGCATCGGCGGCAACGGAGGCCCCGGTGGAAAGGGCGGCATCGGTCAGGCCGGAGGCGCCGGCGGTCTCGGCGGTGCTTCGCCCTTCGGCGCTGATGTCGGTGGCGTCGGCGGCGCGGGTGCCCACGGCGGACACAGCGGCGGCGGTGGTGGCGGAGCCGGCGGACCGTCGATTGCAATCACCGGCGCATCAACCGGCTCGGTCGTGCAGTTGACGAATGTGCAGGTCATTCCGGGCGTGCCCGGCGCCGGGGGCGCCGGTGGCGCTCCTGCCGCAGCGCTACCTCCCGACAACGACGGCCATCCCGGAGCCACCGGCGCTGCCGGGATCGTGGGCAGCTTCTCCGCCCTCACCATTGGCCCGGTGAGTCTGGCCGAGGCGGTGTGCGATCCCTTGCCGTGCGCCCCACCCAGACCGAAGCCCTGTCTCGGCGATCTCAATGAAGACGGCATCGTCGATGGCGCCGATCTTGGGCTTCTGCTTTCTGCGTGGGGACTCTGCCCCGACGCGAAGCCCTGATCTGAAGCGAAGCGCTGAGGCGGACCCGCAGCCCTGAGCCGGCCGCGAAGCGCTGAGCCCGACGCGAAGCGCTGAGCTGGACCCGCAGTGCTGACGTGGCCGCGCCCCGATCAGGCCGACGCCCGGCCCGCGGTGCGACTACCCGGCGAAGCCGCTCCGAAAAACAGATCGGACTTTCGTGGCGTCGCGGTGAGCGCTCTCCCGCGTGGTGCAGTGACGGCCCTTCGGTTCAGACGGCGCAACGCCGCGCCGAGGGCCATGGTCATCCACGCTCGGAGATCCCCATGCTCGCATCGCTCACTCAGCCCGCGCGGGGCTCGCGCGGCCTCGCGGCTCCTCGACGTGTCGCGGCACTCGCCGCGGCCTGCTCGGCGCTCGTTCTCCTGCCCTCCCACCTCTCGGCGGACATGCTCACGCTCATCTCGCCCAACGAGGCTGCGCAGGGCAACTTCGGCAGCTCCGTCGCCGGCATTCCCGATGCCGACGGCGACGGCATCGACGACCTCATCGTCGGCGCCTCCGGCGAGGACGGCGGCGGTGTCGACGGCGCGGGTCGTGCCTACGTCTTCTTCGGCGCCTCGGGGGCCCTCATTCGCAGTCACTCCTCCCCCAACGACTCGCTGCAGGGGCGATACGGCCTGGCCGTCGCGGGTGTGCCCGACTTCACCGGTGATGGACGGGGCGATTACATCGTGGCCGCCACCGGCGAGTTGGGTCAGGCCGGCCGGGTCTATGCCTACTCGGGCGCCACCGGTGGGCTGGTCCGTACTCACATCTCGCCCAACAGCGTCGCCCTCGGCGTCTTCGGTCGATCGCTCGCGGGCATCGACGATCTCAACGGCGACAGCCGCGGCGACTACGCAATCGGCGCTCCCGGCGAGAACGGCGAGCGCGGCCGCGTCTATGTCTACTCCGGTCAGACCGGCAATCTGATCCGCACCCACAACTCGACCAACGCCGAGATCGGCGGATGGTTCGGCTTCAGCGTCGCCGCAGTTCCCGATGCCGACAGCGACAACCGCGGCGACTACGCAATCGGTGCTCCCAATGAAGATCCCGGCGCCAGTCCCGTCGACAGCGGCCGCGCCTACATCCATTCGGGCATCAACGGCGCGCTCGAGCACACCCTGGTCTCCGGTGATCCCGGCGTGAACGGTCGCTTCGGCTGGTCGGTCGGCGGCATTCCCGATGTCGGTGGCACCGGCGGCGGAGATGTCGTCGTCGGCGCTCCGAATGAATCGGTCGTCGTCAACGCCGTGCTCTACAGCGACGCCGGCAGCGCCTACCTCTTCTCGGGAACTGGAGGCTTCCTCGCCGCCACATGCACGGCACCGGCTGCCGACACCCATCACGGGAATCAGTTCGGGTGGGCGGTCGCCGGCATCCCCAATCGCAACGGCGATGCTCGCGGCGAGATTCTGATCGGCGCACCCGGCTGGCCCAGCTACGACGTCCATCTCTTCGAGGGAACGAACGGCTTCGGAGTGATCGAGACCCACAACTCCCCCGACACCCTGGGGGCGAATCAGCTCTGGGGCGGCGCAGTCGCAGCCGTGGGTGATGCCAACGGCGACGGACTCGGCGACTTCATCGTGGGCGGCAAGGGCAGCGACGACTTCCCCGGCGCTCCCTCCGAGTCCGGACGGGCCTTCGTCTACCGGCTCCTGCCGGAGAACGACGAGTGCTCGTTCTTCACCATCTCGTCGCTCTCCGCCGGCTCGAATCCCTTCACCAACATCGGAACCTCGAGCAGCAACCCGGTCACGCCCTGCAGCGCCTCCTTCGGCTCGGATCTCTGGTTCACCTACGTGGTCACCTGCGAGGGTGAAGTCACCATCGACACCTGCAACAGCGCCGACTTCAACACGGTGCTCGCGGTGTACGACGGCTGCAGCTACGGCGGCGCCGGCTTCACCTGCTCGCTCGGCGCACTCGTCGCGTGCAGCAACAACGCCGCAGGCTGCGGCGATGGCTCGAGCGTCACCTTCAGCGCCGTGCCCGGGCAGTGCTTCACCGTCCGCGTCGGTGACCACTTCGGTGAACAGGGCACGGGAACGATCAACGTCTCCTGCACCCAGGCGTGCGCGGGAGATCTCGACAGCAACGGCATCGTCGATGGCGCCGACCTCGGACTGCTCCTCGGCGAGTGGGGCTTCAACGGCGCCGGCGATCTCGACGGCAACGGCACCATCGATGGCGCCGACCTCGGGATCCTGCTCGCCGCGTGGGGTCCCTGCTGACGAGTGACTCGAACGCTCGAGCGACCCGCTCGGGCACACGCACGCCGGCGGCCTCGGTCCGCTCCCAACCGATCCGCGCCACGCAGCGGCCGACCCTCCCGAACTGTGGATGGGGTCGGCCGCTGTCGCGCACTGACCGCAGGGTGCGCGTGAACATGCGCACTCGTCGGTCGAGATCGAATCCTCGACCGATCCTCGCGCGATGCTTGCGCGATTCGACTGCAGGCTGCACCTGTCGCCGATAGCCTGCCCGCTCTTCAGCGTCCCTCCGGAGGAGAGAGCCATGGCTTCGACCTTGCGAACACTGCACCGCTTGCGGCTTGTTGCGATTGCCATCGCTGCCAGCCCGACCTTCTCCGCAACCGCCGGCATCACCTTCGATGAGGCGGTGGCGGGAGACCTCTCCGACAATCGCCTGGCCCCGAGTTCACTGGTCCTGGGATCGGGCCTGAACACGCTGACCGGCTCCTTCGGCAGCTCGCCTGTTCCCGACGTGCTCGACCTCGACTACGTGACGGTGACCGTTCCGACGGGGTACGTGCTCGATGGATTCATCGTGCTCGCGGCCAATGTCGGGGGTGCCTTCTCATTCGTGGGAATGCAGGCGGGCGATGTCGTCACGATTCCGCATGACTGGGCCTCGATCGAGTCGCCCCTCCTCGGCTGGGCCCACTTCGGGAGTTCCTCGGTCGGGGTCGACATCTTCCCGGAGCTCGGAAGCGCCCCGGGCGCGGTGGGCTTCGACGGTCCGCTGGGCCCGGGGAACTACGCGCTTTGGATCATGGAACTCGATGCCTCGAGCCCCTACTCCTACTCCTTCGGCCTGCATCTCACCGCAGTCCCCGAACCGGGCGCGATGGCCCTCATCGTCATCGCCCTCGGAGTTGCGGGCCGGCGCCGACGGAGTGACTCCAACAGCGCGACTCGCGACTGATCCGCGATGGCGTCTCGATGGCGTGATGACGGGACGGGGTGAAGACGCCCGGACTGTGGAGCGGGGCCCCGCCGCGCTCTGACTCGTGACCATCCATGCCCAGTGCAGGACGGCACGCACAATGCAGAAGGCCGGCGAGTTTCCTCGCCGGCCTTCTGCCACTTCATCCGCACTTCCCAGCGTACGCGACGTTCGAACTGACCTTACCTGGCGGTCCAGTTGGAAAGCAGGATTCCAAGATCGGCACCATCGGTCACGCCATCGCGATTGATGTCGCTGCGGCCCGATGTCCCCCACCCTTGGAGCAGCTCGCCGAGGTCCGCGCCATCGACCGTGCCATCGAGCGGAGTCGAGAGGTCGCTGCGCGAACTGCCGACTGCTTCCGGAGCGAAGAAGGCATAGAGCTGACCGCCCTCGACCAGGGGAGCCGCGAGGGCGTAGTGCGCCTGCAGGTTGCCGACGAACCAGCCGAGACCGAGCGTCTCGCGGGCATCGAACACGCCCGAGTTCTCCTCGTCCTGATTGAAGGGAGAGGTGGCGGGAATGCCGATGTCGCCGAAGCGCGAAGGATCGGACTTGAGGATCACTTCAAGGCTGTCGTTGGTGACGGTGTAGAGAAGGGTCTTGGCACTGTGCGGGTGATTGCCGGAGTCCTCCTGGACGAGCACCCGGGTTCCACCCTGCAGATCAGTGAAGACGCAGAGGTTGTCGCCCATCTCCATCACGTCGGTGCCGTCGAGCAGAGCCTCGATGGTGCCACCCGCAAGAACGTCGTTGACATCGTTGAAGCGGAGCCGGTAGAGACGGCTGGCGTGGCTCTGCGGCACACCGCCCGAGGTGGTGCTCATGCGATCGGTGGTGACGAAGTAGAAGTCGGCCGGATTCGCCGGATCCCACGCCCCATCCTCCGGGCGCAGGAACGTAGTGCCCGATGCAGTTCCACCGGCGGCAAGAACGAAGGTGCCGCTGAAGATCGGGGTGCCGGCGCCCAGTCCAAACTCGCGGGTCTCGATTGCGACGTTGGCGCCCCTCACCTGCACCTGGATGCCGTAGGAGAGCCCGTTCATCAGCCCGGCCTGCTCGGCGGGCGTTCCCGTCGCCTGCTTGGTGCCGACGTACAGGAAGACACGGTTCGCACCGCCGTCCGACAGCCCGATCATCACCGTGGTGTCGCTCTCGAGGGGACGGCCGAGGCCATTCTCCCAGGCGCCCATCGATGCGTCGAAGGCAGTCATCTGGTGGGCCACGCCGGTGTTGAGATCGGTCGCCATCATCCGACCGGTGTTGCCCGATTCCTCTCCGCACACGAAGAAGCGGTTGGGGGTTCCGAGCCCGCTCGCCGTGTTCAGGTACGCCGTGGTGTCGGCGATGTCGCCTGAGCAGAAGCGAGCGAAGTTGTAGAGCGAGCCACCGCTGCCGTTGCTGATCGCCGCGCTGCTCAGAATCGAGTCGGAGCCCGAGTTCACTCGCAGGAAGTCATCGCCCAGGTCGGTGGTGATGTTCCAACCGCTGATGAAGGCGCCACCCGCGAAGCCGTCGGGCTGGTGAGCGTGCTGCACGCCGCTCGCGGTGGCGGTGAACTCGTGATCGATGAAGAGGCTCATCGTTCCCTTGGCTGCGGGAAATGCCCCCATTCCATCGGGGAGTCCCAGGAACTGATACCCGTCGATCGAATCGCCGACCGTGAGGATCGAGATGATGTCGGTGACCGCAGTGCTCGCCGGAAAGGCGACGACATACGGGGTGTCCGACGAGGAGGGACCGGAGAGCACATACGACTGGGCCGAAGCCGCGTGGGCAATGAAGATCGCTGCGGCGCCGGAAAGCGCAAGTGGAGTGCACGACATGAAGAAAGCCTCCTAAGGCAACAATAGAGCACGGGGTCGACGCCCCGGTGAACACTCCGGAGCAGTGGAATGCTCGCTCCGGGATGCGAAGCCCGTCCACGGAGACCGTGAAGCCTCGCGCAGGGATTCGTGACGATTCCATGTTGGAGCGCCGGCGCAGCGGCTGGGCGGACGAGCGGAGCAGCGAGCCCGCTGTCATCCCCGCGCCTTTGCCCGTCGTCTCCATCGGGGAAGGGCGGTGATCGCCACAGCGTCACTCTCGGTTCGCCTGGGGCGGGCGCCGCTCGATTCGCATGACCAGGGTTCGTTCGGTGCCGTCCCGCACGAACCGGATCGGGACGTTGGTCCCGCTGAAGTAGTACAGGGCCTGCTGGAAGTCCACGACGCTCACGATCTTGCGTCCGCTGATCTCGATCACGAAGTCCCCGGGACGAACGCCTGCCTTGAACGCCGGGCTCGGGTCGAAGACATCGCTGATGTGCAGGCCGTGTTCAGGTCGTGCAATTGCCGCAAACTTTGCGTCGTCACGGAGACGTGTTCGAAGTTCCTCCTGGGAGAGCACCGAGAAGCCCAGCCACGGCGAGTCGTTGGATCGCTTGGTCTTCAGGGCCTCTCCCACACCCAGGGCAGTCTCGATCTGCATGACGAAGGTGTCGTAGGCATGGGGTTGAGGACGCGTGAGCGGATCGAGCGAGGGCGGTGGAACGAGCAATCCCACCACCTCGCCCGCGGGATTGACGAGGGCCCCGCCGACTGCGCCGGGTGCAATGGCCATGCTGCAGTGAATGAAACTGCCGGTGAGGTCGGACTGGTAGCAGGCCGCAGTGGGAAGCGCCATGACCACGCCTGGAGCAAAGGTCCGTGACGCGCCGAAGGGATCGGCCACAGCGAAGACCGTGTCGCCGGTCCGGAGACCGCTGGTCGTGCCGAAGGTGGCCGGCTTCAACTCGCCAAGCGTCTGGCCCTCGAGCAGCTTGATCTTGATCACCGCCAGATTGATGGTCGGTTCGCTGGCGATCAACTCCGCATCGAAGCGGGTCCCCCAGGAAGTCTCCACATCGAACAGCTCAGCAAACGAGCCATCCTCGACCGTCAGCGGTGTTCGGCAGCAGAGCACCGTGCCCTCGCCGTCGACGAGGACGCCGCTGGCGACCAGATGCCGCGCATACCCGAGGTACGGCGACTCGTCGGCAATCGCCCAGCGCCCCTCGCGGGACACGCCATCGGGCACCTTGATGTAGCTGGTGACGGTCAGGACCGACGGAGCGACCGCCTCGCTCAGCGCCCGACGGGCGCCGTTTTGAGCGGAGAGCACTGCGGCGAAATCGGGCGGTGCCGGGACCGCAGCCGGTCGCTGGGTGGAACTCGCCTGAACCACGATTGCGAGAAGAAGCGAAGCCATTGTGAAGGACATTGACGGACGCTCCGGCTCGCCGATGTGCTTCGTGCAAGCACCACATGGGGATTGCGTTCGTTCGCTCCGCGGCCGCCCGCGGCGCCCATTGCGCTGTTTAGCATGGGCCCCGATGAAAGACCTGTCGGGCCCATCGCGCATCGCCGCAGTCCCAGCCGTTGCCACCCTCGCAGGCATTCTTGCTCTCACGGGCGTGGCGCTCACGGGCGGACTCCTCCTCGGCGCGGCCCCACCGCCGGAGGCACTCGCTGCCGACGTCGCCCGGGCTCACGCGTCGCATGTCCTGGCGGAGTACCGCGCCACCCTCGGCGCTGCCGAGTCCATGCGGGCGGCCATCCGGGCCTTGTGCGGATCGCCGGACGAGGCCACGCTGGCGCGGGCTCGCGAGACCTGGATCAGCGCTCGCGAAATCTACGGACGCACCGAGGCGTTCCGATTCGGAAACGGTCCCATCGACACGCGGCAGGGCGGCGTCGAGACCTTCCTCAACGCATGGCCGGTCGACGAGGCATACATCGACGTGGTCGAGGGATCGGAGACCGGCGGGATCGTGGCGAATGCGGCCAAGTATCCCGCACTCGGCCGGGCCATCCTCCGGCTTCACAATCAGCGGGGCGGTGAGACCAACGTGTGCACCGGTTGGCACGCCATCGAGTTCATGCTGTGGGGTCAGGATCGCTCCGAAACCGGACCCGGCACTCGTCCCGCGACCGACTTCGTCGACGGACGAACACCCTTTGCAGATCGAAGGCGCGAGTACCTGCTCGAGATCACCGACCTTCTCTGCGAGGATCTCGAGCTCCTGGCGAATGCGTGGCGCGCGGATCAGCCGAACTTTCGGCAACGCTTTGAAGCCGATCCGATCCTTGCCGTGAAGGCGATGCTCACCGGGGCTGCCCTGCTCACCGGGTTCGAAATGGCCGGCGAGCGACTCGCCGTGGCGTACGAGACCCGGGATCAGGAAGAGGAGCACAGTTGCTTCAGCGACACCACGCACATCGATTTTCGATCGAACATCCGAGGCGTCGATGCGGTGGTGCGCGGTCGTGGCGGACCGGGTCTGCTCGAACTCGTGCGGGCCGCCGACCCCTCGCGTGCGACCTCGCTCGACGCGGCGCTTGCCGCCGCCCTGCTCGCCGTTGATGCCATGCCCGTTCCCTTCGATGGCGCCATCCGGGCCGCCGACGGGACACCGCAGCGGGCCCAGCTCAAAGCGGCGCTCGATGCCCTCGAGACGCTTGGTGAGGAGCTTGGACGTGCGGGACGGACGTTCGGCTGGTCGCTTCCCACGGAGCCTCAGGGTTGAACCCGCTCGCCCCGATGATGGGTGCGCTCGCGGGCGCTCTCTGGCTCGGCGCCGCTCTGCCGGTCGACGAGGCCAGTCGCCTTGGTGGCCCGGCCACAGTCGACGCAGAGGGCCCCAATGCCTTCAGTCTTGCCACGCCCGGCTTGTCCAGAGAGGAGCGCCGGGCATTCAGCGTCGGCAACTCGTTCTTTCGGGACAACTGGGTGGTGGCGCCAGCAAGCGCCGATGGTCGCGATGGTCTGGGACCGCTCTTCAATGCCAATTCGTGCAGTGCTTGTCACCAGGAGGATGGGCGCGGGCGACCGCCGAGGTCGGGCGACGATGTCGGTGCCGGAATGGTGGTCTTCATCAGCCCGCAGAATGACGATGGAGCACCGCATCCGATCTATGGCCACCAGGTGCAGGACCAGGCGAACGCCGGCGTGCAGCCGGAGGCGCGGATTCTCGTCGGTGCGCAGCTCATGCCCGGTGCCTACGCCGACGGCGCTCCCTTCGAGCTGCGCCGCTGGACGCTCGAGTTCGTCGATCCGGGGTACGGTCCGCTCGGGCCCGTGCGGACTTCGATGCGGATCGGACCGCAGCTCATTGGAGTCGGACTTCTCGAAGCGCTCGATGATGCCACGATCGTCGCACTCGAAGATCCCGAGGACCGCAACGCCGACGGCATCTCCGGCCGGGCGGCCCGACGAGCCCGCAGCGCCCAGGGTGGACCCAGCATCGGTCGCTTCGGATGGAAGGCTTCGCAGAGCACCATCGAAGAGCAGGTGATCGCCGCCCTTCACGAGGACATGGGCATCACCAGCGCTCGCCGGTCGGAGGAGTCGCTGACGGACTTCCAGCGGATCTCGGTGACCGCGCCGTCCGGCGGATCGCCCGAGATCGATCAGCACAAGATCGACCGCATCGCCCACTACTGCCGCGTCCTTGCCGTCCCCAGGCAGCGCGGCGCCGACTCCCCCCTCGTCCAGCGCGGCCGGAGGCTGTTTGCCGAACTGAACTGCGTCGCCTGCCACGTGCCCGAACTCAGGACGGGGGATGCCTCTCCGATTGCCAGCCACCGCGATGTGACCATCCGTCCGTACACCGATCTCCTGCTTCACGACATGGGCGATGGTCTCGCCGATCATCGCCGGGATGGCGTGGCCACGGGCCTCGAGTGGCGCACTCCGCCGCTCTGGGGGATCGGCCTTCTCGAAACCGTCAACGGTCACGCCCACTATCTCCACGACGGTCGGTCCCGATCGCTCGAGGAGGCGATCCTCTGGCATGGCGGCGAAGCCCAGCGATCGCGCGATGGGTTCTGGAGCATGGCCGCCGACGATCGCGCAGCGCTGATCGCATTCCTGCGATGGCTGTGAATGTCGTCGACGGAACTGGAGCGCGGCACCGCCAGGCAGCGAAAGGCGACCGCTCAGGACGAGTTCGAGCACCGCGCGAAGGTGGACGCGCCGCTCGAGGCGCTCGACCAACGCCTCAACTGAGCCCCAGGGCCTTGGCCATCGTCGAGCCCAGATCGGCGGGGCTCTCGGCGACCGCGATGCCGCACGCTCGCAGCGCATCGATCTTGGCCTGTGCGGTGTCCTCGGCGCCGCCGATGATGGCTCCGGCGTGGCCCATGCGGCGGCCGGGAGGCGCCGTGCGCCCGGCGATGAAGGCGGCCACCGGCTTCTTCATGTTGGCCTTGATCCAGCGGGCGGCGTCGGTCTCGTCGCTGCCGCCGATCTCGCCGATCATCACCACGCCGTCGGTCTCCTTGTCGGCGTTGAAGAGTTCGAGCACCTCGATGAAGTTGATTCCCTTGACCGGGTCGCCACCAATTCCAACGCAGGTGCTCTGACCGATCCCCCGCTGCGAGGTCTGCCAGACCGCTTCGTAGGTGAGCGTGCCGGAGCGACTGATGATGCCCACGGCCTTCCCGCTTGACGCGTCATCGCGATGCATGTGGATGTAGCCGGGCATGATGCCGATCTTGCATCCGCCCTTGAAGGTGGCCGCGGCACCCTCGCCGCTCACCCGTCGCCCGGGGGTGATCACGCCCGGGCAGTTGGGGCCGACCAGAGTCGACTGCGGGTATCCCGCGAGCGCCGCCCGAACCTTGACCATGTCCTGGACCGGAATGCCCTCGGTGATTGCGCAGATCACACGGATGCCGGCGTCGGCCGCTTCGAGAATCGCATCCGCCGCGAAGGGCGGCGGCACGAAGATCATCGTCGCCTCGGCGGCGGTTGCCTTCACCGCGGCGGCGACGGTGTCGAAGATCGGCAGACCGTTCTCGTCTTTCTGCCCGCCCTTGCCAGGAGTGACGCCACCGACAAGCTTCGTGCCGTAGGCGAGACAGCCCTTGGTGTGAAAGGCGCCGGTGGTCCCGGTGATGCCCTGGCAGATGACCTTGGTGTCGCCGTTGATCAGAATGGACATGGGTCGGGAGCGTAGGGGATTGCGGCCGGGCGGCAGGATGGCTCGCTCGACGCGCCCGAGTCCACTCTCGAACTCATCGCCCGCTCGCGTCGCCCGCCTTCAGCATCGCGCCCGAGAACCGCACGAAATCACCGAGGTTGCCGGTGAGAATCGCCTTCAGGATGGGAAGACTCAGTCGCTGATACTCTTGGACGGCGATGTTTCGGAACCCCACCATGCGCCGCATGGCGTCATGTCCCGCCGCGTCGAGCAGCCCCGCCTCGAAGAGCAGCGTGAAGGTGTGGCGGGAGTCCTGCGGGATGCCCAGCCGATGCCGCGCCACCAGATGCGAGGCGAGATCGATCGATGCCTCGCAGGCCCGCTGCAGGTTCAGCACCACCGCGTCCTGAACAGTCTGATCCGAAAGGGAGTCCAGCCCCGCACTGGTCTCCTCACGGATGCGCGCCAGACATCGCTCAATCGATGCAATCTTGTTCAGGATGACGTCATCCGTCACGGTATCGCTCCCGGAATGCCGCAATCGCCGCCGCACGGCGCTCCGCCAGCGTGGCGTACTCGGAGAAGGTCTCGGCATCGAAACGATCGGCCGCGAACCGATCCGTCACCGAGATTCGGCGACCGTGCGCCACCACCTGCGTCGCCAGCACCGTCGACGCTCGTCGCAGATCGAGCAGGTCGACATCCCGCCCGGTGTCACGACCGAGGTCGAGGCCCGCTTCGAAGAGGGCCGCTTCGGGAAGCTGGCGCGGGGAGAGCACGGCAATGTCAAGGTCGCTCTGCGGGGTCGACTGTCCCGTGGCCACAGACCCGAAAAGATAGATCGCCGAGATGGCAGGACCGCCGCAGTGCCGGGCGAGGGCGCTGCGCACCAGGTCTGCGAGATCGTCGTCTGCGGGGATTGGCATGTCGCGGGCGATGGTAGAGGGAGGATGGCCGCAGCGACGTCGCCGAGTGGAGCCGCACCCGCCTCGATCCCTGGGGTGGCCCACCCCGCTTTTCCTTACACTCCTCCCCATGTCCGCCCCGCGACACCGCATGACCTACGCCGAAGCCGGCGTCGATATCGAAGCCGGCGACGCCGTCGTCGACCTCATCAAGCCGATCGTCCGCCGCACCTACGGGCCGCGCGTGATCGGCCGCCACGGCGCCTTTGCCGGGATGTTCCGCCTCGACTACAACGAGAAGCTCTTTCGGAAGAACTTCAAGGATCCGGTGCTGGTCGCCTGCACCGACGGCGTCGGCACCAAGGTGAAGCTGGCGTGCGATCTCAAGATCTACGACACGGTCGGGATCGACTGCGTGGCCATGAACGTCAACGACCTGATCGTGCAGGGCGCCGAGCCTCTCATCTTTCTGGACTACCTCGGCCTCCACAAGATCATCCCCGCGCAGACCGCGGCGATCATCGATGGCGTGGCCAAGGGCTGCGAGCTCGCCGGCTGCGCCCTGATCGGCGGCGAGTGCGCCGAGATGCCCGACATCTACAGGCCCGGCGACTTCGACATCGCCGGCTTTGCCGTCGGTGTGGTCGAACTCTCGCGGGCGATGGACCCGATGCGGGTCAAGAAGGGCGACGTGATCGTCGCCCTCGCCAGCAGCGGCATCCACTCCAACGGCTACTCGCTGGTGCGCAAGGTGGTCGCAACCCGCAAACTCAAGCTCGACAAGTCGGTCGCCGAACTGGGCAAGGAGACGCTGGGCCAGGTGCTCCTCACCCCGACCCGCATCTACGCCCGCTCGATCGTCAAGCTGCTGGCGAGCTATCAGCGCAAGAAGGTGATCTCGGGCATGGCTCACATCACCGGCAGCGGCCTCCCCGGAAACGTCTGTCGGGCGCTGCCGAAGGGTCTCGACGCCAGACTCGAACTGGCGAGCTGGGAGGTGCCTGCGGTCTTCGACTTCATCCAGAAGCAGGGCAACATCGAGACCCGCGAGATGTTCGACGTCTTCAACATGGGCATCGGCTACACCCTGATCGTGCGCCCGACCTTCGTCGACGGCGTGATCCGCAAGCTCCGCCGCATGGGCGAGACGGCGTGGGTGGCAGGCGAAGTCGTCAAGGGGACGGGGGAAGTGCAGTTGGCGTGAGAGGGGTCGGCTGCGCCGACAGGGCGCGTCGGCTGCGCCGCCGCGTGTGAGGTGCGCCGCGTGCGCGGCACCTTCTCGAAGCCGGAGATGCCGCCGCCGACAGGGGACGCATGAACTTCTCATCCAGGGGAGCGGCGGCGTTCCCGGCAATTCAGTTGGGAGTGCGCGAGTTGGGCGGTGTGATCTCCTCCTTGGATTGCCGAGCTGGAGCTCAGCCAGAGCGTCACCTGCGCCGGGTGGTCGGGCCGCGCCTATTCGACTCGTTCTCCGCGCGACCATTCCCTCTCCCGCCAGCGAAGCGCCGCGGGAGAGGGTGGCGAGCCGAACGAGTGAGGCTTGACGGGTGAGGCTTGACGGGTGAGGGTCGTCGGAGGTCGGACGGCACTGACCGGACCGCCGAGCCCCGGCTCGACGATCCAAGCGCGGCGAGGCGCCGCGTGTGGACGAACGCACGGCTGGCAAGCCAGCCGTGGCATCCATCGCTGCGGACGGCCCCCTGACGTGCTCGGCGCAATCGGCGGCGCACAGGCGCAGCTGGAGCCGAAGCCGGAGCCGTTGATCGTGCCGAGCGAAAGAACGTGCCGCGCACGCGGCACACCGCGGTTCGTCGGCGTCAGCCGACGAGCCCAGTCGGTGGAGCCGACGACCCCGTCTCCTCCACCCACTTCGCGCGCAGCGATTGCGTCACCTCACCCGGCTGTCCCGCACCGATGCGGGCGGATTCGACGCCGACGACCGGAAGCACGCCCCAGCTCGAGTTGGTGAGGAACATCTCGTCGGCGGCGAGGACGTCGTCGATGGTGAGTGTTCGACGCTCGACACGATGGCCTGCTTCCTCGGCGAACTCGACAATCGCAGCGCGGGTGATGCCGGGGAGTGCCGCGGCCGGCTGGGAGCGATCCTCGCCACGAGCCCGCGGGGTGATCACGCCGCCATCCTTCACCAGGAAGACGTTGCTCACGCATCCACTGACCAGTTGGTCATCGGCCGTGAACCAGAGCGCTTCGCTGGCACCACGAGCGGCGGCGATCTGGAGCTCGCGGATGCGCGGCCAGTAGGTGAGGGTCTTGTGGCCGGCGAAGAGATCGTGGACGTTGGCGCGGCTCTCGGCGACGCCGATGGTGACGCCCGCGTCGAAGAAGGCGTCGGGATACTTCGTCGGCGGCTGGGCCACGATCAGCACCGTCGGATCCTGTCGGCCGCTGCGCCCGTGGGCCTGCAGCCAGTTGAGGTCGCCGCCGGTCACGGTGAGCCGCACTCGCGCCGACTCCATCCCGTTCCGCTCCAGGACGTGTTCTGCTGCGGCCAGGAGCGCCTCACCGCGCAGCGATTCACTCAGTTGAAGGATCGCCGCCGAATCGATCAACCGCGCCATGTGGGCCACACCGCGGAAGATGCGCCCGTTGCGAGCCAGCATGGTTTCGAAGAGACCGACCGCGTGCTGGAAGCCAGCGTCGAATGCGGAGACTTTGGCGCTGTCGCGCTCGACGAGGGCGCCGTTGAGGAAGACGAGCATGGGGAGGAGGAAGGGGATCAGGAATGAGGAATCAGGAATGAGGGGCTTGGGATCAAGATTGGGATTGGGTGCGGAGGTCGAGGCCGATGATGATCGGGGCGGCGCTGCCGTCGTGATGGATGCGGAGGATCAGCCGAGAGCCGTCGGGAGCGACGAAGACGGCGTGGTGGGTGGCAACGTCGCCGGCGTCGGGGACGTCGCCGCTCGTAAGACTGAATGCAGGTTCGATTCCCGCGGCTTTCGATTGCGCAACAAGGTCCGCGAGGCGCTGCCGGGACATGTCGGAGATCACGGGTTCGGTGGCGCCGATTGCGGCCGTCGAGGGTCGGGGAGGCTGTGCGTCCGCGACGAGCGTGGTGATCAACGCCTGCACCTCCGCCAGCCGGCGTGGCGCGAGCGAACTCTGCCGGGTGACCAGCCCGCCCGCGACCAGAAGGGTCATGACGGGCAGCAGGAGCCGCCGCCACAGACGCGCCGAGCGATCACGTTCGAGTTGAGTGGTCATGGGTGGCGGAGAAGAGGTGCGGCGAGATCAACGCGGAGTGTTCGAGTCAAGGGCGAACGCGATGCGTTCACCGCGCGACCGGACGGCTCGAGACGGTCTCCGGCGACGCCGCGAGGGCGTCGCGGACGGCGGCGCGAGCATTGCGGTCGGCCCCATCGATCTCGGCGAGTGTCCGGACGGGAACGGAGGCGACCGCGGCGAGGGCCTCCTCGACCAGCTCGGCGATCCGACCGAAGCGGATCCGACGATCGAGGAAGGCCTCGACCGCGACTTCGTTCGCCGCGTTGAGGATCGCGCCGCTGGTGCCACCCGCGGCGAGCACTCGACGAGCGAGGGCGATCGATCGGAACTTGCCCTCGTCGACTGCCTCGAAATCGAGTCGCGAGAGCGTCGACCAGTCGAGGCGACGACTGCACCCCGGGACGCGATTGGGATGGGTCATCGCATACTGGATGGGCATCTTCATGTCCGGCGGCGAAAGCTGGGCGATCACCGAGCCGTCCACGAACTCGACGAAGGAGTGCACGATCGACTGGGGATGGATGATCGCATCGATGCGCTCGGCGGGAATCCCGAAGAGCCAGAAGGCCTCGATCATCTCGAGGGCCTTGTTCATCATCGAGGCGCTGTCGATGGTCACTTTCGGACCCATCTTCCAGGTCGGATGGTTGAGGGCCTCTTCGACCGTCGCCTGATTCATCCGCGCCGCATCCCACGTTCGGAAGGGCCCACCCGAGGCGGTGATCACCAGCCGTTCGATCTCCTCGACGCATCGACCGGCCTGGACGCACTGGAAGATGGCGCTGTGCTCGCTGTCGACGGGAAGGAGCCGTACTCCCTTCGCGGCCGCGAGCGGCATCACGATGGCCCCGGCGGCGACCAGCGTCTCCTTGTTGGCAAGGGCGATGTCGCACCCCCGCTCGATTGCCGCAATCGTCGGGCGAAGTCCGGCGACACCGACCATGGCGCCGAGAACGAGGTCGCCCGGCTGGGCGATCGCTTCGATCAGTTCGAGGGCGCTGTCGGGACCGCGGTAGAGCGTGACGCCAGGCGGCGCGGTGCACGTCGTACCCTGCCCGAGGACGCTCGCGAGCGCCACGTGCCGAGCGCCGAGTTCGTCGGCCTGGGCAAACAACTCATCTGCGCGGGTACCCGCCGCGAGGCCGGCGACCTCCCAGTGCTGACCGAGGGCCCGCAGGTGCCGAATCGCTTCGAGCGTGCTGCGCCCGATTGACCCGGTGGCGCCGAGCACGATGATCCGTCGGGCGCTGGAGGCCATTCAGGTGTCCCGCGCCTGGGCGCTGCGGGCCGCCGGAGAGATCTTCCGGCTGCGCCCGAGTCCGTAGAGCGGTCGGATCGCCGGGGCCTTCGGCTCGCTTGCCGCAGGCGCTGCCGGCTTCGGCGAGGCTGCGCCGCCACCCGAGGTGGAGTGCGGCGGTGCTGGCTGATTGGACGAACCGCCTCCACTCTGTGGACGATCGCCGTGACCGGAACGGTCGCCGCTCCGGCCCCGATCCTGGCCCCGATCCTGGCCCAGATCCTGATCATTGCGAGCGCGATTGCCGCCACGGCCATTGCCACGCCCTTCTCCACGTCCTTCCGAGCCACCGCGATCGTCGCGTCGAGTGTCGCGTCGCCCCTCGGGACGACCATCAGGGCGACCATCGGACCGGCGCTCCCCAGCGCGATTGTCACTTGGAGCAGACCGCTGAACGTTGCCAGCGGCGCTCTCGCCCAACTGACCACCGGCCTGACCCCCGGCCTGACCCCCGTTTCCTTGACCCCCGCCGCGCTTGCCGCGCCCGCGTCGACGCCGACGACGGCCGCGCTCTTCTCCACCCGGTCCGCCCGGCCCACCCTGATCGGGACCGCCGCCGGCCTCATCGCCGTCTTCGCCAGACGAGTCCGCCTCGAAACCGCGTGCGCCGTCCACACCGATTGAGACAGGGACACCCGAGTTCGGTGCTGTCAATTGAACGGAGCGACTCATGGTCGCGCCCTCGAGACCGATCGAGACCGGAACTCCGGAGTTGGGAGCTGCCCCCTGCAGGATCTTCTGCGGCTTGCCGGAGAAACCTCGCTTCATCGTGCCGGCGCCGCCTGCACGGCTGGTGACGACCTCCCCGTCCCCGCTCCCCCCGCGCTCCGTACCGAGGCCATCGACCACGGCCGGCGCGTACCAGCCGCGGATCGTTGCGCAGATCTCGGGCGAGATGCTCGAGGAGTGACTCTTGGCTGCAATCGCCTCGGTGGCGCAGCGGGCGAGGAGTTCCTTGCTCGTGACACCCAGTTCCTTGGCGAGTTCGTGGATGCGCCGCGGGCGATCGTCGACGACTGCGGGACTCGCCGCGCCATACGTGTCGTCCGGCGCGCCGTGCTCACGCTGATCGGTTCCGACGCTGGTGCTGATCGGCGTGATCGAACCCGGGGCGAGGCCGAATGGAGCCGTCGGCGCGGGAGCGATCGTTCCTGCAACGACCGCGGCCATGCCGCTCATCAGCACCGCCGGTGCGGGCGGCGACAAATCGCGTCCCCCACCGTCGACCATCCGCTCGCCACCGACCATCTCCGACATCTCGTCGCGTCCGCCTCGACCACCGCGTCCGCGACGACGACGACGTCCACCGCCGCCCTCTTCGCCGGTGGCCGACTGCGCCGCAGGCCGACCTGCCGCGAACCAGACGCGAACCAGAGCCATCAGCTCCGGGTTCATCATCGATTCGCGATTCTCGATGGTGCGATGTCCGTCCCGACGGCAGCGATTGATGATGTCGCCCGCCGTGACTCCGAGGGTCTGCGCGAACTGCCAGACTCGGAGGGGCTTCACCGACGGATCGAGCGGGCCTGGGCCCTCCGCCGCTGGTGTGGTCGACAGGGTGGTCGCGGCCTGCTCGGCAGCGACCTTCTCGGCTGCCGCCTCGGCGACTTCGCGGCGACGGATGACCTCGGCCAGCGAGGGCTCGTCGGCTGCGTGAGGCTCGTCGGAATCGAATCCCCCCGCGAGCAGAATGGCGCTCGCATCGGCTGGACCCGGCTTGCGTCGACGCCGGCGGCGGCGACCGTCACTCGCACCCTCGCTCTCCGAGGGCTCCGCAGCGGCGGGAGCATGCATCACCACAGGCCCGGACTTCGACAGCTCGCTGATCTTCGGAGGAGAGACCGCCGGAAGTCGCTCGACGTCGATGTCGGCGCCGCGGTCGTCGTAGGCATAGAGGTCGATGCGATCGACCGCCAGGGCCTCGCTGATCCGGATCTCGATGCGCTTGCCGCTGCGATCCTCGAGATCGTCGATGACCCGCCGACGGCTCGAGAGCAGCACGCTGGCGACGCGCGGAGCGCAGGCCATCTCGACTCGGACCACGCGGTCGTAATGGAGCAGATACGCGATGCGCCGCAGGGCGTCGCCGGCGACGGCGTCGGGCATCCTCACTTCGCCATGACCGGCGCAGTGCGGGCAGTCGATGTAGTGGGTCTTGCGCAGGCTCGGACGCATCCGCTGGCGAGTCATCTCGAGGATGCCGAACTCGCTGATGGGGGCGATGGTCGTCTTGGCCTTGTCGCGCTTGAGCGCCGACCAGAAGCGATCCTCGACCTCGCGGCGAGCCTTCATCGAGCGCATGTCGATGAGATCGTTGATGATCACGCCACCGAGATCGCGAAGCCGAAGCTGACGGGCGATCTCGTCGACCGCCTCGCAGTTGGTGTTGAAGGCGTTGGTCTCGCTGTCGCGAGCGCTGCGGCTGCGACCGCTGTTCACGTCGATGGCGACGAGAGCTTCGGTCTGGTCGATCACCAGGGCGCCGCCGCTGCGCAGCGGCACGATGCGGGCGTGGGTGAGCTCGATCTGCCGCTCGACGTCGAAGGCGTGGAAGATCGGCACCTGACGGTCGTAGTAGACGACATCCGGCGCCGAGCGCGGGGCCACCACCTCGAGGAAGGTCCTGGCGCGGCGGAACGCCGATTCGCTGTCGACGACGATGGCCCCGATCGAGGCGTCGACGATGTCGCGGATGGTGCGGATCAGGAGATCGCTCTCGGTGTAGAGCTCGCAGGGAGCCCCCACCGACTTCATCCGCTTCTCCATCACGCTCCAGAGGCGGTGGAGGTAGCTGGCGTCGCGCTGCAGTTCCGTCTTGGTGCGATCGAATCCGGCGGTGCGGAGGATGAAGCCGAATCCCTCGGGCAGATCGAGCGAGTCGAGGATCTTCTTCATCGCCCGCCGCTGGTCTTCGTCCTCGACCTTGCGGCTCACGCCGCTCTTGTCCATCCACGGCATCATCACCAGCAGTCGGCCGGGGATGCTCAGATAGCTGGTGAGGGTCGGTCCCTTGGTGCCGATTCCCTGCTTGAGGACCTGCACCAGCACTTCGTCGCCGCGACGCAGGGCCTCCTGCATCATCGGCCGATCGCGCCGCGGGATCTTCTTGCCGACGCGCTCGGTGCGCTCGCCTCCGGGGAAGTACCGCGGATGAAGATCGGAGATGTGGAGGAAGCCCGACTGCTCTTGGCCGAAGTCGACGAAGGCGGCCTGGATCGCGGGCTCGACGTTGGTGACCCGACCCTTGTAGATGTTGCCGACCTGAGTCACGGTCGTCCCGCGCTCGGCGAAGATCGCGTCAAGCCGACCCTTCTGCAGGATCGCGATGCGGCACTCCTCACCGGAGGAGTCGTTGACCACCATGATCGACGAGCGATCGGCCGGAGCCTTGCCGTCGGATTCGACCACGGCGTGTTCGCCGCCGGCTTCGCGCAGCGGACGAGCAGGACGATCGCCGTCGCGACCTCGCTCGCGATCGCGACCCCAGCGCCCACCGCGGGCTCCGTCGCGACCACGTCCTGGGCCGGATCGGGCGGCGCCGGCCGGGGCTTCGCTTCCACTCACCTCGGCGGTGGACTCGGTGCCGTCGGCGTCGCCATCGAGCGACGCCACGCCCTCGCCGTTCTCGTCGTCATGATCAGGGCGATCAGGGCGATCAGGGCGATCAGGTCGATCAGGTCGATCAGGGCCGTCGAGGCGATCGGGGCCAGGCTCGAACTCGTCGCTCGAGGCGCGGACCTCGAGTTCGTCCCCGTCCTCGTCGTCCTCGTCCTCGTCCCCGTCCCCGTCTTCGTCCTCGTCTTCGTCCTCGTCTTCGTCCTCGTCCTCGTCTTCGTCCTCGTCTTCGTCCTCGTCTTCGTCCTCGTCCCCGTCTTCGTCCTCGTCCTCGTCGTCCTCGTCGTCCTGCTCCTCATCCGAAGCATCGCGAGCCCGATCCGCAGCGATCGCTCGAGCGGAATCGAACTCCGACTCGTTGGATTCCGAGAAGAGCGCCGCCCGCACCGGCTCGTCGCCGGCATCGTCGTCCGCTGCGCCGTCGGTGTCCTCGTCGCGCTTGCGCGGCGAATCGTCGGCGTCGGACAGCCTCGACTCGTCGTCACCAGGGTCGCGGGCGTCGACGGCCATGGGCGGCTCGAAGGGTGACTGCTCGTGATCCTCGTCGGGCGAAGGAGGGGGAGCGGAATACTGGTCTTGGTTCGACACGTCTCGTGATCTCCGTGATCCCGTTGGGTCGGGATCAAAAGGGAATCACGGCGATCCACCCCCGCGCGCTCCATCATCAGACTCAGGTACGACACAAGTCATCGAGAGAGCAACTGCCCTGTCTCGATGTTCTTCGAGTCGTACTCGGAACTGGGTTGGATGAATCGCAGACAACGCGGAGTGCTCGCCGTGCGGTCGGAGCAGCGAGTCGCACGCACATCCGCCTGTCGCCTCGCGGCAGAGCCGGTGGGCGATTCGGTCTCGGCTCAGTCCCAGGCCGGCGGAGCCGTCCGAACGTGAGCGGGACCCAGGGCGGCGCGGCGTCGCGCCGATTCCGACCAGTGTTTCCAAGTGTTGCCAGCGGGGCTGGCTGGTTGCCTCACGCATGGAGGTCGACCGCTTGGGGAAAGGAACTGGACCGGGGTTGTGGACCGGGCCCGAGAGTTCAGTCGGCTGACCAGCCGCCCAACGACTCGGGAACGACCTTCCGAACCTCATCGCGCAGGAAGTTGAGTACCTGCCGTTCGGAATCGAACGAGCCGACCTTTCGGGCCAACCGTTCGCACTGTGGGATGTCCACCGACCTGATGACCCGCTTGACGTGGGGAATCTGGGCTGGGACGAGGGAGAGTGTACGAAGTCCCATACCGATGAGCAACATCGTGTAGACCGCCTCACCGGCCATCTCGCCGCAGATGGAGAGGTCGATTTCGGCCCGCCGGGCGGCCCGGATCACGTTCTTCATGAGCTCCAGGACCGCCGGGCTGGCGCCCGTATAAAGGTTTGCGACCCGCTCGTTCCCGCGGTCGACCGCGAGGGTGTACTGAATCAGATCGTTGGTCCCCAGCGAGAAGAACTTGACCTCGCGGGCGAAGACCCGGGCCATCAGGGCGGCGCTGGGCACCTCGATCATCATGCCAATGGGCAGCTTGCGATCGAAGGCGACCCCTTCCTCGTCGAGCTCCTCCATCACGTCGTTGACGATCATGCGGGTCTGCCGCAGCTCGGTCATGGTCGAGATGAGCGGGAACATCACCTTCATCGGTCCCAGGGCCGAGGCTCGCAGGAGCGCCCGAAGCTGGGTCTTGAACATCGGCAGGTTCTGAAGGCAGTAGCGGATCGAACGGCAGCCGAGGAAGGGATTGCGCTCGGGCTCCTCGGCCCGGAGCTGGGTGTACTTGTCGGCCCCGAGATCGAGCGTGCGGATGGTGAGCGGCCGCCCTTCGAGACGACGGATCGTCTCGGCGTAGGCGGCGAAGTGCTCAGCCTCGGTCGGCTCGGTCTCGCTGGCGAGATAGAGGTACTCGGTCCGGTAGAGCCCGACGCCGTCGCCTCCGTTGGCGAGCACGGCATCGATTTCCCGCGGGAACTCGATGTTTCCGAGGAGCTGGATGCGGACGTCGTCACGCGTGACGGAGGGAAGACTCGAGAGCTCCTGGAGGCTCTGGCGGAAGGTGCGGATCCGCTGGGCCTGACGGCCGTATTGCTCGAGCGTCTCGGCGTCGGGCTGCACGATCACCACGCCGGTGTCGCCGTCGACGATGATCTCGTCGCCTTCCTCGGCGACGTGGGTGAGGCGCTGGCAGCCGACCACCGCGGGGATGTCGAGGGCCCGGGCCACGATCGAGGTGTGGCTGGTGCGGCCGCCCGCGTCCATGGCGAAACCGAGGACGCGATGCGGATCGATCGCGGCGCACTGCGAGGGAGTCAGCTCGTGGGCGATCAGGATCACGTCGCGGTCGAGCCGCTGCAGGCGGCTGGCGGTCAGACCCAGCAGCTTGCCGAGGATGCGGCGGTCGAGATCGATGACGTCGTTGGCCTTCTGGCGGAAGACCTCGTTGCCCATCGAGCGGAACTGCGCGGCCATCGCCTTGAAGCGGGCGCTCACCGCGTACTCGGCGATCACATGGTCCTTGCGGATCATCTGGCCGATCGGCTCGAGCACGGCCCGGTCCTTCAGGAGACCGATGTGGAACTCGAAGATCTTGGCCGGCTCTGCGCCAAGCTCCCGGGCGGTGCGGTCGCGGAGCTCCTGAAGGTCGCTCAGACTGTCGGCAATCGCCCGCTCGTAGCGATCGAGCTGCCGCGGCACATCACTTTCGGGCACCGTGCGCAGCGGCACGTGCTCGTCGGCTTCGCCGAGCGTGAACGCCCGGCCGATCACGACGCCGGGGGAAACAGGGATGCCCTTGATGACTTCCACGGTGGAGGGGGGTCCGCGGCGCGACCGCGAGCCGGCGCGCAGGGGCGAAGTATAAAGGAAGCCGCCCACCCTGCCCGGGGAGGACAGGGATGGGCGGATGTTCGGGACCTGGTCTTCCTGCCGCGAGCGCTCGGCGGCCCAAGCGCCGGACTTACTCCTTCTCCTTCACCTCGTACTCGGCGTCGATGACGTCGTCCTTCGAGCCCGCGGGGCCATCGGCTGCGGCGGTCCCGCCGGCGCTTCCACCTGCGCCGGTGGCCTGGGCCGAAGCGGCCTGGTAGACGGCCTTGCCGAGTTCCTCCGCCGCACGGTCGAGGGCGGTCATCGAACGCTCGATGGCTCCCTTGTCCTCGCTCTTGACGGCGGTCTCGAGCGCGGAGATTGCACTCTCCACGCCGCCGCGGGCCTCGGCCGAGATCTTGCCGCCGTGCTCTTCGAGGCTGCGACGGATCGAGTAGATCTGCTGCTCGGACTTGTTGCGCAGATCGATCAGCTCGCGACGAGCCTTGTCGCTGCCGGCGTTCTGCTCGGCCTCGCGCTTCATGCGCTCGATCTCGTCCTTGCTCAGACCGCTCGACCCCTTGATCTCGATCTTCTGGGTCTTGCCGGTGGCCTTGTCGGTGGCGCTGACGTTGAGGATGCCGTTGGCGTCGATTGCGAACTCGACTTCGATCTGCGGCATTCCTCGGGGCGCGGCCGCGACCCCCGAGAGATCGAACCGACCCAGGGTGCGATTGTCGGCGGCGAACTCGCGCTCGCCCTGAAGGGCGTGGATGGTCACCGAGGTCTGATTGTCGGCCGCAGTCGAGAAGATCTCCTTCTTGCTCGTTGGGATCGTGGTGTTGCGCTGGATCAGCGCGGTCATCACGCCGCCGAGCGTCTCGACACCCAGCGAGAGCGGCGTGACATCGAGCAGGAGCACGTCCTTGACGTCGCCCTGGAGGACGCCGCCCTGGATGGCGGCGCCGATGGCCACGACCTCGTCGGGATTGATGCTCCGGTCGAGCTCCAGAGTGTGGAAGATCTGCTTGGCGATCTCCTGCACCTTGGGAATCCGGGTGCTGCCGCCGACCATGACGACTTCGGCGATCTCCTTGGGATCGAGCTTGGCATCCTTCAGGGCCTGCTCGCAGGGACCGCGCAGGCGGGTGAAGAGATCGCTGCAGAGCTGCTCGAACCTGGTGCGGCTGAGGGTCACCTGGAGGTGCTTCGGACCGCTGGCATCGGCGGTGATGAAAGGCAGGTTGACGGTCGTCTCCATCACCGTCGAGAGTTCGCACTTGGCCTTCTCCGCGGCTTCCTTGAGCCGCTGGAGGGCCATCGCGTCGCTGCGGATGTCGATGCCGTTGGTGCGACGGAACTCGTCGGCGATGTGGTCGATCAGCTTGGCGTCGAAGTCGTCGCCGCCGAGATGGCCGTCGCCGTTGGTCGAGAGCACTTCGAAGACGCCGTCACCCAGATCGAGGATGGAGAGGTCGAAGGTGCCGCCGCCGAGATCGAAGACCGCGATCTTCGCGTTCTTCTTCTTCTCGAGGCCGTACGCCAGCGCCGCGGCCGTCGGCTCGTTGATGATCCGCTCGACCTTGAGGCCGGCAATTTCACCAGCGTCCTTGGTGGCCTGGCGCTGGGCGTCGTTGAAGTACGCCGGCACAGTGATGACCGCGCGGTCGACCTTCTCGCCGAGGTAGTCCTCGGCGGTCTTCTTCAGATCCTGGAGGATCATCGCGCTGATCTCGGGCGGGGTGTAGGTGCGGGTCTGGCCGCCGGCCTTGATGTCGACCTTGACCAGTTCCTCCTGCCCCCCGGTGATGGTGTAGGGAACGAGCTTCTCCTCGGACTCCACCTCGCTGTGCCGCCGACCCATGAAGCGCTTGATCGAGAAGATCGTGTTCTTCGGGTTGGTCACCTGCTGGTGCTTGGCGGGCTGACCGACGAGGCGGTCACCCTTGTCGGTGAAACCGACGACCGAGGGGGTGATGCGGCTGCCCGAGGCGTTGATGAGCACCTTGGGCTGGGCACCTTCCATGATGGCGACGACCGAGTTGGTCGTGCCGAGATCGATGCCGATGATCTTGGAGCTGGATGAAGCTGCCATGGAGCGGACTCCTGTGCCTGTCTGGGGGCGGTGTGCGTGACGGGATCCGCAGGGCGGCCCTCCGACTGAGCCCCTCCTCCCCGGACGGGGGAACGAGAGCTGCGCCGAGGAACTCGCCAGCCGAGCGGCCGGGGGGTGATGCGAGGTGAATTGTCGGGAGACGTGCCCGACCTCCTGCTTTGGCAATTTCGGTGCCAAAGCAGGCGGCTCGTCTCGCCCGTTGAGACGGCTCCGGGCCGATTGCAGCCGCGTCGCTCCCGCATCTCGCCCAGCGGTTCCCGAGGCGGCGGACTGCAGGGCCCCGGCACTCAGGCGATCTCCCTACTCCGGCGGTGTGGCCATCGCGTCCCACAGCCTGCCGAATTGGCGGGTGGGTGGGCGCGTCCCCGCGGAGGGGAAGGTTCGAAGTCATCGGACCGTCGCGACCTGCGAGACCAGCGCTGGAGTGCGTCTTCACCCGCCGGTGACGAAGGTCATGGACTCGGTCACAGTCCGGCGGCGACCGACCGGGCCGCGCTGGACCTCGCCCCGAACTGCGGAGCGCACTGCGAGTCGCTGCGTGCACCAGTCGGTGCGTCGAACATCCGACACGCCACCCTGGTGCGCCAATCGAAGCGCTGATCGGCTGGGGCGTCGATCACACTGGGCCGCTCGATCGACTCGAGTCGCTGAGCCTCGTTCTTGGGAAGCGGGGCGGACATCATGGCGTGGGGCTCCTGGGGAACGCGAGGCGCTCGTGCGGGATGGTTCGGGCGATGCCGTGGACAGAGCAATCGCCGCGTCTGAACTCGACGCCTGGCCAGTGTGCCTCGGGCCGCGGGCGATGCGTCCAGGAGGTCCTGAAATTCGTCGCCTCGAAGCAAAGTCGCCTTCCTCGAAGAGACGCGGTGAACCTACCCGCAGTCGCCCCACGCGGCGAGCAGCTCGCCGAGATCGGCGCCATCGACGACACCGTTGCCGTCGAGATCGGCGCTGCCGTCCGCGGTCCCCCACAAAGCGAGCAGCTCGCCGAGATCGGCGCCGTCGACGACTCCGTTGCCATCGAGATCCGCCGGGCACGCGGGGCGCCTGACGGGGACCATCGCGTAGGCCCGCGTCGCTCCGATGAAGAGGCCGGTGCCGACGATCACGCCGTCTTCGCTGATCCCCAAAGCCGACGACGAGGTGTTCATCGAGAGATCCCAGCCGCTGCCGGCAGGAAGGAGCGACTGGAGCGAGTGGGTCACTCCCGTGTCGCCGTCATAGAGGAAGGGAACGGCGAAGGCGCCGCCGGCGGTGCCAACGGCCCACCCCGCGGAGTTCACGCCGCGGGCGGAACCCTGGCTCGTGTTCGGCGGGAGAGGAATCTCGATCATGCCATCGGCATCGGTCCAGATGAACGGCGTCCCTGAACCTTGATTGAGCATCGTCGAGCCGACGACATGCCCGCCGTTGCTGACGTCGAAGGCAATCGCCCCGTTCCGCCCTGGCAAGGCGCCGACGGTGAAGGCGCTGTTGGTTGCGGTGTCGAGCACGTATCCGACGTTCACCGCGGCGTTGTTGGGATCGATTCCGAAGCCGACCACGCGTCCCGAGTCATTGATGCCGAATGCGGTGCGCAGGACGCTCCCATTGGCAGTCGTCTGGGTGATGAACGTCGCCATGGCGCCGGAATAGATCACGCCGGCTTCGAGCGAACCGGCGTTGATCGATCCAACGGCCACACCTGCTGCGTTGACATCGTTGGCGCGACCACTGGTCTGCCCCGCCGGCAACGGAAGCTGTGAGACCACGCCCCCGACCCACCGCAGCGGAAGCGGATTCGATCCGAACAGGGTCGTGCTGCCGGTGCCAACCACCACTCCCGAGTCGTTGACCGCATTCCCAACGCTGAACGGCCGCGGCGGCGAGGCCAGGTTCGGCAGTGCCACCAGTCCGCCGAGTTCGGTCCACGTGAAGGACTGCGTGGGAGTGCCGAAGGATCGTCCAGTCGCGATGCCGTTTCCCGAGACCCGGAATCCCTGCGACGCGGTGTCGCCGGGATTGACGATCCCGATGTTGTGGATCGTGTACTCAGGCGGAACGGCCAGCGCCGCCACCGCCGAGGCCGCGGCGATGAAGCTGGCGGTGACGTTGATTGCAAGAGCCCGCGGCCCACGCGTGGGTGACTCGGGCGATACGAGTGACGTGCGCGACAGGACTGACCCGACCGACGGGGACGACTGAAATCGATTGCGCTTCATGGTTCTCTCCTCGATGGGACTCGGGACATCTCGTCCCTGGTGGACGCCAACCGGACGACTGTCGCGAGCCAGCGAAGAGAGTACGGGGCGCGATGACACCCGCGATCCGGATGCCACCGAGTCTGGATGCCACGGCTGGCGTGCCAGCCGTGCTTTCGTCCCCACGCGCAACCGACGCACAACGTAAGCGTCGAACGCGCGCCGGGGGTCCACTGGAAGTCGTACTAGCCGACACTATCGCTGGGCCTTGGGATCGAACGGGTCGCAAACGATACGTGTCGAGCTAACCCCCATGACGCGAGACGTCTTCCGAGAGCGGCCCCCCTCCTGCTCACGTGACCAGACATGCTGGCGCTGCACGCGCGGCACTTTCATTCGCATCTTCCTCTCGACGAGGTCGACTAAGGGCGCGGCGTCGGCCTTCACGGTTTGCCTCCCTTCCGAGGGTCCCGCGCCGGTGTTGGCACCTCGTCGACTCCGAGCACCTCGACGAGCTCGGCAATCACCGTCAGTTGGCCCGCGTGCGCGTCCGTCAGCACAATCGGCTCAAAGTCGTGGTTGATTGGATGCAGCGTGATCCGCTCGTGCCGCCAGGAGTCGTCCTTCGCCGCTTTCTCGCTCTCGTAGCGCTTGACGGTGTATCGCTCGCCGGTCTCGGGGTCGGTGGCGTCGCGGAGCCGCACGAGGACGATCTTGCCTTGGCAAACCGGGACAGCCACTTATTATGGCCCGCCCTGTGTACGCTCGCGTCACTATGCCGCGGGCGTGGAGCGCAATCCCGGCCGCGCGCGGATCGTCCGACTGGCGGAGCGATACCCATGGTCGAGTGCGGAGGCCCAGTGTGTATGTGAGGGGGGAGGGGGCAGCGCCGAGCGCCGGTTGCCGATCAACGCGGCGAAGTGGGCGGAGCGATATCCGCCGAAGGCGTGGCAGGCGCTGCTGCGGCAGGCGGACGACGAGACCATCGTCGAGCGCCTGCGTGGAGCCACGAGAACAGGACGGGAGCGGAGCATCTCGTCGAAGTCCCGCGAGAACTTCCGATCGTTGTCGCGCAGCAGGCGCAGCGGTGGTGGCTTTGCCTTCGTCTCGGACTGGACGGTCACGCGAGAGTGCGGCGTCGCCCCCCCCGCGGCGTTCGCATGTGGCAGACCTTCCGCCGCGGAGTCGGAACCGGTCTCGGATCGCACACTCTCGGCAACGACCACCGCGGCGAACGCCCGGGCCTGCTCGGCCATCCACGCGGTGTCGGGCCGCGGTGTCGCAGGCGAGACGACCACCCGCCGGGACGCGACATGAATGAAGAAGAGGACGAAATGCTCAACCAGGTCGCGCGGCGTGAGGACCTTGCGACTGATGAAGTCGCAGGCCCAGAGCGACTCGGCATGCGAGCGGATGAACAGATCCCATGAGCCGCCGCTGTCGGGGGAACCGCCGGGTCCGCGCTCGGCGCGGACGATGTTTGCGACGGTGGAGCGCGAGACTTCGCCGCAGCCGAGACGGCGAAGCTCGTGGTGGATGCGGGTGTACCCCCAGTCGGTCTCTCGCGCCATCCGTCGAATGAGTTCGGAGAGCGCCTTTCCAATGGGCGGGCGCCCGGGCTGCCGCCGCGAGATCGCGGAGGGGCGTGTGGCTTGAGCGGAGGCGCCGAGCCATCGCGAAAAGGTCCGCGGCGAGACGATCGACACCAGCCCCTCGACGGCCCTCCCGAGTGGGCGGCCGAGTCGCACCAGCCGAGCGCGCTCGGCGGGGGTCACGACCACA
>Ga0163146_10001814_pt1 | contig 29993 bp, 23 predicted proteins | sample OliLakLV19MP7G1_FD_148648 | JGI IMG/M metagenome (GOLD analysis project Ga0163146, IMG submission 148648) | Freshwater microbial mat bacterial communities from Lake Vanda, McMurdo Dry Valleys, Antarctica - Oligotrophic Lake LV.19.MP7.G1 | ecosystem: Environmental > Aquatic > Freshwater > Lake >...
ACGAGACCGGCACGGAATCCTCTGCTGGCTGGTCGCGGCGAATTCGCCGCGACGGGCCGCGACGGGCCGCGACGACCCTCAACTAATACGACTGCTTGATGACCAACGCCGCCAGCGTGCCGAGCACGGCGATCGCGACCATCACACGCCACTTCAAATCGCTTTTTTCCGTCATGTCGTCACCTCGAATCGCCTGTTCCATCCGCGCAACGCGAAGAGTGTGAGCATGAGAGCGATCGCGAGCAAGACTCCGATCTCGACGACGATGCCGTCGAGGCCTTTGCCGTACCACAGGATCGCGTGATAACCGTCCATCGCCCACGCATTCAGCGTGAAATGGCCGAGTTTCTGGTACCAGGCGGGCGTGATCATGAGCGGAAACCAACTGCCGCCGAGCGCGCTCATCGCGAGGATGATGAGCGTCGACAGACCCTCGAGTTGCTTGCGCGATCGGCACGTCACGGCGAGCCACAGTCCGAGTCCGGTCGCGGCCGAAGCGACGGCGAACGACAGCACGAGCAGCGCGAGCAGCGTCTTGTGCACGGGCAATCCGAACACGATCGCGCCGAATGCGAACAGCACGACCAGCTGCAACAGTCCGACGCAGATCGTGAAGATGGCCTTGCCGAGCAACAGCGCTCGACTCGCAGTCGGCGTCAGCCGCAACCGCTGCAACGTCCCCTGCTGCTCTTCGTCGAGGATCGTGCTGCCTGCTGCCGTCAAGCTGAACAGCAGCATCATCACGGCAATGCCCGCGACTGCATGCGCTTTGCCTGCGTTCTTCTGCGCGGGGTCGTCCGTGCCGGTCACGTCCTCGATCTCGAGGCCCAGCGCTTTCGGCATGGAGCTCATGAGATCGCCGCCGTCGGCGAACGAATCCCCCATCGTCTTCTCGAGCTCGACACCGACCTTCTCGTCCATCCCGAACGCGGCGAGGCTCTTCCGCATCATCGAGCGCCCGATCTGCTTGCCGGCGAGCTTCATCAAGATCGGCGCCAGACTTCCGGCGACGACTTGTTGTTCGACTGTGCGCGCAGCGTCGCGGTACAGGACCAGTCGCGCTTCTCTGCCCGAATTCAAGTCGGTCTCGTAGCCATTCGGAATCAACAGAGCCGCGACCGCCTTGCCGTCGGCGACGCGGGCGCGCGCTCCCGTCGTCGCCTTCACTTCGATGCCGGAGGACTTTGCGATCTCGGCGACGAGCGCTCGCGATTGCGTGCTTCCGTCGAGGTCTTCGACGAGCACGACGACGCGGCCCATGCCCTCGGCGCCCCCCATCGAACCCAGCGCCGCGCCGAAGATCATCGCCAACACGACCGGCAGCGCGAACGTCAAGAGCAACGCCGTGCGATCCCGCAGAAACAGCGCCAAGTCCTTGCGGGCCACCGTGAATGCCGCGCGAATCAAATTTCACCGTCCCGCAGTGCGCGCCCCGTGAGCGTCAAAAACACGGCTTCCAGGTCCGGCAATTCCTCCTCGATTTCGGCCTCGATACCCGCTTTCGTGAGCGCCTCGCGCGCCTCGACGAAGCGTTCGTCGGCGATGACTCGCAACTTGCGGCGACCCGTCGCAGGCACGCGACGCTGCAACTCCGAGAGCGTCCCACCGGCGACCGCGCGGCCTCTGTCGAGGATCACGATGCGATCGCACAGACGCTCGACCTCGCCGAGTTGATGCGTCGTGTACACGATCGCGACGCCGCTCGCGTGCAAACGCTCGACCATCTCGTAGACGTGGTTGCGCGAGTGCGGATCGATTCCGACAGTGGGTTCGTCGAGGAACACGAGCTCGGGTTCGTGCAACAGTGAAGCGACGACGTTCAAGCGTCGTTGCATGCCTCCCGAGTACGTGACGACGCGGTCGTTCGCACGCTCGGTGAGTCCGGCGGAAGCCAACGCCCAATCCACTCGCTCCGACACTGCACTCTCGCCGACGCCGTGCATGCGCGCGAAGAAGTTCAAGTTCTCGCGCGCTGTCAATCCGTCGTAGAGCGCGAGCTCCTGCGGAACGACACCGATTCTCGATCGAATCGCGACGGCCCCCACGGCTGGATCCAGACCCAGAACGCGCACGCTGCCGCTGTCTTGCCGCGCGATCGTGGACAGGATGCGGATCAACGTCGTCTTGCCGGCTCCATTCGGACCGAGCAGTCCGAGCGCCTCACCGCGCTTCAACGTGAGATCGACGCCCGCGAGCGCGACCTGTGACCCGTAGCGCTTTTCGACGCTGCGTGCTTCGACTGCGAGTTGGGAATCGATCGTCACGGCTTCTCGTTTCAGGTCGGGAGGACTTGTCGCTCGACTGCCTATACTGTGCCGCCGCAGCGCGCGATCCTTCGCGAAAACTGTAGAGATCGATGCCGAACATCCCCCACTCGTTCCGCGACCAGAGCTTGCTCGACCTCGCGCTCACGCACAGCTCGATGCACGCGAATCGCGACAACGAACGGCTCGAATTCCTCGGCGATGCGGCGCTCGATCTGGTCGTGGCCGAGGAACTGTTCAAACACCACAGTGATCTGCCCGAAGGCGATCTGACCGAACTCAAGGCCTGGGTCGTGTCGCGTAAGACGCTCGCGGAGGCAGCGAGCGAGATGGATTTGGGCGCCGTTTTGCGTCTCGGCGCGGGATTGAAGGAGCGCGCGTTGCCGCGTTCCGTTCTCGCGAATGTGTACGAAGCCGTGCTCGGCGCCGTCTATCTCGACGCCGGCCTCGAAGCAGCGCGTGACTACGTGATGGCTACGCTCGCGAAGCCGCTCGAGCAAGTGCGCACGCGTTCGCAAGGCCAGAATCCGAAGCAGCGTTTCCAGCAAGTGTGTCAGCGCGAACACGCGTCTCTGCCTGTCTACGTCGTCGTCGACGATCGCGGCGAAGCGCACGCTCGCGCCTTCCTCGTCGCAGCCGAAGCCGGCCACGTGCGCTACCCGAGCGCTTGGGGGCGCACGCGCAAGGAAGCCGAAATGTGGGCCGCCTACGAAGCGCTCCTCGTGATCGAAGGCGATGTGGCCGAGCCTTCGATGGAGAACGGCGAGTGACGGAGCGGCTCGGGACCGAACACGGCGCCGTCGTCGATGTCGCGGGATTCGCCGCGGCGCCGGAGCTGACGCGCATCGTCGACGCGCTCGACAAGAAGCGCTTCGCTTCCGTCGGCAATCTGTGGGGCGCGTCGCAGGCACTCGTGCTCGCCGCGTTGACGACACGCGCACAGGGTCCGTGGGTCGCGATCACGTCGAGTGAGGCCGAATCGCAAGGATTTGTCGAGGATTTAGCTGCTTTTGGCGTGGAGGCGCTGTGTCTGCCGGCGCGCGAGAGTTTCACCGGCGGACGTGCCAGCACGGACGTCGACGCCATTCGACGAAGACTGCAGGTCGTTCAACGCATTGCCGGCCCACCCAACAAGCGACCTCGTTTGATCGTCGCGTCGTTGCTGTCGCTCTTGCAGCCGATGTCGTCTCCGCACGAGTTGGAGAAGAATTGGTTCACGCTGCAGACGGGACAGACGCTCGACACCGAAGCTTTGCTCGAGCGCTTGGTGACGGCCGGCTACACGCGCTTGCCGCTCGCGGAAAAGCCGGGCGAGGTTTCGTTGCGCGGCGAGATCCTCGACATCTATCCGCTGGCCGCCGAGTTGCCGCTGCGTGTCGAACTGTTCGGCGACGAGATCGAATCACTGCGCACGTTCGATCCGGTCGACCAGCGCAGCGTCGAATCGATGAAAGAAGTCCAGCTCTCGCTCGCGGTGGACGCGGGCGGAGTCGAGGACGGCGACGGCGTGCTGCCGACGTCGGTGTTGGCGTCGACGACGGTGTACGTACGCATCGAGCCGATGCGCATCGACGATCGCGCCGAAGGCTTGCGTATCCAATCGCCATCGCACGCTCGAGCTCTGCTGCAACTCGCGGGCACGATGGACGATCATCGGCGCATCGAATTGATGTCGTTGCCAGGCGCGACACTGAATTTCGACACGAGGTCGGTGCAATCGCTCGGCGTCGGAGTGCGAGAATCGGCGCGAATTCTGCGTGAAACGACTGCGGACGGCACACGAGTCGTCGTGCTCTGCCAGAACGAGGCCGAGGAGCATCGCTTCAAGACCGTGCTCACCGAGGCTGGCGGCGTCGAGGGCGTCGATATCCAAGTCGGGTCCGTGTCGAAAGGTTTCCGACTGCCTGCGCGCCAACTCGCGATCGTCAATCACCGCGAGATCGTCGGCATCCTCGGCAAGCGTGCGGTCGCGAAAATCCAATCGCCGCACCGCGTTCGCGCGCTGCAGTCGTTCTTCGAGCTGAAAGTCGGCGACATCGTCGTGCACTCGGTGCACGGAGTCGCGCGCTTCGCCGGATTGAAACGCATGGCGCGCGGCGGCGGCGAGGAAGAGCACTTGCACCTGCTCTTCGCCGAAGAAGTCTCGCTCTTCGTGCCGGCCGCGCGCATCGATCTCGTCCAGCGCTACATCGGCACGGGATCGGCGCAGCCACCGCTCGACAAGATCGGCTCGACGTCGTTTCGTCGCCGCAAGGAAAAGGTCGAGCGGGCGCTCTTCGATCTCGCGACGGAATTGCTCGAGGTTCAAGCGCGACGATCGCTCAAGAAGCGTGCAGCCTGGGCGACCGATCCGGCGTTGATGAAGGACATGATCGGCGCTTTCCCGTGGACCGAAACCGCCGACCAACTGGAGGTCGATCGCGAGATCGACGCGGACCTCGCGAGCGAGCGCCCGATGGATCGCCTGCTGTGCGGCGACGTTGGCTTCGGCAAGACCGAATTGGCGATTCGAGCGGCATTTCGTGTGGTTTCCGGCGGTGGGCAGGTGGCCGTGCTCGTGCCGACGACCGTGTTGGCGCAGCAACACCACGACGTTTTCCGCGAGCGCCTGGCCGACTTTCCCGTGAACGTCGTCGCGCTCTCGCGCTACGTGAACGGCAAGCTCGAGCGCGACGCCGTCGCCGGCATCGAGAGGGGCGACGTCGACATCGTGATCGGCACGCACCGCATCCTCTCGTCGGACTTGAAGTTCAAGAACCTCGGACTCGTGATCGTCGACGAGGAGCAACGCTTCGGCGTCACGCACAAAGAGCACTTCAAGAAGCTGCGCGCGAACATCGACCTGCTCACTCTGTCCGCGACGCCGATTCCGCGCACGTTGCACATGTCGATCTCGGGACTGCGCGACATCTCGGCGCTGACGATCCCGCCGCCCGGGCGACAAGAGATCGAGACGACGCTCGGATACATCGAGGACGAAGCTTTGCTGCGCGAAGCGCTCTTGCGCGAGAAAAACCGCGGCGGACAAGTGTTCTTCCTGCACAACCGCGTGCACTCGATTCGGCAGACCGCGCTGAAGTTGCAGCAACTCGTGCCGGAGTGTTCGTACGCGATCGGCCACGGACAGATGACGTCCACCGAGCTCAAGGGAGTGATGACGTCCTTCACGCACGGTGAAGTCGACGTGCTCGTCGCCACGACGATCATCGAGAGCGGACTCGACATCCCCGCAGCCGGAACGATCGTGATCGACAACGCGGACGAGTTCGGCCTGTCGGAACTGCACCAATTGCGCGGTCGCGTCGGTCGCGGGCAGAACAAGGCGTGGTGTTACTTGCTCGTCGAGAAACACAAACCGTTGCGCGAGGTCGCGCGCGAACGCTTGAAGGCGCTCGAAGAGATGAACCACCTCGGCGCCGGTTTCGCGATCAGCATGAAAGACCTGGAAATCCGCGGCGCCGGCAACATTTTGGGCCCGCAACAATCGGGTCACATCGCCGCGATCGGATACGACATGTACTGTCGCTTGCTGAAGCAGACCGTCGAGCGACTCGAAGCCGGCGGCGAGATCGAAGTCGAGGAGCTCGTCGCCGAACAAGAGGCGTCGGGCGTCGAGCTCGAACTCGGATTGCGCGCGTTCTTGCCCGACACGTGGATCGCCGAGCCCAAGGTGCGGCTAGAGATCCTGCGGCAATTGTCTGCGATCCGCGACGATGCCGACGCCGATGCGGCGGAACTCATGCTCAAAGATCGATTCGGCCGCATTCCTCCCGAGGCCGAGGCTTTGCTGCGCACGTTCCGCTTGAAGGCACGACTCGACGGTCTCGGCGTGCGGCGACTTTCACATCGCGGCGACACGTACGTTCTCGAATACCGCGATCGTGTCGCGCTCGAGCGTGGGCTCGAACTCTCGACCGTCGACTTCCGACCTTTGCGCACCGGCGTCGCCCATTTGCCGATCCCCGCGAAGCACAAGTCGCCGGAACTTGCGCTCGCGTGGTTCGAGTCGCTGTTGCGCGGCGCTCGTGCACAGACGAAGATCCTGCGCACGAGCGGAACACGATGACGAGCCTGACCATGATCCTCTTCGCCTGCGCGGCGCTGCAACCCCCCTCCAATCCTCCCGATGCGAAGGCCGTGCAGGACTGGAGCCCACTCGATCAAGTCGTCGCGATCGTGAACCAGGACATCATCACGTACCGCAAGTTGGCGCGCGATCTCGTTCGTGAAAAAGAGCAGTTTCAGCTCAACAACCCGAGCGAGATGCAAACCGCCCAGTCGCGCATCCTGACGCGTCGTGTCAAAGCACTGCTGGCGAAACAGGCCGGCCAAGACATGGGCGCCGACGAAAAGCTCGTCGAGCGCAACGTCCAAGACAGCTTCGAGCGCATCGTCGCGAACAAGAACGGCGTCGTGGGGATGGCGAAGGTCATGCAAGCTCAAGACGTGAGTACGCAGGACGTGAAGGACGAGTTGCGCGAAGAGTTGTACTCGCGCGTGTGGAAGGACTCGATCACCGGCGAAGGCGTGGGTTTGGCCGCGCGTTCGAATCGCGATCGCTACGTGCGCCCGGGCGAGATCAAGTTTCGCTATGAACGCGCGCTGCGTGATCCCCAAGCTCTGCGGCAGATGGGCGGCACCACCGAGACTGTCACGCTGCAAACGTTGACGCTCGACTCCGACAAGAACGGCGGGCGCGATGCGACGGTGGCTTTGGCCGTCGAGATCCAGAAATCGCTCGCGACCGATGCCGACATGAACGAGTTGGTGCGTCGGTACAGCGTCGTGAAAGAAAACGACGGCATCGCCGAACCAGCAGAAATCGCCCGTTTACGGCCGCTTTCGGCGTCGTTGGCGAAGTTCATCGACGGGCGACCGGCTGATCCGAAGCTGTGGCCGCGCTACATCTCCGAGCCGATCGTCATCCAGGACACTGGTGCGCGCCTCATCATTCGAATCGCGCGCATCCGCGAGATGGCGGCAGGCTCGACGCCGTCGATTGCGACGAGTGCCGTGCAAGAATTCATCACGACGCAGGCGCAGGACAGCCTCGACAACTACCGTCTCGAGAGCGCTTACTCGAATTTGTATCGCGCGGCCTACGTCTGGCCGCCCGAACAGTCGGCGCAACCGAAGCGCTGATTTTCGAACGGCGCCTTGTACGATCCCGTCGTGGACCGCATCTCGTTCGACGACGGATTGCCCAGCACGCTCGCTCATCTGCGCGCGGCGGCCGAGCGCATCGCGCCCTTCATTCGTCGTACGCCGACGATCTACTCGCAGACGTTCAGTGAATCGTCGGGCCTCGAAGTGTTCCTGAAGCTCGAGAACTTGCAGCGCACGGGCTCGTTCAAGGCACGCGGCGCGTTGAACAAAGTGCTGTCTTTGCCCAAGGAAATGCTGACGCGCGGTTTGGTGGCGGCATCTGCTGGCAATCATGCTCAAGGCGTCGCGCTCGCTGCGAAAATCGCCGGAGCTCACGCCGTCATCGTGATGCCGCGTTCGACGCCGATCATCAAGGTGCAGCGCACCGAGAGTTACGGCGCGGAAGTTGTTCTGCACGGCGACAACTACGACGCGTCACAAGCGCACGCAGTCGGCATCGCCAAAGAGAGCGGAGCGACGCTCGTCCATCCTTTCGACGATCCGTGGATCGTGTGCGGACAGGGCACATGCGGCCTCGAGATCGTCGACGAACTCGAAGACATCGACGCCGTCGTCGTGCCGATCGGCGGCGGCGGACTGATTTCCGGCGTCGCGCTCGCGATCAAAGCGTTGTCGCCGAGGACGCGTGTCATCGGAGTCCAGGCCGTCGGCGCGGCGCCGATGGTGCATTCGTTCCTTGCCGGAAAGCGTCAACACGTCGACTCACCGATGACGATCGCCGACGGCATCCGCGTCGGCGTCGTCGGCGACATCACGTTCGAAGTGGTGCGTCGCTACGTCGACGAATGCGTCACGGTCGAAGAGGACGAAATCGTCGACGCCGTGTTGCAGGCGATGGAAAAGAGCAAAATCGTCGCGGAAACAGGGGGTGTTCCCGGCATCGCGGCGATCCTGGCCGGCAAGGTGAAGAACGCGAAGCGCGTACTCACGATCGTGTCCGGCGGCAACATCGACCTCAACTTGATCGCGCGCATCGTCGAGAACGGACTCGAACGCGCCGGTCGCACACACAACGTCCGCCTGCGCACGACGGATACGCCAGGACAGCTCGTCGACATCCTCGGCGTGATCGCGGCGAACCAGTGCAACGTGCTCGACATCCAACATTACCGCGCCGGTTTCAAAGTGCCGCTGGGAATGGTCGACATCGACATCCTCCTCGAAACGCGCAAGGCCGGAGCGGGTTTGCTCGTCGACGAAGCGTTGCGTGCGCGCGGCTACGACTTGCGGAGTTCGTGATGCGCCCGTGGATTCGCATCGTTCCGATCGAAGAAGCCACCGGACTCGTGAAGAAGCTCTTCGACGAAGCTCTCGCTCGTGCAGGGCGTGTGTGGAATATCGTGCACGTGATGAGCCCGAATCCGCCTGTGATGGAAGCGAGCATGGCGTTCTACCGAGCTCTGATGATCGGCCCCTCGCCGCTCAGCCGAGCGCAACGCGAAATGCTCGCGACCGTCACGTCGCGCGAGATTCGCTGTGTGTATTGAACGCAAGCTCACGCGCACGATCTCCGTGTCGAGGTCGTCCCCACGCTTGCGACAGTCGAAACAGCCGACGCGTTGGTGCACGCGCTCGCGAGTGATTGGCGCTCGGCGAACCTGTCGGAAGCGAATCGCGTGTTGTGTGCCTTCGCAACGAAACTCACGCGCGAGCCCGATTCGATGCGCGCTGCAGACCTCGACGATTTGCGCCGTGTCGGCTTCGAAGATCGCGCCATCCACGACGCGACGCAGATCGTCGGCTACTTCAATTACGTGACCCGTGTCGCCGACGCGCTGGGAATCGAGCCCGAAACCTTCATTCCACCCTGGGGCGGTGATGCCCACCTTCACGGTCGGTGACCAGGAACGTGGCGGGCTAGGCTGCGGATCATCAGGATCGGCCGGAACACTTTTCCGAGCGGCTCGGATTGGACCGAGGCGCGCTTTCGTTCATCGCATCCGCCTGTCGAAACGGGATCGACTCCGTGTTCGCTAGGATTCGGCGGAGACAAGCACGAGGAACGATGACGACACGCGTGATGAAGTTCGGCGGTACGTCCGTGGGCGATGCTCATCGGATGAAGCGCGTGATCGATTTGGTCGCCGATGCAGCGCGAACCGAACGAGTGTGCCTCGTCGCCTCGGCCGTGACCGGCGTGACGAACTTGCTGGTGGACGCCGCCAAGCGCGTTCAGGAAGGCGATGACCCCGCGCCGTTCGTCGACAAATTCCGCGCGCTCCACGACCAGATCACGCGTGAGCTCGAGGACGACATCGGCGGCGATGCGCTCATGCAATTGCGCGGCGTCGTCGACGAACTGGCTCGCGAGTTCGAGCGCTTGCTGCAAGGCGTTTCGCTGCTGCGCGAAGCTTCTCCGCTCGTCACCGCGCGCGTTTCGAGCTTGGGTGAGCGCGTTTCGTGCGCGATCCTCGCCGAGGTCGCGCGCGCGCGCGGCCTTCAACCGCGGCTGCTCGATGCTCGCGAGTTCGTGATCGCATCTGGTGACGCGCTCGAAGCCACGCCCGACCTGGAGAAGATCCGCGAGCGCTGGGCAGAATTGCGCAACGGTCGCGAGCGCGTGCTCATCTTGCCGGGATTCTTCGCAGGCGATGGTTCGGGTCGCACCGTCTTGCTCGGTCGCGGCGGTTCGGATTGGTCCGCGGCGATCGCTGCGGCCGCGATCGATGCGCGGCTGTGCGAGATCTGGACCGACGTCGACGGCATCTACAGCGCGGATCCACGACTCGTGCCCGATGCGTTTTCCGTGCCTGAGACGAGTTTCGAAGAGGCGATGGAGCTCAGTTATTTCGGCGCGAAAGTACTGCACCCGAAGACGATCCAGCCTGCGCGCGAACGCGGCATCCCCGTCGCAGTGCGCAACAGTTTCGCGCCTGAAAAACCGGGCACGCTGGTCAAACTCGATGCTGCGCCTTCACCGCACGGCGTGCGCGGACTCACGCTGTTGCGCGACGTCACGCTCCTGAACCTCACCGGTTCGGGCATGGCCGGTCTGCCCGGCGTCGCATCGCGCGCATTCGGTTCACTCGGCGAAGCGAACATCTCGGCAATCTTGATCAGCCAAGCGTCCAGCGAGTGCGCGATCTCGATCTGCGTCGCCCGCAAGGACGGCTTGCGGGCCGTCGCTGCGCTGGAGAAAGCGTTCGAAGCAGAGCGTCGACTCGGACGCGTCGACGCGATCGAGAACCGCGACCGCCTCGCGATCTTGTCGGTCGTCGGTGACGGCATGCGCACGCGCGTCGGCGCAGCCGGCACGTTCTTCGATTCGCTCGCGGAGATCGCCGTGAACGTGGTCGCGATCGCGCAAGGCGCGAACGAACGCAGCATTTCCGCAGTGATCCAAGAGGGCGACGGTGAGCGAGCGCTGCGTCACGCGCATCATCGATTCTTCGGCACACCCGAAGCTCTCGACTTGTTCGTGTTCGGAGTCGGCGGTGTCGGCACGAAGTTGCTCGCGCAAGTCGCGACTCAACGTGAGCGCTTGAAGAAGCGCGGCGTCGACCTGCGCATCACGGGCATCGCCAACAGCAAGGCGATGGTTCTCGACGAGAAGGGGCTGGATCCGACTCGCGCGCGCGAAGCCCTGATGGGCACGAGTGCGACCCCGGTCGACATGCAGCGCATCGCCGATTTCGTCGCGAAGAAGAAGCTGGTCAATCCGGTCTTCGTCGACTGCACGGCGAACGCGGACGTCTCGCGCCGCTACGGTCCGATGATGGAAGCCGGCTTGCACGTCGTCACGGCGAACAAGATCGCGAACTCCAGCGCGCTCTCGACGTACCGCGACCTGAGGACGATCGCGCGCAAGAAACAGCGGCGTTTCCTGTACGAAACCAACGTCGGCGCTGGTCTTCCGATCATCGGAACGCTGCAGACGTTGATGAAGAGCGGCGACCGCGTCGTGCGCATCGAAGGCGTACTCTCCGGCTCGATGTCGTACCTGATGGGCCGACTCGACGAAGGCGCGTCGCTGTCACATGCAGTGCGCGAGGCGAAAGAGAAGGGCTTCACCGAGCCCGATCCGCGCGACGATCTGTCGGGCCGTGACGTTGCTCGCAAGGTGCTTATCCTCGCGCGTGAGATCGGCCTCGAACTCGAGCCCGAGGACGTCGTCGTCGAAGGCGTGTTGCCCCGCGAATTCATGGAGAAGGGCGACGTCGAGGAGTTCTTCGAGTCGTTGCCGAGCCTCGACGCGTCGTTCGCGGCGCGCATGAACGAGCTCAGAGCCAAGGGACAAACGCTGCGCTTCGTCGGAACCATCGAAAACGGTCGGGCGACGGTCGGATTGCGCGTCGTCGACGCCGAACATCCGTTTCGCGTCATCAAGGGCGGCGAGAACGCGCTCGCGTTCTTCACCGAGCACTACCATCCGAAACCGATGGTGATCCGCGGCTACGGTGCGGGCGCTGAGGTGACGGCGGCCGGTGTGTTGGCAGACATCTTGTCGCTGGCGAATTGGAGCGGGGCGTGAGACTGATCGGCACGCGCGACGTACACGACGTCGCGACGTTCAGCGCGGCGACTTCCGGTGGCGTTCCAGAGCACGGCGGATTGTTCACGCTCGCCGATTGGCCGCGCTGGAACGACGTCGATCAGCTGCTCGCGATGAGTTGGCGATCGCGTTGCACCGAAATTCTGCACCGACTGATCGGCGACGAGTTCGATCGGACGATCATCGCCGACATCGTGCATGACGCGCTCGACTTCGAGGCGCCTGTCGTTCGCCTCGCCGATGGAACGCTCGCAGTCGAGCTCTTCCACGGGCCGACGCTGGCGTTCAAGGATTTCGGTGCGCGTCTTCTAGCGGCACTTCTCGCTCGCATTCCGACCACGACTTCTCGAACGATTTTGACGGCCACGTCGGGCGACACCGGGGCGGCTGTGGCTCACGCATTCTGGTGCCGCACCGGCGTGCGAGTCGTCGTGCTCTATCCGAAGGGCCGTGTCTCGCCGCTGCAGGAGCGCCAGATCGCGTCGCTCGGCGAGAACGTCTCGGCGTTCGCGGTCGAAGGCTCGTTCGACGATTGCCAAGCGCTCGTCAAGTCGTGCTTTGCCGATCGCGCCCTGTCGCGCGAGCTGGGATTGACGTCGGCGAATTCGATCAACATCGCGCGACTCGTCGCCCAAGTTCTGTACTACTTCGAAGCCGTCGCCGGCGCGCGCGGCTTGGGTGCGAACGGTCCGCTCGTCGTGTCGATTCCGAGCGGCAATTTCGGCAACGTTTGCGCGGCACTGATGGCCTGGAAGTTCGGCCTGCCGGTGAAGACGTTCATCGCTGCGACGAACTCCAACGACACCGTGCCGCGCTATCTCGCGAGCAGTGTCTACGAGCCGCGCGCGACGATCCCGACGATGTCGAACGCGATGGACGTCTCAGCACCGAGCAATTGGGAGCGCATCGAATCCCTGTTCAGCCACGACATGTCCGCCGTGAAGTCCGTGCTTCGAGCAGAGCGCGTCGACGAGGCCTCGACCACACTCGAAATCGAACGTCTCGCTGCGCTTGGTTATGTCGCCTGTCCGCACTCGGCTGTCGCCAGCTCGGCGTTGCGAAAACACGTTCGGAGCAGTGAAACAGGCCTTTTCGTGGCCACTGCGCACCCCGCGAAGTTCGGTGAAGTACTCGAACCGATCTTGAAGCGACGGGTCGACGTACCCGAGCGCTTGGCCAAGCTCGCGAATCGTCCCGTCCTCTCGCGCACGATCGACACGGATGCGGGCTCATTCGTGAATTCGTTGCGAGCAGCGCTAGCGTGATCGAATGAGCGCGACACGCCCGCCGATCGCAGACCGCATCCGCGGACAGTTCGCGCTCGACGCCGTCATCGGTGCGATCGGATGGATCGTCATCGTCCTCATGCAGCTGGGCGTTTCGGTGTCAGGGCATCTCCTGATCGAGCACTTGCTCTTGTTCGCACCGCTCGTGATCGTGCCGCTCGGACTGCGACTCACCGCGCGGACGCTGGCCAACGGCAAGTACCCGTTCCTGTACGTGTGGCTCGCTTACTTGCACCCGATCACGACGTTCGCAGCGGTTCAAGCGGTTCTGGTCGAGCCCGGTCTGCCGTCCGGATTCGCAGCTGGAATCTGGTGCGCGTACTGCTGGGCTGTCGCGTTTTGGGGCCTGATTCGATTGTGGAAGTCGCGCACGAAGTCACTCGACGAAGTCGCGGTCGACGTCGGGCTCGCGTACATCGCGATCGGAGGCGTGTGGTTCGTGCTGTCACGACTCGGCGAGCGACCGATGGGCTTCGGCCACGAGATCGTCGCGCTCACGGCCGTGCATTTTCACTACGCCGGATTCGCGGCGCCGATCGTCGTCGGGCTCGCCGGACGCGCGTTGCGTGCGAATGGTCGCGACCACGTGCTCTGGCGCATCGGAGCGCGGGCCGTGATCGTCTGCCCGATCGTGATCGCGATCGGGATCACGACGTCGCCGATCGTCGAAGTGATCGCCGCGTTCGGTCTGGCCATCGCGCTCACGATGTGCATGTTGATCGTCGCTCTGCGCGCGACTGTCCAACTTTCGAGCTTGCCCGCAATCTTGTTGTGGACCTGCGCTGCTTCACTGTCGATGACGATGGTGTTGGCGTGCGCATACGCACTCGGCGAATTCACGGGGATGAAGTGGTTGTCGATCTCGCAGATGGCGTGGATCCACGGACTCGTGAACGTGTTCGGCTTCGCGTTGCCGGGCATGTTGGCCTGGACGCTCGCCGAGAAGCGCTGAAACTGTCCGTCTCAGCGCTTCAACACTTCGGTCAACTTCGGCGCGACGTTCTCGGCCAACAACTCGTGCCCACGCGCTGTCGGATGCAGACCGTCCGGCAGCGTGAGATCGGCGACGCCTCCGACTCGATCCATGAAGTGCGGTGCGAACGCGATGCTCATCTCGTTCGCGAGTCGGTTGTAGAGCGCCGCGAAACCGTCGCTGTACTCCTTGCCGTAACTGGGCGGGATGCGCATGCCGAGCAGGAGGACTTTCGCGCCAGCGTCCCGGCACTGGGTGATGATGGCGCGCAGGTTGGCCTCGATCGACGCCAGTTCTTGACCACGAAGACCGTCGTTGCCGCCGAGCTCGACGACGACGACGGCCGGTGTCTGCTGTTTCAAGATCCAGTCGATGCGCGCCAATCCGCCGGCACTGGTGTCACCGGATACGCCAGCGTTGACGAGGCGAAAGGGAATCCCTCGCGCGGCGAGATCGGCCTGCAGTACGGCTGGAAAGGCCTGATTTGCAGGCAAATGCAGCCCGGCCGCGATGCTGTCTCCGAGGAAGACGACCACCGGCGCGTCGGCCGGGATGGTCGGCGTCGGGCGCGTGGATGTCGCGTCGTCGATCACGGCGCGCGCGCGGTCACCGATCTCACCACGGAGACCCGGGTCCGCTTTTTCTCCCGGCGCACAGGCGGCGAGGGCGAAGAGGGCCGGGATCCAGATGCGCATGTCGCGACTGTAGTAAGTCGCTCGCTCTCGCTTCCACAACCTGTTCTGCGCGAACTTCTTCTACGTTCCGCGTAACGACGAGTTCGGAAGGACCGTGCAATCGCGACCGCGCTGCCTTATCCATCGCACCATGATTCCGCGCATCGAATGCCGTTCGCTCGTGAAACGCATGCCTTCGGGCAACCAGACGCTGACGATTCTCGACGACGTCGGATTCGCGATAGAACCCGGTTCGTTCACGGCAATCCTCGGTCCGTCGGGCAGCGGCAAGTCGACCTTGCTCGGCTTGATGGCTGGACTCGATCGACCGACGAGCGGCGAGGTGTGGATCGACGGGCGGCGCATCGACGCGCTCGACGAGGATGAGCTCGCACTCGTGCGACGCGAGAAGATCGGGTTCGTTTTTCAATCGTTCCAACTGCTGGGCAATTTGACCGCGCTCGAGAACGTGTTGTTGCCGCTGGAGCTCTCGAGAACGCTGCGGGCGAACGAACGTGCGTTGGAGTTGCTCGCCGCCGTCGGCCTGGCCGAGCGCGTTCATCACTATCCGTCGCAACTCTCGGGCGGTGAACAACAGCGCGTCGCATTGGCGCGCGCATTCGGGCCGAAGCCGTCGATCTTGTTCGCGGACGAACCGACGGGAAATCTCGATGCGGCAACGGGCGAGCGCGTTTTGGCGCTGATTCTCGATCTGTGGCGGCGTGAGAAGACGACGCTCGTGCTCGTGACGCACGATGCCTCTGTTGCGCGCCTCGCGCCGCGCCGCATCCACCTCAAGGCCGGCCGCATCGATCGCATCGAGACGAGCGAGAACGCCGCGTGAAACTACGCATCGTGTTCCAGACCGCGCTGCGCGAATCGCGCGGGGCACGCGGACGGCTGATGTTCTTCACAGCGTGCCTCGCGATCGGCGTCGCGGCGATCACGGGTGTCGCGGCATTGTCGAAAGCGATTCAAGACGGGCTGCGTGCTCAGTCGCGTGAGCTTTTGTCGGCAGATCTCGTCGTCGAAGGACGCCGAGCGCTGCCGATCGAATTGGACGGAGCACTGGCCAATCAGCCGAACGTCGAGCGCGCGGACGTGCGCGAACTGGTGACGATGGCGAGCGGCGTCGAGAGCGGCAAGAGTCGCTTGATCGAGGCGAAAGCTGTGCGCGGCCGGTTTCCGTTCTACGGCACGATCCAAGTCGCGACGCGCGACTCGAAGGGCGGCAACGAGTTCTTCGCGAGCACGCTCGCCGACGACAAGGCGATCGTCGCGCCTGAGTTGTTCGAAGCGCTCGGAGTGTCGTTCGGCGATTCGATTCGGATCGGGGGTGCGCAATACGAAGTCGCCGGCATCGTCGAGGAAGAGCCCGGCCGTTTCGATTTCGCATTGACGGCCGGGCCGCGTGTTTTCCTCACGCTGGGCGGGTTGGAACGCGCCGACCTCGACGATTTCGGCGCGCGCATCCGGCACAAGGCCTTGTTCCGACTGCCGGCGGATCCGCCGCGCGAAGCGCTGAATGAGCTGAAAACAAGCCTGAAACGTGACCTTCCGGGCAGCGTCTACCTGACGATCGAGACGCATTCGGACGCGCAACCGATGGTGCGTCGCGCGATCCAACGCGTCGAACATTTTGTCGCACTGGGCGCGTTGTTGTCGCTCGTGCTCGGCGGCGTCGGCGTGTCGATGATCGTGCGCGCGTGGCTCTCGTCGCGCACGGCCGGCATCGCTGTCATGCGCTGCATCGGCTATCGGCCGCGCGAGATCCTCGTCCTCTACGCGGCGAACGTCGTGCTGCTGGCGCTCGTCGGCAGCATCGTCGGCGGAATCCTGGGCAGCTTGGTGCCGCTCTTCTTGCCGAGCTTGATGAGTGGCCTCCTCCCCGCCGGCTTCGAACTGCACTGGGAGCCGATCTCGATCCTGCGCGGTGTCGCGTTCGGCATCGTGATCGCGCTCGTGTTCAGCATTCCGCCGCTGACCGGAATCTGGAGGGTGCCGCCGTCGCGTGTGTTGCGCAACGAAGCCGAGCCGTTGCCACCGAATCGCGCGGTGCAAGTCTGCGCCGGGTTGGTGCTCGCGCTCGGACTGTTCGCGACGGCGTGGGTGCAGTCGCAGTCGCCTCTCTATGCGGCGTATTTCGCAGGCGGTGTCGCTGCGCTCGCCGGATTGCTCGCGCTGGCGGCGTCGCTGTTGCGTCGCGTCGCTTCGTGGTTGCCGCGTCGACGCATGAACCCGCACCTTTTGCACGGAATCGCGGCTCTTGCCCGGCCGAATGCGGGCGTCACAGGCGCCGTCGTCGCGCTCGGACTCGGCGTGCTCGTCATCACGGCGATGGCGCTCGTCGAGACGCGCTTGACCGAAAAACTGCGCACTGCGCTGCCGTTCGACGCACCGACAGCGTTCCTGCTCGACGTGCAGCCGAAACAATGGGACGGCGTCAGGACGATCTTGCAGTCGAGCGGTGCGAGCGCGATCACCGAGGTCCCCGTCGTCACCGCGCGACTCGACAGTGTGGACGGAGTCGATGTCGCGACGCTCGCCGAGAAGAGTCGGCTCGAGGAGGATCCCGACCGTCGCTCGTGGATGTTCACGCGCGAGCAACGCATGACGTGGATGCAAGATTTGCCGCGCGACAATCGCATCGTCGAAGGTGCCTTGTGGACCGATGCTTCGCCACGCGAAGTCTCGGTCGAAGTCGAGTACGCCAAAGACCTGGGCGCGAGTGTCGGATCGAAGATCGTGTTCGACGTGCAAGGTGCGAAGATCGAGTTCGTCGTCACGAGCCTGCGTTCGGTCGAATGGGAATCGTTCGGTGTGAACTTCTTCCTCATCGCGGAACCAGGTGCACTCGACGATGCGCCGCGCTTCATGCTCGCCGCCGCGAAACTCGACGCTGCTTCGGAAGCAGCGACGCAGGACGCACTGGCCAAGGATTTCCCGAACGTGACGATGATCCGCGTGCGCACGATCCTCGAAAAGCTCGTCAAGGTCATGCTGCGCCTCGCGATCGGCGTTCGCATTTTGGGCTCGTTCACGATCCTGACGGGCATCGTTATCCTCGCCGGTGTCGTGAGCGCGTCGACGCTGCATCGCGCGCGCGAAGTCGCCTTGCTCAAGACCTTGGGCGTCACACGCGGAGGCGTCGCAGCCCTTTTTGCCGTGGAATTCGCCCTGATCGGGCTGGTCGCGGGATTGATCGGAGCGTGCGCGGCCTTCGTCTTGGCGTGGACGGTGCTCGATCGCTTGATCGAGCTCGACGCGGCGTTGCCGTGGTGGTCGATCCCGGTCGCGGCGCTCGGAACCGCCGCGCTCGCAGCCGTCTGCGGCCTGCTCGCGTGCACGCGCGCGCTCGCGACACGGCCGATCGAATCGTTGCGCGGTTAGCGCTTCGCGAATGGCGCGAGCCAGCCGAACCAGCTCTCCCACGGTTTCGGATCGCTCATCCACGACTGGTCCGGCGGCGGAGCGCGCATCACGTCGCGCACGCGTTCGAGCTTGGGAAACGCTTCGCTCGAGATCGTGCCCTTCTTCGTGCGCCAACGGATTTCACGGCGCGCGACGACCTTCTCGACGACTTCACGGGTCAAGCGGCAGTCACCGGCCACGTAGTCGATCACCTTCTGATGGTTGCCTTTGGCCCATTCCTTCGGTGCATCGGCGCCAGACATCAACTTGGTCTCGACGACGCCGAGCCCGTCCGCCGCGGAGGCGAGTGAAATCGGAAAGCCGCGGCGCGAGACGAATTGGAACATCGGATCGTAGAGATCGAGCGCGACCTCTGCGGCCAACTGCGGATCTTGCGCGACGTGACCGATCCAGCGCACGTCGAAGGCCATACCGTTCCATGCGGCGACGATCGAGCCAGCCTGTTGTTCGCTGCGCAAGAACGTCAACAGATCGCGCGCCAACTCCGCATCGATGCACCGCGACGGCGTTCCGCAACTCTTCTTGGCGAACCAGTGCCGCACGGATCCGTCGCGCGTCGTCGAGGCCGCGACCGAGATGTCGAACGGCGCGTACTTGTCCAAATCCTCCCCGGGCGCGAGCTCGAACTCGTTGGCGATCTCGATGTCGAAGGCGATGACGCGGGGCGTGGAACGGACGGGCGGCGCGGGGTCGAAGAGTGACATGGGGAGTGCATCCTAGAAACCCCGCGGACGCGGTGTATACGCGAGTTGCACGCCCTCGAATGCCGCTATTGCGCTAGCCTGAAGGTCCTCCTCGACCTCTCGATCTCCCCGGAGTCTCCCCCATGCTTTCGATGCGCAGCGCGTTCTACTCAGCCTTTTTCACGATCGCCACGGCCCCGCTTTTCGCGCAAGGTTCGGACACGTGTGCAACTGCGCAGGTCATCAGCGGCAGCGGCGTGTTCGCGTTCGACAACACGGCTGCGACGACCGACGGGCTCGGTGATCCGCTCTGTCTGAACGCCGGTCAGAATCAGATCAACAACGACGTGTGGTTCAGCTGGGTCGCGCCCTCGACCGGCGGCTTCACCTTCAACACGTGCGGGCAGACGACGATCGATTCTCGATTGGCCATCTACGACACCTCGTGCGCGGGTTTGATCCTCGCGTGCGACGACGACGCCTGTGTCGTCGGACTGCAGTCGACGTTCGACTACATCGTCACGTCGGGCAACACGTACTTGGTCCGCGTCGGAATCTACCCGGGAGCTACGAACGGCACGGGTACGTTCAGCATCACGCCCGTCGGTCAACTCGCGGTCCTCGACACGCAAGTGAATCCGAACAACGGGCGCACGTACCACTTGCTGCAAGCCGGCACGTGGACGAGCGCCGAGGCGACGGCGATCGCTCTCGGAGGTCACCTCACGACGGTGAACGACGCGACGGAAAACGCGTGGATCGTGAGCACGTGGCAGTTCTACCAAGCGACCGCGCACGATCTGTGGATCGGATTCAACGACGCGGCGCTCGAGGGCTCGTTCGTGTGGGCCGACGGAACGCCGGTCGGTTACACCAACTGGGATGCTGGCGAACCGAACAACGGGCTGACGGGTGAGGACTACACGAACATCCGTCGTGACAGCTTGACCGGCAACTGGAACGACCTCGGCAACAACCCGACGGGCTTCTTCAACGCAGTCTTCGGAGTCGTCGAAATCCCCGGCACTCCTGCTGTTTCCTTCTGCTCCGGCGACGCCGTGGGCACGACGTGTCTCGCGTGCGGCAACAACGGCGGAGCAGGCCGCGGCTGCGCGAATTCGTCCTTCCCGAACGGTGCGATGCTCGCGACGAGCGGCAATGCGTCCGTCAGTGGTGACACCCTCGCGTTGAACGGCACGGACCTGACGGGCCCGGGCTTGTTCTTCCAAGCGAATGGAACGTCGGCTTCTCCGATCACTTTTGGCGACGGAATGTTGTGCGCCTCGGCGGGCATCTTGCGCTTGGGCGTCGTGTTCCCCACGGCAGGTGCAGCGACCTACCCGGGCGGCTTGACGCCGAATCCGATCACTGTCGGCGGCGGTCCGATCACGGCGGGAAACATCAAGCACTACCAATGCTGGTATCGCGACGCGATCACGTTCTGCTCGAGTGCGACTTACAACCTGACTCAAGGTTTGTCGGTGACCTGGGGTAGCTGACGCCCTCGGTCGACCGATCGGCCCACTGCCCTACGTTTCGAGGGTTCACGACGCGGCGGCATCATGAGTGTACGGAGCCAGAGCAATTTGTCCCCGATGCGCTGCAGCCAACGCGCGTGATGCGCGTTGGCTGCAGCGCATCGGAGACAAATTGCTCTGGCTCCGTACACTCATGATGCCGCCGCGTCGTGAACCCTGGACCGGTATGATCGCGTGCACTCCGTTTCTCCTACAACTCACTAGGCAACGCTATGTCCAACGAATCTCACTCCATCGGCGATCTGGAGAACGAGCTCGAGAACGCGCTCACATACATCCGCGAACTCGATGCGCGCGGCGGTTTGCCGGCCGAATTGCGGCCGCTCTTGATGCTCGCGCCCGTCGAAGGCACGAGCATCCACATCTCGCTGCGTCACCGCGATCATGCACGACAGATGCGGCGTTCGTATGGTTCGCACGCGTTCAACCAGCGCGAGTGCGCAGCGTGGATCGTGTTCGAAGCACCGCCAGTCGAAGGCCGCACGGAAGAGCGTCGCTTCGAGCGCGAGGAATCGTTCGATCGTCGTCCGTCACGCGAATTCGATCGCGATCACGATCGACGCAACGAGCACGATCCGATGGAAGACTTCGTGCGCGCGCTCGACGACGCCGAGAATCAACCGCAGCTGAAGTTCGTGTCGCTGAAGTGGTTCCGCGACACGTACCTCTTCAAGATGGGTTTCCCCTGGGCCGAAGATCCGGATGTCCCGCGTCGGCTGCTGCAAGATGCGACGGATCGCAGCATGATCCTGACCGACAAAGTCGCGAACCCGAAACAGCCCGCCTTCCCGGTGACGAGCATCTTCCTCAACCGCGAACATCCCGACGTGCAGCACATCTTGGGCGGTGGCGCGCGCGATTGACGCCGCTCACCAACCGGCGACGCGCATCACGAACCAGTAGAGCCCGAGCAGCGCGACGACGCTCGACGCTGTCACGCGGACCCACTTCGGCGCCAGGCCTGAATCGATACTTTCGGGCTGATTTTCAGGCGTTTTCGAACTCCGGCGCAACAGCGTGAGCGCTACGGCGAGTGCCGCGACCACCCCCAACTGCCCGACCTCGACACCGGCGTTGAAGCCGACGAGGCCGAGCACTTTTTGTTTCTCGCTCGCCAAAGTCTCGGCGATCGAGCCGGCGAAACCGAGTCCGTGGACGAGTCCGAAACCGAACGCCTCGGGCCACAGCGTTCTCACCTTGCGAGAGAACACGTTGCGCAAACCGACGTACGCGATCGACGCGGCAATGGCGGGTTCGACGATCGTCGGCGATACGTTCACGACTCCGAGCGACGCCAGCGCGAGCGTGATCGAATGCGCCAACGTGAACGCCGTCACGACGCCCAAGATCGATCGCAATCGACGCGAGGCGACGACGAGCGCGATCACGAACGCGATGTGGTCGTAGCCGGTCAGAATGTGATCGATGCCGAGCTCGGCGTAGGACGTGAAGACGCCGCGCGATGCTGCGCCGACGGTGAACGTCCACGACGGATCCTCGACCCACAACACGCGTGCATCCGGCTCGGCGCCGTTCCACACGATCTGCGTGTGGTCGCGGTGCATCGCGTCCGACTCGCGGAAGATGTCGAGGTCGAGCCGCAATCCACGTAAGACCGATGGAGCCTCGAAGCTCATGTCGAACTCGACGAGCAACTCGGATGGCAACGCCTCGATCGCTTGGCCTTCGACGATGCGCTCGCGCAGCAACTTGCCGGTGAGCGCGCGCTCACCCTCGTCCGAGTCTCCGCTCAAACGATAGTGAGCCAGCAGGTAGCGCTCGATCTCGCCACGCGCCGCATCGAGTTCACTCGTGCTGACGAGGCCGTCGCCGTCGCTGTCGACAGGCAGACTCTCGACGAGCGTGAGGCTCTGACAACGAATCGTGACGTCGACCATCGCGCCGCTGACGGCGACGCGCGAACTCGACACCGACAACGGGTGCGCGAGTGCACAAAGCGCCAGAAAACAGGCCTGAATCACGCGAAAAGCGGCCACGTCAGCACGTTCGGAGGACTCACCCGGGGACGGGAGATTCACGCACCATACCGGATGTCGATGGAGACGGAACCTGGAGTCGCGAGACCTTCATGCCGTGCGAGCCGCGGCCTCCCTCCATTCGCTCGATGTCGCGCGGCGGATTGCCGAAATCGTCGAACGGACGCACGACTTGGACGCGCCCGCGTCCTTGTCGCGGCGCTGGCGCTATCGTGTCCGCATGTCCGCCCCGATCTTCGTTCCGTTCACCGATCGCTATTCGCCGAACATCACTCCGGAGCGCGCTCTCGCTGACTTCCACGACGTCATGCGTCGCCGCCGCAGCATCCGGCACTTCAGCGACCGCCCCGTCTCACGCGAGACGATCGAGCGCCTCGTCACCATCGCCGCGAGTGCGCCGTCGGGCGCGAACAAACAACCGTGGCGTTTCGTCGCTGTGCAAGATGCGGCGGTGAAGCGCTCGATCCGCGTCGCCGCCGAACACGAAGAGCGCGAGTTCTACGCGCATCGCGCCAGCCCGGAATGGCTCGCCGATCTGGAACCGCTCGGCACCGATCCGACCAAAGAATTCTTGGAGACCGCGCCGTGGATCCTGGTCGTCTTCAAGCTCACGAAAGGCGAGGACGATTCGCTCGTCTACTACGTGCAAGAGTCGGTCGGCATCGCGACCGGGTTCCTGCTAGCCGCCGCCCAATTCGCCGGTTTGGCGACCTTGACGCACACGCCGAACCCGATGAGCTTCCTCTCCGAAGTCTTGGGCCGGCCTAAGAACGAAAAGCCCTATCTCCTGATCCCCATTGGATATCCGGCGATCGACTGCACCGTCCCGGAGGCCGCACTGGCCCGCAAGCCGCTCACGGACATCTTGACTGTCGTGTGAGGAGCGCCTCGGCGATCAATACGACGCGTCGACTCCCGTTGAACTGGTCACCGCTCCTGACGAGTACCGCGTTGGCGATGCACAGAGAGCGACGCAGGAAGTGGCCTTGCTCGGGCACTGCGCGCGGCCGGAGGATCTCGACGCAGCAGCGTGGTCACGGGGCCTGTCCGGTGCGCTGAGTTCTTGGAGACTGCAGGATGGATCCTCCGCGAGCACCCGAAGACGTACCCAAATCGTCCCCGGCCGCCGTTTCATCCTTTCCAGTCCAGAATTCCATCGATGGTGCCCGCCGAGACGGCGTGGTATTTCGGACGGGCTCGAATGTAGATGGTGCGTGCTCGCTCCAGGCCGGCGGGTGATTTTGCGAGCTCCTTGTAGAGGGGTTCGAGGAACTTCCGGCGGCCCACGCGCATCAAAAAGGATTCGAGCGCTCCGTCGGCCGGTCTGTAGCTGCACTGCACCGACAAGCGGAGCCAAACGCACAGCACTTCACTGTTCCCGCTTCCCGTCAGATGAAAGGCACCGTCGAGCCTCGCCATCTGGTCACTCGTCAACTGCGCCGCCACTCCTTCCAAGAAGTGGAGCCACTGCTGCGTGACCCAACCGCTCGTGTTCAAACGCGAAGGATCGTTCGTAGCCGCGAAGGCGGCGATTTCGTGATCGACGAGTTCCAGGAGCGGCGAGGTCGGATTCGGGCAATCGGGCGGCAGACCAGGCTGATTCAGCCACACATCCAAGTCGATCGCAGCGGCCCGCGCGGCATCGCTCGAGCGCAGCTCACGCTCGAAAAAGGCCACGAAATTAGCCGTCGTGACGCTTTGGAACGCGTGGTCGTCGAACCAACGACGCAAGAATCCGTCGAAGCGTTCACGCCCGTACACCTCTTCGATGCGACGCAAGAACAGCGCCCCCTTGTTGTACGGAACCCCGCTGAACCCGTCGTCGGGATGCCGACCTTCCAAATCGACGTGCAGCACTTGATCGCGCGGCGCCAACTCGGCCATCTCGCGCACGAGGTCGGCCTTCGACAGTTGGCGCTCCATCAGCGCGCGCTCGGGACCGTAGACGGCCTCCATGATGCGCTCCTCGAAGTAGACGGTGAACCCTTCGTTCAACCAGAAGTCGCGCCACGTCGCGTTCGTGACCAAGTTGCCGGACCACGAGTGCGCCAGCTCGTGCGCGACCAACGCCACGAGCGATTTGTCGCCCGCGAGGATCGTCGGCGTCGCGAACGTGAGCATCGGATTCTCCATGCCGCCGAACGGAAACGCGGGCGGCAGAACGATCAAGTCGTAGCGACCCCAGCGGTACGGGCCGAACAGTTTCTCGGCGCTGGCGATCATCTTCTCGGTGTCTTCGAGCTCGCGCGTCGCGCCTTGGACGAGCGACGGTTCGGCGAACACGCCGCAGCGATCGGACACGGATTCGAACGCGATGTCGCCGACGGCGAGCGCGATCAAGTAGCTCGGTATCGGGTGCTTCATCGCGAAACGGAATTCACCCGGGCGCTCGATCGGCAGTCGTTCGGCGCTCATCACGGCAGTGGTGTCGGTGCTCGTGCGAATCACTGCGTCGTACGTGATGCGCACGCCGGGCGAGTCCTGACACGGAATCCAAGTGCGCGTCAGCACGGCTTGACCTTGCGTGAAGAGAAACGGTTGCGAGCCCGCAGTCTGCGCCGGTTCGAGCCATTGCAGCGCGAGGGCTTTGTCGGTCGTCGCGTACGCGATGCGCACTTTAGCGTCGCGCGGGGCGAGCTGAATCGTCAGCGCCGAACCCAGACCGTTCTCTTCCGTGCCGATGTCGAACGCGCGGGGCGTGCCGTCGCTGCCGGTGACGGATCGAATCGCGAGAGCTTGTTGATCGAGCACGAGCGGCGCCCCGATGTCGCGTCGATCGAGCGCGAGTTCGACGCTGCCGGACAGGCGCTTCGCCGCGAAATCGACGTCGAGATCCAAGCTCGCGTGAGTGACTCGGACGCGCATCGGTTCGGATCGGCTGTGGATGTCCATCGCGGGCGCTCGTTCGGTTGCAGGGGTCGGGGTCGTGCACGACGGGGCGAGGCCGAACGCGCACACGAGGATCGAAGCTCGGAAAAGCATGGGCGCGCACAAAGTCGCACTCATGAGGCACTCCGGCAATGCCGAGAAGGCAAACGATTCGCATGAATCGGCTCATCCTCACGAGAATCGCGCTCGGCGCATCCATCGCAGCCGGCGTCGGCGTTGCGACGGAGGCGAGTCTGCGCTCGCAGGATTGGCACTACGCGCGGGGTGCACCGCACCGCGTGTTGTGGTCCATCGAGCGCGATCGAGCGATGGCGAGTGCAGACGATCCGTACACGTTCTGCCCGCGACAACTGTGGCGACCGCGGCCCAATGCGCGACTGCTGTGGACGAAGGACGAGCGCTTCAACGCGGACGGATACCGCGGGCCGTTGCTCGCGGCCGAACGTCCGCCGAAGACGTTGCGACTCGTCACGCTCGGCGGCGCGGGCACGTTGGGCGTCGGCGTGGCGCAGCCGGACACGTTCGCGGCGCTGACCGCTCGAATCGTGAGCGAGCGCGCCATGCGTTGCGAGTCGATGAACTTGGGCGTCGAGAACTACTCGCTGCGCCAGAGTTTGGAGCGCTATCGCAACGTCGCTCGCCCGTACCGTCCGCACGTCGTCGTGGTTTCGGTGTCGACGCGCGCTTCGTATTCACCTGCGCCGGGCGGCGTCACCGACGACGAGAAAATCGATGCTAGTCGTGCGTTCGGCGAACCGCACTCCGCGTATCCGCCGTGCGTCTCCGAAGAACTGCGCGTGGTGCAAGGCATCGAGTGGCTGCGTGACGCGATCAACGGTTCCTACTGGGACGACCGCGATTTCGAGTTTCGTTTGAAGCGCCTCGAACCGACTGCGCGCCGACTCGATTGGCCCGGCATTCGGCGCGTGCCGATGAACGACTACTACGGCTCGCTCTCGCTGCTCTTGCAAGAGACCCGGCAAGACGGCGCACACCTGATTCTCTTGGTCTTGCCGGCTCCCGAGACGAGCCGAGTTCCGCCGATCCAAGCGGCGTACGACAGAACCGCCGTCGAGTTCGGCGAGCGCGAAAAGTTGGTCATCCTCGACGAGACCGATCCGTTCCTCATCGGGCTCGAAAGCGATCTGCAGGCGGCGGACATCTACGGTGCGGATCGCTATCCTTCGACCTGCGGTCACACTGCGATCGCACAAGCCTTGGCCGAGATCATCGTGCGTGGAATGGCCGTGAAAGCGACGCAGCCGCAGGTGCCCAAAGCACAGCCGCGATGAAGCTCGACGGCTCATCTGCTGCGCCTGCTCGCACGTCGCGTTGGCTGCGTTGCGTTCGCAACGAGTCGTTGCAAGCGGCGTTCGTGCTGCTGCTCGAAATCGCGGCATTCTTGTGGATTCCGCTGTCGCGCTATCCGGACGTCTACTTCTCGGCCGCCGATTTGACGCAGGCGTTCAGCCTGACACGCACGGAGCCCGGACATCAGCCCGGCAACCAACTGCAGAGCGACGCGGTGACGCAGATGCTGCCGTGGAGCATGTTCAACGGCGAGGAACTGCGCGAGGGACGTCTGCCGCTTTGGAATCCGTGGAACGCCGCAGGATGCCCGCATTTCGCCAACTTTCAGTCGTCTGTGTTCTCGCCGTTCGTCGCGCCGTTCTACGTCTTCTCGTTCAAGTTCGCGCTCGTCCTCTCGGCGGCGCTGAAGTTGTTCGCACTCGGGTTCTTCACGTACCTCTTCCTGCGCAAGATCGACGTCGGACATTGGGCGGCGCTCGTCGGTGCGACGATCTTCACGTTCGCGGGACACAACACGCTGCTGCTCTATTTCCCGCACGTCGGCGCGATGGTGGCGTTGCCAGCTGGGCTCTACTGCCTCGAGACGGCGTTGCGGCGTTGGCAGCGAGCACGCGACGAGGGACACAGCGCGTCGTTCAGGACACCGCTCGCAGGATTGACGATCGTATTGCTCGCGGGGCTCTTGGCCGGCAATCCAGAGCCTTTCTACTTCTCGATGATCCTCATCGGCGCCTACGCCTTGGCGCGGCTCACTGTGTTGTGGCGCGCTTCGTCGAGTGCTGCAGTACGGCTCGATTTGGCGAAATTGGCCGGAAAACTAGCGTTCGCGAGCGCACTCGCCGCCGGACTGGCCGCATTCCAGATCCTGCCGTTCTTCGAGTACTTGGAAAACAGCCGCGTGATCGAACAGCGATCGCTGCGCCAAACTCCGCTCGAGAGCACTTGGTGGCCGCTCGCCTTCTTCCCGGACGTGCTCGGCAACCCGTCGAGTCCGTACAAGTTGTCCGACAACGTTCCGCCGCCCAATTACGAACTCGTCGTCGTCGCGTACACGGGCGCGGCTGCGATGGTGATGGCGCTCTTCTCGCTCGTGTTCGCGAGACGCAGCGGTTACGCGTGGTTCTTCGCGATCAGCGGCGCGATCTGGGTCGTCTACGCGTACGACGTGTTCGGTGCGACGGACTTGTTCTTGAAGTTGCCGACGCTCGACATGGCGCCGATGAACCGCAGTCAAGGCGTGTGGAACTTCATCGTCGCGTGCGCTGCGGCGCTGTGCGTCGAGTTCGCGTCGCGAGCGGATGGAAAGCGCCGTTTCGGAGCCGTTTTCTTGCTTTTTTGTGCCGGAGTCGCAGCGTGGGTCGCGTGCTTGGTCGGCGCCGATGCGTTGATCGAAAAGTACTCGACGTTCCCGAGCCCCAACCGCGACCTGTTCTTGAAGTACGTGCCCGACCACGTGCGCTCGATGAGCCTCTTGTTCGCGACGACGCTGTCGCTGCTCGTCGTCGTGTGGCTCGCGCGAACTCGAATCGTTCGTACGACAGGCACCATCGGCATCGTCGTGTGTTGCTTCCTGGCGACCGGTTGGTTGTTCCACACGTACAACCCGACGTGCGAGAACCGCTTCTCGTTCCCGGTCACGCCGGCGATCCAGACGCTGCAAGAGAAGGTCGGCAGCGAGCGGCTCGCGATCCTCGGCGAGGACATGATCCCGCCCGCGTCGAACCTCGCGTACCGCATCCAGACGATTTCGAACTACGACGCGATGTGGGTGCGCGACTTCGATCTCCTGTTCCGCGATCACTTCGGCGACGGCAACAACTGGCGCCCGTTGCTGAAGGGATCGAAGCGCTCGCTGCGCATCTTCGGCGTGCAATACGTGCTGGCGAAATGGGGCTGGAACTGGATCGATTCGGGGTTGCAGGGTTTCGGCAAGGACACATCGCTGTTGCCGATTCGTCGAGAAATCCTGCCCGGCCAAGAGGTTGTGCAGACGTTCCGCTCGCGTTTGGACGGATTGCGGGCGGTGATGTTGCAGCTGTCGACGTTCAGGAAGCACACGCCGTGCGACCTGCACTTCGAACTGGAGGACGTAGCGACTGGACGCGTCGTCGCCTCGCGCACGCTGACTTCGGAAGAAATCCAATCGAGCGTGTTCGCGAAGCGTCACGTCGTGTGGCCGCGTGAATTCCAGCTCGATCCGGCCGGGCGTCCGGTCGTCATCCGCTTCGAGCCCGAGCTGAGCTCCCACAATCGCGACTATCGGATCACGCTGTCGTGCCCGACAGGGAAGCCTGGTGACACGATCTGTGCGTGGTCGATGCCGAAGTCCGCCTATCACGAGGGCGAGTCCCATCACGGTCCGACGAAGCTCGAGGGCGAGATCATCTTCGATTGGTCCTACCTCGGCGATGCGGACTTCGAGCCGATCGCCGAGTTCGAGGACTTCGTGCTCTACCGTTTCCGCGAGGCACGTCCGCGTTTTTCGATCGTCCGCGAAGCCGTCGAGGCGGAGACGGACGAGAAGGCACTCGAATTCCTGCGCGTGCAGTCTTTCGATCCGGACCTGCTCGTCGTTCTCGGACCGAATCGTGAAGACGATTCCAAGGCCGCGCGCGTGCTGGCGCCGACGCGCCGACGCGTCGTCCAGTTCACGGACAACGTGTACGTGTACTTGGTGGCTCCTGACGGCAAGCGACTCGCGCACATCGACGACGAGGTGACCTTCATCGCGAATGGTCTCGATTGGAAGAGCATCGAGACGTTGCCGCCTTCCGCTCGCTACGAGTTCGAAATCATCGACGACAAAAATCGCGAAGCGAAGAGACGCGCGGGACTGATCCTCCTCGAACCCAGCCAATTGCGATCCGAACCGATCCAGGTCCAAGTCGACGAACCGAGCGAGACGCGCCTGCACATCGAGAACACCGTGCCCGGCTACCTCGTCCTCGATCGTGCTCACTTCCCCGGCTGGCGTTGCGAAATCGACGGGGACGAGTATCCCCTCTTGCGCGCGAACTACGCCTTCAGCGCGATTCCGCTCCCGGTCGGGGAGTACGACGTGCGCATCTGGTACCAACCCTCGTCGCTTTCGCGCGGACTTTGGATCGGGCTCCTGTGCCTAGCTCTAGGGATCGGCAGTCTGTGGCGCTCGCCCAGGCGTGCGAATCGAGTGTACGGTGCCACCACGACGGTTCGCGCTGGCCGCTGATCGTGTGTGTACCGAGCCAGAGCAATTTTTCCCCGATGCGCTGCTACCAACGTGCGCGACGCACGTTGGTAGCAGCGCAT
>Ga0163146_10001827_pt1 | contig 29834 bp, 42 predicted proteins | sample OliLakLV19MP7G1_FD_148648 | JGI IMG/M metagenome (GOLD analysis project Ga0163146, IMG submission 148648) | Freshwater microbial mat bacterial communities from Lake Vanda, McMurdo Dry Valleys, Antarctica - Oligotrophic Lake LV.19.MP7.G1 | ecosystem: Environmental > Aquatic > Freshwater > Lake >...
TTACCGCCGCACCCTTCGATATAAATATCCGGTATGCGGTACAGACGGTTACCATAAATCCGAAAAAACGCGGCAACTTAGCGAAGTTTGCCGGACAAAAAGTAGATGTGGTTTGCACTACGATTTCCCGGTACTCACCCAGAATAATTTTCTGGATCAAAGCTTCTACTATTTAATTGTACCGAACCCGGCCTAACACCCCGGGTAAGGAATTTCTTTTCACCTTTCTAAAACAAAAATATCATGAAACACGAAGAAACCGGCACATTGGAAAAGCGGCACGAAGATTTGACCCGAATCTACAACGCCATAGAAGACCTCCGCGCGTTGCTGGGGGATGCAAAAGCGAGTACCCGCGAAGACGCACGTGCGCTGGACGCACTCGTAAGCGGGGTAATGGAAAAAAGGCAGGAACTTTGGCGGGAAAGCGGCGAGGGGTAACACGCCGGTTAAGGAATTTCTTTTCACTTTTCTAAAAACAACACAAGATGCAAGAAAAAAACATGTGTATTATCGGCAAAATAATTAATGCCCTCGGCGAAATTCTTCTGAGCAAAGAAGCCTTTCGGGACGCCCAGGCCGAAGCGGGCTACCCCTTAGATTGGGAACCCGAAGACGAAGCTTAATTGTACCGACCCCCGCTGGCAACCGGGGATGGAATTTCTTTAACTTTTCTAAAAAATAAAATCATGGTAATTAACAAAACACCGCACGCAGTTAACATCGTTGGCCCAAATGGGCAAGTTGTTAGAACTTACGAAAAAGGTGACAGTCAAATCCGGCTTGCAGTAATAACAATTCGGGGGATTAACCTGCCCGATGGAACCCCCACCTCTAAAACTGAATTTGGCGACCCGGAAGGACTGCCGGATTTTGAAGCCGGCACATTTTACATAGTGTCGCAAATGGTGCAAACCGCTCTACCCGAACGAAAGGATTTACTGGTACCCGCAGAAATCGTGCGGGACGACGGCGGCAACATCGTCGGTTGTAAATCCCTCGGGGTGTGAAATACACACCAGAACAAGCTTAATCGTACCGACCCCGGCTGGCAACCGGGCAAGGAATTTCTTTTCACTTTCTAAACAACAAAATCATGCACTATTCAGTAATTTTCAAAGCGGTAGATAACAAAGAACTTAGCGGCACAACCTGCGAAAAAGTAGGTAGGGCTTGGGTCGAGCAAATCCGGGAGGAATCGCAGTGCCCGAAACTACCTTTGGAGTTAATCCAGGGCAATATTTACTCCTTGCAAGACCGCGAGGCCAGCGCGCGGGTATCCGAAGAAACCGCCGAAATGACCGAAAACTTCTTAGAAACGAACGAAGTGACCGTTATAGTCCCACCCAAGGGGCTACGAGAATTCTACAACCTAAAGGCGGTTATCCGCCAAAACGACACGATCGGCGCGGTTACCGGGGTCTCCGTAGAGTGGGTGTTGGACAAAGAAGCCCTGGTGCTTGCATGGGCTGTGGCGGGGTTCCCGCTTAACTGGAATACAGCATATTGAGTTGGAATTAGGATTCTTTCAGTAGTCGTGACCTCGGTCACGGCTACTTTTTTCCTGTTTAAAACAAAAAAGTATGAAAGAGCGATTACTTAAAACCCTGCTTAGAGAAAACCCAAAGCATCGGGCTTTACTTTTCGATCTTGCAGAAACCGTGGGGGCGTATATCGTTAAGACCACGCCCCGGGGTGCAACATTCGAGGATTTTGGCGGGAGAACTCAAACCAGCGGAATAAAATTCTGCGATATCGATGCAAATGGCCACGTAGAGTTTTATTGGGGCTATGACCCCATTGCGTCAGCAAATAGCGTCGTAATACGGCGAAAAGCCCTAAAAGCTTTCGAGAAAAAACTTTTAGCAAGCGTCGCAGATTTGAAATTTTTTATAGCCCAAATTGAACGGGCAAAAAAACTCGCGGTGGCCGAAATCCGCACAGCCTTTGCCGACTACGTAACGCTCGAAGGTTGCGAAAGTGAAAAGCACGATGCAGCAGAAAAGCGCCTCGGAGCGTTGCTAAAGGCGAAAAAGTCCGCCGATAAAGCGGGGTATAATTGGTGTAAATACACAACCGAGCCGGGAAAACTCTTAAACGAATCGGAGGTATTTAGCATAAAACAATTGGGGGAACAGAAATACCCGCATGCCGATATTGCCCTTAGATACGGCGTAACCCCGGAAAGAGTTAAAAATATTATTAACGAAGATAACGAAGACTAAAATGAACCCCGAAAAAATTTATTGGACACAGAAAAATGGGTGTAAAATTGACGTGGATGACATGTCAGAAACGCATCTGAGGAATGCATTAAAACACATTTTACGTAATCAAAATATTGGCGTAGTACCCTTTTCAGAAGCTGAAATAGAGGCAATCGCCGCCGCGCAAGGGGATGATTGGCTGTGGAAGTGAACTAAACGTATTTAAATTTAACACAGAATTTTATATGGAAAATGAAACAGCATTAAACCAAGAAACCCCGCCTATTGCAAATGTGCCGTTAGCGGTAGTGTTCCCTCGTAAATTGGTTCACTCGGGAAAGCGAAGAGCTTTTGCCTCGTGTTTTGTTTGGGATTGCCCTGCTTGCGGAAAGTGGAACATCCTGCAAACAAGAAACCTATTCGGAATATCGATAACCACCTGCCAGGATTGTAAAACAGGGATTAAATTAGATAAGGAGAACCCCGTAGAAGAAATAACACGAACAAAAGCTACGAAGTCAATTATAGATTAGCGGTTCGGGCTTCTCCGCTTTTAGAAGCTCAAAATATAATAAATAAAAATGAAAAAATCAATTTTAATTACTGGCCGCCAAGGTAGCGGCAAAACGACAAAAGCAAAAGAAATTGCAAGTCAGTTTCAAATAGATGAAGTGGTATTTCTTCCGTTTCAGGGCGCGATGAACGACAAGTTTCTTTTTTCTGAATGCACAGAGAAAACAAAGTTGATAGTGGTCGATGATCTTTCCGACCTTGCCCAAGTTCAATTGTTTTTAAATCCTATTGTAGTAGTAAACAAGAAAATGAAAGAACCCTTTTCAATCAATCCGCAATTTGTACTGGTTTGCCAAAGCGATATTCAACCCGATCAACTTGTCGAGCTCGGTGCAAATTTTGAGGTTATTAACTGTCAATTTAGGGCAGCCGCTAACTCGTAGCTTTGCACCTAACACCCCACTTTGCGTAGGTGGCGCTTCCACCACAAAAGTAAATTTGAAAGATGAAAGAGGATATAACCACAAATGTTCAAGCTGAGCTATTCGCCCTGCCTGACGCAAAGTTAGCTGCGGGGCTTACTTGTAACACCTGTGAACACCGCCAAAAACACCAATGCAATAGTAAGGTGTTTCAATATTGCGGTGTTCGTAAGAGCAACCGAACTAACAATAGCTTGCTAAAAATTAAATGTAAAACCGCTGCTTGTCCGCTTCACCAGCCTTGCAGCTAATTTGTAGATTTGCGTTCGGTTATCGGAGGCACTTCTTTCGGAATGATTAATTAACAATTAAATAAAAAGAATATGTTAAACCAATTAGCGACAGAAATTCACGAAAACGCCAAATCAAAAGGATTTTTTGATGGTGAAAAAAACATTGGCGAAATGCTTTGTCTGATACATTCGGAAGTTTCCGAAGCATTAGAGGCAGACAGAAAGAATTATTACTCCAATATTTCGGAAATAAAATTAAAAGGGTTAGCCGATGAAAATTCAGCTGAAAAATTTAAAGATGTTTTTACCGAATGTGTAAAAGACACATTTGAAGATGAATTAGCAGATGTTGTTATAAGAGTTTTTGACCTATGTGCTTTTAAGGGGATTGATATTGAAAGTCACATTAAAGCCAAAATGAGATATAACGCAAGTCGTCCTCATAAACACGGTAAGTTGTATTAGGGTTGCCGCTAACACACCACTTTGCGCAGGTGGCGCTTCCACCACAAAAGTAAATTTGCAACGAAATGAAAAAAGGAATGATTTTCGACCTTTACCAAGAGGGTAAATCGACAAGAAGAGTAATGGCAATTAATGAAAAAGATGTGATGTGTTTAGACGGATGCATAGGAGAAGTTATTAAATTTATTGACTTCGACAATGAAGTAGAAAGGGTTTTGATTGATAACATCTTTGATTGCGGAATGTAGCAATGCCCGCTAACACCCCACTTTGCGCAGGTGGCGCTTCCACCACTAAAACTTAATGCCGTATGGACAAAAAACAATCACCGATAAACAATTGCGATTGCTTGATAGGATTTTTAAGCGGAGAACAAGTCTCCAAATCCAATATCGATTTTGAAGTGCAAGCTATTGTAAATATCCAACCGACTTTTAAAAAATATGGGTTGCTGAATGGCGAACCGCAAAGTAAAAGTCAAATTGTGGACGGTAGAAAAGGCTATTTAAGCCGCTTTAGTTACTGCCCTTTTTGTGGCGAAAAAGTGAATTGGAAGCAGGTTCTTAGCAATTGCACATAACACACCACTTAGCGCAGGTGGCGCTTCCACCACTAAAAACTTTAAAAACAACAATAAAATGGCTGAAATTAATCTTTATAATATAGATTGTATGGAGTTGCTGAAACAATACCCCGACAATCACTTTGATTTGGCTATTGTTGACCCACCGTATGGAATTGATATAAACAATCAATCGCAAGGTAAGGGAGGCGGTGTGGCAAGGAAAATTGATTACACTAAATACGATTGGGACAAACAAGCACCGAACAAAGAATACTTTGATGAGTTGTTTAGAGTAAGCAAAAATCAAATCATTTGGGGTGCAAATCACTTTATTGAAAAGATACCATACAATACAAGTTGCTGGATTGTTTGGGACAAAGATAATGGAGAAACTGATTTTGCTGACTGTGAATTAGCGTGGACAAGTTTTAAAACTGCGGTGCGAAAATTCAAATGGAAATGGGCAGGAATGCTTCAGCAAAATATGTCAAACAAACAACAACGAATACACCCTACCGAAAAGCCCATACAGCTTTATCAATGGCTTTTGAAAAAGTACGCAAAGGAAGGGGATTTAATTTTAGATACTCACATAGGAAGTGCCTCTATTGCGATTGCTTGCCACAGAGAAAAATATGATTTAATAGGGTGCGAATTAGTAACTGAATATTATGTTAAAGGACTAAACAGATTAAAAAATGAACAAGCGCAAACCTCTTTATTTTAAAATAAGAAAATTTATTAAAAAAATGTGCGGAGGGATTTTTTCTTTTTTAAAACTTGCACATAACCACACACTTTGCGCGGGTGGCGCTTCCACCACTAAATTAAAATTGAAAAATGGAAAATAATTCTGAAGAAGCACAAAACCTCGCCTTGGGGGTAGGTGCTGTTAGTGGCCGCCGTTTTTCTGTCGCGGATTTAGATGCTTGTTGGGGCGATTACACAACGGAAAGGCTCCGCGACATATTAAATAATGATTATAATATCGACGATGCAAGGGCTGACTTAATAAGCCTTATCGGATCTAAACATGACCCTCGTGAAAAGCCCCCCGAAGATAAAAATATATTGTTATGTCGAAAGTGTTGCAAACCCCACCTCCTACGAGATGAGGATGCGGGTAGTGATAGAGAAGACCTTAGGCTGTGTGTTCGATGTTTCCTTTAAATATAAATTGAAAGACAATGATACAAGTTATTAAATACAAATGTTGCGGACAGATATTCGCTGCTTGTTGCGAGCCTGAATGTTACACCGAAAAAGATTGGTTGAAAGATATGCGAAAATATGCACTAAGGGGCGATAAGGTAGAAATGAGGGAAAGCGGAAACGTTAAGTTGGGTAAATGTACTTGTGCAAATGCAGAAACTTCTAAAAACCTATACTTATTTAGTGCGGTGGCTGGATAATTTTATTTCCGCTAACACACCACTTTGCGCAGGTGGCGCTTCCACCACAAAAACAAGCTATATGCAAAACCTTTTAAGAGCCGCCGTTTGGATTTCATCCGGCGTTCATTTTGGGAATCTGAACGTTCCCGATACCGGCAAATATGCCGACCCCGGCGAACGGAAAAACCTCCTATCGTGCCTGTCGTTGGATATGTGGGCATCCTGTTTGTCTGTTCGTATTCTCCGAGTACGGCTTCGAACGGCGGGCAGCGGGATCGAGGACTTTCACGACCGCGCGCTTTTCGGAATAGCGTTACACCGAAAAGGCTTAATAATCGAAATTATGTTTACGCAAATCTGTTTTGCCTAATTAAAGTGGAGCGACAAACCGTTAAAACTAATTCGCAAAACGGGTGGTTTGGTTAACGCTTTGCCCAATATGTTAGTTTTTGTTACATGCCTCTTAAATTATGTTAGTTATTGTACTAATAGGACAGAATGTAACATAATTCAAAAGGCATAGTACAGAATGTAACATAATTTTGGGGTTTTGGCCAAATAGGTCGTTTTGCCCTTAAAACGAGAAACAAAGAAAAGCCGTTTTGGGGCAACTCAAAAAACTTTTGTTACTTTCTGTCCTATTTTAAGGGCAAAAAGCGAACATTTTGTCCTATTAGGAATAAAACCCCAAAAAAAAAAACAGGAAAACAGGAATACAGGATTTCTATAGAGACCCTAACTACTTTTGTTACTTTTTGTATTATAGGGTATAGTACAGAAAGTAACATAAGTAGTTAAGACTGCATAGGAAATCCTGTTTTCTTGTTTTCTTGTTTTTTTTAAAATAATCGTCTAATAATTAGGACGGTATTGAAAACCTTATTAAATTTCGCGCATGAACAGAAATCCATTAACCCTCTTCTGCGATGCATACTTCACCTTCGGTATGCCGATAGACCTTTCGGCCAAATACGCATATCAAGCTCGGCCATACGCAAAAAGCTGGGAGTATTTTGGTAAGCAGCTTTTAAAGCAGTCGAGGGGAACCGCCCGTCGGCAGGTTGCCGATTCTGCGACGACCCTGACGCGTTATTTGCCGCTGCAACAGCACGCGTTCTGTATACTGGAGAAAGTGGGCTACAGCGCAGCAGAAGCGGCCATGCACGCAAAAATCCGGCTGCCCCCAGGCATGACCGGAGAGACGCTACTCAAAAACGACCAAATAGCGCTTTTTATGGGCAAGCTGAGCGAAAGCTTCGTGTTGCGTAGGCAAAACGATATAGAGCCCCACCCGGGTTGGCCGGAGTTGCAAAGGTGCAACTTAACGATAAAGCAAAGCGTTTTTTGCGCGCTCGTTGCAAAAGATGTCTGCATAAAGGATGCGGCCATTTTAGCTGGATATTCGCGCCCGGGATCGCAGCTACTAATCCGGCAAAATCGCGCCATAATTGCAAACCTTAAACATTTAGAAAAATCAAACTTTTAAGAAAATGAAAAACAAATTCATCGTTTTCGTAATTTCGCTATTCGCCATAATGGCAACTGCGATTATCGGTGCTGCGCAAGCGCGTTTTGTGGACTCACCCAAAGCCGCTTATGCCACCGCACTGGAGGTGGATCAGGTCATCCACCTCCAGACGTACACGCCTGAACGGGGGGACGGTGTTATATATCCGACTATGAGCATTACCGTTACGGGCGACTACGGCGGCGACCTGTTCGTAAAAGTCGAAAACTTGCGCGTTAGCACAGCCGCAATTTGTGTCGAGCTTGCAGCCCTTCCCGAATATTGGCAGACGGAAGAAGTGGATGGCGGCGTTTTGGTGCGACCCAACAAAAATAAAAACCCCTCTACCGTTTTGCGGGTTTTGTGCAATCAGCTTAAAGGCGCTTTCGGGGTGTATTTCACGCACGCGATGCTGAAAGACGCAATAAAAAATAAAAAATGAAAAAAGCAAAAGAACACGCTTCGGAACTATTAGCAGTTTACGCTGAAGCGATTAGGCAAGAAAATTGGGAGCTCTTCACGGAAAAAGTAACGGACGTATTCTGGGAAGTGGTATTAAATGAAGTTAAGGAAATGCAAAAGGCAAGAAACATTTCGTTGGACACAGGTTTAATACCAATTTACAAATCGCAGCGTGAAAAATATGGCGTAATTTGTAAAATTGTGAACGGGGCACACGCCAATTTACTGGCGATTACCGATTTTGATGAGGTGGTGGAAGCTATTCACCCAAAAATTTATGAGTGGTATGCGTCGGCAATATTGCTGAAAAAATAAAAAAAACACGCCCATGAAAATCTGGAAATTCTGGAAATTCACGCTAAAAAAAGCGAGAACGCAACTGGTTAAAATGCCTGTAAAATCTAAAATACTGGATATTCAGTTGCAAGAGGGCGGGCTATCCATGTGGGTACTTGTCAGCCCCGAAACGGAAGAAACGGAGATTAAAATAAATAGGTTTGGGCCTGGGGAAGAAATTCCCGAAAATGTTTTGAAAGACGACTATCTTGCACCCGTTCAGGATGGTGAATATGTCTGGCACTTTTTCCGCGCGCCCGCTATAGTTTTCTCTCGCGGGATATTTTTCTATAGCGGGCACGCGGAAAATGGGTTTGAAGATTAAATTAATTATTGTATTTTTGCAGAATGCTTTTAGACAGCCAAAAATTAACCGAGACGCTGAATGCCCTGTTGGGGTGTATTTCACGCACGCGGTGCTGAAAGACGCAATAAAAAACAAAAAATGAAAAAAGCAAAAGAACACGCTTCGGAACTATTAGCAGTTTACGCCGAAGCGATTAGGCGAGATAATTGGGAGCTCTTCACGGAAAAAGTAACGGACGTATTCCGGGAAGTGGCAGTAAATGAAGTGCAGGAAATGCAAAAGGCAAGAAACATTTCGTTGGACACAGGTACAGCATATAACATGCGCACCATTTTAATGCCAATTTACAAATCGCAGCGCGTAAAATATGGCGTAATTTGTAAAATCGTGAACGGGGCACACGCCAATTCATTGGCGGTTGAAGATTTCGATAAGGTGGTGAAAGCGGTTCACCCAAAAATTTATGATTGGTATGCGTCGGACATTTTGGAGCTCGGAAAACCAGAACTTGAAAAATGTACGTGGTCTGCGCAAAACGGGGTTGTAGATTCAGGCGACGAAGTTGTCTGGCGCTTTTTGCGCGTGCCAACCATAGAAAAATATCCGGCGATAGTAAAATATAGCTGGTACGCGCAAAACGGGTTTGAAGATTAAATTAATTATTGTATTTTTGCAGAATGCTTTTAGACAGCCAAAAATTAACCGAGACGCTGAATGCCCTGTTGGGGTACGAGGTACGGTTTTGCCGCGAATTAATGGTGGATTTTAAGCCTTTGCAAGCGCTTGCCCGGGCGCGCGTAAACGGCGGTAAAGGGAAAGCTGCTAAAGATACGCTCGTTTTAACTATATTAAACAAACCCCAGGCACAAACATACATCGCGCATCTAAAAGCCGAAATGGAGCTGCAAACCGGCGTAACCCCAGAGCGGATATTAGACGAAGTTCGTATTATAGCGTTCCAAAATGTCCGCGATATATTAAAAACGGAGGGGCAAAACGTTGTAATGCGCGATCTGGAAGATATGGTAAATACCGGCCAAATTAGGAAAATAAAAATTAGCAAAATTAAAACCGCAGACGGCGAAGACACGGCGGGGCAGATAATAGAGATCGAGTGTTACGACAAGCTTAAAGCGTTAGAATTGTTAGGAAAACAGGAAGGTCTGTTTATAAAGCGTGTAGACGTTACTACAAACGCAAAAGAAATAGTAACGAGTAACGTGCAAAATTTAATTATTAACTACCGTAAAGCGGGTGAACCGTTAGCGGACTAAATTAAAGTCTAATGTTAAAATCTTGGAAAACAACGGCGTTGGGGGTATTGGCGCTTCTTACAGCCGCAACGGACACGCTTATCGCGTGGTTGGACACCGACGTCACCACAGTGCCCAATTGGTCGTTTGTGATTATGAGTGTAATTTCATTTTTCATCGGCCTATTTGCGAAAGACGCGAACGAAACGGTCATCCAACCGACGGCTACAAAGAAGTAAGGGGGTAAAGCAATACAATTGCTTATTACCGGGGTTGGCGTTCATGCCAGCCCCTATTTTAAATTGTGGAGTATGAAATTCAGTAAGCCGCAAGAATATATTTTAACTTCTACGCAGCCTGTAAATTTGTTTTTAGCGGGCGTGGGTAGCGGCAAAACGCATTTAGGCGGCGCGCTGAGCGGGCATTTTGTTACCGCTTTTCCGGAAGCTTTCGGCTTTGTTGGCGCAAATACTTACAACCAATTAACCACTTCGACGCTTTATAGAATGCGCGAAGTATGGCAAATTTTATATGGCTGGAAGGAAGATATAGATTATACCGTTAATAAAAAACCGCCAAAATATTTTAATTTAGAGCACCATAATTTCGACGACTATAACGGTATAATATCGTTCCGGTCGGGCGCTATAATATTTAAAGGTAGCTTAGACAACTCTAAAGCGCACGACGGAAAAGAGTTTAGTTGGGCTATATTAGACGAAACAAAAGATAGCAGGGAGGAGGACGTAAAAGATACGATTATCACCCGACTCCGCCGACCCGGTATTTATGTAGATGCGTATGGACAATTAACCTCGCAGCGTTACGGCGATTTAGGCGAATATAATAGAGGGTTTAACCCGTTATATATTTTAACTTCGCCGGCAAAAGTCCGCTGGATAAATGAATGGTTCGATCTTCACAACCATTTTCCGGAAATAAACAATTTAATATATAACGAAGGCGAATTTTTTATAAAAGAGTTTAACGATAAATGTGTTGTAATTAGCTCGACTTACCATAATGCCGAAAACCTACCGAAAGACTATATTAATACGATAAAAAATAACAATAGCATAGAAGGCGCTAAAAAGCTAATTTTTGCAAATCCTTTCGTTAAAGCGGGGGGTGAATTTTACAGCAGCTTTGACCGGTTAAAACACGTAGGCACGGTGGATTTCGACGAAAACCTACCGATACATATAAGTTTCGACCAAAATGTTGTGCCGTATATAACTGCTACGCTATACCAAGTTACAGATTTGCCCAGCGGCAAAAAGCTGTTTGGGCAATTCGACGAATTTTGTTTAGAAAATCCGCAGAATAAAACCGAGCGGCTTTGTTACGAAATAATTCGTAAATATGGCAGTCGTATTAAAGGGCTATTTTATTACGGCGATCCGTCAGGGCGGCACGGCGATACGCGGGGTTTAGAACACGACTACAAAATAGTTAAAAGGGTTTTTAGAAAATACCTGAACAATAATAGCGAACGCGTACCGTATAAACATCCTTCCGTAATTAATCGTAAGGACTTTATAAACAACGCTTTAGAAGGCGTTTACGATATACAAGTACTTATAGATAACCGCTGCCGCAGGTCGGTAGAAGATTTCGAGTTTCTGAAAGAGGACATTAACGGGAAAAAGAAAAAAGAGCGGGTAACCAATAAAGACAACGGAACTACCTACGAGCCGTACGGGCACACGTCGGATAGTTTCGACTATATATTTTGCGAAGTATTTAAGCCTTTATTTACCCGGCATTTTAAAAGTATTTTAATTATATTTGCGCTATGGATAGGGAACAATTAATAAACCGCCTTTTTCAGGTCGTCGCATTTGACCTGCGACATAAGCACTACGCGTATACGGTAGATAAAGCGACTTTGTACACGCAATTAGTTGCGGGCAAAGACATAGCCAAACTACTAAAACAGTTTGTACGCCGGGAAGATACGGCCGAATTTGCGCAGCGCGTTAACCTAACGCAGCACATTACGGTCGGAGTTTGTAAAAATCTGTTGGACATTTTCTTTAAAATTCCGAGGTCTAATGCCGCACGAAAAACGTTAACCTATACCGGCGAAAATGCGGAAAACTTAAAACGCGAATTAGTAGACGTTTTAGGGAATTTTTGGGGTGACGCCTCGTACGATGCTTATATATATGCCCGCTATATAGAGCTAAACGCCACAGACCCAAACAGTTTTGTGGTATTCGAGTGGCAGGCATTTGACAATACGGTAGAACTTTTACAGCCTTATCCTTTCGAGGTTTCCAGCCGTGCGGCGGTTGATTATACCTACGAAAACAATACGCTACAGTATTTAATTGTCGAACAATCGCATTTATACGCCACGGATAATATGATGGCGGATAATATTCCGGTTTTGCGTCGCCCTACTGACGGTAAAACGGAAGGGAAAAAATACACGGCATACGGAAAAAATGAAACTTTCCAGCTGCTACAAATCGCCGAAAACGACGTATCTAACGCGCTGCCGGTGGACGGTGGCGTAATAAAAACGGTTTATAAAGGCGCGATAATAAACGCTGTAAAGCTTAACGGCAAAGTGTTTCAGTTTCTCGAATCGGCGGCGCCGCACAATTTAGGCCACGTTCCGGCTTTTCGCGTGGGCTACTGCCGGGATTTGGCTACGAACGGCGAAACTATGGTTAGCATGTTATATGCTGTTGAAGCGCATCTATTAAAAACAATAAAAGCGAATAGCGAATTTGATTTAGTCGCAGCGCTTTTAGCGTTCCCCCAGGTCGTAAAAATGAGTGAAAAGTGTGACGACGAAAGCTGCTATAAAGGTAGACATTCGACGGATGGGAGCCTTTGCGGTACATGTTTAGGCACAGGGTTTAAAAAGACGGCATTTAGCGCTCAGGATGCAATTGTTTTAGAACTGCCGGAAAACCGGGAAAATGCGATAAAAATAACCGATGTTATTACGTACGTTTATCCCCCGGTGGAGATCGTAAAATGGCAGGAGGAATATATAGAGCGACTTACGCAAAAGTGTAAGCAAATTATGTTTAATTCGGATGTTTTTTCCCGGCAGGAAATAGCCGACACGGCGACGGGCAAAAACTTAGATATGCAAAACGTATACGATACTTTATACCCATTTTCGGAAGCAATAGCATATACCTGGGTATTTGGTGTTACGACAATTGCGAAATTAATAGATCGCGCGGATAATTTAGTGGTAGGGTTTAAATTCGACAAAGATTTAAAATTAAAGTCTTTGGAAGATTTAATGTTCGATTTGTCGGTAGCGGTTAACCTAAATAACCCCACGTTAACTGCGCATTTTAACGACGACGTTGCGGGTATTATATACCACGACAGGCCAATAGAATTACTACGTTACCAAACGCAACAATTATATAACCCATTTTCCGGGAAAACGCAATCGGAAATATTGTTGCTAATGGCGTCGGCATTCGTGCAAAATACCGATAAAATTTTGTACGCTAATTACGGCAGTATTTTCGACTTGTTGGAATTAGATTACGCGGGAAAACAGCAAAATTTTTACCTGCTACCGCGTGATAAGCAAAGACAAGCGCTTTACGCAAAAGTGGCGGAAATAAAGGCGGAAATAGACGCCGAAACGCCCGAGCCGGTGTTAGCATTAGAGTAATTTTTTAACTTTTTAAATACATACCGATGGGAATTTCTGAGCAAATTACCGAGATGATTATCGCAAAAACGGACTTCACTAACGACGAAGCCGAACTCGCAACGGAGAACGTGATTAACGCCTCAGCCCGGCTTACGCGGGCGGGTATCGCGTTTGAAACGTCGGCAGACGCTAACGAAGACACCGACGCAGACGCGCTAACGGCGGTGGGAAACGCCATTGTGCAATTTGCCGCCAACACGACAAAGCCTGAAATGTCTAAAGAAGACAGGCAAAAAATGGTGGAGCTATTCGGGGGTTTTTTTACGTCGAATATTCCCGGCTTGACCGAAGCGGGCGTAGAATTGTTCGCCGCTACGGTTGAAATCGACGGCGCAATTGACGCGCTAAACGCACTGCAAAACGAAGTATAAAAGGTAGCCCGGCAATTTACGCCTGAATTGCCGGGCAAACTGTATTTTTATGCCGACAGCGATAGAAATATTTAAGGAAAAACTTAACTTAATTGCGGAGAGCGAAACGCAATTAAGTGCTAATGTATTGGCGCACCAGTTAAAAATATATTCGTTAATACTGGATGAATTTTACCCACTTTTCGACCTTAAAGACGGGGTTATAATTAGCAGCTATAAAAACGACACGCTATTAAATAGTATAGACGAATTATTCGATAAATTAGGCAACGCCCTAAACCGGGATATATTAACACCGGTAATAAACAATATTTTAAACACCGCTAAATTAAGCGGTGAATACTACAAAGAATTAGGTTTTACGAATAACGTAGTAAATACAATATTAAACGATAAGGTAGCATTAACGCGAAAATTGGGTTTTACGGTGGGCGGAAACCTCAATAAAAACGGGTACTTGTACCAGTTAGGCAAAACCGCGCAGGTGCGGCAGCAGTTAAAAGATTACGTGCTTTCGAGTTTAACGGGGGACGTTCCGTTTTTGCAATTTCAGCAGGGGTTTAAAAATTTAATTGTCGGCAACAAAAACGTTTCCGGTGCGATGGCTAAATATTTCGACCAATACGCTGTAGATTCTTTTGCGCAAATTGACAGTTTTGTTAATAAGCAAATTGCGCACGAACTTAATTTAAGCCATTTTATTTATGAGGGTTCGATAATTAAAACCACGCGAGCTTTTTGCCGAAAAAGAGCGGGGAAAGCGTATAAAGTATCGGATACAGTAACCTGGAAAGACGACTCAACATTGCCCGACCAAAAAACCAAAGCGCGCTATAATCCCCTGATAGACAGGGGGCGTTACCGATGCAGGCATGGAATAAGGTACATTACAAAAGCACTTTACGACGAATTTATTAAAAAACAAAGCTGATGAATGGCAAGCAAGCACAAGTTTTAAAACCTATACCGGATTTGTACAAAAAAAGCGCTTTGTCGCTTCTAATGTTCGGATTTGTCGTAGGTGCCCGCGAGGCGGTGCCGAATTTAACGGTAAAAGCGGCGATTTTTATGTTTATGGATCGATTTGAATTAACGCACGACAATTATAATTACCAATCTGCTTTAGCGGATTTTACGCGTATGCAACAATCTTTTATTAACTTAAATTAAATTACAATGGCAAAATCCACGGAATCGCCTTACGTTCACGTCACGGAGCTGGGGTCAGGGCGCCAGCGCCGCTTCACTAAATTTATTTGGGACGGCATGAAACCCGCAACGCGGGAACAGTACCAAAACGCGGGAAACGCGGTAAATGTGAAAGATGATGTTGAGTATCAGAAGCTTGTTAAACGCGCAAGGGGGCTGGAAAAAGATAAGAAGGTTACCGCTGCGCAGGCGCTTTGGGCAAAAGCGAAAGCGCTGAAACCTGCAAAAGGGATAGACGCTGCGGTGGTAGAAGCCGATAAGGCGTATACCGAAAACGATTTTGTAGGCGCCTTGGAACTGTACGAAGCGGCGGAAGACCAGTTAAATGAACACGTAATAAACCGAATTGCAGAACTCAGTAAAAACGTAAAAAAATGATAGTGAAAAACAGAGCGACCGGCGAAAATTACCCGATTTCGGCGGCAACGTGGGCGAAGTTGCAAAGCGACGGCACGGCGCGACGGTACACGGTAGTAGAAGCCGATACGGCGCCGGAAGCGGCGGTAATGACGCAGGTGGCAGAATACGAAATTGCGGTAAAGCAAGGGACGCAACTACAAAAAGTGGGCGATTTAGACGGCGCACGGCATCTTTTTCAGAAAGCCTACGCGCTAAAACAAACCACATCGCTAAAAAAACGTATGGACGAATTGGACGCAGAACTTAACGGGGTACGAGAAGAAAACGCACTTAACGGGGTACGAGAAGAAAACGCACTGTAATTTTTTAATTAACTGAATAACGTAATACCTTTATGGACTTAATTAAAATGCTTTTAGACTTTACGCAAACTGTGTACGGTTTAACGGAGGAAGCAGCGGCAGAACTGCTTACAAAAAAATCTGAGGCCGGCGAACGGGAGCTAAAACCCGACGCTTTTGAAATGCTTTTGGAGCAAGACAAATCGCGTGTTAACACGTTAAAAAAGGCGGTAGACACTACTACAATTTTTAACGAGGCGCACGCTAAAGCGACAAAAGAGGAGCGGAGAAAAATGGAAAACGCGTTAGTAAATAAATTCGGTATTACCGGGGAGAAACTAACGTTCGACCAAATTTTAACCGCAATTGCCGAACAGAAAATCCCTAAAACGGAGGATTTTTCGGAAGACAATATTAAAAAACACCCTTTATTTTTGCAGTTGGAAAACGCGCAAAAAGCGGAATTAGAGGCGCTGAAAGAAACGTACCAAAACGAACTTATCGAACGCGAAAAAGCCGAAAAGGCGAAGAACACGTTTGGCGAGGTTTCGGGTTTGGTGCTAAATTTTTTCGACGAACTAAAGCCGGTATTATCCACCGACGCTACGAAAGCTACAAACCAGCGAAACCGCTTTTTACACAACCTAAACGGCTACGAATTTGAAGCTGTCGAAGGTGTAAAAGACGATTTTGTTATTTTAGGTAAAGACGGTAAAAGGCTGGAAACGGTCCATGGAAACCGTGTTACGCTTAAAGATTTTACGCGGCAACGTGCGGAGATGGAATACGATTTTGCAAAACAGGAAAACAAGCAAAATGGGGGTAACAACGGCGGTGCAGGCGGTGCACACGGTACTGTAAAAGTGCCGGCAAATATGGACGAATATAATGCTGCGATTTTGCTTGCGACCACGTCGGAGGCACGAAGCGACGTACATAACGCGTACACCGCAAGTGGCGGCGTTGTGGATTAATTCACAACAAAAAAAATAATTTTATGGCTATTGTAGCAGGAACTTTTACGGCGTCAGCACTGGCAAAATCGGTCTTGCAGGCTGATCGCATGTGGGCTGATTCTATGATTAACGCCGATTTTGTGGCGGACGTTGAGGTAGTTAAAGCAATTCTCGCCGAACAGAATGCCCGTGTTAGCGAGTTGGTGGACGGGGATAAAGACCGTACTGTTCGCGTACATTGGTTAAACATGTGCGACGAAGTTCCCGTCCCATGTGATGGCGATGACTGCGATTTGGCGGGCAACCAACTGGGCAGCGACTTTAAAGATTACGCAATAACCGAGTGCCAGAAATGGAGCTTTACGGTTAACGAAAACGCGTTGCGGTCTAACGATTACAACCTCGAAGACCTGGTTGCAAAAGGGATTTTGAAAGCAGATAAAATTCTGTCGGAAGAGATCGCAAGGTTTACAATGGAACGGCTCGAAACCTTTAAAGGTGAAAACGTCGTGTCTGACGGTACGGGATCGGTGGTTGCTGACGAAACCTACATCGAATCTGCGGATTGGAACGAGCGCCTTTTTGCGTATTTCTACCGCGTTTCAAAACAAAACAAATTTTCTTCGCCGTTTTTGCTTTCGGGCTCGAATTTGTTCGAAGAAAAGTTTATGACGATGTTAAACGCAAGTAACAGCAACGGCAGCGGCGCAGCAGCGGCGTTTAAATTTATGCGCACATATTTCGACTTGTTTAACGTGGACGCGTACAATACGCCGGACGCGAAAACATACATGATTAACCGGGGTGCGGTGGCTTTTGCGAGCAAAAACTACTACGGTGCGGTACCTACGGTGTATAAGTCGCAAGACCGATATAGCGTAGCTTCGCGCAACCTGCCGGGGGTTCGATACGACGTGTTTTACACAAATCGTTGCTCCGGTACGACGATTATGCACGATTGGACTTTCGTAGCTAATTTCGACTTGTTCCTGAATCCGCTCGGCTGTACGGCTGAACGGACGGGGGTTCTGTCGTTTATCAACGGAACAACTCCGTAAATTTCGAGGTTTTCATAAAAAGCGCGGCATCGGGAAACGGGTGCTGCGCTTTTTCATAAAAAGCACAGTGGTTTTAATACTTAGATAATTGCGCCTTATTTTTGCGTATAAATAATTCCCGAATGTTTGAGTGTTATAACAATATAATAGGACTGGCTAACGAGGACTGCTCCTGCCATCAAACTGGCAGACCGGAGGACTACGCTGAAAGCGCTTCCGGGCTTTACCTGTCGGAATTAGCGGATATTGGCGCGTTATTAAATAGCCCAAATTGCGGACAAACGCTTTGGGATACCTTAGTAGCAGCACGGGCGACGGCGGTAAAAATTACCGTTGCCGACACAAACGTTTTAATGGGGCGGCAGTACAAGCTAAAGCGCGATGCAATACAGCAACAAGTTATAGGCGAAATTAAAGCGCGTGAAACGTACGACCCGGCGACTAATTACGCGGTTGTCCGCATCGCTTGTAATTCTATAAAAGGGGGGTATTTTACGCTGCGTTCGGTCGGCACTATTTTCGAGAACGTGGGCGCTTTTGACGTACTGTTGTACGACAATGTAGACGGATATTTAGAGACTTTTGCGGTAACGTCGCTCGCAAATAAGCATAAAACTAACGCGATAAATAAAAAGTACCCGGTATATTCTAAATACGCGGAATGCTTAGAATACTATTTAGTATACCAATTCGACGAAGATAACTTACCTAAAAATAATAATGTGTCGTGCGGTTGTGGCGACAATAAAATATCTTTTAACCTAAAAAATAACTATTTCGGCAGCAATTATCGAAATGCGCAGTGGGCGAAATGGGCGATGGTTGGCAGCAGCGTAATTAACAGTTTAGCCGAATTAGAAGATATGCCTAATTTTGCTTCTAATAAAATGTTAGGTTTAACTTTAGAGGCGGATTTTGCGTGCGACGTTAACGCGGTTATTTGCGAGAGCGAATTAGACTATTTAGGCTCGAATTATGCGATGGCGTTAGCTCTCGCGGTGTTCTACCAAACTGGGGTACAAGTTGCAAACCAGTTTTTTAAAACGCCTACTTTAGACCCTAAAAAATTAATTTCTTCCGACGTTTGGGAAGAAAATTTAATCGAATGGCAGAAAAAGTACACGGATTATTTGCAGGCGGTAATTGCCGAAATACCGTTACAAAATACCGATTGCTACGGTTGTAAAGACAAAGTAGTAATTAAACGACAAGGGTTGTTCGCGTGACTTTAGCAGAACAAATAGCGGCATTAGATAAACTTATTATGTTTGTCGAAAATGAGCTACCTAAATACGTCGAACAGGTGGCCGCGTCGGATTTAGCGGCATTAGTAGCTAATCGCGTAATAACGACGGGGGAGGACAGCGACGGCGCTAAATTTTCGCCGTACAGCACAAATAAAAACCGGGCGGCGGCATATATAGGCAAAAGCCGAAACCAAGCCGCAGAACGGAAAATAAAGGCTTTGCAGCGTGCCGGGACGGCGATAAGCTATACAACATTTCGCGAGTTAAATAACCTGCAAACCGATTTTAAAAGGTATGAATTTACCGGCGAAATGTGGAAAAAATTCGGGGTTACGCGATCGGATTTAACCCAGGATAGCTACAAAATAACGATAGGCGGTACAAGTACCGCAGCGCAGGAAAAAATAGACGCAAATAGCGCCTATGAAAACCAGAGCATAATCGAAGCCAGTGAGGGTGAACGAGTTACAGTACAAAACACGGCGTCTTCGTGGTTAGAAGAACAAGTTAAAAGAATTTTGATCGCATGAATGAGCATGTAACTAATTTACTCGCAGAACAATTAATTACTTTACCGTTTGTAACAAAAGCGGCGGGGGTGATTCAGCTTTTGAAGCTACCTAAAACAGACGGTAAAGCGCAAATTGTTCCGGTAGTTAAAGGGGTATTTAGGAAAGATGGGTACACGGAAATTTGCGAAAATGAAGACCCTTATTTAGATGTTTTGCCGAATAGCGCGGAAACCGGCATTATTTATTTCGAGGATTTAGGCGCTAAACGCAAAAACATTAACAATTATATTTCGCAAATTACTGGAAGGCTTAAATTAGTCGCGTGGTTCGACTTTAAAAAAATAGGTGGTACAATAACGTTAACCGATTTGCAACAAGCGGTTTTAGCTACCTTAGCAAATTACCAAATACCCAGTAGCAGCTACATTAGCAGCGCGGTTTTGGAGGTAGAAGCGATAGACCCGAAAAGACCCGACCCTTTCGATAAGTTTGGTTTAGACGAATCGAATGTACAGTATATAACGCACCCTTTCGACTATTTCAGTTTAACGATATATTACGTGGCAAACGTTTCGAGTATGTGCGTCCCTGAAATAGAGCTAAACCCTGAAACATGCTAAACTTTTACGACATATTTTCGGCGTTGCAATTAGCGGTTTTTGCTTATGTTTTTTCGTGTATATTAATAGCGAAAGACGGCATTTTCGATTTTTACGGCGATTTTCTTTATTACAAAATAAAGACGTTTACAAACGGCAAAGTGTCTAACGCCTTGGGTTTATGCGAAAAATGCTTTGCAGGTCAAACAGCTTTTTGGTTTTTTATCGTAGCTAATATGCACGAATACGCTATTATAAAGCACATACTTTTCACGTGCTTCGCCATAATATTTACACAAATAATTTCCGAAACAATTAAACACTTAAACACTTAAAACATGAACGTTAACGACGTAAAGGCTAAGCTGGAGGCGTTAAAAATCGAAACGCTAAGACGCGAACAGGAATTGTTAGACGGCCTAACACCTGCCGAACGGGTCGAGGTTGGCGAACCGATAAAACAAATAAAATATTTGCAAAGCTTTCAGGCTAACGGGAAAAAGTATATTATGCGTACTTCGCTAACCCTTAGCCGTTTCGAGGTGTTTCAGGATTTGCAAATTTCCGCCGCTTTTAGCGTGGATTTCGAGAATATTTTTAAGAACCTGCGACAATCTTACGATCTCTTAGACGAGGGTAAACCCGCGTCAGCGGCGGTGAAGCTGTACAATTTAATGTCGGGCGTAAAGGATAAAATGGACGGTAAAATAGACCCTATTTTATCGCTTTGTTCGCTTTTTATTTGCACCGAAGATGAGGACGTTACAAAATACGACGCAGAACTTTGCCAAGCTAAAATAACCGATTGGAAAATAGAGGGGATAGCGGCAGAAAGTTTTTTTTCCTTAGCTTTCACTTTGGTAGACGGATATTTGACCGCTTACAACGAGATTTCCAACGTTATTTTGGTGCGCAAAATGGCGACCGAAACGACGTAGAAAAATACGTTAATATCCAAAAAAGGGATTTAAAACTATTTTGGACTAAATTAAAGCGGCAAGTTGCCCAAAGGGGCGGAATAAGTTACACCGAACTGAAAGCGTTAGACATTTTTGAGTTTTTTACGGCTTTGGCTGTGTACGAAAATGAATTACAAGCGGAGATTGACGCGCACAACAAAAAATAGCTTTTATGGCAGTTGTTCTGGATTTCGAGGGGTCTTTTAATAATCTTTTGGCGGGTTTAAAATCCGCTAAAGCCGACCTTACCGGCGTTAGCGACGGCTACGAAAAGCTCGGGGATACTGAACGAAAAGTCCTGTCGGGTGCAGCGGCTAATCAAGACCGGTTTGCCGGTGCAACCGAAAAAGCGAGCGGCGAAGTAAGGAAACAACAAAAGAGCATAGAAGCTTTAGAAAACCAGCTAAAAGGGTTAGAGACGGGACAAAAGAAAGCCACCGACCCTGAAACGGTTAAAAGATACAACACAGAGATAGCAAAAACGCAGGCTGCGATAAAGCTAACAAAAGGCGAAAGCGTAGGGTTTTTTGCCGCGTTGTCTACGGGTGCAAGCGTTTCAAAAGCGGCATTTTCGGCGTTACGCGGGGTGCTTGCCTCGACTTTCGCACCGCTTTTTGCAGTTGGCGCGGTTTTGGCGGGGCTGCGGCAGGTGGTAACACTTGCAAACGAATTCGAGCAAGGCGCTGCAGACTTATCGGCAATCACCGGCGCGACGGGCGATGCGTTGGTCTTTTTAAAGGAAGAAGCGATAGCGGTAGGAACCGAAACGACGGTAAGCGCTATACAAACTTTAGAGGCTTATAAGTTAATAGCAAGCGCAAAACCGGAGTTATTAGCAAACGCGGACGCTTTAGCCGAATTCACCCGGCAAACCATAACGCTAACCGAAGCGATGGGGGGCGAGTTGCCGCAAGTGGCCACGGATTTGACCGACATTATGAACCAATTTAGTGCCCCCGCATCGGAGGCGGGACGATTCGTAAACACTTTAGCAGCGGGTTCTAAGGAGAGCGCTGCGGAGGTGGCAAACTTAGCGGCGGCGCTTGTTGTGTCCGGGGCGGCGGCTAAAACGGCTAACATAACTTTAGAAGAAAGCGTCGCGACTTTAGAGGCGTTAGCCGAGCAGGGGAAAAAAGGTTCGGAAGCAGGTACGGCGTTTAATAACATAGCGTTAAGACTATCGGCCACGGACGTTTTGCCGGTGGAAGCGATAAAACGATTGGAGGCGGCGGGCGTAAATATGGCGGCGTTGTCGGACACAACGTTAAGTTTTTCGGATAGGTTAAAAGCGTTAAAGCCTGTGCAAAACGACGCAAACGCCTTGGTTGCGGTGTTCGGAGATTCGAATTTTGCGGCGGCGAAGATTTTGATAGATAGTGCTGAACGTATAGACGTGTTAACCGAAGCGGTAACGGGAACAAATACTGCGCAGGAGCAGGCGGCTATAAGAACGGCCACCGCTTCGGCGGAATGGCAAAGGCTTAAAAATACGATAGCGGCGTTAGTAGTAGGCGGAACGGGGGGATTGAGCACGTTTTTAGCGGTTATTATTCGTTTTGTTAGAGAAGGTATATTATTTGTAAAATCCGGTTTTGATGCGCTTAAACCGACCTTCGACGTAATTTATAATGCTTTTGCGGAATTGTTTACGGTAATAGCTAAACTAATACCTGCGCAGCAAGAAGCTGGCGAAGGTGCGAGTGTTTTAACGACGATTTTTAAATTTTTGGCTATACCGTTAAAAGTTTTAGGCTCCCTTTTGGGCTTCGTTATTACGCAATTAGCCGGAACGATAGAATTTTTCGGTAAAGCGGTAAAATCGAGCGGCTTTTTGCAGAAAGCTTTATCCAGCCTGACTTTCCCGTTTCGGTTATTGTTTTCGGTACTTTCGGAATTGCCTGCTTATGTAGACGGGGGTTTAGCGGCTATTAGCGTTTTCGTATCGGAAACGGGAAAAGCGATAGGGGGTTTAGGGCAAAAAGTCGGCGCTTTTTTTTACGAGATGTTTAACATAAAAAAATTAATTACTGAGGGCGCGGGCGATTTAAAGAAAGCGGCAAACGAGTTATTTATAGACCCGTTTAAAGGAATTGGCGAAAAATCGGCAAAAGCTTTTAGAGACAGTTTTAATAAAGTTAGCGGTATTAAACAAAAAAACCCGGTTACTAATGTAGTTAGCGAAACCCTGCAAACAACGGGTATAACAAACCAATCTTTTTCGAGGTCGGATGAAGTAGCGGCAGCGCAGGCGAAAAAAGCAGAAGCGGCGGCGGCAAAAAAGGCCGCAGCAGAAGCGGCGGCGGCAAAAAAAGCGGCGGACGCAGAAAAAAAAGCGGCGGACGACGCTATAAAATTGGCCGAAGAGTTAGAAAAAGCGAAATTAAACGCTTTAGCCGAAGGCCGCGAAAAACAGCTAATTATCGAAGATTTTAGATACCGCGATTTATTAGCGGAACTGAACAAATTTGGCTTAGATACTTCGCAAGCTACAATACAGCACGAGACTAATAAATTCGAGATACGGCGTAAATTTATAGAAGAAACGGCTAATTTAGAGCAACTTAGCGGGGAAGAACGTATACGGTTTATATACGAACAAAATAAAGCGGAGATAGAAGCTTTAGAGAATTCCCTTAAAATCGCCGCGCCAAACGGGGAATTAAGCGGCGACCAAACAAAACAAATAAACTTCCTAAAAAAGCAAGCCAACGACCAATTTTTAAAGGATTTAAGCGCGTTTCAGGACGACGAAATACAGAAGGCCGAAAGCCACGAAATCGCGTTATTAGAGCTACAACGAGCGGCATTTGATAGTCAAATAGCCTTCGAAGATTTTAAAGAAAAAGCTATTTTAGATATTCGACTAAAATATGCAGAGCAAGCTTTAGCCCTTTTAGAAAAAACTAAAGGTGCGGAAAGTGATGCCGCTTTAGCCCTGCGCAAAACAATAAACGAAATTAAAGGCGACATTGCCGAATTGGGCGACACGGCAAAAGAGTTTAGTATTTATAAATTAATTGGTTTAGACCCTAACAACCCCGAAGACCAAAAAACAATAAATGGCATAAATGTAGCGGCACAAAGTGCAATAAACATTATATCCGAGGTTAATGCGCGCAGGGTAGAAGCGGCGGAGACCGCTATTAAAGCGTCCGACGAAGAAATCGAAAATATAGATAAAAATATAAAGAAAAAAGAAGAAGAACTTAAAGACGAAAAAGACTTAGGGCAGCAAGGTTTTGCTAATCGGCAAATCGAAGTGCAGCAGGAAATAGACGTTTTAAAGCAGCAGCAGGAGGCGGAAAAAGTAGAACGCGATAAAGCAGTAAAAGAAAAACAACGCGCGCAAAAAGCGCAAGCTATTTTAGATACGATTACGCAAGGCAGCAGTTTAATAACGGCGGCGGCGCAGATTTTCCAGTCGGTTGCCGCTATTCCTTTTGTAGGGGTAGGCATCGCGGTAGGGCTTATTGGGGCGATGTTAGGCGGTTTTATTGCGGCTAAAGCTAAGGTTTTCCAAAATATTAATAAGCAAAAAGCTCGCCACGGCATGTCGGGCAAAGTGACCGGGCGGCTGCACACCCAGGGCGGTGAAAATTTTGGCGACCACATCGAAGTGGAACGCGGGGAAGCGTTTGGAATACTTAGCAGGGAAGCAACGGCGGCGCATGGGGACGCGTTTACAGCGTTTGTAAACGCGGCTAATAATAACGACCTTAAAGGACTATACAAAGCCGTGCGACCCGAAAATAGGTTAAACTCCGAAATTGCAAATAATTTAGCGGCGAAAGAGGCTAAAATTATATCGCTGCAAACTACAACCGGGGACGGGCGCGAAATAGCGGAATTACGTAAAAGTAACGAGCTATTAACAGAAATTGTTAAACTACAAAGTAAGCCAAAAACGGACTACACAGCGGACGGCAGTAAGATAATTACGACAGGTAAAACCGTTAAAGTAATCCGTAAAACCGCATAACATGAAAGAGGTTAAAATATATTTAGAGAGCGCGATTTTAGATAAAACCGAGGTTTTCCCTAAAATAAAAGGGATTTTTGAATATATCCGCGATACGGATAAATTATACTATAAACACACGTCTAAAGATACTTTTAGATTTAGCGCTGTAAACGATTACGCGATAGTTAAAGAGCACTACGAAAACGAATGCACGGAGATTACGGTATTTGTAGAATATACCTGCGCGGGTGAAATAGTAGAATATTGGACGGGATTTTTTACGATGTTTGAAAGTGTGGAAAATCGCGACAAATGTTATATAGACGTAAAAGTTAAGCCGTTAGACGCCTATAAATGCTTCGAAGCGGCATTAAAACTAACGGCTAATTTATTTGCCGGAACGGCGGTAACTACGCAAGCGATTGGCGGGGAAGTAGAAGAACAACTTTGCACGGCTGAAACTTTAGACGGCGATTGTGCGGACTATTACGCAGCGTATTACGATAATTTAGACACCTGTTTAGCCGAACCGACTAATTGGTGTAAAAAGTCGAACAAAGTATTTGTTAATAATATAGAACAAGAACCGGAATGCTATTTAAACCCCACCGGGTTGACTATTAGACAGGAAACTACGTGGCACCGGGAAACCTTTACAAATGCTTGCGAAATAGGCGAACCGGTAGAACCTACTTTTGCCGGCGGTTGGTCGCTGCTATTAAACAGTTGCGCGGGCGACGGTACGGCGGAATGGTGGCGCTGTCCTTCGGGAAATTCGGGGATGGTTTTAGGTGCGTACACACGCGGGCGAATGTTTAACGGGGTTATCGAAAACCTGGTATCCGGTATGGGCTGTGGGCTTACGGTAAAAAGCGAATTTTTCGGCATTAACGCCATAGACGACGCACCCAATAATATAGCTTATGCCTTTGCGGAATTAAATTGCAAAAACATAACTATACACCAAAAAAGCGATATTAAATACAAATCGGTGGTAACACCGAGCACCGCCCCGGCGTGGAATGTAAGCCTAAAAAGCTTTTTTGAAGATTTGGATTTTATGTTTAACGTTAAAGTTGTTATAATTAACGGGGTTTTAATTTTGGAGCATTACAGTTATTTTTCCGCTAATTCAGGAATAGATTTAACGGGAAAAACTAAAAATAAGACGCTTAATTACGGCAGCGTGGATAACGTTAAAACAGAATTATTTTACTGGCCTGAAGATGTAAGTTTTGCATTTTTAGCCAATCCGATAGTTTACGATTGCGGCGAAGAAGTTAAAGAGAAACGTTGCACCGTTTTACACACCGATTTAGATTTTATCGAAAATACGGCTAATGCGGAGCGCGTAGGTAATTCGGGGTTTGTTTTAGTCTGCAACGAATTAAACGGCACGGATTTAATAATTAAAGATTCTAATTCACCTTTTAATTGGGTTAGCTTGCAGGAAAATTTGCATAAGCATGGGAGGCTATTTAAAAGTGGAACTTTAAACGGCAACGCGCAAACCTTTCTTTCCTGGCTGCCCTACATAAAGCAGGATAAATTTAAGTTTACCCGGTGTTGCGGCGACACGTTTAACCCGGGCGACAGTGTAACGACGGATTTAGGTGTGGGCTACGTTGCGTCGGCAGAAGAGAACATATTTACCGAATCGGTAGAAATCGAAATTGCATATTAATATGGAATACGGGATAAAGCAACCTTTGCGGATTTACGAAAACTTAGCCGACCGGAATGTATTTGCGCCGGGCGGCGACAATAGCCCGTTTTGTCTAATTTGTCCGGCAAATATGCTGCTACCTTTCGAGATTAAAAGGCCGTCCGGTGCGTACCCTTTAACGTCTATAAAGTTAATAGGAAGCAGCGAAATGGAGTTGCTCACGTATATGGATTCGGCGGATTTGCAAGTATTTTCTTTCGCCGAATTTGATTATATAGTGCATTACGGCATTTTACCGCATACAGCAACAATACCGGCGGGTAAATATTATTTAATGCTATCGGATTCCGTAAACACCTGGTATAGTGAAGACATTAATTTTATCGCTTTTAACGGTAATACTTTAGACCTTTGCGTACCTACAAAAATAACGTATTGGGATACGTGCGACGTGGATGCTATATTTTACCGAACCGGCGAAAAGCAATACAAAAATATTATTTATTTAGACGTAGATATAGGTAAACCGGAATACCCGGTAATTATCGAAGCCAGTGAAGACGCGTTCGGTAGCGAAGTTGTGGAATTCGCTAAACTCGAAAAAACCTATATTTTGCAGGGGGTTTTTCCGCAGTTTATGGTAGACGCGCTTTGTTTGTTGCCGCTGCATTTTGCTGGCGTTATTGAGGTGCTTACGCATAGAGGTTACACGGGAAACGTTTTAACGGTTACGGTAGACCCAAAATGGCAAGGCACAAACGGTGCTTTAGCTTTAACAGATATTTCGTTTGTGGTGGATCGCGTAATTAAAACTAATTGCTGCGGCGATTTAGAAACGCCGAACATTTACTGCTTAACCGGCGCTTTAGAAGCTTTAGCGGTAATTGTAGAAGGTAGCACGAATTACCTAATTTTTGAATATACCAACGCTTTAACCTCGGCGCAAGTACCGCTGGTTGATGGCGATAAAGTATTAATTAAATATTTGTCCGGTGCTACAAATTACCGGAGATATAAAGCGTCTACGGGTACTTATATACCTTCCGGCGTTTTTTTTAACGGCGGGGGCGTAATTGATTTAAACGCCCTAAACGCAGATTTACCGGATGCCGACATTTATTATTACTATAACGTTGCGGCGGGAAGGTTTTATACAGATCCTGCGATTAGTTCGATAGATACGCCGACAATTATTTCTGCCGTGGGGGACAAAACACTACAGGGGCGCGGTTTCAGGAATGCGATAATAGAAGTTTGGGAGATAATTGGGGGCACTGCCGTTAAAGTTTTTATCGCCACGGGTGAACAATTAAATACGGGGGGTATAACTTACCCGCATAACCCTGCGGCGACGGTGACGTATATAAAAGCCGTTGGGCTTAATTGCGAATTAGGGGAGAGCAAAAACTATTTTTGGGCAGGTGAACCTTTGGGCATAGGTATTATGGCAGTGGGTTCTACTTTTATTGTCGGCGAAGACGAAAGCGACGATGATGCTACGGAATAAAACACGGTGCATTTTAACCGTTTTTTCTAATACATTAATTTTACAGGAATGGCTACTAAAGCGGAAATAAAAGATTTTTTTCAAACGGGCGACGTACCTACGGAAGCGCAATTTTATGCGTTTTTCGATAGTATTTATTGGTACAACGACGGGTTGGCGCTTTCGGGAACGTTAAACGCGGCGGGGGTGATTAATATACCCGCAACGCGCGAGCTGCTTAAGATAACGTTTTGGAGCGCTACGGGGCAAAACGTAAAATTAGGGACTTCCGTGGGCTCTGGCAATTTATTCGACGAAGAACTAACAGCAAACACGCCGTTTAGTTTCGATTTAAGCCGGTTCAGTATTGCCGGGGAAAACTTGCATTTAACCGGCGAAAATTTGGCCGCAATTAACTATAAATTTATACTTTTATGAAAAACATTATTTTAGCGTTTATGGCGCTGTTTGTTAGTTTTACCGGCTTTTCGCAATCGGAAATCAGCCGCGATAATTTAACGGCGAAACAGAAACTGGAGATTAAAACCGGCGGCGTTTTTACGTTTAATGGCTCGCAAATTACGGGTATATCCAACGACCCGACTTTAACCGATTCGCTACCTACGCACCTATTAACTGAAGCTGCGGCGAAAGCTTATGTAGACGCTGTAACGGGCGGATTTACGGCAAGCTACGTTTCTGGCGATTCTATTTTTCTCGTAACGCCGGCAGGCGATACTATTTTTACCGGTTCGGCTATTGCGGCAGTAGGGGGTTTAGTTACTGAAGCTGCGTTAACGGATTCTATACAAATATTATTAGACAGTATAGCCGCTTTACGCGACGCATTGGATAATATCGGCGCTACTATTAACCAAATAACGCTAAGTGCCTCGGCGGAAACGTCTATGCAATTAAGGTATTTTGGAAGCGGAACGCCGACACTCGTAAAAACCGGCGCGGGGAATTTTACGCTAACATTGCCCGATGGGGTTTTACCTAATTCGTTTAAATGGTCGGGGAATAACACAAATTTAGACGGGGGTAACGCAATTAATTTACTTATCGTTTCGGTGTCGGGGAATAACGAGTTTTTCGGTTTAGACATACGGGCGGCGAGTAGTGGGAATGTAGTTAATTATCCGGCGTTAAGTGTAACGGTAGACCAGGATGTAACCGTAACAGGAAGTGTTCAGGCGAAAATAACCAATCTGAACGGTTTTGGAGGTTCAGGCTTTGTAATACTTGCAAAATTCTAATTATATGCGCTATTATTTGCTATTATTTTCGCTATTATTTTGCACGGCAGTTAAGGCGCAAGTGGATACGTCTTTTGTGTTAGTTGTAGATATTACCGACGCGCAAAGCGTTACAGATTCGACTTTTCAGGTCGAAATAATTGCGCCGGCAGACCAATTAGGGTATTTTACGTCGATTAAGATAGATAGCGCGATGGGGCTTATCGATGGCAACGGCAGGCTTTTTACCGTTATAGACGTTATAGCTTCGTCTTTTTCGGATGCTACGTTATTAGTTGTTTGCGTCGAAGCTGTTTGTTTAATGCCTGCGCAAGTGGGTGCGGTTTATCGTAAACGCGCCGATAATCGAATACCTGTACCGGCGAACGGTGCGACGGGAGTTAGCGAGGGGCTGCAAACGCGTATACATTTACATAATATTTTGCAAGC
>Ga0163146_10001833_pt1 | contig 29815 bp, 18 predicted proteins | sample OliLakLV19MP7G1_FD_148648 | JGI IMG/M metagenome (GOLD analysis project Ga0163146, IMG submission 148648) | Freshwater microbial mat bacterial communities from Lake Vanda, McMurdo Dry Valleys, Antarctica - Oligotrophic Lake LV.19.MP7.G1 | ecosystem: Environmental > Aquatic > Freshwater > Lake >...
GTTGGTGCGGTAACTCTTACAGCTAGTGGGGCTGGTGGCTCACAAGTTTATCGCTGGTATGCGGATGCCGTTACACCTGCGCTACTTTTTACAGGAGCATCTTTTTCGACTCCTTCGTTAACGGCAATCACTACTTACTATGTTTCAATTTTTGACCCGGCTACGTGCGAAAGTAATCGGGTAGCTGTGGCCGCTATAGTCAACAACATCCCGAGCGCGCCAACCACTACTGGAGCTTCCGGTTGTTCAATCTCGGTAATCACACTATCCGCATCAGGAGGAACAAGTGGACAATACCGCTGGTATACTGTTGCTACTGGTGGAACAGCAATTACAGGACAGACCAGCAGCAGCTTCACAACTCCATCTTTGACAGCCACAACTACTTACTACGTTTCCATCAACAATGGCACCTGCGAGAGTGCGCGCACATTAGTGATTGCTACGATCACAGGGCCATGTGCTCAACCGCCTGTCATCAATACCGCTCCTCTCTCCACAACTGTCGGGGGCATCGTCACCATTGATCTGAAGCCATTGATCACTACTTCTGGAACACTCAATGTAAATTTAATTCAATTAACAGTACAGCCCTCTAGTGGAGCTATTGGAACCATTAGCAACGGAGTACTCACCATCAGCTATCAAGGGATTGCTTTCACCGGCAAAGAAATTTTTTCAATCCGTGCCTGCGATAACAACGGAAACTGTTCCACACAATAATTCGAAATTGAAGTAGCGGGCGATGTGGTGGTCTACAATGCGATCTCGCCAAATGGCGCAAACCCAGTATTTACCATTGAGTATATTGAGCTAATACCAGAAACAAAAGATAATAGAGTCGCTATCTTCGACCGCTGGCAAAATGAAGTGTGGAGCGCATCGAACTACAACAATTCGTCAGTGGTATTTAAAGGTGTTAGCAACAGCGGCAGCGATCTTCCTACAGGAATCTATTTTTATAAAATTGAATTTGCTAGTGGAAAGAAAATGCAGACAGGATTTTTATCGTTGAAGAGGTGAGTTAAATGTAAAGAAGTCAGAATTTAGGAGACAGAAGTTAGAATTTAGGAGGTGAGATTTCAACACTTAACACGTAAACACTTTAACACGTAAACACATCAACAACACTTTAACGCGTCAAGCCGTCAACACACTTTTAAAACAAATAGTATGAAATGTTTATCACTTGTTGCGGTTTTGACTATGGTGATTCCTTGTGCGATGGCGCAACAAGACCCTCTGTATTCCCAATACTTCAACAACCCAATGCTCATCAATCCCGCTTTCGCGGGAAGCAATGACCGGTTGTATGCAGGCCTTGCCAACATAATCAAAGCTGTTAACTTTTTCATATTGAATACATTGCTGGGTTAAATAATTTCACTTCTAATGCTGGAATTGTCAACATAGAAAACAAACGTTGAATTAAAAATCCCCTTTTTAGGGGAGACACAATCCTTGACAAATTGATATATTTGATAACTAAAATAATTGCACCATGAAAACGATTTATTTAACCCTACTTTTTGCGTTAGTGAATTTTGTTGCTCAAGCCACCGTGCGCACCGTAAGCAGCAACCCCTCCAACCTCGGGCAGTTTAGTACCATACAAGCAGCAATAGATGCTAGCGTTGATAGCGACACCGTGTATGTGTATGGCAGCCCCAATGTGTATGCAGCCTTTACTATTAGCGATAAAAAAATTACCGTGATTGGTCCCGGCTGGGCACCCGATAAAAATTTACCGTTTACTGCCACTGTTGTAGGGGTTACCATCAACAATTCTGCAGCAGGAGGCAGCCCCGATGGCTCGGAATTACATGGTCTTGTTTTTAATAGCACGGCAACCTTATCGAATGCCGGAGGCACAAATACAGGTGTAAACAACATAAGACTTATACGGTGTCAATTCAACGGTATCGTTGGTGTTGATCTGGCATCCAGCGGCTTTTTATTCGAAGGATGTATTTTTTATAATACTGTGAACTTTAGTAGCTCCCTAACTTACACCAACTTTTTATTTCAGAATAACCTATTTTTCTTTTCGGTATGCTGCCTAGGTCAGCAAGTAACTGGTCTCACCAATGCAGTGAACATTCGCTTTGACCACAATCTCTTTTATAGCTCCAACAACTCGGCAGGAAATACTGTAAACGTTTTTGCTAGTAACTGTCGCTTCCTCACCTTTTCAAATAATGTTTTCAACCAGGCTAATGTTGGACTCAACGTCAGCTTCAGCACCTTTACCAATAACATCACCAATAACATTACGCTCAACTCAGCCAATGCCACATCTAATGCTACACCGTGGGCGGTGAATAGCAATGTAGATGGAGGAGGAAATATCGCAAACCAAAATCCTGCTATGGTAAATCAAACCGTAATCAATGGAAACAATAATTCGGCTCTTTTAAACTTTACAATAGCCAGCGGCCCCGCCAACAATAGTGGAAGCGATGGTAAAGATATGGGGTTGTTATTTGATGCGGTGGGTAGTTTGAATTGGGCGAACAGTAACAACAGTCGCTTGCCGCGGATTTTTAGCATGAACATTACTACACCAACAGTAACCCCCGGAGGGAATTTGAGTGTGACGGTAGAGGCTAGAAAGAGTAATTGATTGTGTTGATGAAAGTTTTAAACTTTCTTTGGCCGCAAGCCGCAGGCCACAAGCTTCACGCTGTGAGTTGGCGACTAACAGCGTATAGCCTTTTATTTTTTATATCAAGTCAAACACACGCTCAGAGTATTTTAAAGGGAGAATACTTTTTCGATACAGACCCCGGTGTGGGCAATGGCGCAGCACTTACATTTGCTGCTGGCAGCACGGTCAATTTTACTTCCAGCATTTCCACTGCTTCGCTATCATCCGGGTTTCATCAATTGGCCATTCGCGTGAAAGAAACGGGTGGCGTGTGGAGTGCATTTGAAGGCCGTGGATTTTACATCAGCACTACTACGGCAGATTCCCCAAACATTGTGGGAGCAGAATATTTTTTTGATGCCGATCCCGGAAACGGAAATGGAATTCCCATCGCTGTTACCGCAGGAGCATCTGTAACTTTTACAGTGAGTCTTCCCACTAGTCTTTCTGCCGGCTTTCACTTTCTTGCTATTCGCACAAAGGGTGCCAATGGAAAATGGGGCGTGTTTGAAGCCCGCGGATTTTATGTGACGGGTTCAACCTCCGATTCTCCTAACATCACAGCAGCAGAATATTTCTTTGATGCCGATCCCGGAAACGGAAATGGAATAAACATTCCGGTAACGGCAGGCGCCATTGTAAACTTTACGGTGAGTTTGCCAACAAGTCTTGCTTCGGGTTTTCATTTTCTTGCTATCCGCACAAAAGGTGCCAATGGAAAATGGGGCGTGTTTGAAGCACGGGGATTTTATGTTACGGGTTCTACGTCAGATGTTCCCGACATTACCAAAGCAGAATATTTTTTTGATACTGACCCCGGTGTGGGCAACGGCATTAACATTCCGATTACGGCTGGGGCATCTCCAAATTTTACTGTTAGCTTACCTACCACAGGGCTTACAACCGGATTTCATTTTCTTGCTATTCGCACAAAACGTGCTGATGGTAAGTGGGGAGTTTTTGAGAGCCGTGGATTTTATGTGTCGCCCATTGCTGCGAATGCTGCGGATATAGTTGCGGCAGAATATTTTATCGATGGTGTCGATCCCGGTGAGGGAAACGGATTGCCGCTGACAGTTACCACGCCAGGCCCTACCGTTAATCAATCCTTTGTGATTGTGCTAAGCGGAGTGCCAAGCGGTGCGAGAAAATTAAACTTGCGTGTGAAAGATGCGAATGGAATTTGGAGCGCGATTGAAACAGCAGGCTTCAGCGTGTTGGTTTGTACACCGCCCCCTGCACCGGCTGCCGCAGGCGCCAGCCGATGTAACAATGGTACTGTTATTTTAAACGCAACAGCCGGAGCAGCTGGTACACAAGTCTACCGTTGGTATGCCGATGCCACATCAACAACCATTCTTTTTACTGGTGCTGCTTTTACAACACCCTCTATCAATACAACCACGAATTTCTTTGTGAGTGTGTTTGATCCGGCAACACTCTGCGAAAGCAATCGCACTGCCGTAATAGCCGCTGTCATCAGCACATCACCACCGCAATTGAATATCACCAGCGCAACCATCTGTGCCGGAAATTCGATTAAGGTCAGCGCTCCAACAGGATTCACAACCTATCTATGGTCGAACGGAGAAACAACTCGCGAGATCGCAGTTATAGCATCGGGTAATTATTCGGTTATTGTTGGAAATGGAACCTGCGAAAGTCAGCCTTCTGTTCCGGCATCCATCATCGTATCACCAAAACCAACAAAACCAGTAATCACAACCAGCGGATCTGCAAGTTTGTGTGATGGTGCCACTGTTACACTTTCTGCTCCAGCCGGATTCTCTTACCTCTGGTCTGATGGAAAAAATACGCAAGACAATATCGTAAGCATTGGGGGCACTTATTCTGTAGTTGTATCTGATGGAAGCAATTGCTCCAGCGATCCGTCAGTAAGTGTTGTCGTGTCTACCTTTACAACTCCTGCCAAACCAATCATTAATGTTTTCGGAAGCACCGCGTTATGCGGAACAAATACCGTGGGCGTACTTGCTCCCTCAGGGTTTTCAATCTATCAATGGTCGGGCGGACAAACCACGCAAGGGTTAACTGTTTCTACCGCTGGCACATTCTCTGTGATTGCAGGTAACGCTGCGAACTGTCTCTCAATCGCTTCTGATCTTGTAACGGTTACTTCAACCGGGCAACCTTGCACAACAACAGGCGGAACCAATTCACCTCCAGTTATTGCTGAACAAACTCTTTCGGTACAAATTGAAGGTAGATTAGAAAAAGATTTGATCCCGTTCTTAAGCGATCCGGATAATAATCTAGATTTCACTTCACTTCGTGTAATTAATAACGAAACCTCTAAAGGTATTCCGGCTTCTATTGACGCAGCGTATAACCTGGTTGTTAATTACACAGGAAATCCTTTTACCGGTAGCGATCGGGTGACCATTGAAGTATGTGATCTTGCGGGTGTTTGCGCGCAACAAGTGATTAACATTAACGTGGTAGGCGATGTGTTAGTCTTCAACGGCATGACACCCGATGGCGATGGATTCAATGACTTTCTCTTACTCAAATATGTGGATGTAGTAGAGGGCGCTTCAAAAAACAAAGTCACCATTTACAATCGTTGGGGCGATGTAGTGTTTGATGTTGACGATTACGATAATCTCTCGCGGGTATTTGCCGGACAAACTAATGGTGGCAAAGATCTTCCTTCGGGCACCTACTTCTACAAAATTGATTTTGCAAACAATTCTAAAACAGGCTTCATCACTTTAAAACGATAGACCATGAAGAAGCTTTTATATTTATTGCTGTTCCTACTCTTTCGTGTTAGTGCGATCGCTCAACAAGATCCCTTGTATTCGCAATACGTTTTAAATCCCTTGCTCATCAACCCTGCTTATTCAGGCCTGACAAAAGATGTAAACGCCTCAGTAACCTATCGCAGGCAATGGGTTGGGTTTGATGGTAGCCCGACTACTGCAAATGCCAATGCCCACATGGCTTTAAATAACAACCGCATGGGTGCCGGAATTATTATTCTACAAGATAAAATCGGTTCGGATAAAACAACGGAAATATCGGTTGCCTACGCGTATCATCTTCCTTTAAACAATGACCTCACTTTATCATTTGGATTGCAAGGTGGCGCCATCAACTATTCCAGTGACTACAGTGGCTTAACCATAAACTCGGCCGATACTAAATTTGTAAACCAAAATCTTTGGAAGCCCAACTTTGGTGGGGGACTGATTTTGCACAATGAAAAGTTTATGGTAGGACTATCGGTGCCCAAGATGTTAAAAGCAAACTCCACGGTTGAATCTTTAAGCACAAGTTTATACAATCAGCATGCTTATGGAATTGTTGCTACCGTGTTTCAACTTTCGTATCGCATTAAGTTAAAGCCCTGGATATTGGCACGTGTGGTACCCGGTACTCCGGTTTCGTTGGATTACGCGGCCACCTTGCGGATTGATGACAGTTATACAATCGGGGTGTTCTCCCGCGACTTAGCAACGTATGGATTGCTGGCTCAGATAAACCTGGGCGATAATTTGAGGGTTGGTTATGTATTTGAATTACCCACTCAAAAATCAGTGGGAACACAATTTACTACACACGAGTTTACAGTGGGTGTTCGCTTGAAAGCGCTTAACTTTCATGATTTGGATCAAATAAGAAATTTTTGATAGAATTTCTCACCAGAAAATCAGCCAGTATAAAAGCCGGTTCATAAGATTTTACTTTCGTTTTCAAACATTTATTGCTAAATAGGTTCATTAAATCGATTGCAATGAATGATACAACCCCACTTTCGCAGTTTTTAAAATGGGAAAAAGAGATCCCAAATCAATTATTTCTTCGCCAGCCTTTTAACGGGCAATGGAAACCCTGGACTTATCAGCAAGCCGGGGATGAAATAAGGCGAATCGCCAATGGATTACAATCACAAAATTTCCCGAAAGGAAGTAATGTAGCCCTCATTTCTAAAAACTGTGCGCATTGGGTAATGGCCGATTTGGCAATTATGATGGCCGGTCATATTTCAGTACCCATGTATGCAACGCTAACTGCTGATTCTATTCAACAGATTTTAGAGCATAGTGAATCCAAACTAATTATTGTTGGCAAGCTTGATGACTATAAAAAGCAAAAGTCGGGTATCCCTTCAAACGTAATTAAGCTAGGCATTGCCTCGTATGATACCGTTGAAGAAAATACCTGGGAGCAATGGGTTAAAAAGTTTGAGCCTATTAGCGAACCGCATGTGTGGAAGGGTAGCGAGTTGCTTACCATTATGTACACATCCGGAACTACAGGCAAGCCTAAAGGGGTTATGCATACTTCTTCTGCATTTGATAAAACGGTAACCCAGGGAGTAAAAGAACTCGGTATTCAACTGCATCCAAGCTTATTTTCTTTTTTACCAATGAGTCACATTGCTGAACGCATGGGCATTGAGATGATGGGTATTTACCAGGGTGGCATGTTTTCGTTTCCCGAAACGTTAGAGTCGTTCCCTAAAAATTTATCAGACACACAGCCCACACATTTTTTTGCCGTCCCCAGAATCTGGGCAAAATTTCAGGAAAAGATTTTGGAAAAACTTCCACAGAAAAAACTGGACACGCTCCTCGCTATACCCTTGGTTAATTCACTAATCAGAAATAAAATTAAAAAAGGACTGGGTCTCTCACGTGCAAAACAAATTTTTAGTGGAGCTGCGCCAATATCAGTCGACTTGCTGCAATGGTATGAGAAAATCGGGGTGCGCATTCTACAAGCTTATGGCATGACGGAAGATTGCATTTATGCGCACTTCAATCGCAATGATGCTAACAGACTTGGAACTGTTGGCAAACCCTTTGATGGGCTTTTAGTTAAGATTGCTGATGGCGGTGAGATCCGCGTAAAATGTCCTGGCCTCACGACAGGATATTATAAAGAACCGGAACTAAGTAAAGAACTTTTCGATGAAGAAGGTTATTTAAAAACCGGTGATCAGGGTGAAATCTCTAGTGATGGCTACTTAAAAATAACCGGCCGTGTAAAAGATCAATTTAAAACTGATAAAGGAAAATACATCTCGCCCACGCCCATCGAAATGAGATTACTGAGCAACCCAGACATCGAACAGATTTGTGTGGTGGGCATGGGCATTCCACAACCCATCGCGTTAGCGGTTATCTCTGCTGCGGGTAAAACAAAATCAAAAACTGACCTTACACAAAGTCTTACCCAATCACTTCAACAAGTGAACCCAGCACTTGAGTCGTATGAGAAGTTGGAAAAAATAGTAGTGATGAAGGATGATTGGAGTATTGAAAATGGATTACTAACACCCACCATGAAAGTGAAGCGCAATGAGGTGGAGAAAATTCACTTGCCTAAATATGCTAGTTGGTATCATACACAGCATGACATGGTTGTGTGGGAATGATATAAGTCATTTTTTCATTTGATCTAACTCATAGCCTGAGGGTGTGAGACAATTATCTTTAGGCAAAAGAAATAGTTGTAAAATTTAACCCCTAAAGGAATGAAAAAGCGCGAGCCAGTGAGTACCATCATGACAAAGAGTCTTCACGTTGTGGAAATCGAAAGTAAATTAATGGACGTTCAAGAAATTATTAAAGAGTTTGGGGTACGGCATGTGCCGGTTGTTCGTAAGAATCAGCTGGTTGGTATCATCAGCAAAACAGATTTAAGCCGACTAACCTTTAGTAATATTTATGAAGGGCAAGAAGATGCTGACGAAGCCGTGTGGGATATGCTAACACTAAGCCAGGTAATGTCGCATAAACCGCGCGTTGTAAAATCTGATGAAAGCATCCGCCATGTAGCAGAAATACTTGCGGTTGAGGAATTTCACGCTTTGCCCGTAGTTGATGCTAGCGATGATCAAAAATTAGTCGGGATTGTCACTACTACAGATGTAATCAGGTATCTGCTTGAACAATATTAATTTAGCAAATAGAGATTTACGAATTTAGAAGTACGAATTTTTGGATTCCCTCCATTCGTACTTCGTAAATCTTAATTCGTAATTACTTAAGTCTTGCTTTAAAAAATTCCAGCGTATGCTTATGTGCATCGGCTGTAAACTCTTCACTGAATTTCGGATTGCTTGGATTTGCAAAAGCGTGATCGGCATCATACGCTTTTACCGTTAACTTTTTACCAGCCGCTTTCATGTTAGCTTCAAACTTATCCATCACGTCCTTGTTGATCCACTTATCTTGTTTAGGCCAAATGTTCAACACATCGCTGTTCAATGTTTTTAGTTTGGTAACATCTTCTTCAGGCATGCCATAGTACATTACGGTTGCTACAGCTTGCTTACCTGCTGCTAAAGAAGCTTGTAAAGAAAGCCCGCCACCGAAGCACCAGCCAATCGTTCCAATCTTTGCCGACTTACCTACATAGCTTAATGCGCCTTTAAAGATTGCAACTCCACGGTCAGCCTTAAACTCACCCATGTATTTACCGGCATCTGCACTCTCCGTTGCTACTTTGCCATCGTACATATCGAGTGCCAATACATTTACATTTCCCAATTCATTATATAAAGTTTCTGATTCGCGTTTAATATGATCGTTCAATCCCCACCACTCCTGAAATACAAAAATCCAGTTGTTGGTTTTTTTAGTTGTCATAATTACATACCCGCTGGCATCTTTTCCATCAGGTGTTTTAAACGAAATCATTTTTCCTACTTCACTTACGTGGATGTAGGGAAGCGGATCAGGATGTTGACTGTTAAAATTTTTGTTGGATGCAAACACGGCAAATTTATCGGTGCTTGATGTATGGCATATCGCAATACCATCTGCAAGGTCATTCTGCGAAAAGACTGCCAGTGAACTTACTGCACAGATCAGAGTAAGAAATAATTTTTTCATAGTTTATTAGTTAGTCTTTTAATTGCCCTGACATCATTCGATCGTAGGTAATGTAATCTGTGTTGATAGGTTCATACCCTTGCTGACGAAGCAACATGGCTACCTGCCCGCGATGGTACGAGCCGTGATTAACTAAATGGATCATGATTTGTTCAACATTATTTTCAAAATAATTATCCACATAGTTTTTGTACTTGAGCACGCGATTAAAGCTGTCCGTTGTGTTAAGTAGCTCCATCCACTCTTTGTCAGCCCGCTCGACCATGTCGTGAAGTTCCGGCAGCGAGTAATCACCCCACAATTTCACTTCACTTTTCGGCATTCCTTTAATTCTGTTAATCCAGATAAAATTAGCGCTGACTAAATGCGAAAAAATAGAAAGTATTTTTTTGTCCGTTACAGCTTGTCGTTCAAGCGCACCTACTATCCTGCGGTTGGCCCAGGCATTGTAGCTGTACCATTTTAAAAAGAATTCCTTCATGCTTAGATTCGTACTTATAAATTAGATTTTATGAAAGTACCTGCAATTTACACGGTTTACTTTATTCTAGTAGTCTGCCTGACGACTCATTCTGCTTTTGCTCAGAAAAAATACCCTACTGCTGACATTGAACCGTACTACGATCTCACGTTTACTCAAGCCGAACGCGATTCGCTGCAACGGGGATTAGAAGATTATCAAAAATCATTTCAAGCTATTCACCAATTTAAATTAGCCAATAGCACAGCTATGTCGCTGGTGTTTGATCCAATTCCTATGGGTATGCAATTGGAAACTATTCAAAAACCAATCGATTGGGGATTGCCCGAGAATGTTGCCCTGCCAGCGAACAAAGAAGAACTCGCCTTTTATCCCGTGTATAAGTTAGCCACACTAATTAAAAACAAAAAGATTACCTCCACCGAGCTAACCAAACTTTATATCTCCCGATTAAAAAAATATTCTGACACACTTCAATGCGTAATAACCTTGCTAGAAGAAACGGCATTAGCGAGCGCTAAAAAAGCAGATGACGAAATTGCCAAAGGAAAATATCGCGGGCCGTTGCATGGCATTCCTTACGGGATAAAAGATTTGTTATCGGTTGAAGGTGTTGAGACAACCTGGGGTGCTGCCCCTTATAAAGGTCAGGTGTTTAGCGAGACTGCTACGGTTGTAAAAAAATTAGAAGCAGCCGGAGCTGTGCTGGTTGTAAAACTAACACTGGGTGCATTGGCCATGGGCGATATTTGGTTTGGCGGTGTAACTAAAAATCCATGGAATCTAAAAGAAGGTTCCAGTGGATCAAGCGCGGGCTCGGCTTCAGCAACCGTGGCCGGCTTAGTTGCTTTCGCGATTGGTACGGAAACACTGGGATCAATTGTTTCTCCCGCTACCCGTTGCGGGGCAAGCGGACTTCGTCCCTCGTTTGGTCGTGTGAGCAAGTATGGTGCTATGGCATTGAGTTGGAGCATGGATAAAATTGGACCGATTACCCGATCCGCTTTGGATTGCGCGATTGTGTTTGATGCGATTAGAGGAACAGATGGGTCGGATAATCAAGTTCGCGATGCGGCTTTTAATTATTCTGCTAAAACAGATCTTAAAAAATTAAAGGTGGGCTACTTAAAAACATTGTTTGATGCTGACTATCCTACCAAAGCAAACGATCAAAAAACATTGGCGGTAATTAAATCATTAGGCGTTGAGCTTATCGCAGTTGAATTGCCTTCGGATATTCCGGTATCGGCAGTTCGCTTAATGCTTTCCGCAGAAGCGGCTGCTGCTTTCGATGAGTTAACGCGTTCTAATCGCGATAGCCTATTGGTCAATCAAAGTCGCTGGGCGTGGCCAAATACATTTCGTGCGGCACGATTTATTCCGGCAGTAGAATACATAAACGCTTCGCGCATTCGTCAGCAACTCATTCAAGAATATTATGCAAAGACGAAAGACTTTGATGTAATCATCGCGCCAAGTTTTGGCGGCACGCAATTATTAACAACAAACTTAACAGGGCATCCGTGTGTAGTAATACCAAACGGATTTAATGACAAAGGCAGCCCCACCAGTATTTCGTTTTTAGGCAAGTTGTATGGTGAGGCCAATGTGGTTTCATTAGTTCATGCGTATCAACAAGTAAGTGAGTGGGAGAATATGGTGCCGCCTGGGTTTAAGTGAGCCGCTGCGCATTGGGCACATGCCATAACCCAAGCAAACTCGGTAAAAATGAAATCCTATGCAACAAATTGGCGTACTTTGTCAAATTCCAGCATTTACGATTTTGAACTTATGAGTGATCCCCTGGAACGAAAAAAAAAGACTATGAGTAACAGCCTACTAAACTCGTGAACGAAAAAATAGAAGTGAAGCATGATACAAGCTGAACTATTGAACATATTATCTCACTTACAACAGCTCCCTGATGAAACCGAAGTGGTAGAGTTTAAAGAAGCCAAAAATAATTATGACTTTACCAAGCTTGGTAAATACTTTTCGGCATTGAGCAATGAAGCAAACCTGAAGAGGAAGTCACATGCTTGGCTGATATTTGGTATAGAGAATAAACATTTTAAAGTAGTGGGTTCTAATTTCAGACCACATCGTAAGGATCTTGATAGTTTAAAAGGCGAAATTGCAGACAAGACTACAAACCGAATTACGTTCATTGAAATTTATGAATTGAACAATCCAGATGACAAACGTGTGGTAATGTTTCAAATACCGGCTGCACCCAAAGGTATTCCGATTGCCTTTGATGGTCATTATTACGGCAGGGATGGGGAAGAACTATCACCTCTAAATATTGAGGAAATTGAACGCATTCGCGGTCAGTCTGTACATGACGATTGGAGTGTCGGAATAGTTTCGGATGCTTCACTTGATGATTTGGATGCAAAAGCTATAGCAGTAGCGCGCAAGAATTTTAAAAGTAAATTTTTGGTAAAAGCTGCAGAAGTTGATGACTGGGATGATATTACTTTTCTGAATAAGGCCAAGATTACCATCAAGGGAAAAATTACGAGAACTACTATTTTATTATTAGGTAAAGAAGAATCAGAACATTTTATCAATCCAGCAGAAGCCAAAATAAGGTGGCTGCTTAAGGACACAAAAGGAAATGATAAAGACTACGCAATTGAAAGTTGTCCGCTGTTATTGGCAGTAGATAAAATCTACTCAAGAATCAGAAACTTAAAGTATCGTTACCTTAAAGACGGCACATTATTTCCAGATGAAATTGACCAGTATGAGCCTTACACTATTCGCGAAGCATTGAACAATTGTATTGCACACCAAGATTACACAAAAGGTGGACGAATAAATGTAATAGAAACAGACGATCAGTTAATTTTTACAAATCTTGGCAGTTTTATTCCTGGTTCTGTTGAGCGGGTAGTAAAAGACGATGCCCCAGAAGAACAATACCGAAACAAGTTTTTAGCAACGGCCATGTTTAATCTGAAAATGGTTGATACTGCTGGGGGTGGAATTCGCAAAATGTTCATTTTTCAACGCGAGCGTTTCTTCCCGCTACCTGATTTTGATTTAAGCAAAGGAAAGGTAAAAGTTACCATTACGGGTAAGGTACTGAACATCGACTATGCCCGTTTACTTTCACGTAATAAAGAGCTTTCGCTAGATGAAATTATCATGCTTGATAAGATTCAGAAGAAAATGAAACTTAATGAGACAGAAGAAAAATATTTACGAGAAAGGAAATTGATAGAAGGAAGAAAACCTAACTATTATATCTCTTTAAGGATAGCACAAAAAACAGGACAGAAAGCGGAGTATTCAAAAAACAGAGCCTTTGATAAAACATACTATCTTGATCTGATTTTAAAAGCTATTAAAGAACATGGCTTTGTAGAACGTAGTGATGTAGATGAACTTCTTTGGGCAAAGCTGCCAGAGTGGATGATCGATAAACAAAAGAAGGTGAAGATAAACAATCTTTTGGCGGAGCTTAGAAGGAATGAAAGAATTAGAAATGATGGAAATGATGCTAAGCCAAGGTGGGTATTAACTAATAAATAAATTGTTATAATAAAATTAGATATAATGCAATAAGTGATTGTGTAATTCAGTGTATTACAGGATAATATGGGGTAACTAATTATTAGAGATTATTAGAGATTATTAGAGATTGATCCGACAGTTTAGCGATGATAGAACTAATGAGGTTAACTAGCTGACAAACAATACACTCCAAAATGGCGTCCTTTGTACATAAAGCATGGCTGTTTCTTTATTTTCAACATCCTCCTTAAATCCTCAACCATCATCGTCTCCTCCTCGAGATACGATTCTTAACATTGTGAATGGTGCTGCCATTGTTTAAGAATTTCTAAACTTTTGAAATTTCAGGTACGTGGCACTTCGCCAAAGCCATTCAAAAAATCCATACCGAAATCGCGCGAGCCACCACTTGCTAAAATAGATTTGTCCAATAAAAATTAGTATCGCAATTCCCACCGAACCTAATGCACCAATTTCTCCCAACAATCCAAACCCAATTCCAAAAAATAGAAGCACTCCAAAAAATGTCTGCATCAGGTAAGTGGTCAATCCCATTCGCCCAACTTCGTAGAAATGCATGAGTCTTGGTTTCCATTTTTCCTTTTGAAAAAGCAAGATGATGGCAGCCACATAAATAGTAGCCAGGGCAAGATTATACACATCAAAAACAAACCCACCAACCAACCATTGAACCAGCTCCGGCAATTTAATCTTGGCTAGCTCAGCGCCACCAAAAAATATAACAGCAAAAATAATTAGCCCCAGTATCAACCATAACGACTGCTTCAAAAGCTTTTTGAAGCGTGGTGTGTTCTCAACCCATCTTTCAAAGATTCGCTTTCGCCCTGCATATAGTCCTAAAAGAAACAGCCCCATGGTAATATAGATACGACCCGACTCTACCTGAAACTTGTATTTAAATGCAAGCTCATCCAGGTTTGCTTTGAGTACTTCAGAATAGCTCCCTGTCTTAACTGTCTTAAAATACTTTTCATTGTCCAAATCACTACCCACAAATCTTGACTCAACACTTTCATGTTCAGCCGCAGGCTTTAACGCCTCCACTCCGCGTATTATGGCTGCGGGCATATTAATAACGAGCAGCAGTGCGAGAATTAGCAATAACTTATCTGGCAACTTATAGCAAATCAATAGTCCAACACCAAGCATGGCATAAATAGTCAGAATATCGCCCCGGTAGTGCAAATGGTGAATCAATCCAATTAACCCAAGCGCAACTAGACGCCAAAAGAAGCGGATGAAGAAGCTCGCCTTCGAATCGCTCTTTGAAAGTTGTAGAAAAAAGCTGAGGCCAAACAGAAAAGAAAAGATCATAAAGAATTTTCCTGAAATCAGAATTCCGATGATGCCCATAATGATATCGTCACCCAAAAAATGAATATTAAAATTTTCATCGCTTTTTGGAGGCGCCCCTGCGTAATACTGCTCAGAAAAATGAACGAGAATTATTCCCAACAGCGTGAAGCCGCGCAAGATATCAATAATTTCAATTCGTGATTGGCGTGAGGGTTTCTCCATAATGGGGCGAAATGGTGTTCGATTTTCTAAGAAGGACAATTCAAATCCATTTCACCCTAGCTGTTAAGCATCGTCTTATTAATTAAAATTTAGCTGTCAAGCGTAGTCGCCTTTCCTAGGGTCGATGCGTTATACACTCATTCACCGCATCGTCCTCTTCGAGAGACGATGCTTGACATAGTTACGAGGCGTTTACTTCGACACCCGCTCCAATCCTTCCTTGGCCTCCTTCAACGTAGCATCACCTTTTAAGGCGGTCTCATAAAGTTTTTTTGCTTCGGATTTTTTTCCGCCCTTCTCCATAATCTGCGCCAGGCGCATGTTGGCTCCGGCATGCGATGGTTCATTCTTTTTTGGTTGATACGAAAGATATTTTCGCAGGCAAGCTTCACCCCGATCTAATTTTTGTCCTGACAGTGCACTGGTTTTACCTATTTGATAAATAGCCATCATGTCTTCCGGATTTTTTTTCAACTGATCTTCAAAAATCGCGAACGCTTTGTCGTATTGTTTTCGGTTAATATAAAAACTTGAAAGACCCGAAGCATAGGCGGGATCCGCATTGGCCATCGCTATAAATTCTTTCTCAGCTTCTGGAAATTTTTTCTCTTTATAGTAAATGTTGCCCAACTGAAGATGCCCGGCTGCGGGTTTCAATTTAATAATCTCATTGGCTATCTCAATTGCTTTGTCAACACTGCCGCCAGCAATAGCGGGCGCTTGTAAATAATATTGTATAAGAGATTCACGCGGATCAACTGCATTCTTATCCAATTCAACAGCACGTTCCCAGGCACTTTTCATTTTAGGCCCCAACATGGCTTGTTTAAATAGATTAGCGTCCGCGGCAAGGGTACCTAGCGTGTTACCATACCAGGTGTGGTATTCGGCCTTTTTGCTGTTTATCTCAATGGCCTCTTCAAAGAAATCTTCCGCGTTATCATAATCCTTTTCGTCAAAAGCAATACGCCCTAAATAATACTGCGCATCCGCATACTCGGGGCTTTCTTTTTTCACAGTCTTTAACAATTGCTTAGCCTGAGTTAAATTGTTGTCCTCCCAAAGTTTTTTCGCCTTCTCAACGGTTTGGGCATATCCTGAGCCTATCATCATGATAAAAAAAATTGAATAAATAAATCGCATGAGTATATGAATTGAGTTAATGATGCTCAATATTACAAAAACGTTGCCAGCTGTTGATTGGCTAAGGTACCGAATTGTTGAGATTGCCTGACGAACTGTGATTTAAAAATTAAAACTACAGAACACACAGAGCATATTCCACTTCGGGCAATTCTGCTTCCATGGTTTCGGTTAAGATGCCGGGAGTTTAAATGGTGGTCATTAACTCATCCGCATATTTTTGATTTTCCATCACCTCATAGAAGCGCACATCTTTTTCATGAAACTTGTTCATGTTCACCTCATTGCGCACCCACAAATAGATTAATAGAGTGCAAACAAGACCCGCAGCCAACCCGATCAGGTTTATAAAAAAATAGCCTTTAGCACGGAGAAAATTGCGATAGATGAGTAGAGGTTGTGTTTGATTATGGCAATGGCATTTTGAAAAGACGGTGTATAGACTACCGCTTTGGGTAAAGCATTGCAGGGAATACCGTTGTAAGGAGAAAAAGTTACGGGAACACAGGAAGAAAATCAAGATATCTTGGATTGTTCTGATCAGCTATAAAAAACGTAGATTTAAAATCTAATTAGACTATTTTCTTGAAAGTAGAACAGAACATATCAAGACTAAAGTATCTTTTGGCATTGTACAAAATGTCTGCAGATCAGCTACCTACGCTAATAAGTGAAGGACTAAAAGTTCCATTGACAAAGAATGATATCCTTTCACCCCAAATAAGTGTAGGTCATTTAAAACGAATTGACAAAATCTTTAATAAAGGGCTTCATTTTTATTTGGGTCCAAAGTCGCTTAAAGCTATACCAGAAGCAAGTATATTTTTTAGAAAGACAAAGTTTGGAACCGAACTAAATATAGGTGCTTAGAAAATTGTAAATCAATTTGAGGAGTTTAAAATCTCTCTCTCAGGAATAGCAAAACTTGCAGAAATTCGCATAGAAAGATCTCTTCCTGTTATCAATAAATCACAAGATCCTAAAGTTGTTGCACATCAAATACGGAAAAATCTATACCCTGAATTCAACACCAATCCAAAAGAATTTTTGAAGGCTTTGATTTCAAAGTTTGCTGAAAAAAATATTTTGGTCTTTGAATTTGTCGAAACTTGGAACAAAAAGGAAAAAGGAAACATTGATGGATTTTTCCTTAATCCGAATGTTATTGTTCTTAAGCGACAGCAAACATCATTTCGAAGAGAAATATTTACTTTAATTCATGAACTAGGTCACTATTTATTAAATGAAGAGGAAATAGAAGAGCTCGATGTACTTAATTTAGCTAGTTCAAAATTAAGTACGGTAGAAAAGTGGTGTAATGATTTTGCTTATTATTTCCTTATCGGAAATTTTGAAAGCGTAATTGAGAATATTGGTGAAGCAGATGATTCAAACGATTATGAGTTTAAAATCATTGAACAAATATCAAAAGAAACCCACTTAAGCGAAATTGCTTTGTTTACAAGGCTGCTTTATCAAAGAAAACTTCCTCAAGCGGATTATAACAAAATTAAAGCTGAAAAAGATTGAGAATACAAGCTAAGACAGGAAGAAGAAAAAAAGAAAAAAGAGCTTGAAAAACTTCAGGGAATCAATTTGTGAACGTTGTGGTAAGAAAACAAAAAAAACTCACTGAAACAGAATTTGAATCTCAAAAGGCTAGCTTTCTTGATAATGCTGATATTAAGCAAATTATACTTTGCTTAAATCTGTTAAAGGATAATGAAGTAATTCTTGTGACGGAAGAAACAGAAAGCAGCAACGACAATTAACTCTTTAAAAAAATACCCACAATTTGCAGAGAATTGAGTATTCAGACTATGACATTGCCAGAGATATTAAATAAGCATTATAGTACAAATATTAACGTTAATTAAGCTGTTGCTTTCCTAAATACTATTTGGTGTTCCGCCAATATTCTCCGTTGCAGGCCTCTCAACAATTCCTTACTTTTAAATTTCAACCCCATTCAAAATAAATCCCTATGAAGTTTTTTGTTAAGACCGTATTCTTCTGTATCATTTCCGTTTCAGCTTTTGCGCAAGGCACGCGCTTGTTGCGGCAGCCAACTCTCAGCGCAACACACATTGCATTTGAATATGGAGGAGATCTTTGGGTTTCTGATTTTGCTACTCAGAAAGTTGTGCGCCTTACGAGCACCGCTGCGGTTGAAAGCAATCCACATTTTTCGCCCGATGGCCAGCAGATTGCATTTACATCTAACTGGTCGGGGGCCGATGCCATTTATACCGTTTCCATTAATGGTGGTGAAGCTACCCGTCACACCTGGCATCCAAGTTCAGCAACTGCAAGAGGTTGGACGCCTGATGGATCAAAAATTCTTTATTCCTCCATACGCGAAATTGCTCCGTCCAATTATGAAAGACTTTGGACGGTGCCCGCAAAAGGTGGTCCTTCAACTATGTTGGCAAAGCAATGGGGAACTAATGGATCATACTCGCCAACCGGAGAAAAAATTGCGATTGATCGCATTGATCGGTGGGATGTTGAGTGGCGCAGTTATAGAGGTGGACAAAATACCCCGCTCATCATCTTAAACTTAAAAGACTTTTCTGAAACACTGTTGCCCAATGAACGCTCAACAGACATTCAACCACTTTGGTTAGGCGATTTAGTTTACTTTTTATCCGATCGCGATGGTGTTGCCAATATCTGGTCGTATTCACCTGCAACAGCTGCACTCAAGCAACTCACAAAATTTACCGGAGCAGATGTAAAGTGGTTAACCGGCCATGGCAACAAACTTGCCTTCGAACGTGAAGGTTATTTGCATTTGCTTGATCTTATAACAAATGCAACCACTCAACTTAACATAACCATCAACGGTGATTTTCCATGGGCGAATACAAAATGGGAAGATGTAAGTAAAAATGTGCGCTCTGTTTCTCTTTCTGCAACTGGCAAGCGTGCCATCATGGAAGCGCGTGGAGAAATTTTTACAATTCCGGTTGAACATGGCGATGCGCGCAACATCACCCAATCTTCGGGCGCTGCTGATCGTGCTCCTATCTGGTCGCCAAAAGGAAATCAGGTTGCCTGGTTTTCTGATCAGGGTGGTACTGGATACTCGCTGATGATTGCTGAACAAGATGGGCTATCAAAACCCAAAAGTATTTCTATTGGCGAATCGAAGTTAGGTTGGGAACCAACGTGGTCGCCCGATGGAAAATACATTGCCTTTACCGATGATGATGTGCGCGTACGAATTCTGGATGTTCAATCTGGGGCTATTCAAACTGCCGATGTAGGCGGAACAAATTTAGAGCGTGGCGAAATGGGACTTACCTGGAGCACCGATTCGCAATGGCTTGCGTATGCAAAAACCGGATCGAATGGATTTAGAAGTATTTTAGTTTGGTCATTGAAAGACAACAGCATTAATCAAATCACTGATTCATTTGCCGATTCGTTTTCACCTGCGTGGGATTTAGATGGCCGGCATTTATATTTCTTAGCAAGCACTGATCTGGCTCTCGGTTCTGGCTGGGCCAACACCAGCTCGATTACATCCGATCCGGCATACAGTGCCTATGTAATCAACTTACGCAATGAGGATCCTTCACCTTTTATTCCGCGCAGCGATGAAGAAACAGTTGAAGAAGAAAAGGCCGATGCAAAAGATTCCGACAAGGATAAAGACAAAAAGAAAACTGATTCGAAGAAAGATAAAGACGCTAAACCAGAAGAAACGAAAAAAGTTGAGCCCGTTGTCATTGCCTTTAAAGGTATTGAGCGCAGAATACTTGCCTTGCCCATTCCAAAAGCAAATTATCAGTTTACAAAAAGTGCCTTGAGCGGAAGTGTTTTCGTTGCCGAACGCGTGCCAAAAGGTAGTGGCCTTACACTTCAAAAATTTACATTAAAAGAGCGCGAGGTAAAAGAATTCTTGACAGGCGTAAGTCAGGTAGCTGTTTCAGCCGATGGCAATAAAATGCTTGTGCGCATGGGAAGCAATTGGAAAGTAGTAAGTGCAGCTACTGGAAAAGATGATAAGTCGCTAGATGTAAAACTAAGTATCCTGCTTGACAGAGAACAAGAGTGGAAGCAAATTTTTGAAGAAGCGTGGCGTTACGAGCGCGATTACTTTTATGACCCCAATATGCATGGCCGCGATTGGAATGAAGTGCACGCACGCTATGCTCCGCTTGTTCCGTTTATTAAACACCGTGCAGACTTAAGTTATATTTTAGATCAGGTAAATGGTGAACTATCGGTTGGCCACAGTTTTGTTTTTGGTGGCGATTTTCCGGAAGTAGAAAAATCACGCGTGGGTCTTTTAGGTGCCGACTTAGTTGCAGAAAATAAATATTGGAAGATCAATCGAATTTTCACCACTGAAAGCTGGAACCCAGAATTATCCAGTCCACTTGAACGGCCGGGGTTAAAAATTCAGGAAGGATATTACTTAGTGGGTATCAATGGTAAAGAGCTTACCACTGCAGACGACCCATTTAAATTTTTAGACGGCACTATCGACAAACAAACCGTGCTACACATAAATAAAGCTGCTGACTTCGCAGGATCGTGGAAAGAAATAGTAACGCCTATTGGTGATGAAATTAATTTACGTCAGCGGGCGTGGGTGGAAGACAACCGAAGATTAGTTGATAAACTTTCGGGTGGCCGACTTGCTTACGTGTGGGTGCCGAATACAGGTGGTCCCGGTTTTGTTTCTTTCAATCGCTATTATTTTGCACAACAAGATAAAGAAGGTGCTGTGATTGACGAGCGCTTTAATGGCGGTGGACTTTTAGATGATTACATGGTTGACTTAATGGTGCGCAGGTTGCGCGCCTCGTTAACCAATGAAGTTCCGAATGGAGTTCCCGGTCGTTTGCCGGCCGGAATTTTAGGACCAAAGGTCTTATTGATTAATGAAATGGCTGGCTCCGGTGGCGATTTCTTTCCATGGGTATTCCGTCAGCAAAAAGTTGGGCCACTGATTGGCACACGCACATGGGGTGGACTTGTTAAATCATCTGTGCATTATTCGTTAGTTGATGGCGGTGCACTTACTGCGCCCGACAATGCCGTGTTTGATCCTATCAACAATAAGTGGGTTGCCGAAAATGAAGGCGTGCCTCCGGATATTGAAGTGCGTCAAGATGCAGCTTCGTTGGAAAAAGGAATTGATCCTCAATTAGAACGTGCCGTGAAGGAAACACTTTTGTTACTTGAGAAAGAAGGAAAAGTGAAAGTAACACCACCTCCGTTTTCAACTCCGGCTAAGAAAAAGAATTGAGTTAACTTGAATAGGCGTCAGACCGCTAATTGCCGAGGCTTCAAGCGGTCAGACGCCTTACTTACCAAGGTAGATAACTGAACGTGCAAGGAATTGCCCTTTACATTTTCACACCCTGCTATTGTCTTACCATTAACCTATCTGCCAAGGAGATGGTTTTCGCTAACCGGAATTGTATGGTTTCTAACAGGACTAAATATCACTGAATATGGAAATGTGATTGTTACAGGAATTTCTGCTGGACTAATTTCATTAACTTTAACATCACTGATTTTCCATTTGACATTACAAAATAAGGTTCACCAATGAAAAATCTATTTATTGCGCTTGCTCTCACACTATTTACTTTAGAAGGAATTGCCCAACAAAAACCAACGCGCTTAATTATCCGTGGCGATGACATGGGCTATACGCATTCAGGTAATGAGGCCTTAATCAAATGCTACAAAGAAGGAATTGAAACTTCCATTGAAGTTATTGTGCCTTCACCTTGGTTTCCGGAAGCAGTAAGTCTGTTAAAGCAAGTTCCTAATGTTGATGTGGGTATTCATCTGGCGCTTACCAGCGAATGGGATAATATTAAATGGCGCCCGCTTACAAATTGTCCAAGCCTGACGGATGCAAATGGATATTTCTTTCCGATGGTGCATCCAAACAAAAATTATCCTAATCAAGCCATCTTAGAAAATAAGTGGAAGATTGAAGAAGTTGAAAAAGAATTTCGTGCCCAGATTGAAATGGCATTGAAGTTAATTCCGCAGGTCAGTCACGTATCAGCTCACATGGGTTGTGCAAATATGACCGATGAAGTTAAAGTGCTTACAAAAAAACTGGCTAAAGAGTATAAGATAGATATTGACTTGTCCGATTACTCGGTGATCTCTGTTAGATATGATGGTGCTTCAAAAACTTCTGAAGAAAAAATTCAAAGTTTTATTAAATCGATCAACAAACTTGAAGCGGGAAAAACATATTGGTTTGTTGATCATCCGGGATTAGATGGAGAGGAACTAAGAGCCGTACATCACATCGGTTACGAAAATGTAGCTTCCGACCGACAAGGTGTAACCGATTTACTTACCAGTGAAAAAGTAAAAGCTGCCCTCAAAGCAAAAGGGGTCGAACTGATTGGTTATCGTGACTTGGTTAAGAAATAGTGCCGGTAATTGCGAAAGCTACTTGTGCCTATAATAGTTTAAAAAAAGCATCTTATCCAAATGCGGTTCAGTCGGCAGTCCAAGGCGCAAAAATTTTGAAACTGTCCGAGTTTACGTTGGCGGATTCGTAAGTTTTGAAATGATTTTGTTTGATCTTATTATTTGATGGTTACCAGATACCAGTCACTAGATTTCCAGCGACTAGTATCCAGCGGCATGCATCCCTGTTAATTCTTCTTCAACTGATCAAATTTATTTTGCGTTACCTTTTTAGGAAACACATTGTCACTCGTGTTTACTTCCCCTGTTTCACCCGTTGGGTCAATCACCATGCCCACCACTTCTTTCTCCTTAACAAAAACTTTTTTTACTTCAGTTTCATTCAAGCGCCAGATTTCAGCAGGCAATTTTTCAATTTCACGGCTGCCATCTTTAAACGTCCACTCTATAATAACAGGAGTTACCAGGCCACCATTATTTTTTAATGTTACCTCGTAAATATTTTTATTCTCCAATTGCTTGCGCACAGCACCATCATCTAACTTATTACGGAACTCACCATAGGCATTATCGGGTGTGTTGATCATTGTAAATTCCTGTGGCCCACCACTAAAGTCTGTCGCCTTTCCTTTCGAGTTATCAGCAGCAAGATCGCCTTTCTTCGTTTTTACATTTTTATTCTCAAAGTCTTTCGTTTCCGCTTTTACTTTAAACCATTTTACATCATCCACTTCTACGTCTACATTATCAACAGTATAAAACCAGCCTCTCCAAAACCAATCTAAATCAACAGCCGATGCATCTTCCATGGTGCGGAAGAAATCAGCAGGCTTAGGATGCTTGAAGGCCCAACGCAGGGCATACTCTTTAAATGCTTTGTCAAACAATTCAGGCCCCATCACTGTTTCGCGCAACAGCGTAAGAGCTGCGGCTGGCTTACCATATGCATTGGCTCCGAAGTCTGCACCGGGTATATCATCCGATTGCCACATGATTGGGCGCATCATATTTTTATCGCCACGCATGTAACCTGCTAATCCTTTTGGTGAACCCCAGTTGATATTCACATCCGGGTAGCGCACGCGTTTGGTTTCTCTTTCTAAAAATGAATTCAACCCTTCATCCATCCAACTCCACTGACGTTCGTCTGAGTTTACAATCATTGGAAAAAAGTTATGACCCACTTCATGAATAATTACACCCACCATGCCTTCATACGTGCGCTGAGAAAATGTGCCATCGGCTTTGGGTCGGCCGCCATTAAAACAAATCATGGGGTATTCCATTCCCTGATTGGCTGTATGAACTGAGTAAGCCGTTGGGTATGGATAATCAAATGTTCTTTCCGAATAAACTTCAAGTGTATTCTTAATAGCCATCGTAGATTCTTTCGCCCAAAGCGGATTGCCTTCTTTCGGATATAGTGATTGAGCCAATGGAGTTTTATCCCCCGTCTTTACGGCCATCGCATCCCAAATAAACTTGCGAGAGGTTGCAAACGCAAAGTCGCGTACATTCTCTGCATAAAAATCCCACGTGCTCCTTTTCTTTGATTTTGTTTTTTCTGCCTTCTTAGCTTCATCCTCCGTTACAATAAACACGGGCGCATCAAATGTTTTCTTTGCTTTTTCAAAGCGTTCAATCTGTTGCTTGGTCAACACATTTTTGGGGTTTTGCAGCATACCACTTGCTCCAACAATATGGTCGCTTGGTACAGTAATACGCACCCGATAATTTCCAAATACCAGAGCAAATTCACCTTGCCCTAAAAACTGTTTGTTTTGCCAGCCTTCATAATCATCGAACACGCACATGCGTGGAAACCATTGTGCAATTGTATAAAGTGCATTGCCATCTTCTGGAAAGAATTCATAGCCACCACGTTCACCAAACTTCATCCGGTCTTTCTCCACATAACTCCACTCCACTTTAAAACTATATTTTTCGCCCGACTTTAATGTGGTTGGTAAATCCACACGCATCATGGTAAAGTTGATTATGAACTTCAAATCATTACCCGTTGCAGCATCTTTTACTGATTTAATTTTAAATCCGCCATCGTAACCATACGAATCAGAAGCTAACGGAAAATACTTAACCGGAACAGAATCCCGAACGCGATTGGTTTCGGTTTTGTCAGTCATGTTTCCATCAGAAAGATTATTCTGATCAAGTTGTAACCACACGTAGCGCATAACCTCTGGCGCATTATTATAATAGGTAATCGTTTCCTTTCCGGTAATTACCTGCGTATCCTCGTTAAGATCAACGTCAATATCATAATCGGCTCGCTGTTGCCAGTAGTTTACACCAGGTGCACCCGAAGCTGACCGATAACTGTTTGGGGTTGGAAATTGCTGATCAAGTTGTTCAAACTTTCCTTGCCATTTCTGTTGAGCTTCCGTTGAAAACTGAATTCCAATCCACAAAATTATAAATACTACTTTTTTCATATTCTCTTTCTCAACAGTTAATGTAATTACTTCTCAGAAAAATCTAACCTAGCATGAAACACATCCAAGATAACGACATCCTCTTCTAAAACCTATTAGACAATTTTATAATTCCATTTGAAAAATCTTCTGATGTTTAGTTCTGGGTCACCCATCATTTCATCTATCTGAAACATTTCGGGATAATCAGAAAGTTTTTTTGCTGTTAACAGTATTTCACTTCTTACCTTTTTCGCTGCTGATGGTGAATCTTGTTTAATAAACTCACAGAAGTTGGTCAAGGATTTAGCTGCTCGTGCCGTCCATACTACTTGCTTACGCTTCAAGGAGTTTCCATTTCTTCCTGACTCACCACACGCCCACTCTTATATTGTGCTAATGATTTTTTTACTTCTTTGCGATACTGTTCTACCGTAAGCGGTTTAAATGAAGAGTTATAGCCAACTATTTTTTTATCATTTTTTGATATTTGCTTAACGTAGGTCTGTATCTTTTGAAGAACTTTTCGATCCTCGGTATTTGCCACTTGTTGAAGAAGTGCTGATTTTAATTCTGCGATTGTTAACATAGCTAAACTTTTTTCAAAAGTACAAATTTCAACTTAATTCAGTTTTTTGCTGATCCTTTTATGGCAAAACTCCTACTTCCCTTTCTTTTTCAATTCATCGAACTTAGTGGGTTGCGTTACCTTCGGAAACACATTGTTTTCTATGCTTATGTCTGCAGTTTCTTTTAAAGGATCGATCACAACATTCACAACTTCTTTATCCTTTGCAAAAACCTTCGTCACTTTCATTTCATCTAAGCGCCAGATTTCAGCAGGCAATCTTTCAATCTCCCTGCTCCCATCTTTATAAGTCCATTCAATAATAACTGGCATTACTAAACCGCCTTTGTTGGTTAATGTAATTTCATAAAAGTTCTTGTTCTCCATTTTTGAAATCACGGCTTTATCGTCTAAGCGATTTTGAAACTCACCATAGAAGCGCTTGTCTGTTGGCAACACGCTAAAATATTCGGGGCCTTGACTGAAATCAGCAGGCTTACCATCACCACCATTTTTACCCGAAGCAAGATCGCCTTTCGTTGCTGTCTTGGTTCTGTTTTCAAGGGTTGCCTGATCTTTACGCACTTTAAACCACTTCACATTATCCAACGACATATCGCAATTATCAGTAGTGTAAAACCAACCTCTCCAAAACCAATCCAGATCTACTGCCGATGCATCTTCCAATGTTCTGAAAAAGTCTGCTGGCTTAGGATGTTTAAATGCCCAACGCTGTGCATACTCTTTAAAAGCCTGATCGAAAAGTTCTGGACCCATTACGGTTTCGCGTAAAATATTAAGAGCCGTAGCGCACTTTGCATATTGTTCGTTTCCAAAATTAGAGCGCACAACAGATTCGGAGTTAACCATTAATGGACGCTGTAAATCTACATTGCCTTTCATGTATGGAACAATGTTGGCAGCGGGGCCTCTGCCAATTGGCTTGTCAGGATAGTTTTCAACTTCAGTGCGGTATTGAACAAATGTATTTACGCCTTCGTCCATCCAGGTTGTTTGGCGTTCGTCACTATTAATGATCATAGGAAAAAAGTTGTGCCCCACTTCATGAATGATTACACCAATCATTCCCCACTTCAAACGATCAGAGTAAGTACCATCTTTATCAGGTCTTCCAAAGTTGAAACAGATCATCGGATACTCCATACCCAAAGATGCAGCATGAACGGAAGTGGCTTGCGGATAAGGATAATCAATCGTGTATTTTGAATAGGTAGAGATGGTGTTTTTAACTGCAATGGTTGATTCCTTTTCCCACAATGGATTTCCTTCCTTTGGGTAATAAGACATGGCTAGTGGCGTGCTGTTGCCAATCTTCACAGCCATAGCATCCCAAATAAATTTGCGTGAAGTAGCAAAGGCAAAGTCGCGCACATTCTCAGCTTTAAACTTCCAGGTCTTCTTTTCTTTGGATTTTGTTTTCTCTCGTTTTTCAGCCTCTGCTTGTGTGCAGATGACTACGGGTTTATCAAATGTAGTTTTAGCCTTTTCAAATCGAGCATATTGTTCTTCAGTTAAAACTTCTTTCAGGTTTTGCACCATGCCGGTTCCACCTGTAACAAAATCTGCTGGCAGAGTAAGATTAACATCGTAATTGCCAAACGTTAAGGTGAACTCGCCTTGACCTAAAAATTGTTTGTTCTGCCAACCTACAACATCATCATACACACACATGCGCGGAAACCATTGCGCAATGATGTATAAGTAATTTCCATCTTCAGGAAAATATTCCATACCACTGCGTCCATCGTTCGGTGTAGCGTTCAACATGCGATCATTAACTTTAAATGACCACTCTACCGAGAAAGATATTTTTTCTCCTGCTGCTAATGCTTTTGGCAGATCAACCCGCATCATCGTTTGATTGATGGTATATGACAACGGTTTGCCCGAAGCATCTTTTACTGATTTAATTTTAAACCCGCCATCGAAATCATTAAGCCCTAGTGTGGCTGAAAAGGTTTTTGCGGTTACAGAATCAATAACCGAATTGTTAGCCGTCTTTAGTGTGCTATTCCCTTTTTCATTTATGTTTTGATCAAGCTGAAGCCAAAAGTATTTAAGTACATCGGGTGAGTTGTTATGATATGTTATGGTTTCTGATCCACTGATGCTTTGGTTTTCATCATTCAACTCGGCATTAATAACATAGTCGGCTTGCTGTTGCCAGTAGCGCGGGCCTGGAGCACCAGAGCCTGAACGATATTCATTAGGGGTTGGCAGTAATTGATCCAGTTGTTCAAACTTCCCCTTCCAATCTTGTGCTGCGAGCGCAAATGAAAACAGGATAAAGGCGAGTGTTACTAATTTATTCATAACTAATTATTTTTCTGATTTTAAAGGATTTCAAAATTAAGAATAAAGAAATGAAAGGAAGCCACAGATTCACAGATTAAAACGCTAAAGATTCTAAGTAAGAATTTTCTGCAATAGTTTCAACTAAAAAGGCAAACATCAACTTGCATTCATCAGTGAATCTGTGGCAATCATTTCCCCTTTTTCTTTAATTCATCAAACTTACTTGGGGCAACTACTTTGGGGAAGATATTATTCTCCACACTTATATCGGCAGTTTCTTTTAATGGATCGATTACAATATTCACTACTTCTTTGTCTTTGGCAAACACCTTAGTCACTTTGGTTTCGTTAAGTCGCCAAATTTCTACTGGTAATCTTTCTATCTCTTTGCTACCGTCTTTATAAGTCCATTCAATAATAACCGGCATTACTAGTCCACCTTTATTAGTGAGTGTTAATTCATAAAAATTTTTGTTCTCCATTTTTGAAATTATGACCTTGTCATCCAAGCGATTTTGAAATTCGCCATAAAAACGGTTATCGGTTGGCAACACACTAAAGTATTGAGGCCCCTGGCTAAAATCTGAAGGCTTACTACCATCTGATTTACCAGACGCAAGATCCCCTTTTGTTGCAGATTTAGTTTTATTTTCAACTGTTGTCTGATCTTTGCGCACCTTAAACCACTTCACTTCATCTAAAGACATATCACAATTGTCGGTTCCATAAAACCAACCTCTCCAAAACCAATCTAAGTCAACAGCCGAAGCATCTTCCATGGTGCGGAAAAAATCTGCCGGCTTCGGATGTTTGAAAGCCCAACGCTCAGCATATTCTTTAAATGCTTTATCAAATAATTCCGGACCCATTACAGTCTCTCTTAAAATGAATAATGCTGTTGCCGCTTTTGCATATTGCTCCGATCCGATCTGAACTACGTCTTCACCACTTGTCATAAGCGGACGCATGATTAATTTATCGCCTTTCATATAAGGCACTATGCCTGCTGGCCTGCCGCGACTCCAATCAAGATCTGGATAGCGTTCCAACTCGGTAAGTAGCTGAACAAAACTATCAACCCCTTCATCCATCCAGGTTGTCTCACGTTCATCGTTATTAATGATCATTGGAAAAAAGTTGTGACCTACTTCGTGGATTACAACACCTAACATTCGTTGTTTAACTTGATCTGTATACGTGCCATCCTTTGCAGGCCGGCCGAAGTTGAAACAGATCATTGGATACTCCATACCGATAGAAGCCGCATGCACGGAAGTAGCTTGCGGGTAAGGATAATCAACTGTGTACTTTGAATAAACTTCCAGTGTGTTTTTTACAGCGAGTGTTGATTCTCTTTCCCATAAGGGATTTCCTTCTTTAGGATAGAACGACATTGCCAGAGGAGTTGTAGTTGCCAATTTTACGGCCATAGCATCCCAAATAAATTTGCGTGATGAAGCAAAAGCAAAATCGCGAACATTGGTAGCGGCAAATTGCCAGGTTTTCTTTTCTTTTGATTTCGTTTTTTCTTTCGCAGTAGCTTCGGCTTGTGTTACTATAACAACGGGCTTATCATAAGAAGACTTCGCTTTCTCAAATCGCTCGATTTCGGTTTTAGTAAGAACCTGCTGTGGGTTTTGTACCATACCAGTGGCAGCAATAATATGATCGGCAGGCACAGTAATAGCCACCTTATAATCTCCAAAAGGAAGCGTAAACTCTGAGCGACCTAAAAATTGTTTATTCTGCCAGCCCACAACATCGTCATACACACACATGCGCGGAAAGAATTGGGCAATCGTATACACGTAATTATCTTCATCAGGAAAATATTCGTATCCGCTTCTGCCACCTTGAAAGTTACGATCGTTAATGTTGTAT
>Ga0163146_10001863_pt1 | contig 29532 bp, 42 predicted proteins | sample OliLakLV19MP7G1_FD_148648 | JGI IMG/M metagenome (GOLD analysis project Ga0163146, IMG submission 148648) | Freshwater microbial mat bacterial communities from Lake Vanda, McMurdo Dry Valleys, Antarctica - Oligotrophic Lake LV.19.MP7.G1 | ecosystem: Environmental > Aquatic > Freshwater > Lake >...
CACGCATGGGCCGAACGCTATCACGACCAGCATTGCGCGCAAGACTGCGCCGGATGCGCAATTCGCGTTAAACTGAAAAACTGGGAATTCGCATAGCACACGGGTCGAGGAAGCGCCCGATTCACCCTGGGAGCCGATTCTCGAGTGATCTGCGGTTTCGAGCGCCTAACGACACGAATTCTTGCGGGGTACACTGAAACGAAAAATTCGCTGCGAATCGGGCAACGTCCGAGGGCACTACGGCAGCGAAGAAGTCCCGCCCCAATGGGACTGGAAATCGAACGAGAGTTGCCGGTGATGCCTGATCGCCAGCAGATAGAGATTTACGCCGACCTCCGCGTACAGCACCAGGTAGTGGTCGAGGATGTATTCGCGCAGCGCTTGCGCGTCCGGAGTCAGCGCCAATAAATTCGCGCGCAATGCTTCAAGCGCATTCGAGGATTCAACCGAGCGCGCCGGATGCGCGAGGAATGGCGGTCCGATGCCGGGAAACCGTTCGAGGTTCGGAATCACGGTGTCCAGCAATTCGTCGAGCAGCGCGTCGTAGGCGTGGGGCGCTTCAGCTTCGGTTAGAAAACGCTCGATGTCGGCGAGGTTGCGCTCGAAATTCGCGGTGAGCCTGACAACAGGCTTCCTCGCCACGGTGACCGTTCCGCCCGTGTTACGCGCTGCGGCGGCGCTTGATCGACTGGATTGCGCCGCGGGCATCCTTCACGCGGCCGGCAGCGACATCGTCGAGCCCCTTGCTCGCCTCATCGATCAACAGCAAGTGAATGCGTTCTCGCTCCAGCCGGTGGTAATGGTCCAGCCGCTGCGCGTCGATCAGCGCAACATAGCTCTCGCCGTTCTTGGTGATGATCTTCTCGGCGCCGGCCTTAACCTCTTCAGCCAGCTCCGAAAAGTTGGCGCGGGCCTGCGACAGCGGAACAACGTCGTTCGTGGAAATTCCCATTGCAGGCCTCCTGAGGCGGATAATAGCGGCGTAATAAACGTGCAGAATATTGTACATAATACGCGCCTGTTAGCAGAAGGGGAAGCGTGGGGGGGGCGACGGGTCGCCTTACTCCTTTTCCGCCGGCTCGCCCGGCCTTGATCCCCTCTACCCCCTGAAAGCTGCTGGCCGTGCCTTCCTCTTCGACGAAGGCCATGGCGTAATGCTCGTTGGTGGCATCGTCCATCGTCACGATCAAATCCCATACCTCGCCCACGACCCATTCGTGGGTGCTGCCGTCCTGATGCACCATCATGCCCGGGAGGGGAGCGGGCTCGCGGCGTTTGCAGTGGCGTATTTCGCACCATCGTGACCGGTGATCGGCGATCTTCAACAAAGGCGAGGACGAATGATCGTCCTCGAGCTGATCACTTTCCCCACAATGCGCCGATCCAGAATTGACCAGCACATCTGTTCGCGGAAGGCCGCCAGTCCTGGCTAAGCAGCCCGTTGTTCCTGGTCAGCTTTCAACCAGCACTGGTGGTCAATTCGAGGCCGGCGTCAACAACTGCTGGTCGAATGTGATGTTCAGGCACAGGCGCTGCTGACCATCCGATACAAATTCCATTGACCAACTCAGGTTGGCCATCGTCGGCCTGGGTAAGGGTTTGCGACACCGTTCTGCGCAACGGGCACGGGCTCGGACTTGCATTAGTCCCACTTTGGGACTATCCTACCGTGATGCGAATTATTGCGCTCTCGACATTAAAGGCGTTCTGGGACAATAACCGTGCGTATCAGGATGCAAAGGAACCGGGACTGGCCTGGCACCGTCAAGCGCTGAAGGCGGACTGGGCATCGCCAGCAGAGGTGAAAGCGTCTTTCCGGAGTGCCAGCATCCTCCGCGATGGGCGCGTGGTATTCAATCTTGCAGGCAATAAATACCGGCTCGTGGTGTGGATTAACTATCCATATCGTGTTGTTTACATTCGTTTCATCGGTACGCATGCTCAGTATGATGAGATTGACGCTCAGACTATATGAAGGAGATGACGATGAATATTAAACCGATCAAGACCAAGGCTGACTATCGTGCGGCTCTAAAAGAGGTCGAGGCCCTGATGGGAGCCAAGGCGAACACTGCCGATGGCGAACGCCTTGACGTTTTGGTGACACTGATCGAGGCGTACGAAAGGAAGCATTTTCCGATTGAACTGCCCGATCCGGTGGAAGCTATCAAATTCCAGATGGACCAGAAGGGTCTTACCCCCAAGGATCTGAAGCCGATGATTGGTCGACTGAATCGGGTTTACGAAATCCTTAACCATAAACGTCCGCTGACCCTGAAGATGATCTGGAAATTGCACCGTGGCTTGGATATTCCTGCAGAAAGTCTGATTAGACAGCCGGATGAGCTTCGTGCGGCGTAGGTCCAGAACGCCACTTGGTCAGGCGAGAGAAAATTTAAAAGTAGGGAATCTCTGATCAAGTCATCCGATCAAGGGTCTTGTACGTTGTAAAGGCATTGAAGACGACTTGTGAGGAGCAGAGAGATGAAACAAATGACACTGGCCACTGCAGGATTCGAACGCTACGCAAAGTCGACACGGCGAGCGGAGTTTTTGGCAGAGATGGATCGCGTGGTTCCGTGGTGCAAGCTTTGCGCGCTGGTGTTGCCGGTGTATCCCCAAGCCGGCAACGGTGAAAGCTGACCAGGAACAACGGACTGCTAAGCCAGGACTGGTGGCCTTCCGCGAACCGATATGTTTGTCAATTCTGGATCGGCGCATTGTTGGGAAAGTGATCAGTTTGAGGGCGGCGGCAACAGCCAGACGTTCAGCTACGCGGGTATCTCTAATGGGCAGATTGCTATATTTTTAAATATAAGTCAAAATTCTTACGAATATCAATTATTTTGACGTATTAATCAAATGCAGACCATTCAGGAACTCGGTGTGGCGGTAGCGGGCCGGCGTCAGGCCCTCGGCCTGAAGCAGGGTGCCGTTGCGACTCAGGCTGGCATCTCCCAAGAGTCGCTCTCGCGCTTTGAGCGCGGACACGTGAGCGAATTCGGCTCCCGCAAACTGCTGGCAGTCCTGACTGTGCTCGGTCTGGAACTGCAATTCACCGAGACCGGCGCATCGGGTTCGCTCGATGAGTTGCGCAAGGAACGGGGCGGATCGTGAAGCTTGCAGTCTACGTCCTCGGCCGTGAGGTCGCTATCCTGGAGCAGGTGGGAGACTTCAAGAGCGTGCTGACCTATCACGCTGGCACGGCCGCCAATGACTTCGTATCGCTCACCATGCCCGTACGCACAGAATCCTACGGCTGGGACGATCAGCTGCATCCGGTTTTCCAGATGAACCTGCCGGAAGGCTACCTTCTGCAAGTGCTGCAGGAGCAGTTCGGCCCGCACGTCGGCGCGAGTCCCACGGCGCTGCTGGCGGTAATCGGCCGCAACATGGTGGGCCGACTTCAAGTGGCTGCGCCGGGGGCGAAGCTCGATGAACCCGCCAAGCCGGTGGAGGTCAAGGCGCTGCTGCAGGGTGACAACTCCGAAGAGGCTTTCGCGGAATTGGTGCGCGAGCATGCGGCAAGCGGCGTCTCTGGTGTGGTACCCAAGTTTCTCGATGCGCAGAACGAGCGCATCAAACTCAGCCCGCACGGGAAAGCGACACTGCTGACGCGCCGTCACATCATCAAAGGCTCGTCGAGCAAGTTGCCGTTCGCGGCGCTCAACGAATACTTCTGCATGCAAGTGGCATCCCAAGTAATGCCTACGGCGAAGACCCAGGTGTCGAAGGACGGCATGGCCCTGGTTGTCGATCGCTTCGATGTGGACGAACAAGGTCAACTTCATCTGGGCATGGAAGACTTCTGCGCTTTGCTGGGCCTGCGTCCCGCCGCCAAGTACGACACCACGTGGGAGCGCATCGCAAAGGCTGTGCGTGACCATGTTCCGGGCTCGCGTCAAAGAGAGGTCTTCCAGCGGCTTGCCACGACCCTGCTATTGACGTACGCACTGCGCAACGCCGATTGCCATGCCAAAAACCTTTCTCTGCTGTACACCACGCCGAAGGACGTGCACCTGTCACCCGCCTACGACATGTTGACGACCTCGGTGTATGCGGGTTATCAGAACAGTCCGCCCGGTATCAGCTTCATGGGAAAGAAGACATGGGCGCCAGGCAAGCTGCTCCAGCGGTTCATTACTGCAACTTTCGGCATTGCCGCGAAAGAGCAAGTGGAAACCATCGAAGCCATCGGTGACGCAGTGTCCACCGCTGCGGTCCAAGTCCGCGATGCAATGGCCACGCACCCCGGCTTCGAGGACATTGGCAAACGCATGTTGATTGCATGGCATGAGGGCGTCTCGGGACTGCGTAATCGGCGTACATACGCCATGAGCGATTGGAAACCCGGTGAAGCGCTGGTGGGTTTTTCGGAGCCGCCCAAGCTGGAGAATCCAAAGAAGGCGAAAGCTGGACGCTCGCAACTGCTGGGAAAGAGATGAAAGGATAGGAATTCCAACGCCACATGTTGAAGCATCCTGTCCATTTTCGTTGAATTTTGCGCCGAGAGTTCCTGATAGCCCCTGAAAAATCCTGTACTATGCGAATTCGCGTTTACGCCGCTATCGGCGCTTGAAAAATACCCTGGCAATGTTGTTGCCAAGCGTAGCGACCGAGTGAAGCGCAATGCGGCGGTGGCTTACCAGATTTTTCCGACGGCGTGCTGCCGCTGAGTGACTGATGACGTCGGCTTCCATTGTAATAAGTTTTGAATTTGCCCAACTTTCGTATGAGATCGATGGAGTTCCAGAAAAACACCCGATCAAGATACTCACGCCGAATGGTCCCGATCAGTCTTTCGACAAGCGGGTGCGAGGCCGGGACGTAGGGAACCGACTTGATCTCATCAATCTCGAGAACGCGCAGGTTTGCGAGCCACCGGTGAAAGCGAAAGAGCGGATCGTTGTCCGTGCTGAGGCGTGTCGGTAATGGCTGGCCTGAAATTACGTGATTGAACATTCGGCAAACCGAGGCACCCTCAATGTATGCGGGCTCTACACCAAAGCCGACGATGCGACGGGTGAAAACGTCCATCACCAGCATCACCCAATGGCTGCGCAGCAAAATTGATTCGACGCGGAACAGCGCGGCCGGATAATGATAGTGGGAGATACCCACTTGACCAATAGCCCACAAAAGGCGATACTCAGGGTATGACAACCCGTATACAAGCCCGCCACAAAAGCACCGACTCCAAGGGCCGAGTATCACTTGGTGGCCATTTTGCGAACCGAGCTGTAATCGTCGAACACCGGAGTGACGACGAGGTGATAGTCCGGCTTGCGCGCGTGATTCCTGAACGCGAAGCGTGGCTCTACGAGAACCCAAAAGCCTTGGCATTGGTGCGGCGTGGACTTGACCAAGCCCGCAAGGGTAATGTCAAGAAGCCCCCCCCCGATCTGAAGGCGGCTGCGAAACTTGCCGGGCAGCTTAAGGACTGATGCCCTTCACGCTTGTCTGGCTTGAGGAGTCTGCGGACACCTTCCACGAGCTTGAGGCGGCGGCCCGGAAATCGCTCGATAACCGACAGAGGTTCCAGAAGACGAAGGCCCCGAAGCAGGAAGGGCTCTTCAAACAAGTCGTAAAGTGCGTTGAACTCCTCCAGGCAAACCCTCGCCATCCTAGCCTCAAGACGCACGAATACAATTCCATCGAGAACCCCTACGATCCTGACACGAAGGTCTTCGAGGCGTACGTTCAAAACCGCACGCCCGGTGCCTACCGCGTCTTCTGGTGCTACGGCCCAAAGAAGGGAGAGATCACTATCATCGCCATCACACCGCATCCATGAGCGTGTCGGTGGTGAATTTTCAGTTACGCAGGTGTCTCTGGGCTTTGCTGCCGCTGGTCGTGCGCGATGCCGGGGGCGGTGCGAACAGAAGTGGCCCCGCAAATCTGGACAGCGCTATAAGTGGAAACTCCGGGCACAACGCCAGACCGAGACTGGTCTGGCGACAAGGAGTTACTGATGAAGAAGAAGGCATCGGGTCGGCGTATGCGCCGCACCCACAATCCGATTTCCAAGGCGCAAGTGGCGCTGGCCGCCCTGCGGGAAGATTGCACCATGGCTGAGTTGTGCGCACAATTCGAATTGCATCCGAACCAGATCGGCGAATGGAAGAAGCAGTTGCTGGAGCGTGCCGTCGAGGGTGTTTGCCGGGGATGCATCGCCTGAGCCGGTGAATCTGGCTCCGCTGCATGCCAAGATCGGGCAACTGGCGCTGGAGAATGATTTTTTAGAAAGCGCGTTCACCAAGGCGGGATTGCTTAGCGCAAAGCCATGATCGACCGAGACCATAAACTCAGCCTCACGCGTCAGGCCGGCCTGCTCAACATCAGTCGGGGAACGCTGTATTACCGGCCCCAACCGGTGAGCCCAGCCGATCTGGCGCACATGCGCAGGCTCGACGAACTGCACCTGGAGCCCCCCTTCATTGGGGGCGCGCATGCTGCGCGGCCAATTGGCCTGGCAAGGCGTGCATGCCGGACGGCGTCACATCCGAACCCTCATGATGCGCATGGGCATAGAGGCGCTGACGCCGCAGCCGGGTACCAGCAAACGCGCGCCCGGCCACAAGGTCTATCCGTATCTGCTGCGCAAGCTTGCCATCACCCGCATCAACCAGGTCTGGGCGCTGGACACGACCTACATCCCGATGGCCCGCGGCTTCGTCTATCTGACCGCCGTGGTGGATGTGGCTTCGCGCTGCGTGCTGGCACACAAGGTGGCGATCACGCTGGAGGCCGTACACGCCAAAGAGGTCATCGAGCAGGCCTTTGCCCGCTACGGCATCCCTGAGATCGTCAACACCGACCAGGGCAGCCAGTTCACTGCGACCGAGTTCACCGACGCGGTTCTGGCCCGTGGCTGCAAGCTGTCGATGGACGGGCGCGGCGCCTGGCGAGACAATGTGTTCGTCGAGCGCCTGTGGCGCAGCGTTAAATACGAGCGGGTGTACCTGAAGGTCTACGATGGCGTCAGCGCGGCCCGCGCGGACATCGCCGACTACCTGGGTTGGTACAACACGCATCGTCCGCATTCGAGCCTGGAGCGACTGACGCCGACTGAAAAGTACTGGGCCGGCTTACCGCGGATGAAGCAGGCAGCGTAAGGTGAAATCATTGATGCACCCCGAGACATCGATCGCAAACCGCCCGGAATCCACTTATAAATCGGGGAAAGTTGTTCAAACAAGCGGAGCCACTTCTCTCTGTTAGATGCATAGTTTTTATCACCACGAACTGCCGCCAAGTTAAACCACATGTGCGCTCATGTAATCCTGCGCAACACCTTGTCCCTTGCTGTACATCGAACCAAGAAGGGATTGCGCTTCCGCATCCCCATGCGGTATCTCGGAAAACGCGGTCAAGACACAAATCTGGATCGCGGTCTCGGTCAACGTGCTCGTGGCCATCTTCAAAAATCGACTCAACCTCTCGGCGAGCCTCTATGAAATGCTACAGATATTGAACCTGACTATTTTTGAGAGAATTCCATTGAATCAACTGCTTGACAAAATCACCACCGATGACACTCAGTCCTTTGCGCTAATCAACTGAATCTATTCGATTAACATCCGTACACTAGTGACTAAAAAACTAAACAAAGGAGATGCATGATGATCATCGATTCTCAGGTTCACGCCTATGCAGCCAACACGCCCGAGCGCTCTTGGCGCACCCAGCCCCACGGCTGGCCTCCCCATGTGACCGGCGACGAGATGGTCGCGGCCATGGACGCAGTGGGTGTTGACGGCGCGATTTTCGTACAGGCCTATTCGCTGTACGGCTACGACGACGGCTACGTCAAAGAGGTGCAGCGCGCCCATCCGGGGCGCTTCGCCATCGTCAAGCCCATGGACTCGACCAATCCGGCCTCGGACGAGATCATCGCCGAATGGAAGAAGGTGCCGGGTGCGGTGGCCGTGCGCGTCATGATCTCGCCGCAGACCGGCACAGATCCGAGTTCCGACGGCATTCCCCGCATCCTGCGCGCCGCGGCCAAACACGGCATGCCGGTCAACTTGCAGATGGGTGGCAACCTTGACATCGGCACGGGGCTGATTGATGCCCATCCGCAGACGCGCTTCGTCATCGACCACCTGGGCATCTATCAGCCGCGTGCCAAGCCCGCACCGGCCGATGCTTGGAAAGACCTGCCAAAGGTGCTCGAACTCGCGCGCCGCCCCAACGCATCGCTCAAGATCAGCGGCGCCTGCACCATGTCGCACGAGGCCTTTCCCTACCCCGACATCTGGGACCCGCTGGCCCGGGTGTTCGACGCCTGGGGCTTCGAGCGTTGCCTGTGGGGCACCGACTGGACCCGCACCTATGAGCTGGTGAACTACGAGCAGGGCGTGACCCCCTTCAAGCTCACCGATCGCCTGTGCGACAGCGAGCGGTCCATGCTGATGGGCGGCGCCTGCGCCAGCGTGTATGGTTGGATGCCGAAGAACTAGGCTGCGATAGCCCGCCAATTGTTGACATATGACGTGGCACGTAATAGCCTTGCCAAATGATCAGGTCCTTTCGAAGCAAAGACACGGAGGCGCTGTTCGAGGATGTGCGGGTGCCCAGATTCCGTGCCATTGAAAGGCCGGCCCGCCGCAAATTGCTGTATCTCCATCGTGCCAGGCTTTTACAGGATCTGAGGGTACCCCCGGGCAACCAGCTTGAAGCGCTCAAGGGCGATCGAAAAGGGCAGCACAGCATCCGTATCAACGATCAATGGCGGATTTGCTTCCGTTGGCGGGATGGTGATGCTCATGATGTCCAGATTGTTGATTATCACTGAGAGACCTTAATGACCAAGAAGCGACTGGCTCCTATTCCTCCCGGCGAGATACTGTATGAGGATTTCATGCTGCCGCTCAGTGTCAGTATCAATGGGCTGGCGCGCGCCATTGACGTGCCGCCCAACCGCATCAGCGCCATTATCAATGGCAAACGTGCCATTACTGCCGATACCGCCTTGCGCCTGGGCAAGTATTTCGGGGTGTCACCCGAGATCTGGCTCGATCTTCAAACCGATTACGATTTGCGCTTGGTGCAGCAAACGGATTGGCCGGGAATTGAGCCGCGCATATTGGTGCATGCAGCCTGATTCGCACAACTCGGTTGAAAGCTGACCAGGAACAACGGACTGCTTAGCCAGGACTGGCGGCCTTCCGCGAACAGATATGCTGGTCAATTCTGGGTTGGCGCATTGCGGGGAAAGTGATCAGTTTGAGGGCGGCGGCAACACGCTTCGACGCTCAAATCGAGACCAGACAGACCTGCTCGTTTCATCCAATCAATCATTTACTTACCGCGCTCCTTCGCGAAAACGTTGGGACACTACTGGTATTTTTTAATCAAAACAATATGTTATAAATTCTTCCCGAGTGACGCTCACGCCGGTCACGGTTGAGTTTGACTGGTTTTTAGCAAACAATCAGAGGCCATTCTTCATTAACGCAGGGAAAATCCGATGAAAACACTGTTCGGCATTGGCTGCACACTACTGCTGGTTCTGGGCGCAGCTGTGGCCGCCGCCCAGGCCTATCCTTCCAAAACCTTGCGTATCGTCGTGGCGTTTCCGGCAGGCGGTCCGATCGACATCGTCGCGCGCATGCTGGCGCCCAAACTGGGCGAGACGATGGGGCAGCAGATCATTGTCGACAACCGTTCCGGTGCCAATGGGGCAATCGGCACCGAGAACGTCGTCCGATCTGCGGCGGACGGCTACACGATGTATCTCGCCAGTCCCAGCGCCATCGCCATTGGGCCATCAGTATATAAAGTGCCCTACGACACGCTGCGCGACCTCGCCTGCGTGTCCATGGTCTCAACCACTCCCGAGTTGCTGGTGGTGCATCCATCATTGCCGGTGAAATCGATCAAGGAACTGGTGGCCATGGCCAAGGCGCAGCCCGGCAAAATCGTCATGGCATCCACTGGAACCGGTGGTCTGCCGCACCTCGCGCTGGAAATGCTCAAGATTGCAGCTAAGATTGACATCCTGCATGTGCCATACAAAGGCGCCGCGCCGGCAGTATCCGATTTGCTCGGCGGTCAGGTTCACGGCATGTTCGCCGACCTGCCAGTGCTGTATCCCCACGTGACTTCCGGCAGGCTGCGTGCGCTGGCGATGGCGAGCCCCAAGCGCGCGCCGCTGCTGCCCAATCTTCCGACCATGACCGAAGCAGGCCTGCCGACGGTGGAGGCGGTCAACTGGTACGGCATCCTGGTGCCGGCGAAGACGCCGTTCGAGATCATCGCCAAGCTTAACGAGGGCATCGTCAAGAGCCTCGCCGATAACGACCTTCGCAGCAAATTGATTGAACGCGGCGCCGAGCCGTCGACCAGCTCGCCTGATCAGTTCACCGCGTTCCTGCGCCGCGACATTGAGCGCTGGGCCAATATAGTGAAGACCTCGGGCGTCAAGTTGGACTAGTTAGTCAGAGACCGACTGTTTTTGCAATGCGATTCGACGCTCGAATCAAATACCTGGCCGAATTAGCCGCTAGGCGCGAACGCCGCCGCTTACGAACTTCGTTGAATGGGCAATCGAAAAAGCGCTAAGTGAAATTTCGTTGAACTGCCACACAGCCAGCTATTCAACCTTTGCCCCAGAGGACTGAACAATCTTTGCCCAACTCGCATATTCAGCGGTCAGAAAACGCGCAAATTCTTCGCGCGAACTGCCAACCGCTATAAAGCCCATATCAACAAGTCGCTTCTGAACATCGGGCTGCGCCAGGATCTTCCGAATTTCGGTATTGAGGCGATCCAGAATGGGAGCAGGGGTGCCCATGGGTGCCACAATGCTCGACCAAGTATTCAGGTTAAAACCACGAATACCTTGCTCGTCAACTGTCGGTACATCGGGCAACTGGGGAATACGCTTAATCATTGAGGTCGCAATGGGACGTATCCTCTTCGATTTAATGTGCGGCAATGTAGTGGGAGGAGTGTCCGCCACCATCATCACTTGACCGGCCATGAGGTCGGCAAGCGCCGGCACCGCACCCTTGTATGGGACATGAGTCAAACTCAATCCGGCACGCGACGCCAACGCAGCCGTCACAAGGTGCGACGTGCTGCCGTTCCCTGAAGAGCCGTAGGTGACTTCACCAGGGCGCCGCTTAGCCAAGTTCGTCAGATCTTTGATGTTTTGCACGGCGAGGCTTGGGGTAACCACAAACACCATCGCGATATCTACCAATTGCGTTACAGGCGCGAAATCGCGAGGCGTGTCGTAAGCGAGTTTCTTGTAGAGGTGGGGATTGATGGCGAGCGCAGCGCTGCCGCCGTTTAACAGCGTGTAGCCATCTGGGGCAGACTTGGCACCCATTTCCGTGCCTAACGCAGCGCCTGCCCCGGGCCTGTTATCGACAATGATCTGTTGCCCCAATGCGGGTGCCAGTCGTTCGGCGATGATGCGGGTGATGATGTCTGCACCTTGTCCCGGTGGGAAGGGGACAATGATCTTTACTGGCCGGGAAGGCCATTGCTGAGCGGACACAATGCTACTCAACATACATCCGCTAACGAAGATTACGGTAGATACAACAGAAAATTTACTAGGCATAGCTCCTCCGACAGGATTTTCTATTTGGTCGAGAGCATCTGGTTTGACGCACGGCATCATTTAAATTTCTCGTAAACACTTGATTTATAATGGAAGTCTCAAGGGTGTTGCCGCCGTCCTCAAACTGATCACTTTCCCCGCAATGCGCCGATTGCCGGTCCAGACTTGACCAGCATAGCTGTTCGCGGAAGGCCGCTAGTCCTGACTAAGCAGTCCGTTGTTCCTGGTCAGCTTTCAACCGCCGGCTCGCCTGGCTTTGCGAATTCGCCACCGACACGCTGGACCTCCCTAATATAAAGAAAGTACCCCTTGAATAATGAGGCCAATTTTCGACAGGATACTAGGAAATATTTTAAAAAAATCATTAAAAACAAGGCTGTTATAATGTATTGTGATTCCGGTTGTCGCGGGTTCGAGTTCCGTCAGCCACCCCACACCAGTTCCTGTTTACTGCGCATCCTTACCCCAGTGTTGCCTATTTCGCGCGTATCAGCCGTTGTTGTTCGCGCTGCCACTCCCGGTCTTTTTCCGTATCACGTTTGTCATGCTGCTTTTTGCCCTTGGCCAGCCCGATTTCCAGTTTGATCCTGCCTTTTGAGTAATGCAGGTTCAATGGCACCAAGGTGTATCCCGCACGCTCCACGCTGCCGATCAGCCGGCTGATTTCTTCTGCATGCAGCAGCAGCTTGCGGGTGCGGGTCGGGTCCGGCAGCACATGGGTCGATGTGGTCGGCAAGGGGCTGATATGGCAGCCGATCAGAAACAGCTCGGAGTTGCCGACAGTCACATAGGCCTCCTTCAACTGCGCGCGGCCGGCACGGACCGCTTTTACCTCCCAACCCTCCAAGGCAATACCCGCCTCAAAGCGTTGTTCGATAAAATAGTCGTAAAACGCCTTTTTGTTTTCAACGATGCTCATTGTGTAACCAGTTCATGACAAGCCGTATTTTAACCGGGCCGGTGACGGCACTGCGGATTCCCGCATGAAAGTATCCCGCTCGGCACTGGTTCACTTCAGTGCCGTCCAGATGTTTGAGCTGGTCGAAGACATCGAGCGCTACCCTGAGTTTTTGCCCTGGTGCAGCGGCACTGCGGTGAGCCGGCTCGACTCGGCAATCACTTGCGCGACGATCAATATCAGCTATCGCGGCATCCGGCAGAGCTTTTCGACCGAAAATCGCAAGGAGTTCCCGCAGCGAATGACCATCCAGCTTGTCGAAGGGCCGTTTAAGACTCTGGATGGCGAATGGCGGTTTACGCCGCTGGATGAGCAGGCCTGCAAGATCGACTTTCAGCTGCATTACGAGTTTTCCAGCACCTTGCTGGAGAAACTGGTGGGGCCTGTGTTCGGCTACATTGCCGGTACCATGGTCGATGCCTTCCTGAAGCGGGCAGAGCAGCTCTACCGGGAATAAGACCGGATGAAAGTCTCCGTCGTTTATGCCTTGCCCGACCGCCAGATCGTGTGCGAACTGGAATTGCCGGAGGGGTCAACGGTGGCTGCCGCATTGCGGGAATCAGGCTTGCTGAAAGAGTTTCCGGCCATTGATCCGGTCACCAGGCTTGTCGGGATATACGGCAGAATCGTTTCTGGCGACGCGATACTGAAGCCGGAAGACCGTGTGGAGATTTACAGGCGGTTGAGTATTGAACCGAAAGTTGCGCGAAGTCAGCGCAGCATAAAACGCTGATGACTTACTTGCAGCTGGTTTCTGCCCCGCGCTGCGCCCGCGCCATTTCCGCGGCGCGCTCTGTATCTTCCATGAATACGCGCTCGCCGGTTACCGGATCGGTTTTTCCGATGCGGCTGCCGGACTCCAAACTGCGCAGGTAAGCCTGTGCAACTTCGCAATTTTTCTTGCGATCTGCGGTTTCCTGGGTTTTTTCTTCGCCCTTTTTGGCAGCGTCCTGCTGCTCCATCGCACGCTTGCGGAAGTCGGCATCGCGTTCGGCCAGGGATTTCTGCGGGCTTGCCGGCGCGGCCCCCGGATTGTTGCGGATGCCAGTAGACTCCGCCTTGGTGCCCGGGGGGCAGGCGGCTGCAAATTCGATCCGGCCGCCGGCGCCCACACACTTCATGATCTGGGCATATGCTGTAAGCGGCAGGACAATAACAGCGAGGATTGCGAGGAGAGTTTTCATGGTCAACACCTGCTCAATGTGGGGGCGCGGCCGTGCTGATGATCCGGGCAAGACTGCCCAGAAAATAGCCAGTTTGCGCTCTGCCGTCAATGGAATAACGCCTCAGTCAGTTTACCGTTTACGCCTCAACGCCTATAATCCGCGCTTTGCGAAGGACGCATCCCATGCGCGTGGTGCAGAAAGCCCTGACTTTCGATGATGTGCTGCTGATTCCGGCACATTCTTCAATCCTGCCGCGTGAAGTCAGCCTCAAAACCAAGCTTACCCGCGGCATCTCCCTGAACATACCGTTGCTGTCGGCGGCGATGGACACCGTGACCGAATCCCGGCTGGCGATTGCCGTTGCCCAGGAAGGCGGCATCGGTATCGTGCACAAGAACATGACGCCGAAGGCGCAGGCCATCGAAGTGACCAAGGTCAAGCGTTTCGAGAGCGGCATCGTCAAGGATCCGATCACCATCACCCAGGACATGGCGGTGAAAGACGTGCTGGCGCTGACGCGGCAACATCGCATCTCCGGATTGCCGGTGGTCGGTGCTGATGGCAAGGTAGTCGGCATCGTCACCAATCGTGACCTGCGTTTTGAGAGCAAGCTGAACCAGCCGGTCAAAAACATCATGACGCCGCGTGACAAGCTGATCACGGTGCGCGAAGGTTCAGGTCGGGAAGAGGCGAGGATACTGATGCACAAGCACCGTCTGGAGCGGGTGCTGGTGGTCAACAAGAACTTCGAATTGCGCGGCCTGATCACCGTCAAGGACATCCTGAAATCCTCCGAACATCCGAATGCCTGCAAGGACAAGCTGGGCCGCCTGCGAGTCGGCGCAGCGGTCGGTGTGGGCGAAGGCACGGAAGAACGCGCCGAGGCATTGGTCGAGGCCGGTGTCGACGTGATCATCGTTGATACTGCGCACGGTCATTCAGAAGGCGTATTGAAACGCGTGCGCTGGTTGAAACGTACTTATCCAAAGCTGCAGATCATCGGCGGCAATATCGCAACGGCCAATGCTGCCAAGGCGCTGGTCGACCACGGTGTCGATGGTGTCAAGGTCGGCATCGGTCCCGGTTCAATTTGCACCACGCGTATCGTTGCCGGCATCGGTGTGCCGCAGATCACCGCCGTGGACAATGTTGCAAAAGCCCTGGCAAAAACCGACGTACCGCTGATCGCCGATGGCGGCATTCGTTATTCCGGTGATATCGCCAAAGCCATCGCCGCCGGCGCCTATTCGGTAATGGTCGGCAGCCTGTTTGCCGGCACCGAAGAATCGCCGGGCGAGATCGAACTGTTCCAGGGACGCTCCTACAAGTCGTACCGTGGCATGGGTTCGCTGGGCGCGATGCAGCAGGGTTCCGCCGATCGTTATTTCCAGGAACTCGACGAACTCGACACCGAAAAACTGGTGCCCGAGGGCGTCGAAGGCCGTGTGCCGTACAAAGGTGGCGTCGCGCCGCTGATCCACCAGTTGATGGGCGGACTGCGCGCGAGCATGGGTTACATGGGCTGCGGCAGCGTCGAAGCCATCCGGCGCGACGCTGAATTTGTCGAAATTACCTCGGCTGGCATCCGCGAATCCCATGTGCACGACGTGCAGATCGTCAAGGAAGCGCCGAATTACCGCGTTGAATGATCTCTCCGCCGGCACTATCCGCGCGGGTGCCTGAAAACCAGACGTAACGGTCCAGTCCGTGCACCACGAAAAAATCCTGATTCTCGATTTCGGTTCGCAATACACCCAGTTGATTGCGCGCCGCGTGCGCGAACTCCACGTTTACTGCGAACTCCACCCGCACGACGTCACGGAAGACTTCATCCGCGCGTTCAAACCTGCCGGCGTGATCCTGTCCGGCGGCCCGGCCTCGGTATGGGAAGATAGTACGCCGCGCGCGCCGGCGCTGGTGTACGAACTCGGTGTTCCGGTGCTGGGTATCTGCTACGGCATGCAGGCCATGGCAGAGCAGCTCGGTGGCAAAGTGGAAATGGGCAAGGTGCGCGAGTTCGGTTATGCCGAAGTGCGCGCGCGCGGCCACACCGCGCTGCTGAAAGACATCCAGGATCGGACCACGCCCGATGGCCACGGCATGCTCGATGTGTGGATGAGTCACGGCGACAAGGTCATCGACATGCCGCCGGGGTTCAAGCTGATGGCGAACAATCCGACCTGCCCGATCGCCGGCATGGCTGACGATGCACGCAAGTTCTACGCCGTGCAGTTTCACCCCGAAGTCACACACACGCCGCAGGGCAGGGCCTTGATCGAACGCTTCGTGCTGGGTATCTGCGGGCTGGCCGGCGACTGGAGCATGCCCAACTATGTCGAGGAAGCCGTCGCGCGCATCCGTCGTGATGTCGGCGACGAGGAAGTCATCCTCGGCCTTTCGGGTGGAGTCGATTCTTCGGTGGCTGCAGCTTTGATTCATCGCGCCATCGGCAAACAACTGACCTGCGTGTTTGTTGACAACGGCCTGCTGCGGCTCAATGAAGCCGAACAGGTCATGGCCACCTTTGCGCAGAACCTTGGCGTCCGGGTGATTCACGTCAACGCCCGCGACCAGTTCATGGGGCACCTGGCAGGCGTCACCGATCCCGAACAAAAACGCAAAATCATCGGCCGCGAATTCATCGAGGTCTTCCAGACTGAGTCGGCAAAACTGCCCAAGGCCAAATGGCTGGCGCAGGGCACGATTTACCCGGATGTCATCGAATCGGCTGGTGCCAAGACCAAAAAAGCGCATACCATCAAGTCGCACCACAACGTCGGCGGCCTGCCGGACACGCTGCACCTGAAACTGCTTGAGCCGCTGCGCGAACTGTTCAAGGACGAAGTGCGCGACCTCGGTCTGGCGCTGGGCCTGCCGCGCGACATGGTGTTCCGTCATCCATTCCCGGGTCCGGGTCTGGGCGTACGCATTCTCGGCGAAGTCAAAGCGGAATATGCCGATCTGCTGCGTAAAGCCGATGCCATCTTTATCGAAGAACTGCGCGCTGCCGACTGGTATGACAAAACCGCGCAGGCTTTTGCAGTTTTTCTGCCGGTTAAATCGGTCGGCGTGATGGGTGACGGCCGCACCTATGAATATGTCGTTGCGCTGCGTGCGGTGCAGACCACGGATTTCATGACGGCGCACTGGGCCGAACTGCCGTACAGCCTGCTGGGTAAGGTATCCAATCGCATCATCAACGAAGTGCGCGGCATCAATCGTGTGGTCTACGATATTTCGGGTAAACCACCAGCCACCATCGAGTGGGAGTAGCCCAAATCATATGCACAATTATTGATATTTTATCGAGTTTTGCGCATGTTATGGCATGGTTACGCTGGACTCCTATCTCGATGACCTGCTTGCTCGCGGCCGTGCCTACTTCTCCCGGGATGAGGCCCTCGCGGCGCTCGGCCTGAAGTCCCAGGCTCTGGCAGCAGCGATCACGCGCTCGGTCAAGAAGCGCCGCTTGGCGACTCCCAGGCACGGCTTTTATCTCATCCTGCGCCCGGAAGACCGGAACGCCGGCGCGCCAGACCCTGTAAAGTGGATCGACCCGCTGATGAAGCATCAGGGGATTGACTACCGTATTTCGCTGCTGCGTGCAGCGGCGTTCCATGGCTCATCGCATCAGGCCGCCATGGTCTTCCAGATCGTTGCTTGTTGCCGCCGCCCTCAAACTGATCACTTTCCCCGCAATGCGCCGATCCAGAATTGACCAGCATATCGGTTCGCGGAAGGCCGCCAGTCCTGGCTTAGCAGTCCGTTGTTCTGGTCAGCTTTCAACCGGCACTGGTGGTCAATTCGAGATCGGTGCCAACATCGGTAGATGCTGAAAGCTGTTTCGGGGTATCAATCAGATTGACGTTAAATCTGGCGGTAAAAATGCGACTCACATAACGAATATCTAGATGGGACTCTAGATGGGACAATGGCTTACATATGCCGTTGATGATTGAGTGGGGAGTGAGGGGTCTTTCGAGATTTATTGAAGTCTATCGGGGACTATCGATTCCCCCGGGAAAAACACGTCAGGCCAGTGGGCATTCGCCTTTCATCACGACGCTGACCGTCAGTAGCTGGCAGCATTGAAGGCCACGCCCATGCGCAATGCCAAGGCGCCGAGATTTTTGTCCAGCGTCCAGAGCAATGTGTTCGGAGTGAGTAGAGCGGAGGCGAGTAATGCCACGTCAATTGCGCCGCAGCCGGAGTCATGGAATTGCTCCCTCTCGATCAGGGCAAGTGTCTCGTCGGTTGTCGCGACGCTGGCCTGTTGCAACTCCTTGAGATCTTCGATTGTGCGCTCGCGTGGTGCCGGTGGTGTTCCGCACGCGATTTCAAGCACGATAAGCGGATGGCACAGAACCTGGTCCATCGCAACCAGTGATTGAAGCACTGGGTTCGAGCGGCGGAAATGCGCAACCCATACCGATGTGTCTGCAAGGACCAGGATCACCGGTTCAGATTTTCTGCGGGTCGTCGACGGGGAACGTCCTTCATCGCCGGAGACTTGCCGCCCAGGGCGGCAAGTCGTTTGCCCGCCTGCACTCGCACGAACACCTTCATCGCCTCACGAAACAGATCGCTCTTGTCCATTCCCGGATCGGCAACGTCCAATGCCCTTTGATAGAGCTCATCATCAATGGTTACAGTTGTTCTCATGCGACACCCCATCATCAATTATGATACATATTATCATCAAATTGGGTGCACATCCACTGAGGAGGCTCGATCGCATGGCCCATCCCCTCGCAGAATGAAGTTCTAAATGGGACAATCGTTCGTATATGGCGTTAATGATTGAGTGAGAATAAACAGCTCGGAGGGCGAAGCAGGGCCCCCAAAGCGGGGATGCGACCCCGCAGAGACGTTGCTTCGCGACACTCAATGGCCAGATGCTTGCCGCAAGCCGTTCGGGGCGAGCCGTGGAGGAAATGAAGTGAAAATTACGCTCTACGGCATCCGCAATTGCGACACCATGAAAAAAGCGCGGGCCTGGCTGGAAGCGCACAAGGTGGATTATGCTTTCCACGATTACAAAACCTCGGGCATCGACGCCACTCAACTGCAGGCCTGGTGCAAGGAGTTGGGCTGGAAAACACTGCTCAACCGTGCTGGCACCACGTTCCGCAAGTTGCCAGACGCCGACAAGGAAGATCTGACCGAGCGTAATGCCTTGGCGCTGATGCTGGCGCAGCCGTCGATGATCAAACGACCGGTGCTCGATCTCGGCAAACAGCGCTTGGTCGGCTTCAAACCCGAACTGTATGAACGCGCGTTACGCGCCAACTGATTGCGCATGAGCGACATTGCCTATATGCAGGAGGCGCTCAGACTGGCCGCGCAGGCGGCGGCGGCAGGGGAGGTGCCGGTGGGCGCGGTGGTGGTCAGGGACGGCACCATCGTCGGCCGCGGTTATAACCAGCCCATCACTGGCGCTGACCCGACCGCGCATGCCGAAATCATGGCCATGCGCGATGCCGGCAAAGCACTGGGCAATTACCGGCTTGCCGATTGTGATCTGTATGTGACCCTGGAACCCTGCGTGATGTGTTCCGGCGCGATCATGCATGCGCGCATCCGGCAGGTGATCTTCGGCGCGCGCGACCCCAAAACCGGAGCCTGTGGCAGCGCGATCGATTTATTTGCGCAGCCGCATCTGAACCATCATGCAGAGGTCAGTGGCGGTATGCTGGCGGATGAATCGGTGGCTTTGTTGCAGGAATTCTTTTCGCGGCGGCGCGGCAGAAATTGAAAATCACCATCAACATCAAAGCGCAAATCCTTGATCTGTACGATGACCAGGGCGGGCTGCTGCAAAGTTATGCGATCTCCAGCGCTCTGAAGGGCGCGGGGCAGGTCAGGGGCAGTTTTTGCACGCCGCTGGGCCGGCATATTGTTCGCGCCAAAATCGGCAGCGGTCAGCCGGAGAACACGGTATTTGTTGGTCGCCGTCCGACCGGGGAGATTTATACGCCGGCGCTGGGCTTAGCCTTTGCCGGGCGGGACTGGATGCTGACGCGGATCCTCTGGCTGTCCGGTTGTGAGGTCGGCCATAACCGGCTGGGCGAGGTCGACACCATGCGGCGCTATATCTATATCCATGGCAGTCCGGACACCGTGCCCATAGGTGTGCCGGGTTCGATCGGCTGCATCCGCATGCGCAACCGGGATGTGCTGGATCTGTTCGATCGCGTTCCGCCCGGAACCCCGGTGGAAATATCTGCATAAACAATTAGTTAGCTGATCCCACCGTTTTGCTCGCGGCGCGTCATCGGCTTGTCCGTACTGGCCCCGCCCTCTTTTGGTGCAAAATAATCATTTAAAAACAAATACTTAACACTTTCATGCGCGATCATTGTGCATCGCGCCAGAATGGGCTAAATTGTGCGCCGCAACCGCCGACCGCCGGCGGTAAATACCAAAGGTAATACATGCGACTCAAAGACAAGGTAGCCATCATCACCGGCGCCGGCAGGGGCATCGGGCAGGCCACAGCAATCAAATTTGCGCGCGAAGGTGCCAAAGTCATGGTCTGCGACATCAAGCAGGACTGGATCGACGACACGGTCCAGCAATGCAAGGCGGCGGGCAGCGACGCCATCGGGCAGATCGCTGATGTCCGCGACATGACATCGCTGGAAGCCATGGTCAAAACCACCGTGGACAAGTGGGGCCGGGTGGACTGCCTGGTCAACAATGCCGGCATCGTCGCCGACGCACAGTTGAAGAACATGACCGAAGACCAGTTCGACAGCGTCATCGACATCAATCTGAAGGGCGTCTACAACTGCACCAAGGCGGTGGTGAACAAGATGCTCGAGCAGCAATCCGGCGTGATCCTCAATGCCTCCTCGATCGTCGGCCTTCACGGTAATTTCGGCCAGACCAACTACGCCGCCAGCAAATTCGGCGTCATCGGCATGGCCAAGACCTGGGCGCGCGAACTCGGCCGCAAGGGCATCCGCGTCAACGCCGTGTGTCCGGGCTTCATCGCCACCAGCATCCTCGCTTCAATCCCCGAGAAGGTGATTCATGCGCTGGAAGATCGCGTGCCGATGGGCCGTCTCGGCAAACCCGAGGAAATCGCCAACACCTTCGCCTTTCTCGCTTCCGACGAAGCCAGTTACATCAACGGCGCCGTCATTGAAGTCAGTGGCGGGCTGACGATCTGAGCCTCCGGGCACCGCATCCGGTGCCCGATTCTCCGCAGTTTTTGCGTTACCGTGTGGCCGGAGCACCGGGCTGACTATAATCAGCCCATGGATACGCCCCGGAAATTCACGGTCCGCGCCGCCTCATGGCGCGATGACATCGCGCCGCTCCAGGATTTGCGCCGCTGGGTGTTCATCATTGAGCAGCAGGTACCCGAAGAGCTGGAATGGGATGAGGCTGATGCAGCGGCTGTGCATGCGCTGGCGCTGGATGCCGGGGGATGCCCGGTCGGTACCGGCCGCTTGCTGCCTGACGGTCATATCGGCCGCATTGCCGTCGTCCGTGAATGGCGCTGCCGCGGCGTTGGCAGTGCCATTCTCCAATGGCTGGTTGCCCGCGCCCGGGAGCAGGGTTGTCACGCCGCGCACCTGCATGCCCAGACCCATGCGCTGGGTTTCTATGCCAGCCATGGTTTTATTGCCCACGGCGAAGTATTCACCGAAGCCGGCATCCTGCACCGGGCCATGTCCCTCAGTTGGTAGTGGAGCGGGTGCGCTCCAGCCGGAACGCGCGGGCGTCTGCGCCCAGCGCTGCGCCGTGAGGACCAAAGCGTTTTTCATGCACAAACACTTCGCCGGAGGCGTGAACCAGCAACACGGTGGAGGTGCGCGTACCGTAATGTTCGCCGCTGATGAACGGCGGCGACAGTTCGCGTTCGCGCTGGCGGTCGATGCCGGTGTCCGGTAACTCTGTATCCTGCGCGCTGCTGTGTCCGGCCAGCGATGCAAACAACACTGCGCTGATGGCATCGGGTTCATCAAGGGCTAACGCAGCAGTCATTGCAGCAGTGCCGGCCACGACTTTTGGCCATGGCGTATCGAGCATACGGTTGCTCAGGCCGTGTATGCCCGGCGTGATCGCTGTGATGCCATCGCTGCGGTTGGAATAAAAACTCAATGCGCCGAGGTCGCCGGCAATCATGCTGAACGGGTTGTAGTCATTCGCTGAATGTGCGGTTTGACTGAAAAAATCCGCTGCAGCAGCCTCGCCGGTCAGAAATCCGCTGACCAGTTCACCGCGCGAACGTGGTGCCGCGGGGCCGGCCTGACCTTCGCGATAGTTGGTGATCGCGGCAAAGCGACCCTTGGTATTGATGCCCATCCAGGTACCGCCTTTTTCGAGGTCACGACCAGCGTAGATATCGGGATGGTCATCCCAGAAACCAGCCGCTGCGGCAGGACGGCTGTGATGTTCATCGCGATTGGCGGCCACCACCAGTGGAAAATGACGATGCGCGCAGAGGCCGAACAGGATCAGGCACATTATTCCGCGAAACATTCAATATGCCGCGCGCTACCGGCCTGGAGCAGTGCGGTAATGCCTGATGCAGCGACGGCTTCGGCCAGTTCCCATTCGAACTTCGCCTCGTCGCTTACGGGTTCGTAGATTTCCATCCACAACAGCGGTTCATTGCGTTTTTTCAATACGCGACCCTGGATGCCGGTGCGATCCCGCATCGTTGCCAGCAGTTTCTGCACGGCGGCAGCAGCAGCGCCGGACTGTGCGGCATCGACGCGGTAATAGATGTAATACGACCAGGACATGCGCCACCCGTCCTTCAGCTTGTTTGGTAGGGCAGGGACAGCAGTTCCAGTTGAGGCCCCTGCGGTGCACCCAGATGATACGGCGCGGATTGAGCATGCGCCGTCTGCATCACGGCCAGCACTTCATGCCGGCCTGCGGCGACAGGCACGGCGGTGACGATCATGCCGGCTGACTGGCCGCCGAGTTCCGCGCAGTACAGTTTGGCGCCGGGTGCTGCGGGAGCGGCGATGCTGGCGCGGTACATGCGCTGCTTCAGCTTTCCGAGATAATGGGTGCGGGCGACGATTTCCTGGCCGGGATAACAGCCCTTGCTGTAACTCAGACCGCCGATCAGGTCGAGATTGACCATCTGCGGCACAAATTCCTCCTGGGTTGCCGGCGTGATGACCGGGATGCCTGCGGCGATATCGAGCGCGCTCCAGGCAGCATCATCAGCGGCCATGTTCACCTGTGCCCGTGGTTTCACCACCAGATAGCGAGCCAAAGGCAGAGCAATCACCGTCACCTCATCGCGCGTCACAACGTCATGCAGATGCCCGGGTACGGCAGGCAACTGCTGTGCCGCATCCGCGCCATGGATACCGACGCAAGCGTAATCCGGCGTGATGTCCTCGACCGTGACCTTGGACCGCAGCACATACATCGCCAGCCGTTTGCGGATTGCCTCCGCCAGGGTGGTGGGCAGCATCATCGTGTAACCGTCAGCGCTGGCCCATAGCAGGAATGTCGCCAGCAGCCGGCCCTTGGGCGTGCAATAACCGCCGTATGTGCTGCTGCCCGGTTGCAGCGCTGACACCTCACAGGTCAGCTGGCCGTGCAGAAACGTTTGCACGTCTGCACCGGAAAAACGCAGCAGGGAATATTCGGACAAAACGGCGGCGGTCACGGCTGGTACCTGGAAGGATCGCGGAATTGACGAGTAGGGATGATAACGCATCTCCCGGATCAGCGATAAAATTATCAATAAAAACAATAATTTATGCTAATGACCTGACTGATTTGCTTTCCCCCGGCGAATCGGCTGCAATGAAGCGATGAATAACCAGCGCACCCCGCACATCGCGCCTCTGACGCTGCAGCCATCGCGCCGTCTGGCCGCCATCCTGATTCTGGCGCATGCCACAACGGGCGGATTGTTGCTGACGCTGCCATTGCCATCATGGCTGATGGTCGCATTGACCGTGATACTGCTGGCCAGCGCAGCGTATGGCGTACATCGGCACGCATTGCGGCGTGGCGCGGGGGCGATCACGGTATTGGCCTTCAGCGATCGTGAATCCATACGCCTGACCCTGGGCAACGGCAGCACAGCCGCGGGCAGGGTGCTGGGCAGCAGCACGGTCGGCGCAATGCTGACGGTATTGAACATCGCGCTTGACGGACGACGCCGGCCGGTGCATCTGGTATTGCTGGGCGACAGCCTGTCCCCGGATGATTTCCGCCGGCTGCGGGTATGGTTGCGCTGGGGGCCGCGACCGCCGGACGAAGAACCGGCGCTGCCCTGAACCGCGGTCAATGCCCGGATTCCTCCGGCGGTTTTACCGCGCTGAACATTTTCAGCAGGGTCAGGTCGTAAACGATTTTCAGCGCACCGCAGATCACCAGCGGCCAGCCGAACGCGCTGATGGTCAGCAGCGCACCGGCCAGTGATGGACTCAGTGCGCTGGCGAGGCTGCGCGGCACGGCTGTCACGCTGGCTGCTGCCGGGCGCTCACCGGGCGATACCACAGCCATCACATAGGAGGTGCGCGCCGGCACATCCATCGATGACAATGCGCTGCGCAGGAATAAAAACAGCAGTGCCAGTTCCAGCGTCGGCATGAACGGCACCAGGATCAGGAACACATTGGCCGGCAGGTGCGTGAACACCATGGTGTTGATCAGGCCGAAGCGCGCGGCAACCCGCGCTGCAGCCAGGTGCGAAAACGCAGTCAGCAATCCGGCCCAGAAAAATATGCTGCCGGCCGCCGCCACCGACAGGTCAAAACGCTGGAACAGCCACAGCGCCAGCAGCGACTGCACCGCGAACCCGCCGGCAAAAGCATCGATGCTGAACAAGGCCGCCAGCGTGTAGACGATGCGTTTGGATTTGCCGAGAGGGACCGGCTGTTCATGGTGTTCAGACTCCAGTGCAGGCGACAGGCGCAGGTAGAGCACAAAAGCGAATGCGCCCAGCAGCGCGTACACCACAAACATCCCCTGGATCGCGGCCAGCAGGCTGGTGCCGCCGTGGGCGGCATATAAATCCGGTAATCCGGCGGCCTGCGCGCCCAGTGCCGCAACCAGAGCGCCGATCAGGCTGTAGCGTGCGAACAGCGCAGTGCGCGATTGTGCCGGTGCCGCCCGCGTCAACAAGGTCTGTTCCAGCGGCGAAAACAGCGTGACGTCGCTGGCGGCAGGATTCAGCGTACCGACCACGGCCACCACCATCAGCGGCCAGAAATCTGTCAACACGGATGCCCCGAGGCCGGTGGCCACCATCAGCAGGCTGGCCCCCAGCAACAGATGGCGGGTGGAATGGCGGTGCGCGATAAAACCGGTGGCCAATGTCAGGATGCCCGAACCGAGCAGGGTTGCCGTCACCAGCAAACCGATCTGCAGCGCGCTGTAGCCGAGCAGCGTCAGGTAATAGGGCAGCAACAGGCTGACAAAGCCGTCACCGAAGGCGCGCAGCGCACGGGCGGCGAGCAGGACACGGGCATCAGGCAGCGTGCCCGGCGGCAACAGAAAATTGCGGAAGGAAATCATGGTGAGCCAGTTCGCAGCTTAGCCGCAAATGTACAACTAAAGTGCAAAGTCAAAGGCGGCATGGCGCCTGCGCTATACTCCGCGCTTCCCTGATCCACCCCGTGCGGAGGTATTATGATCGAGCTGTACAGTTGGGCAACGCCCAACGGCCACAAGATCCATATCATGCTGGAAGAAACCGGATTGCCGTACCGGGTACACGGCGTGAATATCCGCACCGGTGAACAGTTCAAACCTGAATTCCTCAAGATCAGCCCGAACAACCGCATTCCGGCGATCGTCGATCCCGACGGCCCCAACGGCAAACCGCTGTCGCTGATGGAGTCCGGCGCGATCCTGCTCTACCTCGCATCGAAGTCCGGCCAGTTTTTGCCCGAAGACATCAACCAGCGCTGGAACTGCATGCAGTGGCTGATGTGGCAGATGGGCGGCGTCGGTCCGATGTTTGGCCAGGCCAACCACTTTCGGCGTTATGCCAAAGACAAAATCGAATACGCAGTCGAGCGTTACACCAACGAGGCCAACCGCCTGACGCATGTGCTCGACAAACAATTGGCGCAGAACAAATTCGTCGCCGGCGACGAATACACCATTGCCGACATGGCGATTTTCCCGTGGATGCGCGGCGCTGAAAGTCGCGGCATCGACATGAAGGAATACCCCAACGCGCAGCGCTGGTTCGATATCATCAACACCCGTCCCGCGGTGCAGCGCGCTTTGCAGATACTGTCGAACGAGTCGAGCAGCAATCCGGTCGACGACAAGGCGCGTGAAGTGATGTTCGGCAAAACCCAGTTCCAGAAACGCTGAAGCATTCCCCGGCCCGGGAGCACCTTGCATTGACCGCTGAAAAGAAAAACGTCGCGCTGCTTTGCGCGGCGCAGGCGCTGCTGTTCACCAACAATACCATCCTGATCGCGATCAACGGCCTCGCCGGCTACGCGCTCGCCGCGGACAAATCGCTGGCGACGCTGCCGGTCACCTCGTATGTGATCGGCGCCGCACTGACCACGCTGCCGGTATCGCAGTTGATGCGCCGGGTGGGACGTATCAACGGTTTTACCGTCGGCACGCTGATCGGCATTCTCGGCGCGCTGATCTGCGGTTATGCAGTGTACAGCCACAATTTCTGGATGTTGTGCATGGGCACGCTGGTGATGGGCATCTACAACGCGTCGGGTCAGTATTACCGCTTCGCCGCGGCCGACGTCGCCAGCCCCGACTTCAAGAGCAAGGCGATTTCTCTGGTCATGGCCGGCGGCCTGGTCGGTGGTGTGCTGGGGCCGCAAACCAGCAAATGGACCAAGGATCTGCTGCCGGCGGAATTCCTCGGCAGCTATCTGGCGCTGATCGGTTTCTGCGTGATCGCGCTGGTGCTGCAGCGCCTGATGAGCATTCCGCGGCTGACCGCGGCCGAGCAGAAGGATCAGGGGCGGCCCCTGGCCGAAATCGCCCGCCAGCCGGCCTTCCTGGTCGCAGTAATGTCGGGCATGGTCGGTTACGGCATCATGAACCTGCTGATGACGGCGACACCGCTGGCGATGAAATCCTGCGCGCACCCCTTCAGCGACGCGGTCTTTGTCATCCAGTGGCATGTCATCGCGATGTTCGCACCTTCGTTTGTCACCGGCTCGCTGATCAAGCGGTTTGGCGTGCACAACATCCTGTTCACCGGCGTGCTGCTGAGCCTCGCCTGTGTCGCGATCGCGCTGTCCGGTGTCGAAGTCATGCATTTCTGGCTGGCGCTGGTGCTGATCGGCGTCGGCTGGAATTTCATGTACCTGGGCGGCACCACACTGCTCACCGAAACCCACACCCCGGCTGAGAAAGCCAAGGTGCAGGGCGCCAACGACATGGCGATTTTCATCACCATGGCCATCAGTTCGGCTTCGTCGGGCTGGCTGTTTTCGGCGCGCGGCTGGGAGGTGATGAACTACGGCGCCGTCCCGTTCCTGGTCGCCACCGGCATTGCCATCCTGTTTTTCGGACGGAGTCGTCGCAGCGCACCCGCCTGAACCGGTTTTTGCCAATTTGAGGTAAAATTCAAGCGATCCCGCAGAGCGGAATCCACCCATTTCGCTCTGCCTTTGTTTTTTCATAAAAATCAACGTGTTCCGCAAGAGGAGTCTGTGATGAACCAGCCAGCGACCAAGGCGCAAATTACGCCTGCGATGGATAGCCCCTCCTATGTCACCCATGCAAAATTGCAGGCCTGGGTTGCCGAAGTGGCACAACTGACCAAGCCCGAGCGCATCGTCTGGTGCGACGGCTCGCAGGAAGAATACGACCGGCTGTGCAATGAAATGGTCGCCGCCGGCACGCTGATCCGCCTCAATCAGGAAAAACGCCCGGGTTGTTTCCTCGCCCGCTCGGATCCTGATGATGTCGCGCGGATGGAAGACCGCACCTTCGTCTGCAGCAAAAACAAGGAAGACGCCGGCCCCAACAACAACTGGATGGCGCCAGAAGAGATGAAGGCGACCATGAGCAAGCTGTACGACGGCTGCATGCGCGGTCGCACCATGTACGTGATTCCGTTCAGCATGGGCCCGCTGGGTTCGCATATCGCGCACATCGGCGTCGAACTGACCGATTCGCCGTACGTGGTGGTCAGCATGCGCATCATGACCCGTATCGGCCGCAAGGTGCTGGACGTTCTCGGCGCCACAGGCGAATTCGTGCCCTGCCTGCATTCGGTGGGCATGCCGCTGGCGGCAGGCCAGAAAGACATTGCCTGGCCGAGCAACAAGGAACACAAGTTTATTACCCATTTTACGGAAGAAAAGCTGATCTGGTCTTTCGGCAGCGGCTACGGCGGCAATGCGCTGCTCGGCAAAAAATGTTTTGCGCTGCGCCTCGCCTCGATCATGGCCAAGGAGCAGGGCTGGCTTGCCGAGCACATGCTGATCCTCGGCATTGAGCCTCCGGGCGGCAAAAAGCATTACATCGCGGCGGCATTTCCCAGCGCCTGCGGCAAAACCAATCTGGCGATGCTGATTCCGCCGAAAGCGCTTGAAGGCTGGAAAGTCACGACCATCGGCGAAGACATCGCCTGGATCAAACCCGGTCCGGACGGACGGCTGTATGCGATCAATCCGGAATACGGCGCCTTCGGTGTTGCGCCCGGCACTTCCGAAGAAACCAACGCCAATTGCCTGGCTGCACTGAAGACCAACACCATTTTTACCAACGTCGCCATGACCGATGACGGCGATGTGTGGTGGGAAGGCCTGAGCAAGGAAGCACCGAAACATCTGACTGACTGGACCGGCAAGGACTGGACGCCGGACAGCGGCCGTCTTGCGGCACATCCCAATTCACGCTTCACCGTTCTGGCTTCGCAGATTCCGTCGATGGATGCTGACTGGGAAAACCCCGCCGGCGTGCCGATCAGCGCCTTCCTCTTCGGCGGCCGTCGCACCACCATCGTGCCGCTGGTCACTGAAGCCAAGGACTGGAACCACGGCGTGTACCTCGCCGCGACCATGGCCTCCGAAACCACCGCAGCCATCGTCGGCAAGGTTGGTGTGGTGCGTCGCGATCCCTTCGCGATGCTGCCGTTCTGCGGTTATCACTTCGGTGACTACTTCAAACACTGGCTCAGCGTCGGCGCCAAAGTCAAAGTGCAGCCGAAGATTTTTGCCGTCAACTGGTTCCGCCGTGATGCCGATGGCAAATTCCTGTGGCCCGGCTTCGGCGACAACATGCGCGTGCTGAAGTGGGTGGTGGAGCGCTGCGAAGGCAAATTGGCGGCGACTGAAACCCCGATCGGCCACATGCCGCGTTACGAAGACATGGAATGGCGGGGCATGTCCAGCTTCAGCCGCGAAGCCTTTGACACGCTGACCCACGTCGACCACGACGCCTGGCGCGCCGAGCTGAAGGATCACGACGAACTGTTCGGCAAACTTCAATCGCGGCTGCCGGCGGAAATGACTGCGCAGCGGCAAGGTCTGGAGAAGGCGCTATAAGCCGCCTTTCCGCACCTGCAACTGCAACAACGGCGACGGCGCGTAGGCGCTGCCGCCGTTTTATTTTTTAACAAGGAGAAACGTCCATGGCACAACCGAACTACGGGTTTGCAAAACGCCAGCGCGAGCTGGCCAAAAAGCAGAAGAAAGAAGAGAAAAAACGACGCAAGGAATCAGAGAGTGCGCCTCTGGGCGGAGAAGATGGGCAGGCGCCGGCAGCAGATCAGCCGCAGGGTGAATCGCCCCAGCAATAGATCGCTGAACTGCATGGCCATAAAGGACGCTGCGGCGTCCTTATTTTTTTGTTCACGCCGCGCAATACGTGAAATTTTCAATAAAAACAATTTGTTACAT
>Ga0163146_10001867_pt1 | contig 29472 bp, 41 predicted proteins | sample OliLakLV19MP7G1_FD_148648 | JGI IMG/M metagenome (GOLD analysis project Ga0163146, IMG submission 148648) | Freshwater microbial mat bacterial communities from Lake Vanda, McMurdo Dry Valleys, Antarctica - Oligotrophic Lake LV.19.MP7.G1 | ecosystem: Environmental > Aquatic > Freshwater > Lake >...
TTCCGGCGACGCAGCTTCCCGCCCTTCAGGAGGCCTTCAAGACCTTCGAGGCGAAGACCGCTGCGGCCGGCGCGTCCGCTCCGCCGGCGACGGGCCGTCCAACGTGAACGAGCGGAGCGTGAGGGAAGCCAGCTCCTTGGCACGGAAGCCCGTCCAGGTGGCGAGGATGTAGAGCATCGCCCGATCGGCGCCGGTGAGGGTTTCCACCGTCCCGCCGGCTGCGGCCGCCGCAACGAGCTTCGCGAACTCGTCGGGGGTGAGGGCTCGCCTTTCCCGCCGGCGGTCCGCTTCCGTCGAGCCCCGCGACAGCCGTTCCGCCGGACTTTGCTCGAAGAATTTGTGCCGCGTCAGGTAGGCGCAGAACGCCTTGATCGTGGTGATGTAGTGGTTCTTGGTTTGCTGGCTGGCGGGAACCGGGGGCGGAGTCGGCGGAACGGGTGGGGGCGTGCGAGGAACGGCGAACTTGCGGCTGTAGTTCGCCACGGTCCGCGGCTTCCGCGGGCGAAGGATGCGCTTCAACCCGTTGACGAAATCGACGATGCAGGCTTCGGTGATCTCGCGGACGCTGGCCAGCGGGGCGTCTTGCGGGGTCCGCGCCTCGCGGGCGAAACGCTCAAGGCGCGATCGCGTTTCAAGGAGGTGGTCCATCGTCGCCCCGTCGGCCTGGACCGTCCGAACGAAGGTCGCAATGTGCGGCTCGAATCGCTCGTCGTCGGTCGGCAGGGCGTTGAGCTTCACTTCCAAATCAGCGGCGGCCCGCTCGGCGATATTGCGGGATTTCCGCTCTTCTCGCGCCGAGGGGCCGCCAATCTGGACGTCGGAGGTTTGCTGATTCCAGTTGCCGTCGTGGTCCTGCCAGCGGAAGACGTAGACCCCGCGGCCGCGGCGAGCGACGACCTTAACCTTGATCGTCCGCTTCTTCCTCCGTGTCATCCTCTTTCTCTCCGCAGTTGAAAAAGTCGATCAACCATTTGCCCCGGATGACCACGAAGGCCGCTTTCCCCCCCTGGCGCCAGCAGCGCAGCCGGCGGCGGCCGGCGGGCGGGTTGAGCCAGTTGGTGACGGTCCGCGGCGAAACGCCCAACAGCTCGCAAAGGTCGCAGGGGCGGTAGAAGTCGTTCGGGTCGATCGAAAAACCGGCGGTCGCGGTAGCCATAAAAAACGCTCCCGTTTGGGTGGATTGCAATTTTTCGAGGGAAAAAACTTTCAAACCGCCCAGCGAGGCGCGTAGACTCCTGAAGTTGGCCGAACCTCTACCAAGAGGGTCGGCAACCTGGCGATCTTTGCCACGTCGCTGGGTCGGTTTTGGGGCCGGGAAGTTCAGTTTGCCGACCAGGCTGAACTACTCGGTGAGAAACGATCAGGAACGGGGTGTCCCTCAGCGATGGGGGTCACCCCGTTGGCTTTTGGTTGGCGTCGCCTCCTTCCATTCCAGGCAGCGCCCGTTGCCGATCTCCACCGCGGACCACTCGCGGGAGCGAGTTCACGACCTTCGTCCAGGCCTTTTCGACCCAAGGCCGATCGCGTTCGTGGGTGTACCACTGCTCGAAGGCGGGGGCCGACTTGCGGACATCGCCGGGAAGATCGATCCCCGCGAGAGCGCCGCCGCCGCACCCGCCGTAACGCAGGTCTCGCAGCACGGCAACCATCGCTGTCACGAATCGGCCGGGTTCCGCCTCGCGAAGGCCGCCCTTTCGGGTGCGTTCCTGGATGTCCTCGGCGACGATTCGGCCGCGGACGAAGGCCGAAAGGTAGAGCCGCAGAAACTCAGGGATGGATTCGTGCCCCCCCTGCGACGCCCGCAGCGCCATGACGAGGTCGGTCAACGACTTCCCGTCAAGCGAGGCACCGTCGCTGCCGAGCTGGATCATGGGCGCCCGCTCCTCGATCGCTTGAATCCGCTTCAATAGGGCCTGAAGAAGCGGACCAACCGCCTTCAGCTTCTTGTCCCGCTCGATGAAGTAGTCGCGGATTGCATAGCCCTGGTCCGTCGCCTCCAGCATCGCCCAATGCTTGGCCATGTCGGTGGTGATGCGACGCCGCTGTGAACGGCGATCGCCACCGCGACCAGTGGATTGGTTTCCGACGTTTACGAAATCAATCCAGAAGTCCTTCCCCTCCACCGCCCGGGTCTGTTTGACCCGCAGTTCGAACCAATCCGTGAACTTCTGCCGGCTGCCGACCATCTGCCAGAGGTCGCGGGCATCGACGCTTTCGGGATCGTCCCCGTCGTCGTCGAAAACCGGAATGAAAACCTGATTGCTCATCGAAACTCTCCAAGGGTGAACGGCTCGGCGATGTGCCGGGCCGAGTGCGATCCTATCCAAAGTCCTAGGGACTGTTTCCAGGAAGGTTACAGAACCTGTAACCTTCGACGCTTTTTCTGCTACCCGGCCGTCTCAGGCTCGTCACCAGCGTCATCGAACACGGGAATGAAAACCTGGTTGCTCGTCTAAAACTCCCTTGGGAAGCCCCGCGGCGACTTGCCGCAGCGGGAACGTAGCAGAACTTGCCAAATCCGAGAACAACCCGTGCCCTTCCAGAAGCCTCGAAAGCACCGGCTCAACGAACCTAAGTCCTTTCAAAGCATACTGATAAGCCGGAATGATTTGCGGGTATTGCAAGAAATTCCGACTTCCCCCAGGCGGCGCAAGCGTAAATGAACGTCCGTCCACGATGGGACGGTGCGCTAGCACCGGGGCCGACAGTTGGAACGCTTGTAGGGGTGGCGACGTCGGAGTGTAACTCGCGCTGCTGCCGACGCAAACAGACCTGGATACCGTCGGCTTTACCGACGGTGTCATCCGTACAGTTCTTTTCGCAGCCATCCCGGTTACTCGACCAGAGCCTGCGATCGTCGCCGGCCGAAAGTGCTACTCGGCCTTCGACTCGAAGGCCTCGGTCGCCGCAATCCAGCGGGAAGCCCGCTCGCCGCGGGTAGCCTTCAGCGAAGTCCAGTGCTTGCGCCACAGCGGCAAGCTGGATTCCCGCCAGCCGGGGAGCGGCCCGATCTTCACGGCCGGCGCCAAGTCGATCGGATGCCAGCGCCGCAGCGTCGTCAGATCGTTGCTCGAAGCCCCGATCAGTCGACCGATTTCGGACGCGGACAGGTACAGGACGGGATCGGGAATCTGCGGCATGAATGCACCTACAGACAAATGACGAGCGGCGAAAACGAGGCGTCGACGTCGGCCGCTCGGCGACGTGGAGACACGTTCGCGCAACGAAAGCGCGAAACGCTGTTCTGGGGATGTCCAATCTGGAAGCGACGCGCAGAAAGCGCTGTCGCTGATCCTGGCAAGAAGGGCCCAAGAGGTCCGCTTTATCGGAGCCGTGGGCAGGCATCAGGAACTTGAACCGGCCGTGAAGGGCTCTCTCCAATCCAGCGGAGAGCGATTCAGCGGGCGGACCGCAAGGAAGCGGCGTCATTTCGTCGGCACGCACCAGGGCGGCCAGGGCGAAACATAGACCCAAGGCGCCTGCACTGCAAGCGTAAAATGGCCGATCCGCTCTGGATTTCAGGGTGCCTCCGCAGCGGCAACGTGAAAGCATAGTATCACCCCAGCGCCGGCGAACGGCGCGGAACATCAGGCAGGCGCGGCCGTGCAAATGCACCGCAGGCCGGCAAGGCGATCAAAAAAACGCGGGGGTGGGGCTGCCTCAGAAGGGAGCGCGAATTAGAATTCGCGGCAGCCTAAGGATGGGGGCCCCGGGTACATCGGGAATCTCGTCCGCGGGTTAGGGGCCGGAGTGTGGTAGCACACCCCGAGGCCCCGGCTTTTTCAAGCCGCGGACGAAAAAGCAGCCTACAGGCGCCAATTGGCGCCTGCAAGCATATTTCCCGACGAGTTCCCCGAGGCGGCGGGGAGGGTCCGGCGCGGCAGGCCGACGGCGGCCGCGAGCGGAATTGAGGCGGGATACCCTCAGGATTGCTGAGGGTATAAGAAAGGGCGTTCCAGCCCGAAGCTAGTCCCTGCGTCTTTCGACGATGACGACGTTCATGGCGTGCATCTCGACTCTTTGGGTTGCGCCGTCCATAGCGTTGGGCTCTGCCGATGATTGTACTTGCACTAGCGTTCAGGTCAAGCATTTCAACCCCGCAAAATTGCTGATCCCCAAAGGGGCGGATTTCGTTGCATTCCGCAAGCGGCGGAGGTAGCGTCGACGGTCGGGCGGAAAAACATCAGGTGGCGGAAAGGACGAGGCGATGAACGGGCTTCGATGGTTGGTCGCAGCGGGCGCGCTGGCGGCGATCGGGTGCGGATCGGCGAAGCCGGAACCGTCGGTCAAAGAGCTTCAGGAAAGGGTCGAACGGCTGGAGGCGCGTCAGGCCCCCGCTGGAAAACCGCTATCCAAGGAAGAGGCTGAAGAAGCCCGGAAGAAGATCGAAGCCGCGATCCAGGCCGCCGGAAACTCTGAATTCGAGCGACTTGACGCGAAGTACGGGAAGCCCGCCTCCACGTCCTCCCCGAAGGCCGCCCCATGATCCCGCTGAGCGACGATCTGCGGCAGCGGGTCGAAGCGGCGGCTTCCCGGTTCATCGCGGCTGAGGAGTCGCTACAGGCCGCCGCAAGCGAGCGGCGCCCCCCGTCCGCGGTCGCCCGAAAGAACATGGTCGCCGCCGCTGAAGAACTGCGGTCGCTGCTCGGCGAAGCGCTGTCGTGGTTCAAAGCCGACTCGATCCGCTGCCGCGGGCGGATCTGGCACATGGTCTGGACGGGTAAGGAAAGCGTGCTGGCGAGCGTCAAAGAGGCGAGCGTCGGGGAGTAGTTCTAGATTGATCTTCCGAAAAAAGGGGGCTGAATGAGCGAGCTGAGAACAAACATCGTAGTCACACGCACTCCGGAAGGAGCGGAAGTCGAAGTGTGGCTGAATGGCCAGCCGCCTACTCGACCTCTCAAGGTGCAGAAGGCGGACGTCCCAGCCGTCGAAGCGGCGTTGAAGGCCGTGTTCCCATCCTTCACCATGCCGCCAGTCCACGAGGACACGGGACCGTGGCCGGTCGATGGGGAAAAGCACCCTGACGCCATGGAATGGGAATTCTGGAAGATGTTTGAGCGTCCATCCAGATCCTAGAACACCCCTACTCCCCCCACCCCTCGGCCATCCTCTCCGCCACCGGCCCGAGCAGCCGCAGCGCCCCGGCGGCGTTGTCTGCGTCCCATGCCCCGATCTGTTCGCACGGCCCATCCGCCCGCGTCCGCACCCACACGACGACGCGGGTCCACACATGGCCGGGCGTGTCCTCGGCGACGGCGTAGCTCACTTCGATTTGCCAGTGGTCCGGGGCGGCGGCGGCCAGCTCGGGCGGGGGCGGCGCGTCGCCCGAAGCCAGGACGGCCGACGGGAAGGCGATGCAGGCGGCGAGCAGCAACGGGCGGAGCATGGCGGACTCCCGAGGGCAAAATACTTGACTAGTCAACCATTCCCGCCGGGGTCGAGCTTGGCGGGGAAGATGTCGTGCCAGTGATCCAGCCCGAGCGCCGCCGCCAAGGGCTCCCACTGCTCGCATGACGGCACGGCGCTTCCGTTGCACCAGCGGTTCACAGTCTGCCGGGTGAGCCCCAGCCGGCCCGCCACCTTCAGCGCCCCGACCTTCTCCACCAGCGGCCTGAGGTGCGCGGCGATCACCAGCCGCACCCTCGCTGCGTCCGTCCCTGCGTCGCTCATCCCGCCCCCTTCGCTTCAGACCGCCCCGCGATCTCATCCCTTCGATCGTAGCGGCTGACCGCCTGCCGCACCAAGGGGGCTTCCTTGCCCCCGGCCTCCCGGCCCTTAATGTTCGTTCCGCGGCGGCCGGGGCTGCTCGGCTTGCAGCCGCTGGGCCTGCCTTTCTTGGCTGCGATGCCACCAGCATGTGAGGCACCCTTGCCGGGGGCGTTTTTCGCAGGTCGCCATGATCGCGTGCCTGATCCCGTCCCAGCCGGTGCGATGTATCTCCCCCCAGCAAACGCCGATCGTCTGTCTCTGCGCCATGCTCGTCACTCCTCCACATCCACAACGTGCGACAGCCGCCATCCGTCTTCTCGAAGCTTCGCCGCGCTGGTGGCTTGGCGCATATCGCAGCGGTGACGACGCCCCCGAGCGACTCGCACCAAGAGACGCCCCCGCGGGTTGAGTAGCCGGCCGCACACCCACACCTCGACCCTTTCGGTGGCGAGCGAGGCTCGCATCCACGCCCCGGCTGACATCGTTGGGCTCCTGCGTTCGGACATAGGGACTCTCCTTTGAATGGGGTAGGCGACGGGTTGATTCCGCGGTCGGGGGCCTTCCCTGGCCCCCTCGTCTCCCGTCGGCCTAATCTTCCAGGGCTTCGGCCTTGCGGAGGCAGGCCCGCATCCGCACCCGCTGGCCTTCAGCCGCCGCGTCCCAGGCGTGCATCTTCGATTCGTTCCCGGCGATCGTCGCCTTCATCGCCTCGCGGTCGCAGCGGGCGGCTTCTTCGCGGTGGAGTTCGGCGGCTTTGCGGAGTTCGGCGGCGGTCTTCATCGTGGTTTCCTTTCGTGCGGTTGGTTACTTGTATGCCCTAGTTATACACGCCTCGCACGCCACGTCAACAGGTTGTTGCGTGTTTTTCTGGAATTGTTTTGGTGGTTGCGTCGGCGCACGAAAACGCCCCGCTCGGCTTGCTCAGCCGGCGGGGCGAATAACGCTTGCAATTTCCGCTGGTCTACTTCAGGTCGTCGGGCGGCGGAGATGGGATGAACTTCGCGCCTTCCCTGGCCAGATCGCGGACGAGGCCGCCGGGGGACGTGTCACGCCCGATCGTCGCCTCCATTTCGTCGAGGGCGGCGCGTTGCCGCCGGATCAGCTCCCGCAAGTTCGCGGCGCGGACTTCTTCGACCGTCATTCCGGCCGGCAGCGCAGGCATGATTTTCATGATTTCACCGCGGAGTAGCTGAAGTAGAGGCCGAACCAAAAGAAGATCGATTTCGGCTGACCGACGGCCGGAGTGAACTTGATCTCGACCCGCCGCCATTCGCCCTTGCCGTCGTTAACCGCCGGAATCGACCCGATCGCCGAAGCCGGCGCCGACCAAAGGAAGTTGGAGCCGAGGGCGTCCAGATCCCAGTCGGTTGCGGTGTCGCTCATGACGTCGGAGGGCGTCAAGGCGATCGTGCTGCCGATCTTGCTGCCGCTGATCTCCGCCCACTCGTTCCGCCAGTTCGGCCCGCGGAAGCGAGGCGGCGGCGAAGTCCTCCAGACCTCGGCGGCGATGCTCGAAATGTCGGCGATCAGCGCCAAGTCGGTCTTGTTTTTGCGGACCTGCGCCACCAGGTCGACGGGCGAACCTTCGTTCGCGTAGCCTGCGATGAATCCCATCGTCTACCCCTCCGGTCCACAACAGCCGACGTATCCGAGCGGTTCATCTTCGTCCACGAATCCCAGCGGTCCGCCGTCGCCGACCTCGCCGAGATCGCCTCCGTCGTCGAAGCCGTCGTCCGGTTCCTCGCCGCCCGTCGGATAGACCTGGCCGAGGCAGATGCAAAGGTCGAAAGACACGAGCGTTCCCATCTCGCCCGTGCATTCCGTCTCCGTTTCGCACACGCCAGCGATCGGCAGGCCGGGCAGCAAGCCCCCCACGCACTCGGTTTCCGTTTCGCAAACGCCGCCGAGGGCGGCCGCCAGCCCCAGAGCCCCGCCGCATTCGGTCTCCGTCTCGCACAACCCTTCGAGGCTTACGGACAGCGACAGCGTGCCCGTGCATTCCGTCTCCGCCTCGCACAGCCCAGCGATCGCCACCGTGGGGAGGAGTTCGCCGGTGCATTCCGTCTCGGTTTCGCAGGCCCCTTCGAGGGCCGCAGCCAGGCCGAGTTCGCCGGCGCACTCGGTCTCGGTTTCGCACGTCCCGCCGATCGGCGTTTCGGTGGGGAGCGTCCCGAAGGGGTCCGCAGCCCAGGCGGCGACCTGGCCGGCGGAGAGCGCGACGTCGTCGAAGGCCGCGACTTGGGCGATCTGGCCGTTCCAATACTCCCCAAAAAAGCTGACCTGCCGCCCGATGTAAGACGTCGCCGAGCCGTGCGTGAGGGAGGCCGAGCCCGACGCGACAAGGGTGCCGTCGACGTAGAGGGCGAGCGCCGAGCCGTCGTAGACGATGGCCAGGGCGTGCCAGGTGTCGGCGACGATGGGGTTGCTGGACGACTCCACGAAGTCGGGAGTGAATCCCCCGCCGATCGCCTCATCCCCGTGAATCCCGAGAAAGAAGGCTTCGGAATCGCCGAAGGCCGCCGCCCAGGTGTAGCCGCCCGCAGCCGACGCGGGCTTGACCAGTGCGAGCAGCGTCATGGGCTGCGTGCCGCTGGCGAAGGCCGTGGTGGGCACTTCGATGTAATCGCTCGACGTACCGTCCTGTTCCCAGACCGTGCCGTAGGTGCCATCGCTGGCGTAGGCGCCGCCGTGCGTGGTGCCGTCGCGGCCGTTGCCCGAGTAGTCCGGGGAGACGTCGCCTCCCGCGTCGCCCGCTTGCCAGTGCCAGTAGCCCGTCAGGTTTTCGAGAGGGAGGGACGGGGGCGGCCCGGCCGGGGCGATCGTTACCCCCGCATCCAATCCCTCGACTTCGGGAATGTCCGTGTACGCCGTCTCGTCGTCGGCGGTCAGGAGGATGATGTTGGAGTCGTCGAAAGGGCCGGAAATCCATCCGGGGTCGGTTACAGTAGGCGAAGAGAAGGACGTAGAGGAGAATTGGAACCATCGGCGGAGGTTGCCGAACGTCGCGGAACTAGGGTCTTCCGGGCCGGTCGCGGCGGAAAAGGCCGTCGGGTCGCCGATCGTGAGAACGTCGCTGGATCGGCTCAAGTCGACGCCGAAAAGCAAACCGAGGATCTTGCCTTCGATCGCCGCCGCGATGGTAGGGCCGTCGGAGTCCGCCAGGTAGGTGACGTAGTACGTTCCGTTTACGTAGTTGTCGCTATTTACATCCGAAGGGGGGGGCGGATCGCCAAGAACGTCGACGACCCATAGCTGGAGAGTTTCGGTTCGACCGCCCAAAAAAAAGGAGATGAACGATCCGTTGAGGCTCCCGGAAACGTCGTCTGGGATCGTGATCTGGACTTGTCCGGGGGCGGCGTAGGCTTTGAAGTCCGCGAACGTCTTGAAAGTCACGATCCAGGGTCCGTCCCATCCGACGCCGACTCCGTAGAGGACGTTCAACCTCTCCCAAACCCGCCAAGTCAGGTAGGCTCGATAGGACTCGGACCACGAAAGTACGCTCGCATAGATCACGTCGAAGGACTCGCCCTGAGCGAACGTCAAAGCGTCCTGACGGGCCGTGGTCGCAGGGACGTTGGAATTCGTCAGGCCGTTGTCCACGAACTGCGCGAAGCGGGCTTCGGCCGGGTCGTCCGATCGGGCAGGCAGGAAGATCCACCCGTGCTTGTCGTCCGGTCCCGAGGGGACGAGCGGGTTGGAAGAGGCAGGCGTAAACGTCAATTCGTAGACTTGCGGCATCGCGGCTCACCTCCTTCCCTTCTCGGATTCCACTACGCTGCGGGCTTCTTCTTGATCTTCAAAGCGGCGGCGGCGGCGGTCAGCGAAAGGCCGTTGTCGAAGTCGCGGGGCGTGGTGAGTTCGCCGCTGGCGATGGGGGTGCCTCCGGTCGAGACCGGCCACGCGACCCAATGCGTCATCGTCCCCAGGTCGTCCGTCGCCGGGCCGAAGAGCAGGGCGCTGACGTTGCTGATCTGGGCCGCCGGCGGGGGCGTATCGACCTGCCAGGAGTTGCAGAGCTGGCGGGCGTAGCCGTCCGAACCGGGGGTGGGCTCGTCGACCCCGCTCCCGTCCTCGCCGGGGTCCGCCTTGGAAAGGCCGATGTAGATGTTGGTCGGCACGGTCATCGAAGTGATTTTGAAGGCGTGCTTGAGCAAGTCGAGCATCGTCGCGTCAGAGAGGGGCATGGTGATTCTCGCGGGGAGTGAGGGGGCCGAAGGAACCCGCCGGCCGCTGTCGACCGGCGGGGGTGAATCGAACTACGCGACTTGACTTAGTAGGGCGTGCAGACGCCGCCCTGGCATCGCCAGCGGACGGGCCCCGATCGGCCCACGGTCGCCGCCTGGGGGACGGCCCCGCCGCGGAGTTCGCCGGCCGCATCATCCCAGCGGTAGCGGTAGACGCCGCCGCCGGGGAACGTCGCGGGATCACCGTAGGCGACCACCGCGTCAGGCTCCGCCGCCACGGCCTCGGCGAGGGCGTCCGCTTGCGGCCCAGCGAGCACGACGAGCGGGCGTCGCTCCGCCGTCGCGATCCGGTGAGCCTCGCGATAGGAGAGGCCGTAGGCCCCTTCAGGGCGAGCGGGCGGAGCGACGCGGGAAGTCGCCGTCGCCTGCACCACCTTCGGGGGCGTCCATCCGAACTGCGGCTTGAACGGGGCGTCCGCCGGAGGATCGGCCCACGCCTGCACCGGGCCGTGCGGAGATGGTTCCACCGGCGGCGAAGCCGGGCTCCCCATCATCGCCGCGGCGATGGTCGCCACGACGCCTGCGAACGCTGCGAAGATTCCACGCATAACACACCTCACGAGTAGAAGTAGAATCCGGAACCCCCGGCGGCGGACCGCACGGGGAACTAGGGCTTGACGAACAACTCTGGAGCTTCGACGGCGGGGATCTTTCGACCTTCATCCCGCCCGGTGAACACCGTGAACGCTTCGAGGATCGGGGCTTGCGGCCGAGTGAATCCATCGAAGGAAACCGAGAAGGAATCTTGTTGGGCGAGCATCCCTTCCACCGTCGCCCGCGGCACCCAGAAGCCGCCGCACGGAGCGCCGTCGAGGGTGGCGTACTGCGGGCAAGGAGCGTGGGCGTCGGGCCCCCACGAGTTCAGGCAGTAGAGGGCTTGCTGGCCTTCGCGGGTGTCGAACCCGATGAAGACCATGCAGTGGGCCCACGAGCCCGACGGTACGCCTTCGATACGCTCGTGGGCGAGCTTGATCCGAAAGCCTTGACCGCTGCACACCGGCACCGGCCAGCCGTGCGAGATGGCGACGCACGCGGCCTCGAAGCTGGCGACGGACCGCGTCAAAGCCTTGTGCTTCGCCGCCCTCGCAAGCATCTCCTTCGGCGGGCCCTGCCGGCCCCACGTCTGCACGGTCGACTTGTTGTAGGGCGGAAGGTCGTTGGTCCACGGCAGCACGCCGTACTCTTCGATGAGCTTCGCGGCCCACGCCCCGACCGATCCCGCTCCGTTGCCGAGTCGGCCCTTGCCGATCAGGACGCGGGAGCCTCCATAGATCCAAGGAGGGTAGACGCGATAAAACTCCCCGCCCGTGAAATACAGGTGGACGGCCTGGGCATGCTCGGCGCCGTGGGCGAACCCGCGGCTGACGCAGTCGCCGTCCGGCTGCGGAATGTTCGGCGGGTCGCGGCCGGCGCTGACGCGGACGAACGGCCAGAGCACCACCCGCTTGCCTTCGATCGCATTCCATTCGGCGGGATAGTAGCGGAATTCGCGAAGCTCCTTGCCGAGGATGGCGCGAGCCTCCCTCGCTGCCTCCGGCCCCGCCCAACCGTAGCGGTACACTGGCGGACCGCGGGCTTCGGAGTCGACTTCGACCGGGTCTTCCATGCCCGGCTGCGGCGGGGCGTGGACCGGCACGGGCGGCGTGGTCCCCAGGAAGGGCGCCACCCACGGATAGAGCCACCCGGCGCCAAGCAGCCAGAGTACGAGGAAGATGATCCCCTTGACGAGCCAGCCCCCGAGGCTCGACGTCTTCGGCGAGGGGTCCGGCGTCGGAAGCCGGCGGAAGAGGTTGCGGAAGAGTCCCATTACTGCACGCTCTCCAGTCCGGCTTTGGCTTCCAAAAACGCCTTGCGGACGGCCGCAAGGTCGGGGGTGTCGCCCGCTCGGCGAATGACTTCCAGGCGGATCGCGTTGATTGCCGGCCCCCACGCGGGGAGGCGGGTTTGCACGCCGTCCAAGACGTGCTGGTGGGCTTCGAGGGCGTTGAAGCTCCCGTCCGCAAGGCGGGCCGCGGAAGCCCCGAAAAGGGCCGCTACGGCTCTCGCCTGCGTCGCCCGGTCGGCGGCGGGAGCGTACTGCACCGCGGCGGCCCGCACGGCGGCGGAGAGCGATCCGCCGACCGTCCCGCCCATCATCGCCAGCCCGACGCCGATGAGGATCAGGCCGATGGGGGTGAAGCTACTGCGTCGGTTCAACGGCCCCTCCTTTCGCGGCTTCCACGATCCTTGCGACGTGGGCTTTGGCGACGATCTCCAGGGCCGTCGTGAGCGGGCCTTCCGCCTCGGCGATCTTGGCGCGGCTGCAAGCCCGCATCGCAAGGATCACCGCTTCCGCCGGCGACGTCGGCGAGCCCGCGGCCGCCGCGAAGAGCGGAGGCTCGGCCGCAGGCGACGCCGCGGGGGCGAGGGACTGCACAGCGGCGAGGAGGGCGGGGGCCCAGTCGTACACCACGAGGGCGAAGCCGATCGCCACCACAACGCCGGCGATCTGTGGATAGGGAACAAACATCGTTTCCTTTCGTGCGAAACGCGACTCGCGGACGTGGTCCCCTAGTCGGTACAACGCTGTACCCACTAGGCGGGCTGGACGGGGTCGGCCGGCTTCGTGGCCTGATTGATGGCGTTGGCGATGAACGCCGCGGCGTGCCCGATGAGCACGGCCCAGACGGGAGCCTTCTCCAAGCCGCCGACGTAGAGAGCGATGGCGCCCGCGAGGATGCCGATGCCGGAGAGGATCGCGGACTTCACGTTCGGGTTCATAGTCTCTTCTTTCTGGAAAGCACGCGGAACAGGAACTCTGCGGCCGAACCGATCATGCCGCAAACGAGGATAAGGGAAGCGGACCCTATCACTCCGACGAAGATGCCGGAGTAGAAGTTGAGGTCGCTCCACTGGTTTGGATGCACGATTTACCTCCCTTGCGGCAGTGGCACTCGGCCCCGCACGGGCATTGCTCGGACAGGAGCTTGCCGCCCATCCACACGCCGCCGGCGACGGCGAGGGAAAGGACGACGCCGAAGGCGACGAGCCCCAACCACTTGATGATCCGAAGCCACTCGTCAATGAATTCGCGAGTCGCCATTTCACGCCTTTCGACTTTCGCACAGGGTGCAGAGAGGGATTTCCTGGCGACGCTTGATCCGCTGGGCGGAACACTCGCCGAAGTGTTCACAGGCGAAAACGGCGATCGTCCGCCCGCTTCCGCCGCAAAGCTGACACTCCTCGCGCCGCAGCTCCGCACCGCGGAAGCGGCAGGGGATCAGCGATTCCGGCTCCTGCGGAGGAGGCTTGGGCTTCGCCTTCCGCCGCGGGCCGACGCCCCCACAATCAGCCAGGTGCTTGGCGGGGTCGTCCCACTTCCGCGGCAGGCGACGGCCGCAGACCATGCACACTACCCGCGTCGCATCTTCGGCGTCGGCCTCGAAGTCGCAGTCCATCACAAGGCCTCGATCTGGATCGTCGCGCCGCTCCAATCGCACCAGCCGTAGCAGCCGCCGCCGCCGAAGCCGCATGACTCAGGCGGGCAAAGCTCGTCACAGATGCCGCACAGCGATCCGAACTCGTCGATCTCAGGGCCGGACAGCGTCACGTTCAGAGCGGAGCAAGGGCCGCTGAAGCTGCTATTGAATTCGACGAACTGTCCGGCGGATGCTCCGATGCTGTCGGTGATTCGCACTTGCAGGACACCTTCCGCCATGAATTCAAGTACGATTGCGGAGAGCGGGTTCCACAGAGAGAATTCACACCCTTCACTGTCTTCAGGAGGCGGATAGGCGGGGTTCTTCGACCACGTACAGGCCCCCGCGAACGTCAGAACCACGCTGGCGTTGTGAGCGTCGCACCGGCCTCCGCCGCCCCCGACCCCCGTCACGGTCGCCAAGAACTCCTGTTCAATCGTCAGGTCCGGGCAGACGCTGCACGCCCCGCCGCCGCACGGGCAGTCGCAATCGCCGGTGAGCCACAGCCCGCCGCGCCGCACCCACTTCCCGCCGCGGCGGTGGAACTTCGGAGGCATCTGCTTTTCCTAGTCGCAATCGTCGTCCGTCTCGCCCAAGGCGTAGCAGCCGGCCGCGGTCTTGTAGACGGTCTGGTCGACGCCCTCGACGTACCCTGGCATCTGCTTCGGGTCGCGAAGGTCCGTGCATTCGCTCGGGAAAATCTCGACCACTTCCCATCGGCCGTTCATCCATACGGCCAAGATGCGATCGTCTTCATTCGCCTTGCGGTCGCCGTCGAGCATCCAGCCATGGACGTCGATGACGTGGTCCGTCTCGACCATCTCGTCGTCTTCGAGAGCCCAGACCTTCGCTTCCGCCTCCCCGTCGGCTTCGAGGTCTTCTTGCAGGACCGCAAAGGCGGTGCAGGATCGCAGCGGATCGAGGTCGATCACGCCCCATTTCACGCCGGTGCCGCTCTCCTTGTAGAGGATCGCCGCGCCGCACGACGTCGCCTGCAACTTCGTCGCGTCGCCGGCTTTCACGTCGGCGTAGTTCAGCCCTTCGTGGTCGACCTGCAATTTCACAGCGGTCAATCCGAGGATCGCCGCCCGGCCGGTCGCGCCCGCGGGGATCGGCTCCTGAAGGACGACGAACTTTCCACTGTGCGAAGCGGTTGGGTCGACCCCCTTCATCGCGTAGCCGGACAGCACCGTCGGAGCGATTTTGGAATCCTCGATCGTGAACAACAGACCGTCGATTCCGAGGATCTCGAACTGCTTCCGGTCGGTCTCCGACATGTTCTTGACTTCGACGACTCCGGCCTTCAGCGGCCCGCCGATCGCGTTGCCGGGGATCTGCAACAGGCTCGCCCGATGCGCCTTGGCGGTGTCGATGAATGCGTTGTGGTCCGCCGCGTTTGGGCGGAACGGCTGGCCTTGCGAGACCTGTTGCAGGAAGCCCATTTAGGAATCCAGTCCCAACGCGCTGAAGTCGCCGGAGTTGTAGACCTTCTCGATCATCACGTAGCGGGCGCGCTTGATGATCTTCTTCTGTTCGTCGTTCGGATCGGGTTCGTAGTAGACCCAGAGGTATTCCCACCCACCCTTCTTGATCCCCGTGATGTCGCCTATCTTGAGGTCGGTGCGGTTCGGCGAACACGCGAAGTCGAACTGCGCCTGGGCCTGCTTCTCGCCGTTGGTCTGGAGACGGGCGCCGACCAGGAGAGCTTCGCCCTTTTTGAACCCCTTGAAATCGGCGTCGTTCGTCTTGCCGGTGAGGAGGAAGAAGCTGTTGATGTAGGCGTCGGTGACGTCCGCGGCGTCGATGTAGGCGGTGATCTGGTATTTGAACGTGGGGACGACGATGTCGGTCCCCTCGATCGAATCCTTCGTCACGCCGATCGCGCCTTTGAAGTCGGGATCGGGCGGAGTCCCGTCCCAATCCCCCTTGTAGAACCGAAGCGTTTCGATGCTCTGATAGATCTTCTGCGTCCCGCCCGACGTGTCGATCGAGACCCGCATCGTGCCGTTCTGCGGCGGGTTCTTCTGGTCGTCGCCGGCCGGGTTCGGCAGCTTGTAGGAGACGGTGCATTCCCACACGTCGCCGGCGTTCGTCGGCGAGACGGTGAGTTCGTTCCGCTCCAGGACGAGATCGCCGTAGACGATCTCTTCCGGCGCCGTCGCCGCGACCAAGGAGTCGGCTTCCTGCCAATCGTCCGTGTCGAAGACGACGTAGATCTTCTCGTGCTTCTGGCCCTTCACCGACGTATTCTTGTCGGAGGTCGTCAATTCGACGATACGCGCCATCGACCACCTCCTATTGGAATGCGAGGCCTTCTTCGGCCGCGTCCGCGATCTCTTCCGTCGCCTTCGCCGTCCGCTCCGAGGCCTTCGCCGTGCGTTCCTGGACGCTGTACACGCCCCCCAGCGCGGAGACCGCGAAGGGGTTGAACGTGCCGCGGGAAGCGGAGCTGTCCTTCAACATGGCGGCGTCTTCGGCGACTCTTGCGCCGACGCCCGGAAGCCCCTTGCCGACACCGTCGGCGACCGCCTTGTCGGCCTTGTCCTTCGCGTCGCCGGTGAGCTTGTCGATCTTCTCTTTGAGGTCGTCGATCGCCTTCAAATCGGGCTTGAATTGGAAGATCGATTCGAGCCCCTTGCGGAACTCGTCCTTGCCTTTCACGGCCTCCTCGAAACCCTTCCGGCCGAGGTCGTCGTATTTTTTATCGATCGCCTCTCGGGCTTTGCGGTCGGCAACCTCGGGAGAGTCGTTCGGATCGTCCCCCTTGAGGTTGCTGGCCGTGGAATCGATCAGGCTGTTCGCCTTGTCCGCAAATCCCTTGACGCCCGCGGCTTGTTCCGAGCCTTCTTTCGCCGCCTGCTCGGTGGTTTTGGCACCGATTACGTCCTGCGCGGTGTAATAGACGGACAGCATCGTCAACGCCGCGGACCTGGTCGCTTCAACCATCGCTTTTGCGATCGAAGCCGAGACGTTTACTCCGAGGCGATATGCAAAATCGAAGGCTGTTTCAAAGGCGCGGGTCAACTCGTTGTAAATTTCTTTGCCGACCAGGTCGAACGCGCCTACGATGTCGGCCGCGCCGTTGATGAAGGGCTGTACGACGTCGTTCCAGGCCTCGGCCGCGCCCGCTTTGAGCTGCGCCCAACCGAGGTTGAAGGAGGCGACCAGGATCTCTACGGCCAGGCCGAAGTCGCCGGCCTTGAAGGCGTTCGTGATCCCTTGAAAGGCGTTCGTCGCCGTCGCGGAAAGGTCGTTGAAAGTGCGAGTCAACGTCTCGATCGCCGCCGATCCCGCTCCCGTGGCGTAGAGGACGTAGGCGGTGAGCGCCGTGAACGCCGCGAGCGCGATCGTGAAGGGGTTGGTCCAGGCGTAGACGACGGAGGCGACGTTGACGGCCGCCCCGACGAAGAGCGACAGCGCCGTCTTGACCGCGACCGTCGCGAAGCTGAAGGCGACCATCGCCGTGCCGGTGGCCAGGAGCGCCGCGCCGACCGCCCCGACGACGGCGATCCCCGCGCCGATGCTGCGGAAGAGGTCGCCGTTCTCCTTCGCCCAACGGGAGACGGCGCCGGCCGCCTCCCGCGTCCAGTCCACGATCGGCCTCAAGATCGGGATGAACGCGCTGGCGATCGAGCGCGAGACGCCGAGGAGCGTTTCTTTGAGCCGCACCCACGCATCCATGAACTCGTCGGCGGCGACGATCGCTTCCTGGCTGAGGACGACCCCCAGCCGGCGGGCTTCCTTGCCGAGGGCGGAGAGTCCTTGCGAACCCTCTTTGAAAAGGGGGAGGAGCGTCAGCCCCGACCGGCCGAAGACGCCCATCGTCGCAGCCGTCTTGTCCGCGGCGTCGGTGATCCCGTTCAGCCGGTCGGCGATGATCGCGAACTGCTCGTCGGTCCCCTTCCCCTTGAGGTCGGCGGCCGTCAGGCCGAGCTTGGCCAGAGCGGCGATCGCGGGCTTCGACCCGCTGGAAGCGTCGGAGATCTGCTTCTGCATCTTCTGCCAGGCGTTGCCGACGTCCTTGATCGGCACGCCGGTGATCTTCGCGGCGTAAGCCATCTCCTGGAACTGCTCGACGACGAAGCCGCGGCGGTCGGCGTTGTCCTGGATCAAGCCGGCGTAGACCGTGAGGTCGGCGATCGCCGCCGCGAAGGGGGCCGCCATCGCCGCCGAAAGCGCCGACAGGCCGGCGCCGACGCCCGCCAGCGAAGCGCCGACGTTCTTGAAGTTGAAGGCGTTCTGGACCCTCGCGGCCGAGCGGTTCGCCCACTCGGCCATGGTCACTTCCGCTCGCTTCAGGTTCGCGTCGAGCTTCTTCAGGTCGGCCGAAATCTCGACCGACGCTCCGCCCGCACGCAGGTCTTTTCCGCTAGTCATGTAAACTCCTGCGATGCTTGGTCGGAGTGGGCGGCTTGCGAGGCAGGCCGAGGGCCGCCGATTGCTCCGCGCCGCTGACCTTGATGGTCGGAAGCGGGTCGGCCGCGCCCGAGCGGTAGGGGTTCACATCGTCGGCCTTCACGCCCTCGGCGTCCTTGCCGCGGAAGGCGTTGTGGAACACCTGGTAGAGGATCGCGGTGTGGTCCCAGGCGATCCGCTCCGCGCCGCGGAAAGCGGTCGTCAGCTCGTGGTAGGTCCATTCCCAGGGCTCGACTCCGAGGCGTCCGGCGCACTCGTGGACGATCCGCCATCCGTCTCCAGGGTCTGGATCGCCTCGGCGACGGCGGCCTGGAACCTTCCGAACGCCGCTTTGAGGCCGGCGGCGTTCGTCTCCGAGGAAAAATCCTCCAGAGCTTCCAGCAAGGCCTCCCGCGCCGCCTGGATCACCTTGCCGTCAAGGAACTCGTCGAAGTCCTTGATCTTCTTGGAAGCGATCTGCGGCCCCAGGACGGCCTCCAGGACGTCGACCAGGAAGAGGTCTTCGCGGAAAAGCCGCGTCATCAGGCCGGCGTCGGAGACGGCCGACAGGAGGTCGACGCCGATCTCGCGCTTCACGTTCCGAAGGAGGCGGACCGAGAGGCTGAAGACCCACTCGCGGTTCTTCTTGTCTTTGAATTTCACGGCGAGAATCCACAGGGGAGCGAATCGCGAAAAGCGGACCTGCATCCGGAAGGATCAGGCGACTTCGTAGAATTCGGGGGCGTGTTCCGAATAGGTGGGCTTCAGCGACACGTCGATCATCTGGGCTTCCGCCAAGGCGTCGTTGTGGCTGAAGTTGAAACACTCCGTCGTCATGCGCCAGCCGGTGGAACCGCTGGTCTCCAGGTCGCCGTCGAGGTACAGGATCTCGATCGGCACACGCGGGCGGCGGGAGAGGAACGAAGTGCGGACCAGAGAGAGGTCGGAGCCGCCGTCGTTCACCATCTGGAACGTGACTTCGGCTTCCTTGAGGGTGCCGATCAACGCCTTCCACCCGTCGTTGGCGCGCGTGGTGACGTCCGCTTCCCCCTTCTTGAGGTTGAGCGAAGCGTCCTTGACGTTGGTGAACTCCTGCCAGTCCGGATCTTCGTACTCGGCGGCGTTGTAATAGAGGGCGCCGTCCATCCCCAGTTTCGCGTCGGCAGACATCGCCGCACATCCTACTCTTCACACGCACCAAAACGCTTGTCGTCGTATTTCGTCGGTGCCTATTACAGGCCGAAGAGGATTTGGACCTGGCAGGTCTGCGATCCGGTGCCCGCGACGTCGATCGTCTTATGCGTACCGTCGATCGCGGAAAGGGCGGAGCCGAAACCCTTGAGGAGGAAGCCGCCGTTCGGAACCGCCACCGAACCGGAGGCGCCGAAGAGGAGATAGCCGTTGGAAGCTCCGGCCGTGAACGTCATCGGATTCGCACCGAGAGGCTTCAAGAAGATCGCGAGGATCTTCTTTCCCGTGCCGTTCACCGCGCGGCCGTTGGTGCCGGTGAGGGCGGACAGGTCAATCGTCGCCGCGCCGGCCGTGAGGGCTTGAACGAAGCTGGCGGAGTCCTGCGCCGCGGGGGTCGTCGTCGCGCTGAGCTTCGTCGAACCGCTCCACTTCGAGGCGCCGGTTTCGAGCTTCGTCGTGTTGAAGGCGTCGACGGAGGTCAGGTCGACGCTCTCTTCGATTGAAAGTTTGGCGGAGATCGCCGCCTCTACTGCCACCGCCATGGGACGCCTCGCTTAAATGATCTTGCCGAAGAACGATGCGATCTTCTGTTGCGACCGCTCCAGCGCCGGGAACATGTAGGGCCGGGCGGGATAGTGCTGCATCCGCGAACCGATGTGCTTCCACGGTCCACCCCGCTGCGGAGTCTTTCCGAGCGTCACGCAGGTCCGCCCCTTCGGGTTCGCCCACATCTCGTATTGGGCGCTTCCGCCGAACTCGATCAGGTTGTTGATGACCGGGAACCAGAGAGGGCCGATCACCACGCTGCGATTCACAGGGTCGTAGGCGTAGAACGTGTTTTTCTTTTGGAAGCCGCGCTTCGTATTCGGAGGAGTTCCAGGAGCGGAAGGGGTGGTTCCGGTCGCCGCCGACTGGTTCTTCATGAACCGGCCGCCTTCGCCGCGGATGCGTCTTGCAGCCGTCGGACGCCCCTTCTTGATGCTGTTCTGTGCGGACTTCCGGACGTAGGAGCCGGACGACTTCAGCGCGCCGAGCGTGCCTTTGTCCACCTCCGTCATCACCCGTTCGCGGTCGAAGAACCATTCGACCGAGACGGTGGACTTGGAGGCTTTCCCTTTCATCTCTTCACCCGGCGCCATTGCATCGAAACGACGATCAACACCTGGTGTTCAGAGGCGAGGGCTTCCATCGACAGGGCCGTCACCTCGGTCGCGATGCAGCTCCAGTCGCCGATCCGCGGGCCGTGCAAGTAGAAGTCTCCGAAGGCCTCGGCGAAGTCGACCCAGGGATCGATCTTTTCGTTCGAGTCATCCTCGGCCAGCGCCCGCAAACCCACGTCGACGGTGACGACCTTCGAGAAGGGGCCGCCGCGCGTGATGATCTCGGTTTCCACCGTCTTGCCGACGACCGTTACCCTGCACTGCGTCGTGCTGAGGTCTTTGCAATCGAGGAGCGGCAGATGCGTCCGCTCCACCCGGACCGCAACCGCGCCCCAGTCCTGGGCGGCGACGTGCGCCCGCAGCAGCTCGGCGACCTCGTTGACGCTTCCCGCCATCGGCTACTCTTTGATCTTGCGGGTGTGGATGCGGACCGTGTTTTGGAAGCCGTCGGTGTATCGCCACGGGTTTTCACCCGTCGGATTGAGGACGTCGAACCGCTCCCCATTCTGCTCGATCCAGTCGCCGCGAATCGGCGGGAAGAACCCGGCCTCGACGACGTCCGTCTTGGAGACCAAGAAGTCGCGGGTCTGCACCTCGGAGACGAAGCCCTGGCGGTCGACGGCGTTGAACGTCGATTGGCCGATCATGGCCTGCATCGGCGCGCCGTCCGCGACCGCCGGGCGGAAGTAGACGACCTCGCTGGAGAGGTCGGTTTTGCGGCGGCCTTCGAGCCAGGCGGAGCCGCGGGCGAGCATGTCCCCCACGGCTTACCTCGACTGCTCGGCGACGAACCACTTGAGCTTGATCGACTCCGCGTTCGCCCCGCCGGTCTTCACGGCCGCAACCGCAGCGATCTCGGTCGTCGAGGTGAAGTCGATCGTGTGTTCGATGAGGGCGTCGTCCGCGTCGCGGAGACGGACGCCGTCGACGAAGAACCAGACCTTGGCGGTGGAGCCGCCGCGGATCGGGCGGATCTCGACGCGAAGCGTGTGGTAGTCCGCGCCGCCGGCGGTCGTCGTGGAGGCCGTCGCCGTCTGCGACGAGCCGATCGACGAATGGCAGCGCCAGACGGTTCCGCCGTCGACCTTGTAGATCCCGGCGCCGCTGTAGCTGGTCTTCGGACCCGCGCCATCGTCGCGAAGGAGATTCGGACCGACGGCGTCCATGAGGCCGAGGAAGACGTTCGCGTCGTCGGTGTTGGCCTCGGCGTACTGAAGCAGCGCTTCGGCCACGATCGGTTTGCCGGCCGCGACCTTGAACACCTCGGCAGAGTAGATCGCCGCCTCGTTGTTGTCCTCCGGCGCGGCGTCGCTGGCGAAGAGCTGGACGCCCCCGCCGGCCGCATCCAAGATCGACGCGTAACCACCGTCGCTCGCCGCCACGTTGAAGCCGTCGAGCCAGGGCGAAGCCTCTTCGAGTTCCAGCGTGACGACCGTCGCCGGCGTCGCCGCCGTGGTGCCGTTCGCGACCGAATACTTGAGGCTCGTGCCCGCGGGGATCAGCCGCGGCTGCGATCCCAGGGAAGCCGGAACGCCGCTCGCCGGGAACGGAACCGCGTCGTCGAACGTCTGCGAAAGGATCATCGTCGCGCCGGCGTGGATCGACCAGGTCGACGCATTCGAGTCGTTGATGTTCGCCCCCGAGCCGTCGGGAGTGATCGACGCCGAACGCAGGATGACGTCCTTCTCGGCGACGTAGACCGTCGAAGCCGCCACGTCCGAGCCAGCCGAGAGCGCCGCCTGCCGGACGCAGAACCGCTGCCGTTTCGGCGGCGAGGAGAAGTCGGACCGGACGCGGACCAAGTCGGGGGCGAGCGTGCCCATGGCGGAATCCCCAGCGGGTGAAAGAATCAGGAGGCGGATTCGACGATGGGCGGCTTACGCCTGGAATAGCTTGGCGCGGACCGTCGTGTCGGAGTCGGAGGCGCCCGCGGGGACGGCCTTGCCGATCTTGACGTTCCCGCTGCTGGTGCCGGTCGCCACCTGCTCGCTGACGTCCCAATAGACGGTGTCGCCGCCGGTGATCGCCGAGCCGCCGCCGGTCGCCTTCGGCCAGTCGAAGACGCCTTCGACCAGGAGCGAACCGAGGGTGCCCGCCGGGATGTCGCGGACCGCGACGCCGAGGAGGTCGCCGACGACGACCACGTCTCCGGCAGCGACGGCCGAACTAGGGGTGTAGTCGAGCGAGTCGCCTCGCTGCACGTAGGAAACAAGCGCGGCCATAGTGGCGCCTTTCGCGTGAAGAGCTGTTGCAAGAGGGGCCGGGGGCGGATCGCTCCGCCCCCGTATTCATCCACCAGGAGAGGAGATTACGCCTCGCCCTTCATCTTCACGCCGCCGCGGTATTCCTGCTTCGCGACGCCGAAGTCGTGGTAGCCGCGGATCTGGACGCCGAGGGTGTCGAAGTCGGCTTCCGCCGTCTCGATCGTCGGAGTCTCCAGCCCGTTGAGGAACACGACTTCGATCGTCGGGAAGTCCGCCGGGTTGGCGAGGAGATACCACGCCTTCGAGCTGTAGCCGGTGTACTTGCTGTTCGAGAGGTAGCTCGACTGCAAGATCCGGAAGCGGCCGGCGAAGACGTTCGCGGTCCCGTAGGAGACGGCCGAACCGTTGCCGTCCTGGAGGATCGTGGTCGACTGCATCATCCGCGACGCGGTGAACTCCAGGGCGTTCGGCACCAGGAGGATCGCCGGGTTGATCGCCATCGGCTTGCCGTCGGGGTCGGTCTGGTCGCGGAAAAGGGTGTTCGCCTTTTCCAGGCCGGACGTGTCGAGGAGGCTCAGCGTCGCGTGGGCGTAGTAGTTCTTGTTGCCGGTCGTGAAGAACGCCGAGTTGTTCAGGTACTCTGCCCAGAACACGTCGTTGAGCTTGAGCGCCGCCCCGCGGCCGAGCCGCGCCGGAACCCGCGTCAGAGCGCCGAGGTCGTCATTGATGAGGTCCGTCCGGGTGAGGGCGAACATCTTCGCGTACGTTTCGGCCTGGTTCGTGTAATCCATCTCGCCGAGGGCGCCGTGTTTGATCTCGCCGTTCGGGCCGATCTTCTCGTATTCCATCGCCCCGGTGAGGCGATAGCCCTTCACGGGCCGGAAGTCGGAGACGCTGCGGACGGCGCTGATGCCGCGCCACGTCTGTTCGACGGCCGACCACGATTCGAGGATCGACTTGTTCATCACGTTGGCGAAGATGCCCGGCAGCGACAGCGTCGAAGCCGAGGAACCTTCGTAGGCGGGGAAGGCCGCCCGCAGCACGCCGCGGAGATTGCCGTTCGTGAAACGGCCGATCGGCTCGAAGTAGCCGTTCGCACGAGCGGCCTGGAGGACCAGCCACTGGAGGCCGATCCCGAGCTTGCAGATCTTGTCCGCGGCTTCGAGGGTCGGTTCCTTGAACTGCTTCTCGAAGCCCTGCATCCGCAGCGACTTGCAGACGGCGGCTTCCAGATTCTCCGAGGTGAACTCGGCCGGGCCGCGGGAGTGGATCGCCGGACCCGCGGGACGCGAAGCCTTGAGCGCTTCGAGGTGGACCTTGTCTTCGTTCCAAGCGTTTTCGAGGGCGTGCGCTTCGAGCGACACCATCGCATCCATGACCTTGATCTTGGGATGGCCGTAGGTCGCGCAGACCGTGCGGATCTTGTCGACCTCCTTCAGATCCGCGGCGAGCCGCTTCCGCTGCGCGACCACCGGATCTTCCAGCTGGTCCTCTTCGAGGAGGGCCGTCGCCGACTTCGCCTCGGCCTTCGGCGGAGCGGACGCGCCGGCCGCAGCGGTCTTCGCCTCGAAGGTCTTGAAGGCCTCCTGAAGGGCGGGAAGCTGCGTCGCCGGAACGGCCGCGGCGTCGGTGAAACCAAGGCTCTTGAGCCAGTCTTCAAACTTCATCGTAAGAGCCTCCACCGTGGATTCACCTTCGGCCGAAGCCGAGATGACTGCGCTCGTGTTGCCGTCCGCCCCAAGGGGGCAAAAACTGATCTCCCGCAAGAGACCCTTGCGGATGATGTAACCCTCGCCCTCGAAGCGACGGCCGTTGACGATCGCGCTTTCGCCCTTGGCGACGTAGACGACCGAACTCGGCCACACCCCTACGCTCATCTGCCAGGGGAAACCTTCGTCGGCGCGGAGCTTCAACTTCTGGACGTCGCGGTCCGCGTCGTCGTTCGAGACGATCCCCGCGGCCCGCACCATCCGAGGAGTGATTTCCACGGACGACGTCTGTCCGACCTGACGCTCCTGGTCGTGCCCCATGAAGTTGGGGACGACTTGCGAAGCGGCTTCGAGGCCTGCGAGATCGATGATGACCCGCGCCCCACCCCAGTTGCCCGGACGGGCTTCGACGCCCGTGTAGGCGACCGCCTTGTAAGTGCGGTTCTTGACGCCGCCGCTTTCGCTCGTCGCGAACTCGACCGCTTCGCCACCCGGTTCACGGAGGTGGATGCTACTCGGTACTTTGAGGAGGGCCGTTTTCACCCTGCTTCCCTCCCTGCTGGTCCGAGGCCGGCGGCGCCGGCGGACCGGAGACGACGCCGAGTTCACGTTGCAAAGCCTGCTCGACGGCCCGCTGCCGCATCCCGACTTCCCAGTCGCCGCCGTCTCGGGCGTAGATCGCGGACAGCGTCGTCGTGTTGTTCAGGAGGCGGATGTCGTCGGCCTCGGCCGACTTCACGACGTCCACTTCAGGCAGGCCGTCCCAATACCATTTCTGCGGGATCGCCGGACGGACGTCGCCGCCGCTGCTGAACTGGCGGACGAGCGGCGAAGCGATGTATCCGGGGATCAGACCCGCTTCCTCAAGCCAGGCGAGGAACACGCGGCGGACCGTGTAACACTCCACGTCGTTGCGTTCGACGCCGAGGTCGGCGTAGAAGCACTGGTAGTCCAGCCGGCCGGAGGAGTAGTTGTAAGAGCTGCTGTTGCAGGTCACGAGGTTGAACGGCATGTTCACGCAGCGGCCGATCTCGTTGAGGAGTTCGGCTTTGAACATGGGGTAGGTGTTCGTCGGCTGCTCGGCCTTGAGCTGCCCGAGCGACCACCCGGCCGGAAGCACCGTCGCCGACCGCGTCTCCAGACTGAAGACGTCCATCGGCTCCAGGGCCTGCGCCTCGCCGTCCGCCGGCGAATCGGTCTGGATCACCGCGGCGAAGTCGGCCGCCGTCTCCGCCGCGCCGAGGACCGCCAGCGTGTAGCGGCGGAGCATCGCGAACAGCGGCAGCGCCGGCATGATCTCCGGAATCCCGCGGACCTGGCCGGGCCGTCGCGGGCGGAACCAGTGGATCATGTACGCCGCGGGGACGATCTCCACTTCGGCGGCGAGTCCCGCGGTGGAACTTCCGGGATGCGACTTCAAAACGTGGTAGTATCGTGGATTCGCGTACTCGTCGAAGACGATCCCGTCGGTCGCATACGGCGACGGGCGGAAGTTCGGGGTCGTCACTTGGTCGGCTTCGACCGTCTCGACGTCGAGCTTCACGGGAGTCGGAAGGCCGGGGTTCGTCCTGAGAAGCAGGAAGGCTTCCCCGTCGACCGTCTTCGACTCCTTCATCGTGCGAAGCTTCTGGCCGAGCTTGACGGCCATCGCCCATTCACAGAACTTCGCTTCGATCTCGGTGTTCAGATTCCTCGAAGCCGGAATGAGGAGTTGAAGCCTCGGCCCGGACCCGATGAGGTAGTTCTGAAGCGTCAGCACAACGCCGCTGGCGTAGCTGTTGTTCGCGACTTCGTAGCGGCTGCGGCTGCGCAGGATGCGCCGAACTTCGGGGCTGTTCGCCGCTTCGGCGGACAGGAGGTCGGCGTTCGCCCAGTGCTTGCGGCTTTCGACCGATCGGGCGGCGGCGTCGTACTTGAAGGCGACCCGCGGGGCCTGGACGCGCTTTCCGCCGCTGAACCATCGGACGATGTTCGCGAGCATCGCTAGATGGTTCCAGGCGGTTCGATCTTCGCCATGCGAAGCGGGAAGCCTTTGCGTTTCGTCGCCGCTTTGGAACTCAGGTGGCGATCGGCCGCGATGAGGTCCGGAAGCGGATGGGATTCCGCGGAGACGTTGTCGCCGGCGGATTTCAGGAGGCCTTTCGCGGCGTCGACGATCGTTTCTTTGAGGTCGTCGTCCGCCATGGTGGAGCCCTTTCGAGGAAGCCGAGTAGGCGGGAGTCGAACCCGCATGCCGCTCCGTAAAGGAGAGTGTTCTGCCTGTTGAACTACTACTTGGGCGGAGAGGCTTCGCACCCTCCTGGTCCTGTAGCGTCAGGACTCAACGCCCGGATTTGCGACCTGAGGGGGTCGGATGCTTGGCCACCCGGCATCACGAGTATCGTGCCAGCCGCACGGCTCGAACGTGCTTGCTCTACAGTTCCGCTTACACCCTTCGGATAAACACAGCGGCGCGCTTTCCGCCTCACGGCGTTCGACTCTGGCAGTGGCGGGGGTGGGACTTGAACCCACGTCCTCAAGGGTATGAACCTTGCGATCGGCCACTGATCTACCCCGCTCCAACGTCAAGACGCGTGTGAATCACACGTCCGGCGACTGAACCATTGCCGCGAGAAATGGAAACGCAACAGCGCGGAGTGGAAACGAAAGCAGGAATTAGCATGGGTGCTAATTCCTGCATCAGAAGAGGGGGTCTTTTATTGCTCGGTCGTCCGCCGCTGGCGGCCGCAGTGTCGGCATTCGCGAAGGCGGCGGACGCCGCCGTTGATCCGCCAGGTGCGGATCACGATCCAGTGTTTGCAGCCGCAGTTCGGACAGGCGATCCCCCGGCCTTCCCGACCGGCGTCGTCCGTGGACGGCGGCGGCGTTCGCGCCATGCTCACCCCCTTCGAGACTGGATGTCGGAGAGCCGCAAACGCTGGTTCGGCTGCATCGCCGATGGCGCCGGCTGGGTGGCGGACTGCTTCGACGAGAGCTTGATCGGCGTCGAGACGAACTTCCGCGGCGCCGTGAAGCCCATCATTTCGCAGCCGAGCATCGCCGCCCCGACGGCGCAGCCGACGACGCAGTCGAAGTAGTGGTTTTCACTCCGATCCGGCTTCGCCTTCCACTCGTCGACGACTCGCCCTTTGGCCTCGACCCGCACGCGGTCTTCGGCCACCAGGTGTTCGGCGAAGACGGCGTGGCGATCGGCGTTCGCGCCGAACAGCGACAGGCTGCCGACGTCGCCGAGCGTGGTTCCCAAGCGGGCGTGGACGAAGCTCTTCCAGTGGTTCGCGTCGAAGAGGACGTTGCGGACCTTCTTGCCGGCGGCGTTCGGCATCCGCCAGAAGGCGCCGATCCGGTCCCCTGGCTTTTTCTTGTACTCGCCGAAAGGGATTGAGGTGGCGCCGACGTAGCGGCCATGGCTGGGGGCGAGGACGCCGCCGGCCGGATTGCGGCGGACCACTTCGCGGACGATCTCCGTCGACGCCCCCCAGCTCGCATCAATCAGGCAGCGTTCGATCCGCATCGTCGCGCCGTCTTCCCGCGGCCAGTCGCGGGCGAGGAGTTCGGAGGCGAGCGTTTCCAGGCCGGCGGCGAGGGCCGCTTCCCAGGTGAGATTTGGGTGCAGCCGTTGCAACGTGTGCTGTGCATTCGCGGCCGTGAAGAAGGGGCGATGCTGGTCCGGGAAGGCGCCGTAGTCCAGGACGTAGCCGCTGAAGTTGTCTTCCCAGGCGATCGCCGTCCAGTAGAGGAGATTCTGCTGGACGTCGATGAAGGCGGTGACGTGCGACGCCTCGGACGGCGCTTCGCCTTGCGGCCGGCGGTTGACCTTCTCGGCGATCTGCGCCGCCGTCAACATCTCGACCGCAGTCACCCTTGCGAGCGGTTCGTTCTGGTATTCGCTGGCGAACGAATCGGGGTTGCGGAAGAAGAGGTTCATCGCGTTTTGGACGGCCGAGATTTCGCCCGGCTCGAAGCGGCTTTCCCAGGCGACGACCGCGCCGGCGTCCATGAGTTCGCGGTGTTCGCGATAGAACTCCGTGGCGTCGGTGATCCCGCGGTCTTCGCGAAGGCTGAACTTCCGCAGCTCGGCGTACCGCTCCCAAAGGTCCATCCGCGCCGGGAACGAGTAGAGGAGCTTCGTGCGCTCCCCCTGCCAGTCCGGGAAGAGGTCGCGATTCAAGAGGCGGTCGGCGAGGTCGCCGGGGACGATCACCGTACAGGGGCAAAATCCGGCGATCTTCTTGCCGGGGCCGGCGAGCCCCAGGATAGCGCCCCCGATGACCTTCTCGCGGGTCTCGACCTGGATCACGCTCCGCGCCGACTCGTCGGTCTGCGGGTCGTCGACGATGACCAGGTCGGGGCGGGCGCTGGCGCCGTCCTGCCGCTTGTATTTCATCCCACGGATGCGGCCGGTGATCCCCGCGACCTTGATGATCGCGCCGGCCGCTTTGCTGCCGGGGATCATCGGCAGGACGATCGTGTTGCCGGTCCAGGTGATGTGCGTCTGCTTCCCCTGGTGGAGCTGGCCATTGGCGCGATGGACGATCCCGTCCAGCTTGTGGATCGGGTAGAGGACTTCCGGGAAGTCCGCCAAGAGGAGTTCGTTCGACTCGAACTCGGTCTTGATCGAGTCCAGCATTTCGAGGGCGGAAGCTTGCTCCGCGCCGACCAGGGCGATGAAGCGGCGGTGTCCGCAGACGATCGCCCATTCGGCACCCGCCTCACAAAGCGACGTCTTGCCGTTCGCCCGCGGCATCGCCATGGCGTACTGACCGCCGTGGCGAACCGTGGCCTCGATCTTGGAGATCACGCGGAGATGGTCCGGCGACCAAGGGCGGTTGAACGTCTCGCCGAGGTAGGTTTCGCAGAACACCTGGAACGAGGCCTCGGCCGCCGCCCGGCGCTGCGGATCGGCGACCGGGGGGATCGGCCCCAGCTCGCGGCCGGCGTTGGTGATCGCCGCACTGCGGGCCGCGGCGGCGGCCTTGTGCCGCTCGTAGGCGGCGGCTTCCTCGGCGGCGGTCTTCGCCACCGGCCGACGGCCCGGCTTTTTCTTCGCAGGTGCCTCGGCTGGGGGGGTCTTGACTGCCGTTTTGGCAGTCGTCTCGGAACTCTTGGGCCTAGTCGGCATAGCAACTCCTGTGCCAAACGCAGTCAAGATAAAATTTTATGGTTCCCGTCTTCTCCGACGGGAAGCTTCCGACGTTTTTCGCCCGGGAAGGACCCAAAAATCGCCAAAAAGTTGGTTTTTTGTGGGTTTGTCCAATTATTGGCACGCAATTTGCTTTATGCCATTTTGGCATGCCACCCATCAATTGGGTGGTTTTGATTGTTTAGTGGTGATTTGAACGATCTCTTGAACAATTCGACGCGTCGTAAGTCCCTACTCCGTAAGGAGTAGGATACTATATAGT